>Ga0302320_10022885_pt1 | contig 12299 bp, 13 predicted proteins | sample Bog_T0_3_FD_202130 | JGI IMG/M metagenome (GOLD analysis project Ga0302320, IMG submission 202130) | Peat permafrost microbial communities from Stordalen Mire near Abisko, Sweden - Bog_T0_3 | ecosystem: Environmental > Terrestrial > Soil > Wetlands > Peat | place: Sweden: Abisko, Stordalen Mire...
CCAATCGCGCGCTCGCCGACCTGCGCAAGGGGCGCCTGCAGGGAGCGGCGGCGCTCGATCCCTAGCTCTTGCCCTAGCTCTTGCGCGCGACGCGGGCGAGCGCCTGATCGCGCATGATGTCGTAAACCGTTTGCGCCGCGGGGGACAGCGCGCGATGGCGCGTGGCGATGAGGCTGTAAGGCTGCGCGACGATCGAGAACGCGGTGGGCAGGATCGCCAGCTTGCCCGGCGCCCCGTCGCGGCCGACGAAGTGCGCGGCGGCGCCCGCCACCGGCGCCAGCGCGTCCGAACTTGCCGCCAGCATCATCGCCAGGAAGGTCGAATTCGTGGTGAGACAGCGGTCGGGCGCCGGGACGTTGGCGCCCTGAAACAGGGCGTCGACCGCGCGGTTGAGGGGCGCGCCGCGCGCGGGCGTCACCCATTCATAGGCGCTCGCGTCGACCAGCGTCGCCGGCGCGCGCCCGAGCAGCGGGTGGCCGCGCCTGACGAGGATGCGCGCTTCCTCGACGCCGACCGCCAGGCTCTCGAACGCCTGCGGATCGAGGTCTTCGGGCGCGCAGGCGATGATGAAGTCGAGCTTCGAGGCGAGCAGTTCGCGCGCCAACGCGTCGGAGACGTCGATGTGAATGTCGACCTTGACGCCCGGCGCGGCGGCGCGCACGCGCGCGATCGCCGGCGCAGCGATTTCCATGGCGGGCCCGGCGGCCGCGCCGATCGCGACGGCGCCGCGGCGCCCCGCTCTGAGATCGGCGAACTCGCGTTCGGCCTGCGCGAGATGCAGCAGCACCGAGCGCGCGTGACGCGCAAGCGCGTGGCCGAGCGGCGTCAGTCGAACGCCGCGCGACAGACGGTCGCACAACGGCGCCTCGAGCAGCGATTCCAGTTCGGCGATCTGACGCGACGCCGCCGGTTGCGTCATGCCGACCGCCTTGGCGGCGGCGCTCACCATCCCGGTGTCGGCGAGCGCGGCGACCAGGCGCAGATGCGTCAGTTTCATGCGGCTGCCCGCCTCGGCGTCGACAGCGACGTTCCGCCGCCGCCGCCGGATCGCCGCGTGTCCGATGTTCGATTTATCGTCCATTGGTCGTGATTTGTTCTGCTTCTACAATAAATCAGATATATCAAATTAGCATGGTTGGCGCCAGTTCATGCATTTGACTGTCATGGCAGTTTTCAACTAGCTAGCCGCGCGACGCAATTTCGAGCGACGACGACCGACCGCCGGGGGGCGGCCGAGACGTTTTGTCGTCTGAGCGCGGGCGCCGCATGGGATGCTGTTTAGTTTGCTTATCGGGAGGACTTGCATGAAGTTTCATACTTTCGCCGCGGCGGTCGCGGTCGGGCTGCTTGCCCTGACTGGCGTCGCCAACGCCGCCGACAAAGTTACGGTCGGCATCGCGATGCCGACCAAGTCGTCCGCGCGCTGGATCGCCGACGGCGACAACATCGTCAAAGTGCTGCAGGGCAAAGGCTTCAACACCGACCTGCAGTATGCCGACAACGATATTCCGAACCAGCTCGCGCAGATCGAGAACATGATCACCAAGGGCGAGAAGGTCCTGGTCATCGCGGCGATCGACGGCACGACGCTCTCGGACGCGCTGCAGAAGGCGCATGACGCGGGGATTAAGGTCATTTCCTATGACCGCCTGATCCGCGGCTCGGCCAACGTCGACTACTACGCCACCTTCGACAACTTCAAGGTCGGCGTGCTGCAGGCGACCTCGATCGTCCACGGCCTCGGCATCGACGCCGGCAAGAAGGGCCCGTTCAATATGGAGCTGTTCGGCGGCTCGGCCGACGACAACAACGCCTTCTTCTTCTACAACGGCGCGATGTCGGTCCTGCAGCCCCTGATCGACAACGGCACGATCGTCATCCAGTCGAAGCAGATGGGCATGGACAAGGTTGCGACCCTGCGTTGGGACGCCGCCACCGCCCAGGCCCGCATGGACAACCTGCTGTCGGCTTTCTACACCAGCAAGAAGGTCGACGCCGTGCTGTCGCCGTATGACGGCATCTCGATCGGCATCATCTCGTCGCTCAAGGGCGTCGGCTACGGCTCGAAGGATCAGCCGATGCCGATCATTTCCGGCCAGGACGCGGAAATCCCGTCGGTGAAGTCGATTCTCGCTCACGAGCAGTATTCGACCGTGTACAAGGACACCCGCGATCTTGCCAAGGTGGCCGCAGACATGGTCGTCGCCGTGCTCGCCGGCAAGGAGCCGGAAGTCAACGACACCAAGACCTACAACAACGGCGTCAAGGTCGTTCCCTCTTTTCTGCTGAATCCGGTGTTGATCTACGCCGACAACGTGCAGAAGGTGCTGGTCGACGGCGGCTACTACAAGGCCGACCAGCTCAAATGATCGGCTGACAAAAAAATGATCCCCCGCGTCGGCGACGACGCGGGGTTTTTTTGATCTGGATCGAATTCGCAAGCGCGGTTGCCGGATAGACGACCACAAACAATCCTCCGAGTGCTCGATGAACGCGATCTTGGAAATGCGGGGCATCACCAAGACGTTTCCCGGCGTCAAAGCGCTGGCTGACGTCAATCTGGTGGTCAAGACCGGCGAGATCCACGCCATCTGCGGTGAAAATGGCGCCGGCAAATCGACGCTGATGAAGGTTTTGAGCGGCGTCTACCCTTACGGCTCTTACGAAGGCGACATCGTCTACGAAGGCGAGACGCGCCGCTTCGACCGCATCGCCGACAGCGAGCGTGTCGGCATCATCATCATCCACCAGGAATTGACGCTGGTGCCGCTGCTGTCGATCGCCGAGAACATCTTCCTCGGCAACGAGCCGGCCAAGATGGGCGTCATCAACTGGGCGACCGCGTTCAACCGCACCCGCGAGGTGCTCAAGAAGGTCGGCCTCAACGAGAAGCCGAACACGCCGGTCACCAATCTCGGCGTCGGCAAGCAGCAATTGGTCGAGATCGCCAAGGCTCTGTCGAAAGACGTCAAGCTGCTCATTCTGGACGAGCCGACCGCCTCTCTCAACGAGGCCGACAGCGACGCGCTGCTCAAGCTGCTGACCGAGTTCCGCGCCCAGGGCATCACCTCGATCCTGATCTCCCACAAGATCAACGAACTCGCCAAGGTCGCCGACTCGATCACCGTGCTGCGCGACGGCACCACGGTCGAGACGATCGACTGCCACAAGGAGAAGATCAGCGAAGGCCGGATCATCAAGAGCATGGTCGGACGCGAGATGTCCGACCGCTATCCGCATCGCGAACCGAAGATCGGCGAGAAGCTGCTCGAGATCAAGAACTGGAATGTCGAACATCCGCACCACGCCGGCCGCGAGGTCGTCAAAGGCGTCAACATGCACGTCAACGCCGGCGAGATCGTCGGCATCGCCGGTCTGATGGGGGCGGGACGCACCGAACTGGCGATGAGCGTGTTTGGCCGCGCCTATGGCCGCAACGTGCGCGGCGAGGCGACGATGGATGGAAAGCTCGTCGACCTCTCGAGCATTCAGAAGGCCGTGGCTTGCGGCATCGCCTACGTCACCGAGGACCGCAAGACGCTCGGCTTGGTGCTGCAGGAAGACATCAAGAGCAACGTCACCCTCGCCAATCTGCCGGGCGTCGCCTGGCGCGGCGTCATCGACGAAGCGCGCGAGCAGCAGGTGGCCAACCGCTATCGCTCGTCTCTGAATATCCGCTCTTCGGGCATCTTCCAGCGCGCGCTCAACCTGTCGGGCGGCAACCAACAGAAGGTCGTGCTGAGCAAGTGGCTGTTCGCCCAGCCGAGGGTGCTCATTCTCGACGAGCCGACGCGCGGCATCGACGTCGGCGCGAAATATGAAATCTACACCATCATCAACGAGTTGGCTGACGCCGGCAAAGCCGTGATTCTCATCTCCTCCGAGATGACCGAGCTTCTCGGCATCTGCGACCGCATCTACGTCATGAACGAAGGCAAACTCGTCGACGAGATGCCGGCCGCGGACGCCACCCAAGAGAAAATCATGGCGTCAATTATGCGACAGTACGGAACAGTCCAATGAAACACGAAGCGATGCCGGCGTCCGGCTCCGAAGAAGCCGAGGTTCAAGCCGCGATCTGGAAGAGCAGCCTGCGCGACTACGGTCTGCTGCTGACGCTGCTGGTGATCATGGCGTTCTTCTACTTCCTCACCGGCGGCATTTCGATCGCGCCGCTGAACCTGACGAACCTGATCCTGCAGAACAGCTACGTGGTCATCATGGCCCTCGGCATGCTGTTGATCATCGTCGCCTTCTACATCGACCTGTCGATCGGGTCGGTCGTCGGCTTTGTCGGCGGGACGGCGGCGATGTTCATGGTCGGTTTCCCCGTGCCGGGCCTCAACATCTTCGTGAAATTGCCGTGGGAGGTGGTGGTCCCGTTGGCGCTGGTGCTCGGAGGCTTGATCGGTTGCGTGCAGGGCTATTTTGTCGCCTACGCGAAGATTCCCTCGTTCATCGTCACCCTCGCCGGCATGCTGGTCTTCCGCGGCCTGACCGGCAACATGCTGATGGGCCAGTTCGTCGGTCCGTTCGACCGCGACTTCCAGGACATCAGCGCCGGCTTCCTGCCTGACGTCACCGACTTCGCGGTGTTCAAGCCGCTGCTCGGCGGCTCGCATTTCCATTGGGGCGCGATGACCATCGGCGTCATCGCCGTGGTGCTGATGATCGTTCTCGGTCTGCGTCGTTGGCGCCACGCGCGCGCCGAGCAGATGGAGACCGAGCCGCTGGCGCTGTTCATCGGCAAAATGACGATCTTTTCGGCGCTCATCCTGTTCATCACCTACCAGCTCGCCACCTATAAGGGCCTGCCGGAAGTGCTGATCATCATGGCTGTGCTGATCCTGATCTACGCCTTCATCACGACCCGTACGACGATTGGGCGCCGCATCTACGCCATCGGCGGCAACAGGTTGGCGGCGGAGCTGTCCGGCATTCGCACCAACCGGCTGATCTTCCTCACCTTCGTCAACATGGGCGTGCTTGCCGCGCTCGCCGGTCTGATCGTGGCCGCCCGACTCAATTCAGCGACGCCGAGCGCCGGCCTCGGCTTCGAACTCGACGTCATCGCCGCCTGCTTCATCGGCGGCGCCTCGGCGTATGGCGGCGTCGGCAAGGTGATGGGCGTGGTCATCGGCGCCTTCGTCATGGGCGTGATGAACAACGGCATGTCGATCTACGGCCTCGGCATCTACTGGCAGCAGGTCGTCAAAGGCATCGTGCTGCTCACCGCCGTCTACGTCGACCTCTACCAGAAGAGCAAAGAGTAGCGCGTTTCACGTGTGGAGTTTGCGCGCCGCAACGGCGCGCGAAAGGAAGCCAGCCTCGGGAATCCCGCGGCCGGCTTTTTCGTTGGCGCACGGCGCGCCGGCTCCGCGAATGGCGGCGCTCGAGCGAGCGGGGCGAGCCGTCCGAAGGTCGATCGTCGCGCCCTTCGCCGTCACAAACAAAAAGGGCCGGGAAGACCCGGCCCTTGGCGTGTGTCTCGACAGCGCGCTGGCTATTTCGGGAACGGAACCGGATTGTCCGACTGCTTCTGCAGGAAGGCGAGAATGTCGGCGCGCTTGGTCGCTTCGGCTTCGCCAGGGAAGGCCATCTTGGTGCCCGCCGCCATCGCCGAGGGCTTGGTGATCCACTGGTTGAGCTTCTCGTAAGTCCAGTCGCCGCCGACCGCCTTGAGCGCGTCGGAATACGAGAAGCCGGCGACGGAGGCGATCGGCCGCCCGACGACGCCCCACAGCGGCGGGCCGACCTTGGCGCCGCCGCCCTTGTCGAAGTTGTGGCAGGCCTCGCAAACCTTGACGTCGGTCTGGCCCTTGGCCGCGTCGGCCTTGGCGAGCAGCGCCGGCAGGGGAACCTCCGGCGCGGCCGGGGCGGCGGCGGCCGGCGCGGCGGTCGCTTCGCCGCCGGCCAGAGCATAGCCCGGCTTCGCCGCCTTCTCCGGCGCGAACACGGCGCTGCTGAAAACGCCGAGGGCCATCGTCCCCAGCAGGGCGCCTAAAACCGCGAGCGCAATCTTGTTGGCGTTGGTTGTTTCCATTCGCAAAGAGAGCCCCACTGTCGAATATGGCGGCAGGGGGCCGAGGGCCCCGAGGCGAATCCTGATTAGCCGCTTTGCGTCTGTCTTGGCAACACGTATAAGCGCGGCGCCGAAGCCAATTTTTGGGCGCGTTTGTCGAAGCCGCCATGGCCAACCCGATCGTTCTCGTACCGGCCCGCATGAGCTCGACGCGGCTGCCCGGCAAGCCGCTCGCCGACATCTGGGGCGAACCGATGATCGTCCACGTCTGGCGTCGGGCGATCGAGGCCGATGTCGGCCCGGTGCTGGTCGCCGCCGACGACGCGCGCATCGTCGAAGCGGTGACGGCGGCCGGCGGCCGCGCGACGCTGACCCGGCCCGATCACGGCTCCGGCTCCGACCGCATCTTCGAGGCGCTGACAAAGGTCGATCCGGACGGCCGGCACGACGTGGTCGTCAACGTCCAGGGCGACCTGCCGACCATCGCCCGCCAGGCGGTGCGCGCCGCGGTCGGCCCGCTTGCCGACCGGGACGTCGACATCGCGACGCTGGCGACCGAGATCCGCCGCCCCGAGGAGCGCGATGATCCCAATGTCGTCAAGGCGGTGGGGACCGAGGTCGCGCCCGGCCGGCTGCGCGCGCTCTATTTCACCCGCTGCTCCGCGCCGTGGGGCGAGGGCCCGCTGCTGCACCACATCGGCCTCTATGCCTATCGCCGCGCGGCGCTCGCGCGCTTCGTCGCGCTGCCGCCGTCGCCGCTCGAGCGGCGCGAACGGCTGGAGCAATTGCGCGCGCTGGAGGCGGGCATGCGCATCGACGTCGCGCTGGTCGACGTCGCCCCGCTCGGCGTCGACACGCCGGAAGACCTACGTCGCGCCCGCGAAATGCTGGCGCCGAAAGGAACGATATGACCGCCAAGACCATCGCCTATCAGGGCGAACCGGGCGCCAATTCGCACATCGCCTGCCTCGACGACTACCCCGATCACCAGCCGCTCGCCTGCGCCACGTTCGAGGACGCGTTCGTGACGCTTCAGGACGGCGGCGCCGATCTGGCGATGATCCCGATCGAGAATTCGATCGCCGGCCGGGTCGCCGACATCCACGCGCTGCTGCCGGCCTCCGGGCTGCACATCATCGCCGAAACCTTCCTGCCGATCCGGTTCCAATTGCTCGCCGCGCCGGGCGCGACGCTCGCGACCCTGCGCACCGTCTACAGCCACGTTCACGCGCTCGGCCAGTGCCGCAAGATCATCCGCAAGCTCGGTCTGACGCCGATCGTTTCCAGCGACACCGCCGGCTCGGCGCGCGAGGTGGCGGAAGCGCGCGACGTCACCCGGGCTTCGCTCGCCACCAAGCTCGCCGGCGAGATCTACGGTCTGACGACGCTCGCCGCCGACGTCGAGGACGAGGCGCACAACACCACGCGCTTCGTCGTGCTGTCGAAGACCCCCCATTGGGCCGTCGCCCACAATGGGCCAGTGGTGACGACGTTCGTCTTTCGCGTGCGCAACGTGCCGGCGGCGCTCTACAAGGCGCTCGGTGGTTTCGCCACCAACGGCGTCAACATGACCAAGCTCGAGAGCTATATGATCGACGGCGAGTTCACCGCGACCCAGTTCCTCGCCGACGTCGACGGCCACCCGGAAGACCCGCCGCTCAAGCGCGCGCTGGAGGAGCTCGAATTCTTCTCGCGCGAAGTTCGCGTGCTGGGCGTCTATCCCGCCCACCCGTTCCGCGTCGCGACGCAGAAGGGGGCGGAGTAGCGAGCGGCGCGTCCCTTGTAGCCGCGGTCGCCGACCGCGGCCCTTTCCGCAACTCTGAGTCTGCAGGAAGAAAGGCGCTCCGCGCCGGACGCGCTCAACGAGCGCGTCTACAAAGGCGTCGTCAGCCGCCCCTCACTTCGTCCCGAACATGCGGTCGCCGGCGTCGCCGAGGCCGGGGACGATGTAGCCGTGATCGTTGAGCCGCTCGTCGATCGCCGCCGTCCAGATCTCGACGTCGGGGTGGGCCTCGGTCAGGTGTTTGATGCCTTCGGGCGCGGCGAGCAGACAGACGAAGCGCAAGTCCTTGACGCCGCGCTCTTTCAGCCGGGAGATCGCCGCCACCGCCGAATTGGCCGTCGCCAGCATCGGGTCCATGACGATCACCAGCCGGTCGGCGATGTCGGTGGGCGCCTTGAAATAATACTCCACCGCCTTCAGCGTATTGGGGTCGCGGTAGAGGCCGATGTGGGCGACGCGGGCGCTCGGCACGAGGTTGAGCATGCCGTCGAGGAAGCCCACGCCGGCGCGCAGGATCGGCGCGAAGACGAGCTTCTTGCCGGCGATCGTCGGCTTCATCGTCTTGGCCAGCGGCGTTTCGATTTCGACCAGCTCGAGCGGCAGGCTGCGCGTCACTTCGTAGCACAGCAACATGCCGATCTCGTTCATCAGCTGCCGGAAGCCTTTGGTCGAAACCGTCTTGTCGCGCATCAAGGTCAGCTTGTGCTGCACCAGCGGGTGTTCGACAACGTTGACGTTGGACATGGCGACGCTCCCGGCCTCAAGCGAACTGCGCGCGAACTTAGCCCAATGCAGGCGGCGGCTTGTCGTCGCAGCGCCGCTCATCCCCAGATATTCGCGGCGTGGCGGCCTCCGCGATCTATTGACGCGGGGCGGGCTTCGCTGTCTGTTGGTGGGCCGATGGCCAATCCTCCCGCCCGCGCCGCAAGCCGCAACTGGAATCTGCCTAACCTGCTGACTTACGGCCGCGTCGTCGCCGTACCGCTGGTTGTCGCGTTCCTGTTCTGGTCGGATCAAGCCTGGGCGCGCTGGACGGCGCTGGCGATCTACGCGGCCGCGGCGATCACCGATTTCTTCGACGGCTATCTCGCGCGCGCCTGGTCGCAGCAGTCCTCGCTCGGCCGCATGCTCGACCCGATCGCCGACAAGCTTCTGGTCGCCGCGGCGCTGCTGGCGCTGTCGGCCGACCACACCATTGTCGGCGCGTCGCTGTGGGCGGCGATCGTCATCCTGTGCCGCGAAATCCTGGTCTCGGGCTTACGCGAATATCTCGCCGAGCTCAGGGTGCCGGTGCCGGTCACCGCGGTCGCCAAATGGAAGACCGGCGTGCAAATGGTCGCGCTCGGCTTCCTCATCGCCGGGCCGGCCGGCGACGCCGTCTTCCCTTATGCGACGCGGATCGGCGTCGGACTGCTGTGGGTCGCCGCCATCCTGACGATCTACACCGGCTGGGACTATATGCGGGCGAGCTACGACCATGTCGGGGACGCGTAAGGCGCAATGAAAGCAGTCTATTTCGCCTGGGTGCGCGAGCGCATCGGCAAGAACGAGGAGGAGATCGCCCCGCCGCCCGAAGTGGCGACCGTCGCCGATCTGGTCGCCTGGCTGACGAAGCGGGGCGAGAACTACGCCTATGCCTTCGACAAGCCGCAGGTGATCCGCGCCGCGATCGACCGCGCCCATGTCGCCCACAGCGCGCCGATCGCCGGGGCGAGGGAGATCGCCTTCTTCCCGCCGATGACTGGCGGCTGAGCATGGGCGCCGTCCGCGTCCAGGCCGAGGATTTCGACGCTGCGGCGGAAGGCCGCGCGCTGGCTGCCGGCCGCCCCGACGTCGGCGCGCTGGCGAGCTTCGTCGGCCTATGCCGCGATGAGGGCGGCCGCTTGGCGGCGCTGGAGATCGAGCATTATCCCGGCATGGCGGAAGCCGAAATCGCGCGCGTCGTCGCCGAGGCCGAGGCGCGCTGGCCGCTGATCGGCGTGACGGTCATTCATCGCCACGGCCGGCTGACCCCGGGCGACCAGATCGTCTATGTCGGCGTCGCGGCTGGCCATCGCGGCGAAGCGTTCGCCGCGGCCGAAATGCTGATGGACTATCTCAAGACCCGCGCCCCCTTCTGGAAGCGCGCCACCCGCGTCGACGGTTCGGTCGAAGGCTGGGTCGAAGCGAAGGAAGGCGACGACGCGCAGGCGAAGCGGTGGGGCGGGGGGTAGAGGCGGGCGGCGGTGGGTCGAAATCGACGTAAGGCTTAAATCCCTTAATCCCGCCGGCCCCATCGCGCCGTCGCCGTCAAGCGCCCGGCCTGGATTACGGCGACGCCTGCATAATTCCCTCTTTCGCCGACTCGCCTCCGTGCTTTCGCGGGCGCGGGGCGCGGCCGATCAGCGCCGCGACGCGGTTGCGCGTTCAGCCGCGTCGCCGAGCGACCACGAAGGCGGCTAAACGCGCAAGTAAGGGGTTATTGATCGGGCCGCAGCTTAGAGCCTGGAGGGATGAGCAATGACCTCACAAGAGCTTGGCAAACGTGTCGACGCATTCATTGCAGATAAACACCGACGGCCCCGCCCCCAACTTGACCGCAGGTGGCTGCTGTCCACAAAATGAACAAGAGGGACTCGCGTTTCTTTGGGTGTCCGTCGCCGTCTCGGGTTCCAACAAGAGCTTCGCACACTCCTGGATACACGTCAGCGCCGCAGCGCGCCGGTTCGGATTGGCGTCGTTATTTGTCATGAGTTTTATAACAATGGCGCAATTCAGCGCCTGGTCGTAGGAACGTTCTACATATTTCGTCGTCATGATATCGATCAAGTTCTTGACGAGGTCGTCAGGTGAGTTGTCGGTGATTGACATGTGCGCAGCCCTATCGTTGGTCAACAATTCCCGGGCCGAAAATCGTGATAAAACCCGTGTCCATGCATGAATAATAGGCGGCTATACAGGCCGACAATGCCGGCGAAGCGAAGTTGAAGTAGCGATTCGTGCAAGCTTGAGCGGCGCCCTGGCAGCTTCGCAATATCGTTACCGCGGGTTGCGCCAATGAGGGCAAAGTTAGACGCCGACCGGATCGCTGCTCGGATTGCGGCCTTGCTGAGATTGGCGCCTCAGGCGCCGCGGTCGGGCTGGAGCCGCCCGATGTCCGATGGCCACCATCAGCGTTGCCCGCCGGAACGCGAGATTGGTTCGGGTTAAATTCCTTCGCGGCTTTACGTTCGCTTACGACCTCCCGGCATATTCTCCGGAGATCCATCGGCATTATCGAACCGTGATCAAGAAGACCGGCCGCGAAGAACAAGCGCCGCGCGCTCTCTTCACTCAAGGGCGGCGGCAACTCGGCCGCCGCTATCCAGGCTGCGGACTCGGCTTTCTTGCCCGCTCGCCAATCCTCGTGAGCGCGTTCGAGCGCGCGAACGACAATCGACCCGGAAACCTTATCGAATGCCGCGGACAGGAGCGCCACAACCCGGTCTTCGCTGCCCGGAATCTCGCGAGCGAGAACAGTTCCCGCTCCGAAAATTAGGCCGGATTTGGTCCAGACCGGCGTAACGCGGAATGCCTCGCGACGTTTGGCCAGCTCCCAGCTTGCGGCCAACCCGGCAAGCGTCCTGCGCAACGAGGCCACGCTGGCGTCTTCGGATCGGGCGCCGCTGTCAAGGAGGTCGAAACTCTTCTCGGGGCTTTCGCTCGCCTTCGCGTCTGATCGCAATGTTGACGTCCTCTTGGAAAACAAGATTGGCGCGTGCAGCAACGCCACTATTGAGATGTTCCATCATAACCTTTGAGTTGTCAAGAACAAACCATGAACAATCCGCCAATTGATAACAATTCCCGCCACTTTCAATAACAATGCGTTTGGGGATTACGGGATTACGGATTACGGTGACGCTTGCTTCAATGCATTAATCCCGTCGGCCCTCTCGCGCCGTCGCTGTCAAGCGCCTTCGGCGCTCCTTCCCGGCGTTTCGGCCGCTTCGCGGCGCCAGCGCCGTCGCGACAGGGCGATGGGTCTCCAAGGCTTTGACGCCGCGATCCGGCGCGCCGCGCCGGGTTCGCGCCGTCGAAGCCTTGGCGGCCTGAGGCCTGGGCCGCGCGCAGCGGTCAAGCCTCGCCGCGGGCGACGCGCGCCAGCGCGCTTGGGCTTGACGGCGAGCACGGATCAGGCAGCGCTTCGCCAGAAGCGGAATGCATTCGGAATGCTTCGCCAGGCGCGGGGCAACAGAGTCCGTGCGTGGACTGCCATAATATACATTCTTGTGACGACAATAGTTGCCGTCCTTCGAGCCGACCTGCCTTCGCCGCGCCCGCCGCTGACGCCCACAAAACGGCGCCTAGAGCTTTGAAAACGCTCGCCCGCTCAACGGCTTTGTCGCCCCCTCCGAGGCCCGCCCTCACTCCGCCGCGCTGCGCACGGCGGCGAGCTTGCCGAGCGCCTGGTCGAGGTCCTCGATCAGGTCGTCGGGATCCTCGAGTCCGACCGAAAGCCGCAACAGGCCGGGG
>Ga0302320_10022889_pt1 | contig 12299 bp, 13 predicted proteins | sample Bog_T0_3_FD_202130 | JGI IMG/M metagenome (GOLD analysis project Ga0302320, IMG submission 202130) | Peat permafrost microbial communities from Stordalen Mire near Abisko, Sweden - Bog_T0_3 | ecosystem: Environmental > Terrestrial > Soil > Wetlands > Peat | place: Sweden: Abisko, Stordalen Mire...
TGCCTGCTGAAGCATGTCTTCCGGCTGGCCGCCGGAAGCCATGCTTCAGTGGCCCACCGCCAGCGCTTCTGCCGGCAGCGCCGCCGCCGGTGCCGGCAGCGCCGCCAGGTCGCCGCGGGCGTCCTGCACGCCCTGGGCCAGGGCACGCTCAAGCCAGCCCCGCGCCTGGCCTGGATCCGTTTCGCCGGCCAGGCCCCGGGCGAGGAAGCGGCCCAGCATGAGCTGCGCCTGCGGATGGCCACGCTCGGCCGCGGTCCGGTAGAAGCGCTGCGCGGCAGTCCGATCCGTCGGCACCTCATGCCCGCCGCCGAGCATCGCGCCGACCCCGAAGGTGGCCCCGACATGGCCGTTGGCGGCGGCCTTCTCGAACAGCGCCAGCGCGGCGGGATGATCCTTCGGGCCGCCGCGTCCGTTCAGCATCAGTTCGGCCAGCGCAACCTGCGCCTCCGGCATGCCGATGTCGGACGCCCGGGTGATCCAGGCCCGCCCCTCCTCCGGGTTCGCCTCGACCCCACGGCCTTCGACCAGCATGCGGCCGTACCAATACTGCGCGTTGACCACGCCGTCGGCCGCGCGGCGCAGCCATTCCGCTGCCTGCCGATCATTGCGCTCGATGCCGACCCCCTCGGCGAGGCAGACGCCGAAATTGAACGCCGCCACCAGGTCGCCGCCCTTGGCCGCCGTCTCGAACCACTCGCGCGTGCGCACGGGGTCTTCCTGGCCGGCTTCGCCACGCAGCAGCAGGTTGGCGAGGTCAACCTGCGAGCGCGGATCGCCCGCCTCGGCAGAGATCCGGAACCATTGCGCCGCTTCCTGGGAGTCGCGCGCCACCCCGGCGCCGGTGAGATACAGCAGGCCGAGCGCGCGCGCGGCGCCGCGATGGCCGGCCGCCGCCGCGCGGCGGAACCACATCGACGCCTCGGCATAGTTCGGCGGCAGGCGCCCGCCCCTGGCATAGAGGTCGCCGACCACCGCGGCGGCCTCCCGGTCGCCGGCCAGCGCGGCGCGCCGCAGCCAGGATTCACCATCCTGCGGATTGGCGGCAACGCCGGCGCCCTCAAGCAATGCCACGCCCCATCGCGCCATGGCGTTGCGGTTGCCCCTCTCGGCAGCCTGCCGGAAAAAGTCGGCGGCCTGGGTTTTGTCCGCGGTGGTGCCGAGGCCGCGTTCGGTCACGACGCCAAGCAGGAACAGCGCGGTCGCGAGACCGGCATCGGCGGCGCGGCGCAGTTGCGCGACCATTTTCGCCTGGCGTTCCGGGTCGCCGCCATCGTCCCGCGCCAGCGCCAGCGCATGGCCGAGCGCTCCCTGCGGACAGCCCGCGGCGGCGGAGCGCTCATACAAGGCATCCGCATCAGGCAGGTTGCGCAGCGTCTCCGGCCCCGATGTCAGGATGTAGGCCAGCACCGCCTGGCCGTCCGCTGACCCCGCGTCCGCAGCCTGCCGCGCCCACTTGGCCGCGTTGCCGAAATCCGGTTGGGAGGGCTGGCCGCCAGCGAAAAGGCCGGCCGCCGCAATCGAACCGTCGCCGCCGCCCTCGGCGGCAAAGCCGTTCAGGAACAGCGTTGCCAGCAGCGCCTGGGCCTCGACGTAGCCGTGGCCCGCCGCACGCTCCAGCCAGCGCACCGACTCGCTGCGGCTGAACGGCACGCCGGCGCCTTCCAGATAACAGCGTCCGACCTTGTATTCGGCTTCCGGCAACCCGGCGCGGGCAGCCTCGGTCAGCAGCGGAAAGGCCCGCTCCGCCTGCCCATGTTCGGTAAGGCGGATCGCCCGCATGAGGGCCGCGTCCGGCGAAAGCCGGCCGATCAGCCGATCGGATAGCCGTTTGAAAAACGCCATGCCTGTCAGGCTCCCCGGCTCATGGCTGGCGTCCGCATCGCGGCTCCGCATCCCTTCACATCGCCGCTCCGATCACACGCCGAGGCATGTGCGCCGGCACTCTCCGCTTGCCGACGGCGATGTGTGGCAGGCGATCTCCCCCCCCTGCGCAACTCTGTCAACCTTTTCTTCCTTTGCGGGGTTCGAAGCAGTTGAACGGTTCGTTTTTTTTGACGGGCGGTCAGATCATCTGTGCCCGGGCACAGTCGAACCATGCCTGGCCTTCCGGCCCCGCCGGCCCGACCTGCAGCGGCGGCAGCTTCAGCTTCGGCGCGGCTGCGGCATCCAGGCTTCCGCCGCCAAGCAGGAGGAGGATCCGGCCAAGCGACACCTCATCCGGCGGCGAGGATGCGCTGATGCCGCGCTGGGCATTCGCCTGCCCCTGGACCGACCAGTGGCCGGACGGGCCGCTGAAGCTCAGGCCAGCCCTGGTGCCTGGCTTGAGCTGCCTGACGGCCGGCGGCGGATAACCCAGCGACAGGGCGACTGACCCGTTCCTGACGACCGTGACCCTGACGACCGAATGGTCGCCTGACGCGGTGGCGACGCAGCGGTCGGGACCGGTTGCGAACGACCACCTCATGATGCCGCCGGCGTGTGGCGGCGGCGGAGGGGGCGGCGGCTTCGGCGGCGGCGGCTTCGGCGGCACGCGGGCGATGACAGGGGCTGGAGCGGGCGGCCGGGGCTGACATCCGGCGGTCAGGGCCGCCACTGCCAGAATGATGGCGAGACCGGCGGCACGTCCGCGCGGCTGACGGCTCCGCCCGCCGGAAGCGCGGCGGCCGATCGTTTCGCCTGGTTCAGCCGCCAACATCCTGCCGAGCCCCGTCTTTGGTACGCGCGCGGCATATTGCCCGCCATCGGAGATGCGGTAAACGGCAGCCGGATGATCGGCGCCGGCATTGCCGCAGCCTGACGATGGCCGCGGGGCGATGCGCCGCCAGGCAGCGGCTGTCAGGACGCGCCGGCGGCCCCGGGCCGGATCGTCATGATGCCGGCGCGCGCGCCCGGCGTTCCCCTGCCAAGGTCCGGGCTGGCAGCCGCGCTGCCAGCCCGCTCCAGCGAAACGGTGAGTGAACCACGCGCGCCGGGAACCGGGCGTTCATCCGGCCCGGCGTTGTCGAAACCATCATCGGCCAGCCACGGAATTGCCATAGCCGTTGTCCTTGAGCAAGGATTGGCAGCCAGACGCCAATCCTTGCTCAAGGTGCGGCGGCAAACAGCACGGCACCAGAGGGATCCGCCGACGCCGCCCGCCAGTCCGGACCCCAATCCGCACCGAGAGCCTGCACGGCCACGCCGAGCTTCATGAGACTGCTGTCGAGCGTCCGGAAGGCAGCGTCGATCTCACGGCCCACCGCCTCAGCCGCGGCCAGGCGGAGCGCGGCGTCGACTCCGGGGCTGTCCGGAGCGGCCCCGCTGCCGACAGGCGTGGCGCCGCGGGCAGACACAAGCATTGCGGCCTGGTGCGCGGCGACCCACCTCCTCGCCGCCTCGAAAACCGCGTCCGGAGCCTGCACCCACCGGCCACCGCTGCTGACCAGGGCCGCCGCCAGGTCGACACGGCCGGCGCCGCCGTCACAGGCGCCGGAATGGTCGCAGACGAGGCCGACCTGCCCGCGGCCAGGGGCATTCCGCCCGGTGTCCGTCATCTCAACGCGGATAAAGCGCATGCTGAAATCCTGACTGTGTCCATGATGCCGGGGTCCGGCCGAGAGCGGATGTAGCCTAGCCGGGTTAAGATGCAATTGATATGCGCCTTTAGTCGGCTCCCCGCGTTGCGGCCAAAGGCCATTGCTGCCCGGCGACCGCCATGTTCCGATGCCTGTTCCCGGCCGTTTGCCGGGATGCGGCCCGCCACAAAATCCTTCCAGCAAGGAATGCCATGCCGCATTTCGCCGGCTATTGCTTTGGCCATTAAGATTTCCTTTACAAATTTAGGCAATTTATCCATATTGCACAAACGGGGGGATGCAATGTCAGTGCTCAGCCACCTGAAACTCCGCGCGAAACTGCTGTTGCCGATGGGCCTGTCGGCGCTCGCCGTCATCACCGTGACAGGCTATGCCGCCTCGCTCCTCCATCAGCGCATGTTCGACGGCCGGGTCGACAAGCTGCGCGCCGTTGTGCAGTCCACGATCAGCCTGGCCGAGTCGCTGGAGAGCCGGGTGACGGCGCATCAGCTCACCCGGGATGAGGCGCTGGCACTGCTCCGTGACGATATCCACGCCCTGCGTTTCGATGGCGGCACCGGCTACGTGTTTGCACAGACGCTGGACAACCAGTTCGTGCTGCACGGCACCAGGCCGGCACTGGAGGGCACGCAGTCCACCGTCGCCGACGAAAACGGCCGGCGGCTTACCGACCTCATCCGCGACGCGCTGCGGAACACCGATGGCGGCACCGTGTCCTACCTCTTTGCCAAGCCGGGACAAACGGATCCCGCACCGAAGGTCACCTACGTGGCACGGTTCGCGCCGTGGGGCCTGGTGTTCGGCGCCGGCGCCTATGTCGATGACATCGATTCCGCATTCCGCGCCTCGCTGCTGGCGCTGGGCCTGATCGGCGGCGCCATCCTCGCCGCCACGCTGCTCGCCACATGGCTGGTGAACCGCGACATCTCTGTCCCGCTCGGCGGCCTGAAGTCGGCGATGGACCGGCTGGCGAAGGGCGACCTGGTGACGGCGGTCCCCGGCACGGACAGGCATGACGAGATTGGCGCGATGGCCGGGGCGGTTCTGGTGTTCAAGGACAGCATGGCGGAAGCCGGACGCCTGCGTGCCGAGCAGGAAGGGATCAAAGTTGAGGCCGCGGCCCGGCACCGGGAGGCGCTGAACGGGCTGGCTGATGGCTTCGAGGACAGGATTGGCGGTCTGGCGGGCAAGCTTTCCGCCGCATCCACGGAGATGGAAGCCACCGCCCATTCGATGGCGGACACCGCATGCCAGGCCAACGGGCAGGCATCCGCGGTCGCGGCGGCGGCGGAAGAGGCAAGTGCGGGCCTGCAGGCCGTCGCGGCGGCGGCGGAGGAGCTGACGGCCTCCATCGGCGAGATCACCAGGCAGGTCGCACAGTCGGCCACGGTCACCGGGAAGGCCGTGGAGGACGCCAGGCGCACCGACACCATCGTGCAGACGCTTGCCGAGTGTGCCCAGAAGATTGGCGCGGTCGTGGGCCTGATCAGCGACATCGCCGGCCAGACCAACCTGCTGGCCCTGAACGCCACCATCGAGGCGGCGCGCGCGGGGGATGCCGGAAAGGGCTTCGCCGTGGTGGCATCCGAGGTGAAGAGCCTCGCCAGCCAGACCAGCCGGGCAACGAAGGAGATTGATGCCCAGATCGCCCGCATCCAGGCCGCGAGCGGCGAGGCTGTCGAAGCCATCCAGGGCATCTCCGCGACCATCGGGGAAGTCAGCATGATCGCGACGGCGATTGCCTCGGCCGTCGAGGAGCAGGGCGCGGCCACGGCGGAGATCGCCCGCAACGTTCAGCAGACAGCCCAGGCGGCACATGACGTTACCGTGAGCATTGCCGGCGTGGGCAAGGCGGCCGGCGAGACAGGGGCGGCGGCGAGCCAGGTGCTCAGCGCGGCTGGATGCCTGTCGGAGCAGTCCAGGCATCTGTCAGGCGAGTCGGCAGCCTTTGTTGCGGCCGTCAGGGCAGCGTAGCCGGCGGGACGCGTATTCCAGGCAGCCGGAGGCCGGATTCCGCCGGCTGCCTGGCCGGAGGCCGTCAGTCAGGCGCGCATCCGCCGATCCTCGCCCAACTGACGGGGCGAATCCTTGCGCCGCGGCCAGCCATGCGGCCCACGGCAACATTCCGTTTTGCCATCACCTGGTCCAAGGTCATGGGACGGATTGCGGGGGATGCCATGGACGCGAATCTTCAGAAGCTGCTGGAACACATCCGACGGCAAGTGGCCAAGGCACCTTGGCTGACGTTGCGGGAGGAACAGGAGGCCCGCAACGGACCGCATCTCGTGACTGTCGTTGGCCAGGACAGTCATGGCTTCCAGATCAGGATCGCCGGCGGCGCGGGATATGCGACGGTGGCCATTCTCAGGGATGGCGAGCCCGAAGCCAGGGGCCGCGACATCCACCGCTCCCAATACGGAAACGCCCCGGAGGCCAGGCGGACCCAAAACCTGTTCACGGACGCGTTGACCCGTGAACTTGGACGCTACCAGCCCCACGTTGGCGCTGGAGACCTGCAAACCAGGATTCAGGGTTTGTTCGATGCATATCCGGAGGACGCCGCCCGCATGATCGCCGAGACCCTGGACAGGGTTCTTGCATCGTCCACGCTCGTCGAGGTCGACGAGGCGCTGGCGGATTCGATGGACATGGGTCCGGCACCAGGCGGTTGACCTAACAAGGACCGCAAGCTCGGCCCTTCAGGCCGGGTCAGGTCATTGGCCGATGGCGGTCGGCACGCCAAACACGTTACCGAAGTGAATGGCCAAGCGCAGGGGAAAGCATCTTCGGCAGCCGACCGCCGTGCGCTCCATGCACGCCGGAAACCTGCCCCCCGGTCCGGTTCTGGACATGCTCCTGGCCGAACGGGCCAATATCATCGGCCTGATGAACGCCCTGGCGGCCGACCTGGACGTTGCCGAGCCGCTCAGCATTCCCGACGGCCACGACGGCGCCTGCATCAAGGCACACACCGCCAAGGGATGCAGCTGGAAATTCGCCTACGCCCAGCGCATCGGCGAAGCCGTCATGGACGCGGTCACCAGCGTCCGCCAATCGGCACCAAACCAATCATCCGGCCCTGCCGCACAGAAGGATCAAGTCTCACATCTCACGGATGCCGATGCCATTGTTGGGTCCGGCGCGGGCTGCCCGGCAGTGCCTCGCCAGCCACGATCATATCCCCGGCCACGGACGCGACCAGAGTGGCGATGCCCTGCAAGGCTTCGGATTGGGTGGCCGCGAGATGGGAAAGGCTGGGGAACTCGGCGCAGAACCCGGCCCACTCGCCATCCTCCCGGGAGAAGATGGCCCGGTATGAGAAGCAGCAGCACATCCCTGGAGTCCCTTCTTTTCCCGCGCTCCTGACGCCGCCTCGGGCAGACCGCTCTCGTTGGAGCCGCCAGCCTGATTCCCGCCATGACAGGCCCGGAATGCAGCCGTCATCGTCAGTCGGGGGTCCGTTGCCGCTCAATGGTAGTCCGGACCGGCGCCAGCCTCCAGCAAGTTCCTGTCGCGACCGCATCCGGTGGCCTCAACGGGCTGCGCGCAACTTTTCCCTGAGCGAGTTCCAAAACCGCATGCGCTTGCCGATTTCGCGCTCGTTGCCACGCTCGTTCGGCGCGTAGAGCGTCGGCCTGGCCGGTCCGCCCAAGCCTTCCGGCATGAACTCCTGCCCGGAGAACGCGTGCTCACAGTCGTGATCGTACACGTATCCCGCCTTGAAGCCCTGGTCCCGCATCGTCCGGTTGGACGCATTGATCAGGTGTTTCGGCGGCGGCAACGCACCTGTGCGCTCTGCGATGTCCATGGCGGCGTGAAAGGCCGAATAGACCGCGTTGCTCTTCACGGCAGTCGCCAGGTAGGCAACGCACTGGGCGAGTGCGGGGAGGCCCTCCGGCTCGCCGATGCGCTCGAAGATGGCGGCGCACGACGCCGTATGGATGATCGCCTGTGGATCGGACAGGCCGATTTCCTCGGTCGCCATGACAGCCAGGCGGCGGAAGATGGCCTTGGGCGGTTCGCCCGCCTTGAGCAGCCTCGCGAGCCAGTAGAGGGAACTTTGCGGATCCGAGCCGCGGACCGACTTCTGCAGTGCGGACAGAAGCGCGTGGTGGGCGTCGCCAGACTTGTCATGCGCCACCGCGCGCCGCTGCACGACGGCGAGCAGGCCGTCGCAGCCGAGCTGTTCATGCCCGCCTGGCAGGTCGAACAGGTCGGCGCACATGGTGAGCAGGTAGCGCCCGTCCCCGTCCGCCATCTCGGCAAGAAGCAGGCGCGCGTCCCCGGTCAGTGGCAGCAGCCGTCCGGCATCGTCTTCCGCGCGTTGCGCCAGACGCTCCAGCGCCTCGGGCGTCAGACGGTTGAGGCGGTAGACGGGCGCCCGCGACAGGAGGGCATCGCGGACCTCGAAGCCGACATTCTCGGTGGTCGCGCCGATCAGGATAATGGTCCCGTCTTCGACATAGGGAAGCAGCGCGTCCTGCTGGTTGGTCCGCCAGTGATGGATCTCGTCGACGAAGAGCACCGTGTTGCGGCCGGAGCCGCGGCGGCGGTCCGCGGCCGCATCGAGGATCTTGCGCAGCTCCGGCAGCCCGGACATGACTGCGGAAAGCCTCACGAAAACCATGCCGGACTGCCTGGCCAAGATACTCGCCAACGTCGTCTTGCCGGTGCCGGCCGGACCCCAGAGGATCATCGAGGTCATCCGCCCGGCAGCCACGAGACGCCCGATCGGCTTGTCCGGCGCCAGAAGGTGGTCCTGGCCGACAATTCCGCCGATGCTGTCCGGACGCAGCCGTTCTGCCAGCGGCCGCTCGGCGGCGCCGTCAAACAGCGATGCGTCGTTCACGCTGCCGGCCATGCGGCCATCACCTGGCCTGGCGGCTCGCGAAGCCGGGCGCGGGAGCCGGGGTTGGCGGCCACCGCGTCAGGCGGCCCGATGGAGGCCGCTGGCCGCCCATGCGTTCAGCAGCGGCTCCTGGTTGGCCGCAACCCAGGCTGCGGCCAGGTCCAGCACGGAGGCGGGCACCGGCACCAGGCGGCATCCGCGCAGTACGCTGGCTGTCCGGAGCACGGCGCGTTCAGCCGCCGGCGGCTCGAACATGCCGCCGCAGAACGATTCACGGTAGCCGCAGGCCATCCTGACCCGTTCCCAGGGCATGACGCCGCCATCGGTGCCGAGATCCTGCATCGTTACCGGATAGGTGAAGCGTCCGTCGTCCATCTGCGGCCTCAATCGTTTGCACCAAGCCTGTGTCCCGCGCCAGCAGGCGGCGGAAGGGCATGGCGGGCGGGCGCGAAGCCCGCCAAGGATTGCCGACGGATCCTTCCGCTTTGAGGCCGATCGCTGCCTTGGCTCAGACTGGCCATCGGCGGCAGCGCGCCCTGACGCATGCGGCATCCACACTCTGATCCGATTGTGCGGCGAGTGACAGAACCGCACAAGGATTGATTGCTGGCGGCAAGCGCACGAGCGCCGGCGGCCCACGGCACCCTTCAGGGCTGGCAGGGTGGCGCGGCGGCAGCCGGCACTCCGTCCATCTCACGGCGGCGTGCCGCGGCGGCGCCGTCACCGAAAGGCGGCTGGCCGAAAACGGCATCCGAGACGTCTTCGTCGAGCATGTCTGCAAGGAAATCCCTGGCTTCCTCCCAGGACAGCACGTAGTGCCTTCCGTCGATGCTTCGCAGGAACTGTCCGCCCTGCGTCAGCCGCCAGGACTCCTCCGGGTCATTGTCGCCCTGCATCGAGCAGACGAAATTCGCCCCTTCGAACAGGCTGGACGCCTGCACGTCATCGTACCAATCGCCTGACGGCTCGAGCCGCGGCGCGCTTTCGAGCAGGGCGTCCCGGCTGGCCGCGAGCATGGCAGGCGAAATGGCGCCGGCGGGCACCCGCACGGAGCCGTCCGCCAGATCTGGCTCGATGCCGAAATGGCGGCAGACGCTCTCCGCAATCCGCGCGGCCTCCAGCGGGGGGTGGCGGTCATCGCCGTTGCTGATCCATGCGGCCAGCCTGCGCACGGCGGCACCGCCGTCCGTCAGATCCCCGATGCTGGCAAGCGGAAGGGACAGGACCGCCAGCGTGGCGTCATATTCGGTGGTGCCATTGGCGCCCGGAAGCAGGCAAACAATTCGGCAGCGGTTCGGCATAACTGTTCTCCAGGAGAGACTGCGCGACAGGATATCCCGCCTGGATGCATGGCTCACGACGCTGTCGGCGGGGGCGAACCAGAGCCGCTAGACGGCCGCGGACTGGTCCTCGTCGATTTCCCGGCGTCGTGCCGCGGCCAGGCCTTCGCCGAAGGGCGGCTGGCTGAACACCGCGGCCAGGGTCTCGCCGGACAACACGCCCTGAAGGTCCGCCTTGGCATCCTCCCATGCCCAGACGTAGTGTCTGGCGCCGATGCTGAGCAGGCACTGGCCACCCTGGGTCAGCCGCCAGACTTCCTCCTGGCCATGTGACCGCACCGAACAGATGAGTTCCGAGCCGACGAGCAGCGGTGCGACATGGGCGCCGTCACGCCACTTCCCCGTGGGCCTGAGGCGGGGAGCGCTCTCGAGGATATCTGCGCGCCTGGCTTCGATGAGAAACGGCGTGACCGCTCCCTTCGGAACACCGGCGGTTCCGTCACCGTATTCGGGCTCGACGCCGAAGAAACCGCATACGCTCTCCGCAATCTCGGCATGGTACGCCATGTCGTTCAGCCCGGCGCCGCGGCACACCCGCCCGGCAACCCTGAGCGCGGCGGGTCCATGGTCCCGCAGGCCGTCGATGTCGTCGAATGGCAGGGAAAGGACGGCCAGGGTGGCATCATGCCGGAATTTTCCCGCCGCGCCCGCCATGTGGCAGGTGATGCGGCCGTCCAAAACGCGGAGGCTGTCCGTCCTTCGCGCTTCCGCGGTGACCCTGAACGGATCAGCCCCAACCCGGAACCCGACGGTGGCGGCGTCTCCGCTGACGGCGAGCACCACGCCGAAGGCTCCAGCCGAATCAAGAACGCGGGCATCCGCGAGGATATGCATTTCGCCTCCGAAGGCTGGCTCTGTCACCCGGGCAATCTGGAGTGAGCCAGCCATTTTGTCCACGTATTTTGTTGGCGCGTCCAGGATTCGCTATAAAATCCTTGGAGCCGCCAGCGTCAGCCGCGCCGGCAGATCCCGGAGGCGATTCGCCTTCACCAGCGGGACAGACGCGGGCCACCGGCTAACGGCGGCGTGCAGCGAGCGGGCCGCGGCCGAATGGCGGGTGGGCGAAGATGGCAGGCAGGGCCCGCGCAAGTGCCACGCCGCCAATGCGGTCCAAGGCAGCCCATCGGCACGAAGAAATCGGCGCCGCGCCTTGTGGACATCCGCGGCAAGGGCTTCCCGGATCGCAGCCACCGCCGCAATCCGGCCCGATGCCCCAGGCAGCGGCCGAAGGAAATGCGCACGCAGTCGTTTCTGCGTTGCCGCTCCCGCCGGCGCCGTCCCACGCTCCGGCTTGCGGCCGGGAATTGTGCGTGCGGCGATGGCAGTGGATGGCAGTGAAGTCCTGTCGCGCAAGCAATGAACGGCCATCTGGACCCGGTCCCCCTGCAGCAACGTTTGCGTTCGCCAATTCACTTGTTGACAAACCGACACCATAAGAGCAATTTCCGGCGGCGCCACCGGCCAGCGTGGTCTGGCCTCACTTGGAGGTTTGGTTATGGCAACAGCGATGGCGGATGCGGCCGCGGCGGACACGCTCCTTTCCGTCCTGTGTGGCACTGTGGTTTCGATGGTGCGCAGGGACGGTCCTGACCTCTCGGCAAGGCAGCTTGGTGTCTTCCTTCTGGTCTACCTGAATGACGAGCACCCGTTCACGGTGCGCGGCCTGGCCGCCGACCTCAATGTGTCAAAGCCCGCGATCACCAGGGCTCTCGACCGGCTCTCCGAGTTCGACTTCGTGCGCCGCAAGATTGATCCGCTGGACCGCCGGAGCGTTCTGGTCCAGCGCACGCAAAAGGGTGTGGCACTGCTCCGCGAGATCCGCTCCTACCTGACCTACGCGTCCAGGGATGCCTCACAAGCCGCAGCCAAGGCCGCGCAACGCAGGGCGTGACCAAGCCATGCCGCCGCGGGGGCGGCCCGGCTTGCCCCCGCCGGCTATTATGCCGGTAAAAGCGGATGCCGCCCGGACGTTCCCGCAGCAACGCCAAACGGAGAACCGGATGTCGACGAATCCATGGGAGCTTTATTCGAGCAAGCCCGGCTGGGAGGCTGTCGCTGAACGGCTCGATTGCGCCGTGACGGACGCGCTCGCAGCGCTCGACAGCGCGGTTGCCGTCGGTGAGACGGCGGGCAAGGCCGCGGAGGACGCATTTGCCTCGGTGAACGCGGTGATGGACCGCGAAGAGAACGCCTCGTTCGGCGCATCCGACACCGAGCCGCGCGACCATCTCGCCGTCCTCATCCAGCGGCATCTGAGGGCCACACACGGCTTTAAGGACGCTCGGGTGAGCCGCTTCGGTTGCGTCTACACCTGAGAGTGCCATGGCCCGGCGCCCGGTCCTCAGCGCTCACGAGGATTGACCCGGGTCTGCTCGGGGAAATTGACTCGCTGACTTCATTCCTATCGACGCTTCGTGCTGGCTGGTGCGCGAAGTCCCATCCATAGACCGGCGGTTGTGCGCAGCCTGTAGTCAGTATCGGCGGTTGTTACGAGCCGCGGGTTAGCGCGCGAAGCCCGGTCCAGGGAGAGGCGCC
>Ga0302320_10022892_pt1 | contig 12299 bp, 10 predicted proteins | sample Bog_T0_3_FD_202130 | JGI IMG/M metagenome (GOLD analysis project Ga0302320, IMG submission 202130) | Peat permafrost microbial communities from Stordalen Mire near Abisko, Sweden - Bog_T0_3 | ecosystem: Environmental > Terrestrial > Soil > Wetlands > Peat | place: Sweden: Abisko, Stordalen Mire...
TTTTCAGCGTCTTTTTGGAATTTTTCATCTAAAACACTGATTTTCTTTTCAAGAACATTAATAGAAAGCAATCGATCCTGAAGAACGAAATTGATGTCTTTGGATTTCTTCAAATTCTCATCCAATAATGTGATTTCACGTTCTTTTTCCTTCACAATTTCCAACAATTTCAAATAATCGTTCTTAAAATCGCTCAACACAATCTTCGTGTTTTCAATCAGATATTTATTCTGAGATTCATAATATATCACGGTGTTTTTTGATGATTCCAAAAGAAGATTCAACTGCAATTCATTCTAAAAAAATTAAAAAATTCGAGTTTTTTTCTCATTTTTCTTTACATTTTTCAATTCGCGGATGTCTGTTTCATATTTATGGATCAAAAGGATATAATCCTGTTGGAGATCATAATCCTTGATATTAGAAAAGTTGTTTTTCTTAAAATTTTGTTGGACCATTTCTCTAAAATTCAAAGAAGTGTCTATGATGTTCTTTATTAATTCGATGGTGATTTTCGGCTCATTGAACTTGATTTTCGCTATGATTTCCTCATTGAAAAGGATGGATTTCAGATCTTTATCATAAATCTAAACAATAGCTTATATAATTGATAAATAAATAAAAGAAAACGATGAACTAACTCACTTCATCGATAATCAACGATTCTTTGAGTTTTTCATAAAGTCCGAATAATAATTCAGAAATTTGCTTTAATTTTTCTTCTAATTCCCAGACCCTTTGGTTTTTATGATCGAGGTTTAATACTATATTGTTCATATTAGAAATCGCATTGGTGAAATCTTGGCTATTGGTCCTGATAGTAGAATTCCTTCTGCTGAAGAAAGGATTATTATCCTGAAATTGCAATGGTAGTTTAGGTGAGTTTAATAAAAAAGGTGAATATTCGTTTTTTGAGGAAGGAGATTCAAGCACGCTTTTTCTTTTAGTAGAAACTGCCATTTGTTTCTTGATGACATTATGCAACATTTATTGTATTTTATATATAGTAAATATACTATTGCAAATTTCTTGAAATTAGCTTAATATGCATTTTTTCTCATATAACTATATGAGAAAAAAACATTCATATGCCAAAATTCTCGTTTTTTTTATAAAAATGTTCTTATTTAAATTAAGATGGCCTCATAAATTAACTCTAAACACGAAAAACCGTTATTTTCCCAATTTTATCTTTATATCTAGCCTTAATAGCCTTCATTGCCCTTTCCTGAATGTTCCTATTTTTAGTCTTTTCATGAAACAATTAGAAAAAACCGAAGAAGAACTTTTCGAAGCGATAAAAAAACGAAAAGTCGAGAAGAAAAATGACACCAAAAAAGAGGTTTTAGATGATGATTCGAGCTCAGATACCGACAAAACCTTTGAGGAGTTTTTCAGTAGCTCAGATGATTCATCCAATGAGATTTTACAGGAAGAAAGCAGCGATGAAAGCAAAGATTCATGATTAATTAAAGAAATCTGAATATCTGAAAGACATTATTAATTAGCTCATTTATTATTTGAAGTTTTTTTTAAATCCAAAAAAATGCTTTATTTCATTAATAGCTTATTTATTCTTATTTTTTATATTTATTTATCGTCTTCTTAAATATTATTGAACAGAATAAATACATTTAATCATATAATATTTTTTTATATTTATTTATAGTCTTTTTAAATATTAAATATTATTAAAGAGAACACATTTAATCATATAATAACCTTATTATTTTTAACAAAAACATTCTCATCAATATACTCTAACTAATATATATTAATCATGAGACTTTTTCCTCAAACAAAGCATTTTTTTCCTATCATTATTAATATTATTGAGAGTTTCATGGGTTGTGATTCTAGCATTAGGTTTAACTATGGTTTTAGGTCTGGAGGCTAATATTTTGTTTTGATTCCTCACATATTCCAAAGAAAACGAATGGATTTTCAAGACCATTTTTATGCGGAAATATTTAGTATAATCTTGATTTATAAAAGATTTCGAAATCACGCTAATGACGTTATTGATGTCCTCAACAAGTTTTTCCTTTGAAATTCGCTTTAAATTGTTTTGGAATGAATTCCTTCTGCTTTTTGTGAGCCCTCGAGTCAGAATCGGGATTTCTCCTTCTTTTTCTGGAAATAGACTGATTCCATTATTAGAATCAAGCAAATTCTTAGTTGCTGGCTTTATTTCATCTATTTGCTCCTGGAGAATTTGTATAGTCATAGGCTTTGATTTGGATTCCTCATGAATTGGAATCGATTTAGAAGGAAAATTCTCATCAATTCGAAAAGTGAAGTTAAATTTCCTGGCGGTTTTCTTCTTTTCCCCATTTTCCGGGTTCACAGCTGAGAATTTCTCGGGTAGTTCCTGATTAAATTCCAAGCCATTGTTGTTATTTTTCTCGAAATCGAGTATTGAGACGTTTTTTGAAGCAGAAGGGCTTTTTTTCTTGTTATTATCATGGTTTTTTATTAGAAATTGATGTTCTTTTTTCGAAATGATTGAAAATTCATATTTGTTTTGGACTTTATTCGAAACATTTTCCTTTTTATTTCGAAATCTCAGGAAATGCAAGGGACACCAGTTTCTGATGCAACTTTTAGGAGTTTCCTCCTCTTCTTCGATTTCTTCCTTAGGTTGTGCATTATTATGGAAATTGGAAATTTTCCAATAATGGATGTTTTTAACCAAACAACAATTCTTCGAAGTTGTTATAAGAGACACCAAAACGATGAAAAAGACCACTATCCAAAGCATAGCTAGAAAAAGAAGATATAGAACCTTATTATCTTTGAAATCACCATTTAAATTCAAAATCGAACCCTCAATTTCAAAGAAACAGAGATATATTATCAGGAGGAATAATAGGCAAAATAAGACCAAAAACAACAAAACTGATATCACGAAAGAAATTAGACCTTCTTTCAGGATTTTCCCAGGGTAAAAACAGCTTTTATATTCTATTTTCATGGAAATTTGAGCCTTGCAACTCTCACAACTGGTCCTTTCCAAGTCATGTTTCCTTAAAATCAAATAAGTCTTCAAACATTCCTCATGAATATATCTCAAATTGCCCCTGCATTTACAAGGAGCCAATAAAGAGCCAAAATCAGTTAAACTGGCATCATATAAACATAATTTGCAGATTTTCTGAGTGATTTTAGTCCTGCCGCGACAATTCTTAAAGATTGCCTCCAAAACAAAGGCTATTTGTTTCTTCTTATGTTTCCTATTATTATCATCAAAAGTGTTTATGGATTTACTGCCATTTTCAGTCTCGTTTTGAGTGGATTTGTTAGGGTTTTTCTCATCGAAATCACCATAACTATTATAACTCGACATTTCGGTTTGTGAGGAGAGAATTTGGCTGTTGATGGTATATTCATTGGAATCTGTGGAAGTCATTTTCGGGTTGGTTTTTGAGATAGAAATGTTGGGGTTTTGATTCGTGGAGAGATTTTCTTTACGATTATGATTATGATTATGAGGAAATCTAGGTTCATCATCGAAATTATGATGCCCCGAGCTTTTCATTATGAAAATGGAATATTTTGATTGAATTTAGTTTTTCTTGAATTAGCAATAATTTTTTGGCTTTTTTTGTTTTTTTTAGAGAAAAAACACTGACTTTTCGAAGAAAAACTCAATTTTTGTAATGAAAAAAAACTCAAACAAAGAAATTAACTTTTTTTTTATATTTTTTTAATGAAAAAAACATTATGAAATTTTGGATTTTTTTAGTGAAAAAAAACGTTGATTTTTTCTCAGCGAAAAAAACCCAAATAAAAAATTTTATTTTTGAGTCCAAAAGTCAAAGACAAAACTTTGATAGATTTAAATTTTTGGAAATAAGCCTCCACATTCTATAACAAACTTATTAAAAATTCAAAAAGATTTCGCATCTCCCAATGCAATCCACACCTAGTCCCAAAGTCCTTGACTATAAGCAGAAACCAGACTTAGATTCTTTCCTATTCAAGAAGGATTATTACATTGATGTGAGAGATATGGCTGGCACATGGGTAGTAGGTAAGATCATTGATGCCAATTTAGAAGAAATGGTCTTGAAAATCCGCATGGAAGGCACAAAGCAGGAAAGCGTAAGAATTTTTTAACCATTTTTTAAGAATATAAGGGTTTTTTTTCCTTTTTAGAAATACAAATTTAATTCAGAAAGAATCGCGCCATTTCGCTCTTTCACCAAAAGTAAATAAAAAGAAAAACTCTTGGTTTTTTGTTTTAAAATCACTTCTTTCCGAAGGTTTTAATAGTCATCGTCTGGGGTTTCCTTCTTCTATAACAGAAAATGACCTAGAAAATGTCTATTAACATTAACTTCTTATTAAATTTAAGAGTTTTTCCTTTAAAGTTCCAAAAGCAAGTCATCGATTTGGATTCCATCGAAGATATTAGTAAAATGAGCCCTATCGAAATCACCCAAGAACTCAGAGGAAGCCTCTACTATTTCATCGAAAGTCTCGTCCCTCAAATGCAATCCTCTCAAAATTATAATGAGAAAAACACCATCAAAATCATCACTTTTTTCTCGCTTTGCGTCAAAATGTTCGCTTCTTTTTTGAACCGCTTTTCCAACCTACAAAAAGAAGTAAAAACCCTCTATTTTTACATAATTTTTATATTTTTTATCTAGTTTATCAACGCCTTATTAAATCCAAACTCCTTCCTTGAAAACCCAGAAGCCGCTTATTCATTAGCAGTTTTTGAATTCCTTGAAACTCTATTAAAATTTTTCGGTGAAAATGAGAAATTCGCTTATTTTTTAAAGGTTCTTCATTTAATTTTCATAGCCTTTTTCTAATAAAATCTTCTTAAAAATAGGAAAACATTTGTCTATTGCCAGAAGTCAAAGATGAGCTGAAATTCAAATATCTGCCTCAATTGAAATTGGATTCTTCGTTTCTCACGAATACCTTCATAAAATTGTTCAAAAACATTTTCTTTTGTCATGGAGGATTCAGATATATTTCGCAGATCATCCTCTGGTATAAAAACGATTTCCCAATGATTTTAGCTGATCCTCCGACCAATGCCTTGATTTCCTTATGGAGATTATTGGAATTAGTAAATATGGCTCAAAAACATCTGGCGATGATGGAATTGTCAATGTTTAAAAATGATATCGAGGGTTCGAAGATGATCACTTATAATAAATTGAAGAATTTGACAGAAAAGGAAATCAAAGAAGTCGATAGAGATTTGATTATGAGGATGTTCCATTCTTTGGAATCCAATAAAATCATCGATGATCGCGATTTAGAGATTCTCCAATTGGAAATCTATAAGAAATATATCTTTTCTCAATATTTCGAGAAAAAGCTCAAATCTCTTAATGATTTGAAGGATTTCCTGGAAAGAGTCAAAATTGCATCCAGTTCCAACCTACAAAAAAGCAATCATTCCTCTTCAGCTTATAAAGCCTTTAGTTTCGCTCGATATTTCACTGTAGATTTGGTGATTAATTGGATTCTGGATAATAAAATCCTTGAAAATGCACTTAAAAACACCACTCAGATCGATATATTGAAAAGATGTCAAGATCTCATCAAATTCATAGCGAATTATGCCAAATTCCCGAATAATCTCTTGATTTTCCTTTGGACGATGATGGAAGAGGCTCAATATGAGGATATCAAAAAGGGGTTTCAAGACATTTTGGAGGAATTGGCTTCTTTATTAGATCAAGAGGCTTTGGATTTCATCTTTAGTAAGATCGAGGAAGGGTTATTAGAGAAAATCAAAAATGATAGCTATTTTAGTTTCCTGCGTCGTTTTTTCTCAAGATCCACTATAAAAACAAAGAAAATCCTCTTAGAACAAAAGGAGTCAAGAACCATTGAATTGAATTCCTTGCCTTCTAATAACAATGATAATGAGAATATTGAAAATGATGAGAAAAAAGGCTCTGAAATTAAGAAAAGTGCTTCAAAAGAAGAAGAAGAGGATTTATTGATGAATGAAGATGATGAGAATTTATCGAAATTCTTCGGAATTGATTTGATTTGGAAGCTCGTGCAGGATGAATCGCCTTTTTCCCCAAATAGAATCAACGAATGTCTCGAATTCTTCATTGAATTGCTCAAAAAAGCTTCGATCAAAGTGCTTTATAGGAAATATTTCCAACTTTGTCTGGATAATATTTTCGCCAATCAATCAATATATCAATCCTTATATATAATGCGGGAAATCCTCAATTCAATTCAACCCGATTGGAACTCAATTGATTTCGCATTCTTTCTCAATAGAATTCAAGAGAAATATGGAGCCAATCTTATTGATCTAATTCTCAAGGAAATGATCATAACTCATCAAGGAAATCACATTAGAAAGGAAAAAGAAAGCCTCAATAATAATAATAATAATAATAATAATATTAATGGTGGCAGGTTCTCACATAACGAAATCTATAAAATGCATTTGAATCTATTCCAATTCTTGAAGAATTATACCATTTCGAAGCCGAAATCCATTGATAATTCGATGAGTAGCAATGCCAAAACCATCTCGAAAAGCTTCGATAGTCTCTTCAATATCAATTGTGAACATATCAACGTGTTATGGGATCTTTTCGTGGAAAAGGCTCATGATTCCAGCGAAACCATCGAATTCTTGAAATGTTTCTTAAATGACAATAGTCGGAATTCCTCTAATGTGATAAAATGTCAGGATTATGTCTTTGATCTATTTTGCCAATTCCTTCAGGAGAAAATCAAATCAAATCAATTAAACACGATTTCCGAGGACACCTTCTATTATTTTTTCTCGTATTATCAACAATGCAACAAAAATCATCGCAATTTCGAATTCTTCTCTGAAAACTTGGTATATCTCACCTGTGAAGAAGAGAAAATCATTGGGTTCCAGACTTTATGGGATTTGTTTTTGGCTTGCGAACAGGATAAAATCACTTATGAATGCATACAAGTGCTTGTTTTGATCCATGGGTCTTTAGGGATTGAGATATATCCGAAAAGAACAGAAATATTCAAGAAATTCTTGAATAAATGCTTACAATATCTGCGTGAGGCGATGCTTTGTAAAAACACTTTAATGATACAGAAGATCATGGGATTGATAGATAATTTTATGCTTTCAATTGAGAAAAAACGATATTCCTTTAATAAAAACAAAAACAACAATAATATCGTCATCAAGTCAAATAGCGATAGATATGAAAATCTGCAATTTAATCCGAATTTCCCTATTAGATATTTGAGATTAAGGATAAGTGAAGTCAATGAGATTCCGCTTGATTCTTTTATAATCATGTTGAATCAAAATGGAAAGAAAATAGGCAATGAATATGATGATCAAAAGACCGTGCATATGATTTCCAATGATATGATCGTATATGAAGTCATCAAAGAGGGGAGATTGGAAAGCCCGAAGAATATGATTTCAGAGAAAAAAGAGTTTATGAAGACTTTCTTCGAGATTTTTGAGATGAACTTCTCAGGTAATTCTTTCTATATTATTTTTGCAATTTCTTATATTTAATATAAATTATTAAAGATGAAATTTCAAATGTTGTTTGGAGCCTCATTAGCAAATTGCCTATAAATTTGCAAATGAAAACGGAATTCTTCAATTTAGAGAATTCTCCGACTGAAGCAACTTTTTTATATATTTTTAATCATATTTGATGTTTTTTTTTTAATGAAAATAAAAGGTCACATTTAATTGGGAAAGCTTTTTGACCAGCAAGAACATTTATAAAGTCCAATATTATTTCCAAATATTTTTGATGTTTTTCGATGAATTCAAGAACATGAAAAACAAAAGCGAAATGCATTGGAGCTGGTAAAAAAACTAATAAAGCTAAAATTTTTTTTTTAATTCTTATAATTAAAATTTCATTTTCTGCTGAATTTCTTTTTTGCCAGGTTCAACAAATTCAAAAGCAAAGGAGTCAAGCATTTGCTTCAGATTTTCAAGGAAATTTCCAATGAAAGGATTATCAACCATTTTAAAAAGACGCTCCTTCGAAACATTGTCAAATCATTGAATTCATTCATTAAATATTATGAAGAAACTTTTAGGTTGTGTTATCCTTTTTATTTCATCAATTAATCAATTAATTCTAGGCATTCTTTTTTTACCCAACTATCTGAAGAAGAAGTGACCACATTTGTCTTTCACACCCTTCTAAGCATTTCAAATATAGTTTCTTATTCACTTTATCGTGAAGAAAACAATCTAGAGAATTGCCAATACCATAAACAACAATCGATATATAATTATCCGCCCTATAATATGTCACCTTATAACATGTATGTCAAAGCCTTCGATTTCTTCGATTCCGAAAGAGAAATCATCGAAATTTTGACTCGTTTTCTTGTTGAAATCTTCAATTCCAAACTCGAAACTATTAACATCCTTTATAATTATAATGGATTGGAGGATCTTTTAATCAATGGATTCTTCACAAATGATAATAATCTCCTCAAACAATCGTTATATAGCTTTATGCATACAGTGTTTCTGAACCCAATTTATAGCCAAAATCGTGATTTGGACCCTCGTTTCCGATTAGGCAAGCTTATGATCCTGGATTTATTAAAGAAAACTCAATATATTGATAATTCTGATAATCGATTGTCGGTTTTCTTTCATTGTTATAGGAATCTGTTCGAGAATCTCGATTTGAATTTCTTCGAAGATAATAAAATTATTAAAATCAATGATATTTTCGATTTTATGTATGAGATCCTCTCAGCAAAAAAGGCTTGTAGTGCCCATTTGAGCATTGAAATCTTATGTCTTTTGGTCATCTTCTTGGGGAAAAGGAAATCGTTCATTTCATATTATGTCAAAAACTATGATTTGATACAACTCCTCTCGAAAAACTTCATTTTCAGTCAGGAGAAAAACAAGCATCAAAGCATTTTTGAACAGGTGATCAATGTTTTATTGATAATTTGCCAGAATTCCTTCGACCATCTTGAGGAATTTCTCAATATTTTCAATGAAAAAATGAAAGAGGGACTTTGGCGAAGTGATAAGAAGAATTCTTGGGAGTTCCATCCGAATTTCAAAGATAAATCAAGCACTGGCTATGTTGGATTGAAGAATTTGGGCTGCAGTAATCATCATTTTTAATATTTTTAGATAGAAATCATTGAAATTATTATAAAGTTTGTTATATGAATTCCATTTTCCAACAATTATATATGATTCCGATTTGGAGGAAGGCCATTTTGGAGATCAAAGCCAAGGATTTTTATCCTGAAGAAGAGAACATTCTTAAGCCTTTAAAGGTTCTTTATTGAAGAAACTATATAAAAAACTAATAAAATTTCATCTTTAGGACATTTTCTCAGCCTTATTTATGTCAGATAAACAATATGTGAATCCCAAAAAGTTTTGTGCGGCGTTTCGAGACGAAAATGGAAACCCAATATGCCTGAATGAACAGAAAGATACCTTTGAGTTTTTTTCTCTTTTTATGGAAAAATTGGAAATCTACCTCAAAGAAACACCTTATCAAAATCTCTTCAAAATGACCTTTGAAGGGGTTTTATGCAACCAATTGATTTGCAAGGAATGTCCTCATTCCAGTGAAAGAGATGAGGCGTTTTTGGGTTTAAACATCGAGGTCAAGAACAGGAGGAATTTACAAGAAGGATTAGAGAAATTCATAGAAAGTGAGGTGTTGGAAGGCGATAATGCCTATTTTTGCGAGCAATGTAAAAGAAAAGTGAACACTATAAAGCGGGTCGTGATAAAAAAGCTGCCAAATCATATAATGTTCGTGTTAAAACGTTTCGAATTCGATTTTGACACTTTCAATAAAGTGAAATTGAACGATTTTTACGAATTTCCGAAAAATATCAACATGAGGCCTTATACTGTTTATCAGAATGGTTCTTCATGTCCTTATGATAATGACTATTTCCAATATAAATTAGCTGGGGTTATAATTCATTTAGGGATAGCAGACGCTGGACATTATTATTCATTAATCCAAGACCGATATTCAGAGAATAATCATCGATGGATCGAATTCAATGATACTAATGTGAAGAATTTTGATGAGAATTATATTGCAAACGAATGTTTCGGATTTGATGAAAAAAGCGATTTTTCTAATAATAATCTGAATAGATTCAAAAACGCTTATATATTAGTTTATGATCGTAAGAAGGTCTTCACAGAAGATGTGAATCCCATTAATAATAATGAGGAGATCATGAATTGGGCGAATATTGAAATCGACCCTGAAGTTCAGTTAAATTATGAGAATGAGAATAAATGCCTTCATATTAATAAGGTTTTATTCAATAAGGAGTTTTTCAACTTTTTCTTGAATATATTGCCTGACACTACAGAAAATAAGGTCAAGACCTTTGAAAAATGTCAATATGTGATCGATTATTTCTTATTTGTGCTTTTGAGATACTGGGAAAAACAAAGTTACACAACACATTATTTCATTAAAATCAAGGAATATTTGGATAAAGTAAAACTAATAAATAATTGACGATTGTATTAATATTAATTGATATTTTTCTATTTAGAGCTATGAGATTTCTAAATGGTTTTTGAAATTATTCACTGATTCAACAGTTCAGAGGGAATTTTTCTTCGAATGTCCCATACCTGTAAAAACTATTCAAATTTCATGATTTATATTAAATTTTAATCACAGGAAGTCAGAAGTTATGTGACTTCTTTAATCAAAACAGCGGTTCATACTTTAAGTCATAAGGAGAAAATCCCTTTCACTGAATTGACTGAAGAAGGTTATCCGAAATCAATGATTGCCAATTTCATCAATTGTTATTTAAGTCAACTGTTTCCTGCCAAAAACTACCAACCACATCTATGGCATTATTTTTATTTAATGAATATCCTGGCGAATTTCAATACGGAAGCCTCATATTATCTATTGAATAAGAAGATAATTGGACGATTTTATGGATTTTTTCTAGATAAACAGATTGACAAATGCTTTCCGGATATTTTAGAAGAAACGATGAAATTAAAGGATATCAGTGATTGTGTTTTTAAGAAATTAGGACCTAATGAAATAAAAACTGGTGGATTCAGAAGTAGATATCTTCCTAAGAAAAAACTACCTTCTGAAAAGAACGAAGGGATCTTAGAATATTTCTGGAAAACAATAGCCGATTTGATCATTTATTGCAAATTTCCTAATGAAAACACCAATAATCAACCTTATTGTTATACTCTTTCTGAACTGGAGGCAGTTTTTCTAAAACCCCCCAAGCCAAAATTTTTATTCACCATTTGGGAAAGTGCAGATAATTTCAAAACTGCGAAATCAATCGCTAAAATTTATGCTTATATTTCCAAAGATGATTATGACTTTAGCTTAACTATGAGCAAATTCTATTGCTCGAAAATCTTCTCAATATCAAATGATTGCACTGTGAACTCTTTGCTCAAAGGGCTATGGTCTTTCATTGGAATTAATGATAGTTTAACGAAATCAAGAGTAACATCATTTTATTTCTATTAAATTATTAATTTGCTAATACTTTTTAATCAAAGATTGAAGGTGTTTTGGAGATGTATGTGAGAAAGTTGCAACAAAAGAGCAATGTCAATCTAAAACTAATGGAAATATACTTCCGGTTTCTTCTCACAGTAATTATTTATATCTTCTGAAATCACTTTTTTTATAATAAATTAAAAATCAAAGATAGCTCATAAAAATCAATTTTGTCTTGATGTGCTAAAAAACAAAGCATTAAACTTTATCATTGAATTTGTGGATGAAAAAAGCAATATAAACCTAAGAGCTATGACAGATATTTCAAAGGCTGAAAGGAGACAAAGTTTATCTAAAAAAAAAAACAGAATTTTATTTATTTCAAATTATTATTCAAAGTCAAAATTGTTTGCAAAAAATTGGAATTGATCAAAGAAGAAGCTTGGAAATTAACCCGAGTTGATCAAAATGAGGAGTTATCAGATTTAGACGATTATTTAGATAATGAAACGTCTGATTTTGAAGAACATGAAGAAATCTCTTATTTGTAATAGTTTTTAAAAAATTAATCTATAGAAACTTATTTAGTGATCGAAATACAAACAAATGTTTGAACGCCAGGGTCGAAGAAAAAATCGATAATGTCTTGTTGAAAATAAAGGTTGAAAATAAGGAAATGAGCCAGAAAAACCGAAGTTTTTTAATCGTGGATAAAAATTCAGAGTTAATCAATAAGAAAAGTAATAATTCCGCTGGGGATGCCGGCCAAGCGGTTTCTTCAACCACCAAGGAACAATCAAACTCAGAAGATATGGAAACACA
>Ga0302320_10022896_pt1 | contig 12298 bp, 13 predicted proteins | sample Bog_T0_3_FD_202130 | JGI IMG/M metagenome (GOLD analysis project Ga0302320, IMG submission 202130) | Peat permafrost microbial communities from Stordalen Mire near Abisko, Sweden - Bog_T0_3 | ecosystem: Environmental > Terrestrial > Soil > Wetlands > Peat | place: Sweden: Abisko, Stordalen Mire...
TCCTCGTCCTTCCAAGCTTGGACCCAGTCAGCCGTGAGCATCTGGGCCTCCGCGTGAGCCGCCACATGGGCACGGCGCCGGATGGTCGGCGGTTCAACCTTGAACCGCTCTCAGTGAAGTTTAGCGGAGGATATCGGTCAGCTTTATGACAATCCACAGGTTGGCCCAAAAGACCTTACGGTTTTATCGAATTGCAAGAATTCCCGGCCTGACAAAAGGGTTTACGTTGACCAGGGTCAATATAAAGAGGCCCGGCGGATCCGCCGGGCCTCTCAAGGGAGCCAAAAAGCACGCCGCCCCTTTTAGGTGCGATAGCTGGCGTTGATCTTGACGTAGTCGTAGCTCAGATCGCTGGTGTAGACCGCGGCCTCATACTTGCCGGCCTTCAGGTCGATGAGGACCTCGACCTCCTTGCGCTTGAGCAGGCCCAGGGCCTTGGCCTCGCTGAAGTCCACCGCCGCGCCGTCCTTGGCCACCTTCAGCGGGCCGAAGCTGATGTCCACCTTGGCGGGGTTGAACTTCACCGGGGCGGTGCCCAGGGCCGCCAGGATCCGGCCCCAGTTGGCGTCCATGCCGAACATGGCGGTCTTGAACAGGCTGCTCTTGGCCACCGCCATGGCGCAATCGCGGGCGGCTTCGAAGGTGGGCGCGCCCTTGACCTTGACCTCGATGAACTTGGTGGCGCCCTCGCCGTCGAGCACCACGCGGCGGGCCAGCTCTTGGCACACCACCGCCAGGGCGTCGGCGAACTTGGCGCCGTCGCCGGCCAGGCCCTTCAGGGGCTTGTTGCCGGCGCGGCCGTTGGCCATCACCAGCACGGTGTCATTGGTGCTGCAATCGCCGTCGATGGTGATGCAGTGGAAGCTCTTGCCCACGGCCAGCACCAGCGCCTGCTTCAAGGTGGCGGCGTCGATGGCGGCGTCGGTGGTGATGAAGGCCAGCAGGGTCGCCAGGTTGGGGTGGATCATGCCGGCGCCCTTGGCCATGCCGCCGATGCGCACGGGCTTGCCGCCAGCGTTCACCGTCAGGCTGAATTCCTTGACGAAGGTGTCGGTGGTGCAGATGGCGCGGGCGGCCTCCTCGCCGCCCTCCACGCTGAGGCTGCGCGCGGCCGCCTCGATGCCGGCGGCGACCTTGTCCATGGGCAGGTAGCGGCCGATGACGCCCGTGGAGGAGACCAGCACCTCCTTCTCGGGCAGCCCCAGGTGGTGCCCCACCAGGGCCGACATCTTCTCGGCGTCCTTCAGGCCCTGCTCGCCGGTGCAGGCGTTGGCGTTGCCGCTGTTGATCACGACCGCCCGGGCCGTGCCTCCGGCCACCCGCTTGGCGGTGAGCTGCACCGGCGCGGCCTTGACCTGGTTGACGGTGAAGACGCCGGCCACGGTGGCGGGCGCCTCGCTGTAAAGGATGCTCATGTCGCTCTTGCCGCTCTTCTTGATGCCGCAGGAGACGCCCGACGCCAGGAAGCCCTTGGCGAAGGTGATGGATCCGGAATGCTGGGTGGTCTTCATCGATGCCCCTTCAAAACCGCGCCAGCCGGCGTCAGACCGGCTGCGCGATCAGATCAAGGCCGGCCGTCTCTGGCCAGCCCATCATCAGGTTCAGGTTCTGCACGGCCTGCCCGGCCGCGCCTTTGATCAAGTTGTCGGTGGCGCTGAACACGATGGCCCGGCCGGCCCGTGCGTCCAATTTCACGGCCATCTCGATCAGGTTGCTGCCCACCACCGCGCGCAGGGTGGGCAGCTCGCCGCCCTTCAGCACCCGGGCGAAGGGCTTGCCGCGGTAGAAATCCGCCAGGCAGGCCTGCAGGGCCTCCTCGGTGCCGGGCTTCACCATCATGCCATAACTGGTGGCTAAAATGCCGCGATTGATCGGCAGCAGGTGCGGGGTGAACGTCACCGTGACGGCCTGCCCCGCGGCCGCGCTGAGCTCCTGCTCGATCTCGGGGATGTGCTGGTGGGCGCCCGCCACCCGGTAGGCCGAGAAATTGCCATCCACCTCGCAGAACTGGGTGCCCGCGCTCAGCTTGCGGCCGGCGCCGGTCACGCCGCTTTTGGCGTCGATGACGATGCCCTGGGGCTGGATCCAGCCCGCCTTCAGCAGCGGGTAGAGCGGCAGGATGCTGGTGGTGGTGTAGCAGCCCGGGTTGGCCACCAGGCGCGCGCCCGCCACCTTGACGCCATGCAGCTCGCAGAGGCCGTAGACCGCCTCGGCCAGCAGGCCCGGCTCGGTGTGGGGGTGCTTGTAAAAGGCCTCGTATTGGGCCTTGTCGGCCAGGCGGAAGTCGCCGCTGAGGTCGATGACCTTCAGGCCGGCGGCCAGCAGGCCCGGGGCGGACTTCATGCTCTCGGTGTGCGGCAGTGCCAGGAATGCCACGTCGGCCCGCCCAGCCAGGTCGCCGGGCTCCAGCTTCTCGAGCAGGGGCAGGTCCAGGCCGCGCAAGGCGGGGTAGAGCGCGCTCAGCGGCTTGCCGGCCTCGCTGTTGGCGCCCAGCGCGGTGATGCGCGCCAGGGGGTGGCGCGCCAGCAGGCGCACCAGCTCGGCCCCGGAATAGCCCGAGGCCCCCACCACGGCGACGGGTAACGGCTTCCCTGCGGTCACGGCTTCACGTCCTCGTCATGCCTCTCGACATAGTACTTGGTCTTGAGCTCCTCGACCCAGTCGTCGCGGCGGGCCTTCAGCTTCTCCTGGTAGACCTGGTTGCGGGCATTGGCCTTGACCTCGTCGAAGCTGCGGGCCTTGCCGCTCTGGTGGCCCTCCACGTAGAGCAGGTGCCAGCCGGCGTCGGTCTTCACCGGCCCGGCCAGGGCGTTGTCCGGCGAGGCGAAAGCGGCCTTCTCCAGCTCGGGCCAGCTCTGGCCCTTCTCGATCCAGCCCAGCAGGCCGCCCTGGTCCTTGGTGGGGGTGTCGGCGCTGTCCTTGCGCGCCGCGGCGATGAAGGCCGCCTTCACGTCGTCGGCCTTGCGCAGGGCCGCCAAAGCCGCCTTGGCCTTGGCCAGGTCCGCGGCCGGATAGAGGATGTGGCGCAGCTTCACCTGGTCGCCCATGGCGAAGGCGTCCGCATGCCCGTCATAGTAGGCCTTGGCCTCCTCGTCCGAGACGCGCAGGCTGGGCTGCAGCTCGCGCTCCTTCATCTTGACCATGCGCTGGAAGGTCATCTGGTCCCGCTCCTGCTCGCGCAGGGTGTTGCGGAACTCGGGCACGGTCTTGTGCTCCTTCAGCAGGGCGGTCTCAAAGCTCTCCTGGTCCGGGAAGCTCTGGCGCGTCTGGTCGAAGACCTTCTCCATCTCGGTCTCGATCTCGCTGGAATCCGGCAAGAAGGGGTTGTTGCTGGCCTTGCCCTGGGCCTGGGCGTCCTTGAAGCCCTCCGGCCCGTCCTTGGCGGCCTGGATCACCAGGCGCATCTCTATCATGTGGTCCAGCACGTTGCGCCGCGCGTCGGCCAGCTTCTTCTGGCCCTCCGGGCTGTTGCGCTCCTGCTCGGTCATGTTCAGCTCGATCACCTTGACCGCGTCATCAAGGTCCACGTTGGTGATCACCTGGTCGCCGACCTTGGCGACCACGCGCACCACCGGGCCGGCGGCCAGAGGGGCGGCCAGCAGGGCCAGGGCAAGGAGCAGGGTGGGTCGGTTGGCGCGCATTCAGCGGGCTCCCGTGGTGGGGGTCTGGGCCGCCGCCTCGGCGGGCGGCGGGTCGGGCTTCACGATGACGGCGGCCTCGCGCAGGCGGGCCAGCCAAAGGCGGTACTGGTCCTGCTCCTTCTCTTTCAGCAGGCGGGCATGGGCCCGGGGCGAGGCGGCTTCCAGGCTCAAGGACTGGGCCGCTTCCAGGGCGTCGCAGGCCAGCAAATGGTAGCCCCAGTGGCTGGCCAGGATGCGGCTGCGCCCGCCCGGCTTCAACTCGGCGGCGGCCTTCGCCAGGACTTTGGGCAGGTTGGCCACGGCCACCGGGCCCAGCAGGCCCCCGGCGGCGGCCTCGGGCCCCTGGCCGCGGGCCTGCGCCACGGCGGCGAAGGGCTCGCCCAGCTCCAGCTCGCGCTCGGCCGCCTCGGCCTGGCCCCGCGTGCGGGTGAACAGCTGGCGCAGCACGCGCTTGACCGGGCTGCGGTAGGCGGTGATGTTCTCCCAGTAGTGGTCCTGGATCTCCTGCCGCCCCACCTCCAGGTGGCTGCGCACCGCCACCTGCACGGCCTGCTCGGCCAGGGCCGCCTGGGCCATGCGGCGGCGCCAATCGTCGTAGCTCAAGCCCCGCTCCTGCAGCGACGCCTTGAACAGCGCCGGGTCGGTGCCCGCCAGGGCCAGGGCTTCGGCGCTGCGGAGGTCGTCGGCGCTCAGCCGCACCCCCAGGCGCCGGCCTTCTTGCAGCACCAGGGCCTGGTCCACCAGGGCGTCGAGCACCTCCTGGGCCGTGCCGCCTGCCTCGCCCAGGAAGGCCTGCTCCCGCTTCAGCTGGCTGGGGGTGATGGGCTCGCCGTTGACGCTCAGCAGGGGGGCCTCGGCCGGCCGGGGCGCGCAGGCCGCCAGGGCCATCATCAGGCAGGCCGCCAGCGCGGGCTTCAACGCGGCGCCTTGTCGAGCACCTGCACGTCGGCGCGGGGCCGCTCCTGCTCGACCAGGCGGTCCAGGATCACCTGCTCCATCAACTGGTCGCGCACCGCCGGGAAAGGCGGCAAGGCCTGGGTGCGGGCGCGCAGCGCGTAGGCGTCCTGAAGGTCCTTGGCGGTGACGGTCATGCCCGCGCGCCGGCGGCGGGACCAGGCCTCCACCAGCACCTGCTGCTCGACCGCCGCGTCCACGCCCTGCAACTGGCCCTGGGCGTCACGGATGGCCTGCTCCAAGCGGGCGCGGCTCTGGCCGCGGCGCGCCGCCACCTCGGCCCGGATGGCCGGGTCCTGGGCCAGGCCCTCCCGCCGGGCGGCCTGCTCCAGCAGGGCGCGCTTGATCATCTGGTCGAGCACTTGCCGGCGCAGGGCCTCGTCATCGGCCACGCCGGGCCGCATGCTCTGGAAGACGCTCACCTGGGCATCGAGTTCCGCACGGGAGATGGCCTGGCCGTTGACCAAGGCCACCGGGCTGGGCCGGCAGGCGGCGAGGAAAAAAAGCAACCCCGGCGCCGCGGTGCGCGCCAGGGATCGGAGGAATGCGGGCATGCGGCCTGTAAATGAAATTGGGAGTCAACCCGGACGGGTTAACTCCCGGTTGGAAAGGATAGCATAGCGTTCCACGCTGGGCAACAGGCTTTTCAACAGCGTGGGCCCCTGGCCGCTGGCCACCTGGAAGACCACCCCCGGCGGGGGCCCGGGCAGGAAGCGCACTTTGGCCCCATAGGCCCGCAGCATGGCCGCCGCGAATTCCGGCTTGGGCACGCGGTCCTCCCAGAATCGCAGCACCAGCTGGTTGGCCTTCTGGGTGACCTCCTTCAGGCCCAGGTGCCGGGCCCAGACCCGCACCGCCACCACTTCCAGCAGGCTGCGCAGGGGCCGGGGGGCCTCGCCGTAGCGGTCCTTCAGCTCGGTCTCCAGCTCGCGCAGGGCTTCGTGGGCCTCCACGGCCGACAGGCGCTTGTACCAGTCCAGGCGCTCGCGCTCGTCGGCGATGTAGGCCTGCGGGATGTAGGCGTCCTGGTCCAGGTTCAGCAGGGGGGTGCGGTCGGCCTCGATGTCCTCGCCCTTGAGGCGGGCCACCGCCTCCTGCAGCAGGTGGCAGTACATGTCGAAGCCCACCGCCGCCACGTTGCCGTGCTGCTGCGGGCCCAGGATGTTGCCCACGCCCCGTATCTCCAGGTCGCGCATGGCCACCTTGAAGCCGGCGCCCAGCTCGGTGAACTCCTCGATGGCGGCCAGGCGCTTCTCGGCCACCTCGGGCAGGGAGCGGTTCTTGGGATAGAAAAGGTAGCAGTAGGCCTGCACGCTGCTGCGGCCCACCCGCCCGCGCAGCTGATAGAGCTGGCTGAGCCCGAAGTCCTCGGCGTGGTTGACGATGATGGTGTTCACCGAGGGGATGTCCAAGCCGCTCTCGATGATGGTGGTGGCCACCAGCACGTCGTGGTGCTTGGCCACGAACTGCTCCATCACCCGCTCCAGGTCCTCCTTGGGCATCTGGCCGTGGGCCACGGCCACATGGGCTTCGGGCACCAGGGCGCGCAGGCGCTCGGCCACCTTCTCGATGTCCTTGACCCGGTGGTGCACGAAGAAGACCTGCCCCTCGCGCTTCAGCTCGGCCAGGATGGCCTCGCGCATCAGGCCGGGGTCCTCCTCCATCACGTACGTGCGCACCGGGCGGCGGTTCAGCGGGGCCGTCTCGATCAGGCTCATGTCCCGCAGGCCGCTCAGGCTGAAATGCAGGGTGCGCGGCACCGGCGTGGCGCTCATGGCCAGGACGTGGATGCTGCTGCGCAGGGCCTTCAACCGCTCCTTCTGGGCCACGCCGAAGCGCTGCTCCTCGTCGATGACCAGCAGCCCCAGGCGCTTGAACTCCACGTCCTTGCTCAGAAGGCGGTGGGTGCCCACCACGATGTCCACCGTGCCCTCCTTCAGGCCGGCGATGGTGGCGCGCATCTCCTTGGGGCTGCGGAAGCGGCTGAGCAGGCCCAGCCTCAGCGGGAAGCCCTGCAGGCGCCGGCTGAAGGTGGCGTAGTGCTGGCTGGCAAGGATGGTGGTGGGGCTGAGCACGGCCACTTGCTGGCCCGAGGCCGCCGCCTTGAAGGCCGCGCGCAGGGCCACCTCGGTCTTGCCGAAGCCCACGTCGCCGCACAGCAGGCGGTCCATGGGCTTGCGGCCCTCCAGGTCCGCCTTGATCTCCTCAATGGCCTTCAGCTGGTCCTCGGTCTCCTCGTAAGGGAAGCTCTCCTCGAAGGTGGCCTGCCACGCCGTGTCCTTGCCCATCGAGCCGGTCTCAGCCACATGGCGGCGGGCGTAGAGCTTCAGCAGCTCCTCCGCCATCTCGGCCACGGCCTTCTTCACCTTCTCGCGCTGGCTCTCCCAGGTGGCCGAGCCCAGCTTGTGCAGGCGCGGATGGTCGTCCCCGCCCAGATACTTCTGGATCTTCTCCACCTGGTCCACCGGGACGTAGAGCTTCTCCCGGTCGGCGTACTCCAGGCACACGAAATCCTTCTCGAAGCCGTCCACGTTCAGGCGCATGACGCCCTGGAACAGGCTGATGCCGTGGTCCACGTGCACCGCGTGGTCGCCAGCCTTCAGCTCGGCGAAGCTCTCGATCTTGCGGGCGCCCTTGAGGCCCTTGAAGCGGTGGCGGTAGACCTGGCCGCGGGCGGCCTCGCGCCGCAGGGCGTCCTGGTCGCTGACCAGCACCAGGCCCAGCTCGGGCGCGGCCCAGCCCTTGTCGACGTGCCCCAGGGTGTAGGCCGGGCCCTCGCCGCCATGCTCCAGCGCCCCCGCCGCCAGGTCCGGCCCCGGCGTCAGCTCGACGCCGGGGAGCCCGCGCTCGTCCATGGCCAGCTTCAGGCGGGTCAGCTCGCCGCGGCTGTGGGCGGCGATCAGGCACTGCCAGCCCTTGCCCAGCCACACCGTCAGCTCGCGCTCCAGCGAGCCCAGGTCGCCGGCGTTCAGGTCCAGGTTCTTGAAGGCCAGCGGCAGGAGCACCGGCGGCTTGAAGCCCTCGGACCCATGCGCCAGCAGGCTGAAACCCACCACCTCCAGGCCGCGCAGGCGCCGCAGCAGCTCGTCCTTACCCAGGTGCGCGCGCTCGGCCGACGGGAACAGCAGGCCGCCTTCGCGGCGGCGCTCGGCCACCGCGTCGTGGGCCTCGCGCAGGGCGTCCAGGCGCTCGGTGACGGCGTGGGGCTGGTCCAGGAAGACCAGCGGCGCCTGCTTCCAGCAGGCGACGTAATCCAGCAGGCTCTGCCCGGGGAAGAAGTAGCCCAGCAGCCAGTCCAGCCCGCCGTAGTGGGCCTGCTGGCCCAGCTGCTCGTGCCAGCGGGCGCGGACCTCCTTCTTCAGCAGCGTGTCGCCCAGGATGCGCTTCAGGCCCGCCTGCTTCAGCTCGTCGTCCAGCAGCAGCTCGTGGAAGGGCATCACCTCCAGCCGGGTCAGCGGGGCCGCGTCCACGCTGCGCTGGGTGACCGGGTCGAAGGGCCGCAGCTGCTCCAGCGTGTCGCCCAGGAACTCGCAGCGCACGGGGTGGTCGCGGTCGGGCGCGGCCACGTCCAAGAGGCCGCCGCGCAGGGCGAACTGGCCGGGCTCGTCCACCGCCGCCTCGCGCCGGTAGCCCAGGCGCAGCAGGGCGGCGCAGAGCTCCTCCAACTGGTAGTCGCGGCCCACTTCCAGCGTCAGCTCGACCCCCATCAGGGCTTCGGGCGCGGGCGCGGCCTGCACCAAGGCCTCCAGGTGGGTCACCACGATCAGCGGCTCGCCCTGGGCCAAGCGCCTGAGCACCAGCAGGCGTTCAACGCTGCGGCCATGCTCGCGGTTGACCGCGTCGGCCACGCCGGCTTCCCAGGCGGGGAAATAGACCAACGGGTCCGAGCCCGGGTCCAGCACCGTGGGGTACTTCACCTGCAAGGCTTCCGCGCGGGTGGGGTCGGCCAGGCTGGGGAAGCCTTGCAGGAAGAAGCGCAGCTCCTCGGCCAAGGCCACCGCCGACGCCTCATCCTGGGCCACCAGCAGGGCCGGGCGCCGCCACTTGGCCACCAGCGCCGCGGCCAACCAGGCGCGCGCAGCCCCCCAGGCCCCCGTGAACAGGGGCAGGCGCTGCTCGGCCAGGGCGCGGCGGGCGGCCTCGTCCAAGCCCTTCTCGTAGAGTCGTTTGAACCAGGGGTCGAAGAACATCCAGCCTTCAGAACGCTAACGCAGAAAAGCCAAGCCCCCGCCTTGGCGGTGCTTGGCTCCCGATCTGCTGCCGATCAGACCCGCGGGCCTGAGGGATGCGCCCGCGGCCGTGCTAGGGGGCGGGCGGCACGTCGGTGTTGTGCCCCACGTAAAAGCTCTGTTTCACCACGTCGGAACCGTTCAGGGCCAGGTACAGGGTGTAGGTGCCCTTGTCCTTGAACTCCACCTTCCAGGGCAGCTCCACCATGAAATCGGTGAGTCGGTTGAACAGGTTGAAGGCGAAGGGCTGCTCGGTCTGGGCCACCAATTGGCCTTTAGGGTCCAGGATCCGCACGTTGCCCACGAAGGCGCCATAGCCGTCGTGGAAGACCAGCGTGCTGACGAAGTCGCGCTTCAGCGGGAAGGTGTCGGCGGCGTTGTAGATGAAGTTGGCGCAGGGGAAGCGCTCGTACTGCTTGTCCTGATAGACCACGTTCAGGTCGAAGAGCATCAGGTTCACCTTGGGCGCCTCGGCCGCGCTGCGGGGCGTGGGCACCGCCGTGGGCTTGGGGGCGCTGCCGCCGGTGAGCAGGGTCAGCTCGAAGCTGTTGGCCGTGGGCTGGCCGGTCTTGAAGGCCACCTTCTCGCTCAAGTCCACCACCACCCAGGTCTCGGTGGCGTTCTTGGTGGCCAGGCGCACGCGCTTGGCCGCGCCGAAGCCGATGGCCTTCTCCTTGGGCAGCCGGCCCGGGGCCAGGCTGGCGCCGGCGATCTTCACCAGCACGCGCTCCGGCGCGCTAAGGTTGGCGGCCGCGCCGCTGATGGGCCCGCTGCTCTTGATGATGATCTTCACGCCCTCGCTGACCTGCAGCACTTCCACCGCGCTCAAGGCCGGCGCCTTGGCGGCCGGCTTGGGCTTGCTGGGCGGGGCCAGCGTCGGTTCGGGGCTGGGCGCGGCGGTCGGCGCCACCGTGGCCTGCGCGGTGGCCACCGCGGTCACAACGGCGGCCGGCGCCACCGTGGGCGCGACGGTCGGCATCGGCGTGGGCTCGGCTTTGTCCGCGCCCTTCTTCACCGGCGACAGGTTCAGCGTATCATCATCGTCCGCTGCCGCGGCCCGCAGGGACAACGGGGCCGCGATCACGATGAAAGCGATGAAAAACGGTAGCAGTCGACGCATGAGCCTCGGCCTCAGCCAGGTTGATAACCTGTGGACAAGTTGGGGATGCCGAATTCTAGCGCGAGATTCACGTTTCGTGCAAGGGGTTATTTTTCGGAAGCCTTGGTGGAGGGCCTTGACGTAAGGGGTTGGGGGTCAAAAAATATCATATCACTATCGTTTAGCTAGCTTTGGAGCTTCCATGCCCAGCCTTTTGATCAAAGACCTTAGCGCCGAAACCCATCAGCGGCTGAAGGACCAAGCCAAGGCCCATCACCGCTCCATGCAAAAGGAAGCGGCATTGCTGCTGAATGGCCTGCTGGGCCCCGGCGCCCTACCCGCCCACCCTCATCGCTTCGTGCTGCCGAACGCTCCCAGCGCCGCCGAGCTTTTGGTGGACCTGAAATCGGGCCAGCGGTGATCGTCGCCGACGCCAGCCTGCTCTTCCCCTACGCCTACCAGACGCCCGACAGCCCCTGGGCCGAAGCGGTCCACGCCCGCGATCCACACTGGCGCTTCCCCCCGCTCTGGCGCGAGGAGTTCAGCAGCGCCCTGCTCAAGCATGCCCGCGCCGGCCACTGCAGCGCCACCGTCGCCGACCAAGCCCTGGCTGCGGCCCTCGACCTTTACGCCCCCTTCGAACAGCGGTCGGACCCCCGGCTAGCCCTTCGGCTGGCCGCCGAGCTGGACCTTTCAGCCTATGACGCGCAATACGTGGCGCTGGCCCATCAGCTGGGCACGGTGGTGGTGACGGCGGATAGGGCGATGGTGAGAAAAGCGAAGGGGCTGGCGGTGGGGATGGAGGAGTTGGTCAAGTCCTGACTATTCCACCGGCTCTGAGACAAGGCCTTTGACCAAGGCATCAATGTTGGCCCGGAATACCTTTTCATCGCTTTGTTCTGGATGGTAGAAGTCCGTGAGCACCGACGCCTTGTAAATACCGTTCCTAAGCATCACCCCGCCGTCCTTTCTGAACCAGCGCCAACGGGTGACGCAGCGGATGGGCTGCCAGCGGGTTGATCTTGACATAGCCCCGCGTATCGGGGCACGCCCCCAGGAACAGCGCACCCATCATCACTATCGCCAAGGCTGTCCGCATCTTGATCCCTTCAAAGACCCAAGAGTCATGGCCGCTAGGCTAGACCCTTACATAATCCGCCCGTTCCTTCAGCAGATCCTTCAGCTTCACGCCCAATGCCAGCGCCAGCGCGCCCAGCGTCTTGATGGTCACATTGTCCGTCTCCGCCGTCTCCAGGCTCTGCAGCCGCCTGAACGACACGCCCGCCTTCTCGGCCAATTGGCGTTGGCTCAGCCCCGCCGCCAGGCGCTTGTCCAGCAGGTTCATGGCGATCCACAGGGTCACATCGGGCACAAAGTCCCGTTTGGCGTTCAGGCGTTTTTTGGAAGCGGTCAACATGGCGGTCTCCGGAGCACGCATCCATCATAGCGCAATATAATGCGTCAAATCAAGGCAACTTTTCCAGGCGCTGGACGGTCCGTCGGACCAAGCGCAGGAAATCCTGGGTCGGCTCACCTTTGCGCAGCCCATGCCCGCCGATAAGGTGCAAAACGCTCCCGCGACGATAGACAAAGACGGCCGCTTTGGGCTCCGGCGTGACGGAAGTGATGTGCAATTTGCCGGGGTCGATCCGCTTGAACTTCCATTCAGCCTGCAGCAGCGCCGACAGATTCATCAACTGACGATTGGACAGCAGGTTGCGGAAGCTCTCCCACTGCGCCTCAAACACGGTCTGAATAGCCATGCACCTCCCCGGTGCATGGGACCCCAAAACAGAACTGACCGCCATGATAGCGGTCAGTTCGCGGGCTTGTTGGAGCGGTCGGATCGGTCGTTTACTTCCCCACCGCCACCGGCATGTGCTTGAGCAGCTCCAGCGCCATCTTGCGCACGGGCTCGGCGTCGATGGTCTGGATGGTGCCCTTGTCACAGGCCTGCGCCAGCGCCGGGTCGATGGGCAGCGCGCCCCAATACGGCACATCGAAGATGGCGGCGGCGCCCTCGCCTTTGAGGTCGCCGAACAGGTAGAAAGGCTCCTTGCGCTCGGGCACCTGCACGTAGGCCAAGTTCTCGACGAGCCCAAATATCGGCACGCGCATGGTCTTGGCCATGCTCAGGCTCTTGGCCACGATCATGCCCACCAGCGCCTGGGGCGTGGTGACGATGACCACCCCGTCGATGGGCAGGCTCTGATAGATCGTCAGGGTGGCGTCGCTGGTGCCCGGGGGCTTGTCGATGAGCAGGATGTCCACGCCCTCCCAGGCCGCGTTGGCGTAGAGCTGGCGGATGGCGCCGTTGATCATGGGGCCGCGCCACAGCACCGGCGCGTTCTCGTCGGCGATGAGCAGGTTCATGC
>Ga0302320_10022897_pt1 | contig 12298 bp, 9 predicted proteins | sample Bog_T0_3_FD_202130 | JGI IMG/M metagenome (GOLD analysis project Ga0302320, IMG submission 202130) | Peat permafrost microbial communities from Stordalen Mire near Abisko, Sweden - Bog_T0_3 | ecosystem: Environmental > Terrestrial > Soil > Wetlands > Peat | place: Sweden: Abisko, Stordalen Mire...
TTCGCGTTCATGCAAGAATACAAAAGTAAGTCCGGCGATCTGGACATGCTCTATGAAAAGAATGTCCGCAAGTTCCTGGGCAACAAGCGGAAGGTCAACAAGGGCATTGAGAAGACGATTGAGACGAACCCGGAGCGGTTCGGACTTTATAACAATGGCATCACCATCGTGGCCGAGCAGCTCTCGCGGAGCGGCGTAGGCGAGCTGAGTCTCGTCAATCCCTTCATCGTCAACGGCTGCCAGACTACCCGCTCAATCTGGTCTGTGTTGCAGCGAAAGCTGAATGCGGGCGGCTCTGCGCCGACCGAAAAGCAAACGGAATGGGAAGCGCGGCTTAAGCAAGGCGTCGTCGTCACCAAAATCGTCCTGGTCGGTGCTGGCGGCGATGAGCTGCTGACGGAGACGACACGCTACACCAACATGCAAAATGCGGTCGGTGAGAAGGACTTCATCGCGCTGGAAGAAGATTTCCGGACCTGGGCACCGGCCTTCAACAAGCGCTTTGGCGTGTTTCTGGAGATTCAACGCGGGGCCTGGGAAGGGCGACGCGCCTACCAGAAGCAGAACCCCACGGCCATACCTCAGTATTCGGAGTCTGCGAACGCCTTCGATCTGCTCAAAACTTATGCCGCCGGCTGGCTGGTCGAACCGGGAATTTCCTTCGGGAAGAATCCGCCTTTCGCGCCGGGCGGGTCGCTCTTCAACAAGATCGTGAATGAGCCAGGTTTTGGCACCGACTCCCTGTTTGCAGCCTACCAGCTTCAACGGCTTGCCAGCCGCTACAGCTTCGGCCGTGGCGCGCAAAAGCAATCCCGCGGCCAGACCCGCTATCTGTTTATGATGGTGGTCATCGACCTCGTGAAAGATTGCCTGATCTATCTCAACAAAACTCGGACGAACGTCGATCTGGTGAAGTGCGTCCAGGCTCTGGCCGATGCCGACTTGCTTCAGCATGTGGGCGATGCGGCGGTGCAGGTGATCGACGATTATATGACGAACGGAGCGGAAGACTCGATTTATTTGGAGCCAGAGTTTCAGAAGACGAATGATCTCAATGCTTTCTTGAAGTCTGAGAAGCTTGGAAAGAACGATGACTTCTCGCCGAACCTGCGAACCCAGCTATCGATGGCCAAGAGGATTTTTCGCAGAGGGGAGCACTCAAGCGCCGTCAACAAGGCTCTGACGGAAGCAGTATGAAGGCGCGTGGCCGCCCGGTGCGATCCCGCCTTTCCGCCAGATGAGTTCACGGGCATTTACGTAAATGCGCCTTGACATGCCCAATCACCCCTGACCGTCGCTATCCCCGCGTAATCTGAACTGCCTGGGATTTTGCAGGCGATATGATCGGCCTTGCTTCACCAGCTCCCCGGTGCATACGACGATGGCTTGCTGTTCATGGGCGGCGATGGCCTTTGAATAGTCCGGCTCTGCAAGGTCGATGAGAACCTTGCGCGCCTGGCCTTCGACAAACCCGGCGACGGTGACACGGCCAATCAGAGCACCCTCCGGGCGATGAAGGCCGATAACAGCGCCTTGCAACTCGAAATCATCGAGGGGGCTGGTTTCCCGAAACAGCCGGCCGGCTTCCTCGATAAGGGGGATGGCGTCACCTTGCAGCCTGATCCGGTGCGGCGTCTCGGCTGCGACCATCCGGCTGGGAGACCAGGCGATAGCGACATCGACCCCCTCATTGATGCTGACATGGGAGATCCTGACGATGGCGTCGCATAGATTGGCGCTGACGCCCCATTGAACGGCATCGATGAATGGCTGCATGTCGCCTTGGGCTGCGGCCGATTCGGCGGCGGCGGACACGGCCGCCAGCGACTGGGCCAGCGTTCGCGTCACGGCGCGTTCGTAAGGCTCCGGCGGTTCGACCGGAAACAACGCTCCTTGCTCGGATTTCAAAGTCGGCGGCACGGGCGACAGGATGGTCAGGACGAAGCTGCCCCGTTCGGTCTGCCCCATGCGAACACGCTGTAAATAGTCCGTCGCCTGCTGCGCCTTCCTGGTCGCGAAATAGGATCGCTTGTCGATGGCGGCGCAAGCCGCCGCAAGCATGAGGTCGCGGGCGCTTTCGACAAAGGAAACCGCGGAATCGATTGCCAGGCTGCCATCGACCGCATCACGGGCTGGAGCGCGCAGGCGCACCAGATCGGCCGAAGCGGTTTGCACGTCGCGCAGAATATCGAGCTGGGAGCGCGCCTCGGTCTTCGCCAGCGTCTTCAGCACCTCGGACATACGAAGATCGAAGTCCCCGAAATCACGCCGCTTGGGCAACACGATTTCATCGGCGCCGCCATCGGCGCGCACCCACAAGGTGGCCTTGGTGCCAAGCTCGCTGTCCTGCTGCCAGCCTTTGGCGCGAAGATACTGCACCAGCTCCAGCGGCTTCAGGGATCGCAGGGTGTCCAAATCGCTGATGATGGCTCTCATAGCGGCTCCTGGTCGTTGGCGCGCTGCATCAGCCCTTCGAGCGAAGCGACGTTCAACAGGTTAGAACGGGGCACACTCACTCTGACTGTCGTTTCATTGTCGGTCGGCGGCTGCCCGGCAAGGGAAACCCAATAGGCGCAGCGCCGTAAAACCAACTGTTCGGCGGTAAGCTCCAACCAGCCTCCAATGTCCGGCGGAACCAGGACCAGGACAAGCAGCCTCGGCGTGAAGAGATCCGTCAGAATGAGATCGTCATAGTTTTTACGTTTCAGATCATAACGAATGAGGCCGTCCCTGTCGGCGTCCTCAACCCGCCGGCTTTTCATCTGAATGTCGATTTTCGGGCGGCGGGGCAGGCGGCTCGCAATCGTCCAGTCCACGCTGTCATTATCAACGTCCGGCTTTGCCGCCGTGAAGCCGGCGACGGCGGCGACCGTCACCAGGAAGGCGTTGGCGAACTGCTCCTGTCGCGCATTGATGTCCATGCCGGGCGTGCTTCCGTTCATCCGTGACGCTGCCGCCACTCATCGAAGGCCTGTTGCAACAAGTCCGACTGAGTGACGCTGTGGGTTGCTGCCGCGATTTTGAAAGCCTTTTTGAAGTCGGGGGACACGCGGAAATTCAGCGCGACCACCCGGTTCGATCCAGGCTTCGCCCCGCGAGCGGGCGTCTCGCTGCCGGCGGGGGCATCGCCCGCGCTGGAAGGATCGGCGGAGCGGGCGGGGGGATTGGTTGGCATTGCGACAGCCTTGCTCCTTCCCGGCGATAAGACGGCCTGGCCGTCACACTTGCGAGCAAGCACGCTAGCGTCTTTGCGTGCATGCCCGCAAGCCCTCGATCCAAGGTCAGTAGCGCCTCTACGCTGTTACGCTTTTACGCAAATCAGCGATTCAGTAAGTCAAAGTGTGGCGGATCAAATCACCACCCGCTCAACCTCGTCGAGTCTCATCTCATCCCGTCGCCGATCGTAAAGCTGCGTGGTCCGGGTCGAGGCGTGATTGGCCATGGAAGCGGCCTTTTCCAGCGTCCCGCCGTTCTTCAGATAGGCGGTGATCCCGGTTGCCCGGAAGCTGTGATTGCCCACCTTGGTCTCGATCCCGGCCGCTGCGGTGCGGCGCTGGATCATCGCATGAGCATCGGACTGGGGCAGGGGCCTTGTGGTGAGTTTGCCGGTGCCCCGCCCGATCGTGCGGAACAGCGGCCCCTTCGGATCATCCTTCAACCCGGCCCTATCAAGATAGGCGGCCAGATACTCTTCAAGATTATGATGGCACGGCATGGCGTGCGCCTTGCCGCCCTTCTCGCGCAAGCGAACCCAAAGCCGCCGGTTCTGGGTGTAAACATCCGCCACGGTCATGCCGAGCGCCGCGCCGATCCGCGCGAAGCTGTAGACCATCAACCCGATCAGCGCTCGATCGCGCAAGCCGACCGGCGTTGAAACATCAATGCTGTCGAGGAAAGCCCGTGCCTCAGCCGGCTCCAGCACGGGCGTCTTGCCCTGTCGCACCACATGCGACGGACCCCGCACCGAAGCGGCCGGATTGACCGGAACCACCTGGCCCGTCACCAGCCAATCGAACAGATGCTTGATCGCGGCGAGCTGCTGCTTGACCGTAGGCGCAGCGCGCGTGCGCGTCTGCATCTCAACCCAGGTGGCGACGTGCAAGGGCTGCACGGCGGCGATCGACGGCACCCCCGCAGCATCTGCGCACCAGGCCAGAAACTCCGCCACGGCGCGGCCATAGGCCCGCCGCGTATTCGGATTGCGGATGTTCGCTGCAAAGAACTCCAGGAAGCGCAAGCCGGCGCGTTCGCCGGCAGCGGTGATCAGGGTGGGTATGCCGGCAACGGCTCCAAGGGGCGTAAGCTGGTTCATGAACTTGCGTCGTCGAGCGAGGGGAGAACAGAAGCAAGGTCGCCCTCAATATCTATATCGTAATGGCCCGCCAGCAGCGCCACTTGCTGTCCGACCGTAGCCCGGTAGGCACCAAGAGCGGTGAAAAACCCCGGACTTCCACGGCGGCGGTGCTCGCCTCGCTCGTGGTAATCACCTCTATCAAAGAACCGAAATTCTTCGTTCTGATCGGTATGAAATCGACGGCCCGCCTCACGAATGGCGCGGATCGGCGGAACGGCAAACGCTTTTGCGGGCAAAGCCTGAAGCGTCTTGGTGCATTGCTCGCGTATTTCATGGATCGAGTGTTCTACCTGGCTGACCTCTTCGAGGTCGGCCGCATTGTAAAGAACGCGACGATCCTCCAGGAACACCACAAATTGCCGGACAATCTCGCTATCTGAGGGGCCGGGGTCTGCCCACTGAAGCCCCCCGAAGGGGCTGCTGATGCCTGTCACCCGGCGGGCTGTGTCCGCCGTGACCTTCCCGCTCTTCCTAAGCCACAAAGCCATTTCCCCCGCCCTCACTATCACTGATAAAGGACATTATCACTGATAGGAAAGGCGGGCGACCGAACAGAACCTGGACGCTGACGGTCATGTCCGCTCCTACGGCAAGGCGGCTGGCGGAGACGAACCATGCTTCGCGACGGCGAACAATCCTTAAAGGCTTTGTCCGTGTTGTAGAGCGCGTAGAGGTCGGTGTGATCCGAGAGGCTGCCCAGCAGCTCGTCATCGACGGCGCGGTTGTGCTCGATGCGTGCGTTCTGATCGTCGCTGTTCCGGAGCGCATTTTGCACACGGCTGTTTGCGCTAATCTTTCCAGGCAGCTCCTCGAACAGGAACCGGGTGACACGATCCTGGTCGCGAAATTCGGTCGCGCCGAAGCGCTCGTTAAAGTCGCGGATCACACTGCTCAATTGGTCGACGTCAGGCTCTAAACGGCCTCCTGCCGCACCTGTGGGAACAGGCTCGATTTCCGCATCAGCATCGGTCAAGGCGATCTCCATGGCCGCCTCGACCTCCACGCGATAACTGTCCATGTCGATGGTTTCGAGCACATCGACGGGCGTTTCGTCGCTCGTGGGGCTCGGCAGTTTGGGGATCAGCAAGGTGAGAAATGTCGACAACTTCTCCCACTCGGGCACCGCATATCGCAGGATCGCACCGAGGAACGCATAGGTCCGAACGAACGCCTTGGCCCCGCCCTTGAACGCGATCTGGTCGTCCTCGGGGAGCTCTTCGTATTGCGTCGAACACGCATCCAGGATGGGGTCGATCTGGTCGCGCGGCGCCGCTTGCAGGAACAGCGAGACGATGCTCTCTACGTCGCTCTCGGCATAAACACCCGCCCCATCGAGCGCACGTTTGAGGTCGTGGAGCTTGTTGGGATCGGTCTCGCCGGACAGGATTGTCGTGCGGTAAAAGTCCGAAAACGCCGCCTCAATGACAGCGGGGTCGTTACGGAAATCCAGCACGAACGGCTCGGTCTTTCCCGGCCGGGCGCGATTGAGACGTGACAGAGCCTGCACCGCCTTCACGCCGGCAAGCGTCTTGTCGACATACATCGCGAACAGTTTTGGCTGATCGAATCCAGTCAGATATTTGTCCGCGACGACGAGGAACCGGTAAGGGTCGGCGTCGAACTTGTCCTCCAGTTCGCTGCTCGGAAAGCCGTTGAACGACGCCTCCGTGCGCTGCTCGCCCGCATCATCGACGCTGCCGGAAAACGCGATGATCGCCTTGTAGGGTGATCCCCGTTTGACGAGGGCTGCGTTGATCGCGCGCCAGTAATCGATTGCCCGCTCGATGCCGTCGGCAGCCATGATCGCGCGTGCTTCGCCGCTGACCTTGCGCCGGGCAATCACCTGATCGAGGAAGTGATCGACCACGATTCCCGCCTTGGTGGCGATGGCGTGGTCATGCCCTTCGACATAGTGGCGCAGGGTTTTCAGTGTCCGCGACACATCGACCTCGGGATCATCAGCCGCTGTCTTGGCGAGACGGTAATAGCTCGATACCGGCGTGTAGTGCGCCAGCACATCGAGGATGAAGCCCTCCTCGATCGCCTGCTTCATGGAATAGAGGTGGAACGGCCGGTGCTTCACCACGCCATCTTCCTCGTAGCGCTCGCCGAACAGCTCCAGGGTCTTGTTCTTCGGCGTCGCCGTAAAAGCGAAGTAGCTGGCGTTGTCCAGCATCCGGCGGCCCTCGATGATGGCGAGGATGCGATCCTCGGTTGTCATCTCGTCATCTGCCGCATTGCCGCCGAGCGCGGTGTTCAGCGCCCCGGCCGCGCGTCCGCCCTGGCTGGAATGCGCCTCGTCGATAACGATGGCGAAGCGGCGACCGCGATGCGTGCTGCCGATGTCGTCCAGGATGAAGGGAAACTTTTGGACGGTCGTGACGACGATCTTCTTGCCGCTTTCGATGAAGCCGCGCAGGTCGCCGGAGCGCTCGGCATGGCCCATCAGGCGCGCGGTCTGGGCAAAGCCGCCGATGGTATCCTTCAGGTTTTTGTCGAGCACCTGGCGGTCCGTCACCACGATGATGGTATCGAAAACCAATGCGCCCGTGCGCTCCAGCCCGACCAGCTTGTGCACCGTCCATGCGATGGAATTGGATTTGCCCGAGCCTGCGGAATGCTGGATCAGGTAGCGCTTGCCCGCTCCCCGTTCGGTGGCGTCGGCGCACAGCGACCGCACAACGTCGAGCTGGTGATAACGCGGGAAGATCGGTTTGCGCGCGGTGATCCGGCCGCGCGCGTCGCGTTCCTCGATGATCCCCGCAAAATTTTCGACGATGTCGGCGAGGCTCCGTTTGGCCAGCACCTGACGCCAGAGGTAATCGGTCTTGATGCCGCCGGGATTGGGTGGGTTGCCGGCGCCGTCGTTCCAGCCGCGATTGAACGGCAGGAACCAGCTCTTTTGCCCGGCAAGCTGGCTGCACATCCGCACCTCACGGTCATCGACGGCGAAGTGAACGGCGCAACGGCCGGAACGGAAAATGAGCTCCCTGGGGTCGCGGTCGGTTTTGTATTGCGCCTCGGCATGGGCGACGGTCTGGCCGGTCAGGCTGTTTTTCAACTCGAAGGTGGCGAGAGGCAGGCCGTTGATGAACAGGCCCAGGTCGAGCGCACGCCGGGCGGCGTCCAGCGAATAGCCAAGTTGCCGCGTGACGGAGAAGCGATTGGCCTCGAAGCGCGTGGCCGCCGTCGTGTTGCCTGGCGAGGGCAAGGGAAAATACAGCTTCACTTCGTGCGGACCGTGGCGGACCCCGGAGCGCAGCACATCGATGACGCCGCGATTGGTGATCTCGTCGCGGACGCGGGCGAGGAAGGCGCGGCGCACCGGCGTCTCGGCGTCGATCGACAACGGGCCGACAAGGTCGGGTTGGGTTGCATGGATGAAAGCCGCGAGCTGGGCGAGGTCAAGCGCGTATGCCCGGTCGTAGTCGTCCCGGCGGCCCTCGATATAGTCGTCGGGGCCGGTAAAGGGGGCGGCGTCCTCTGAAAGGCCCGGTGTCGAGGATGGCCGCGCGGGCGCGGCGCCCGTGAGAGCGGCGACGATCAGCGCCTCCAGCCCGCCCTCGCTTACGTCAGTCGACCGCATCGAGTGCATCCTCCATGTCTTCTTCGTCGGTCGCCGTGTCGTCGGCAAGTTCGTCGCCCTCTACAATGCGGACGGCAGCTTCACGCACATCGAGCTGGCCGGTGACGACGGCGGCGATCAAGCTGTCGCGATATTCGAGGATGAGGTCGATCTCGCGTGATACCTTGTCTTTGGCTGCATCGACGGATTCCAGTTCCCGCGCGAGGGTATGACAGATTTCGTCCTGCTCCGTTCTCGGCGGCAGAGGAATAACGGCAGCCCCTATTTCATTCTTCCCGATACCATAGCGTGTGATGCCAGTCGCGGCTTTGTGAAATTGCCAGGTGGTCGGCGCAGCCAGCAAGGCGAAGTAAAGATACTCGCCCGAAATCTGTTCTGTGTTTGGCCGAAGGATCGCGAGGTGATATCCGCAAACGGTGTCGGGAATGTCGTCGGTTACCAGACAGGGGACGCATATGTCTTTCCAGTCCTCGGAGTCCTTGGTGGCGATCACATCACCTGCCTTCAGCGCGTAGTTGTCATATTCGGATTCCGTTACCGAACCTTCGCGAAATGGCGTAGCAAGGCTGACCCTGTCATTCTTGTAGACGTCGACATAGTTGCAGACACGGACCTGCCGTTCATGTTCGTAAATGTGCTTGTCGACACTGCTGAAAGAGACATTCGCAATCCGTTTGATTGCCCTGAGAGGCCAATCCGGATTACTCGGCGTAGGAGGCGATCCCGCATCACCGATGGCGTAAAGGCGGTTGGTAATGATCGAACGCTTCCGCTCGATCAACGCGGCGATGGTCCGGCGCTTGGCGGTGATGAGGCGGTGGACCTGGCCGGTGTAGGCGTCAAGGAAATCGGCTATCCGCCGCTGCTCTTCCGGCGGGGGCTGGATCAGCGGCATCGCCAGTAGCTTTGGCGGATACAGGCGCAGTCGTGACGTGGTAATGCCCGTCGAACGCCGGATATATTCGGCCCGGTAGGTCTCGGTCCGCAGCAGGCGGTCGTAGTACCGCCCGTCTACCTGAGCGCCCTCGCGCGGACGATAGACACCGTAGGCATTGCTCACGATCCCGTCGTGCTGTGACACGCCGAGTGCGGCCATCCATGCCCACATCGTGTTGACCACCAGATCGCCGGACCGCGCCAGCTTGTATCCCGCGTAGCTTTCCGCCTTAAACATCGTGATGTTCTTGAACCTGCGGGGCGTCACCCCGGTCTTATGCGAGACCGACAGCAACTCTTCTTCACCGGTCACGGAACGCTCGTCTACTTCGCGAAAATTAGCCTTCGCGCGATCGACGATCCAATGCGCCGGCACCCGCCCCAGCCAGTCGACGCCGCTTTCACGATACTCGGGATAGGGTTTGAGCGCCGCGCTCATGCGTCGGCCTCGACCAGCACGGCGTCGAGCAGCGCCTGGGTCTGGCGCTCAAGCGCATCGATCTCGGCCTTGATTTCGGCGAGTGTGCGCGGAGGCTTGGGCTTGTAGAAGTGCCGCGCGAACGAGATTTCATAGCCGATCTTGGTCTTTTCCCGGTCGATCCAGGCGTCTGGCGCATGGGGCAGCACCTCGCGCTCGAAGAACGCTTCGATCCCGCCGGGTTCGTCGAACGCCAGGATCTCGGTATCCGACAGCGCCTTGTCAGGCTCATAGGCGACCACCGCCGCCTTACCTTTCACGGTGACGGCAAATAGCCCGCCCCGCGGATCGGAGGCCTTCTTCGACACCGATTTGACGATCGGCTTGGCATCCGCCGCGCGCCAGCTCACCGCCCGCGTGATCAGCCGCGCCTCGGCGGGTTTCAACGCGAGCTTTTCGGCCTTGATCGCCGCCGCGACCTTCAACTCGAACAGCGCGTAATCGTCATGCTCGGCACCGCCGATTACCGCCATCAACAGCTTGGCGGCGCGATGCAGGCGCCGGTCGCGTGCCCAGGTGGCGGCGTCGAGAAGCTTCTTCACCGTCTTGCGCGGCAATTTCGGTGTGGCGTCCTCGGCCTCAGCGGGGGTTTCGTCGCCGTCCGCGCCGGTCTCCTCATCGCCCTCGGTAGAGTCCTCGACCTCCGCCTCGGGCGGATCGAGATGCGCTTTCAGCCGCTCGGCTACGCTGGAGAAATCGTCGAACAAGGCGTCGCCGAACTCTGCGTGCAACGCCTCTCGCAAGGCGCGGTGCCCACTCTGGAAACGCAACGCTTCGACCGCCTCGCGCGTGAAGCGTGAGCGCAGCCGCAGCGGCCGTTCGACGATGATCTTCCAGTAGCCGAAGGACGAATTGGGCAGCACGATCGACGTGTCGCTCGTCTCCATCGTCTCATAGGCGTCGAGCACGGCCTGGATATGCTCAGACGTCATCTCGCAATTGCGCTTGCCCAGATTGCGGCGGAGCGGGCGGAACCACTTGGTCGCGTCGATAAGCTGGACCTTGCCCCTGCGGGCCTCGGCCTTGCGGTTGCTCAGCACCCAGACATAGGTGGCGATACCGGTGTTGTAGAAAATGTTGAGCGGCAGGGCGACGATGGCCTCCAGCCAGTCGTTCTCGATGATCCAGCGGCGGACATTGCTCTCGCCCGAACCCGCTTCACCCGTGAACAAGGCCGATCCGTTATGGACGTCGGCAATGCGCGAGCCGATCGGGGTGTCCTTCATCTTGGACAGCTTGTTGACCAGGAACAGCAATTGGCCATCCGAGACACGCGGCAACAGCCGCAACCGCTCGTCATCGCTGGCCAGTCCCTCATGCTCGACCACAAAGCGTGGATCGTTCGCGGCGGCCTTGCCGCCCATCTCCGCCAGGTCGATCTTCCAGGTTGTCCCGAATGGCGGATTGGCCATCATGAAGTCGAACTTCAGCCCGTTTCGGCCGTGCACATCAGCCGACAAGGTCGAGCCGAAGGCGATATTGCGGGCTTCTTCGCCTTCGCCCTTGAGCAACAGGTCGGCCTTGCAGATGGCGTAGGTCTCGGGGTTGAGTTCCTGGCCATAGAGGTGGATTTCGGTCTTCTTTCCCTCCTTGCGGGCAAGATCGCGCAGCTTGGCTTCGCCGACCGTCAACATGCCACCGGTGCCGCACGCGTCGTCATAGAGAAGATAGGTGCCGTCGCCGATGCGGTCCTTGATCGGTCGGAAGACCAGTTCGGCCATCATCTCCACGATGTCGCGCGGCGTGAACTGTTCACCGGCACCCTGGTTGTAATCTTCGTTGAAGCGGCGAAGCAGCTCCTCAAAGATCGTGCCCATTGTGTGGTTATCGAGACCGGGCAGGCGCACCCGCCCCTGGTCGTCCCGCACCGGTGTCGGCGCGAGATTGATCCGCTCGTCGCAGAATTTCTCGATCAGCGCATGGAGCCGGTTTTGCTCGGCGAGCCGTCCCAGCTCGTCGCGAAACTTGAAGCGCGCGATGACTTCCCGGACGTTTTCGGAAAATCCGTCAAGATAGGCCTCGAAGTCGGCCTTCTGCGTCTCGGGATTGGGCCGGGCCAAAAGCTGCCGGAGGGTGAAGGGGGAGCGGTTGTGAAAGGCCTGACCGGCCGCGCGATCGAGCGCGGGGCCTTGTGCGGCCTCCGGGATGCCCGCCGCGTCCAGTTCCGCTTTCCGCGCCAGGACGGCGGCGCGGGTGGGTTCAAGCACCGCGTCCAGCCGCCGAATAACTGTCATCGGCAGGATGATGTCGCGGTATTTAGTGCGGTCGTAGACATGGTGGAGCACGTCATCGGCGATGCTCCAGATGAAGCCGTTGATGTTCATGCCGTCACCCGACGCGCGAAGGGCACCACGTTGGCGGAACGAATATCCTCGGGCAGTTCACCGGCGCTTTCATCCGACAGAAACAGATCCCGCTCCAACACAAGTTGGCTTTCTGACGCTTGGTTTTCTGTCGGGGCCGAAGCATCCGAATTTTTGTGGGGGCGGCCGCGTGCCATATTTTCCTCAGTCTCTCAACGCATTTGTTGTGAATGGACGGGTTGCGACATAGCCGATCATGCCCCTGCCCTCGTCCATGGATTGATGATCTTAACCCCGCATCCCTCAAAATCCGGGACGTTGCGGGTAGCAAGGGCCGCACCGCGCGACCGCGCGATAGCGGCAATCTGTGCGTCTGCCTGTGAAATCGGCCGGCCGGCCTGGCGGCGCTCGGCCGAGATCTCGGCGAAGGCGACGGCTGCCGGGCTATCGAAGGGCAGGATGCGACCGCTGAAGTCCTCCCCCAGCATGTTCTCGATCTCGACGGCAAGGGCCGATTGCCGCTTACCGGGCGGCATGAGGGCAAGGCCATAGCGCAGCTCGGCCTCGGTGATGGCGGAGATAAACACGCTGGCGGCCGGTTGGTCGGCAAGCCACTGCTCAACCGCCACCTCGGGAGCCGC
>Ga0302320_10022898_pt1 | contig 12298 bp, 9 predicted proteins | sample Bog_T0_3_FD_202130 | JGI IMG/M metagenome (GOLD analysis project Ga0302320, IMG submission 202130) | Peat permafrost microbial communities from Stordalen Mire near Abisko, Sweden - Bog_T0_3 | ecosystem: Environmental > Terrestrial > Soil > Wetlands > Peat | place: Sweden: Abisko, Stordalen Mire...
TGACCGCGCATTTGAAAGTGGTGATTGAGAAGGAAGCGGTGGCGGGGTAAGCTGTCGCTTCCAACCACCCTGTGGGAATTTGTCGTGCGTCTTTCTAGCTGGGAGCCTAATCTCAGACTTCGCGTCGGTGGGCTATGCGAGTTACGATCACGAGCCTGGTTGCATCTTCGACGATATACACAAAGGTCCAGTCGCCAACGCGGATGCGCCACTGGTCCTTGTAGCCTTTCAGCTTCTTGCATCCGGCTTGGATCAGCACGCGAGCGCTTGTATCTTGCGGATTACACGCGCCAGCGCGGTATCAGACAGCGATTCGAGTTCCTGCCGTGCCGAGGGCTTCAACTCGACGGCATAACTATTCACGAAGCCGCTTGACGAGATCGGCTCTTGCCTTTTCAAGCGGTATCCCCGCCTCTCGGCGGCGGGATTCCGCGATCAGGCCATCCCAGAAATCCTCACGGCGGGCGCCGTGTTTTTTTAGGTCGATGAGAACCGCGACCTTGCGGCCCTTGCCATCAGTGACGAACTGACTCCAGTCATGGTTTCATTCTGCCGCACGCGCGGTCCTGATGTCCTGTAGCTTACGGCGTGATCTGGAACACCATCCCTCCATTGCCCTCGCCGCCACCTGCGGTTGTGCCGTAGAGAACGCCCGATGCTCCCAGAATCACACTCCCTTCGGGAGAATATCCGTCTCCGGTACCGGGGAATGGGAAGGTATGGAGGGTCGTTTCGTTCCAGTTTCCGCCGGAAGCGGGAGAGAGTTCGAAGACCGTGCCATAATCGCCTAACGTGCCTCCGAGGGCCGTGCCATAGATATTGCCGGCTGGGTCGAAGATCAGGCCGGCGGCCGGGTCCAAGGCATCCTCGCCGCGGAAGGAATACAGGATGGTTTCGCTCCACGCGCCAGATTTTGGCGAGAGCTCGAAGACCGTGCCACAGCCGAGGTAAGTGCAGATCTGGTTGAAGGTGCCGCCACGAAACGTGGTGCCGTAGAGATTACCGGCCTGGTCGAAGACGACGCCCGCCTGAGGTGAACCACCGTCGCCATTCGCACCGGCGAATTCATATAAGACGCTCTCGGTCCAGGCGCCGGACTTGGGAGTCAACTTGAAAACCGTTCCGCAACCCGTCGAGCAGGCAGCGCCATCGATGCCGCCGCTGGAAGTGGTGCCGTAGAGATTGCCCGCCTGGTCGAAAATGACGCCTCCCAGCGGAACGGCTCCGTCGCTGCTTCCGCCCGCAAAGTTGTAGAGAATGGTTTCACTCCACGAACCCTGCTGCGGACTAAGTTTGAAGACCGTGCCGCAGCCGAAATGGCAACCGTTCTGGATCAGCCCGCCTCCTTGTGTGGTCCCGTATAAGTTCCCGACCGAGTCGATCACCAGGCCGCCAAAAGGGAATATGCCGGTTGCCGTGGTGAAATTGAAGAGAGTCTTTTCGGTCCACTCGCCGCTGGAGGACGGAGACAACTCAAAGACCATGCCGTATTGTGCCGAGCCGCCAGTTTCGGTTTCGCCATAAAGATTGCCGGCCGTGTCGAAGACCAAGCTGGACGGATTTGAGTAGGAATAGGTGCCATTGGGCGATCCCGTCGTGAAGTTGTAGAGCGTGGTTTCTTGCCATCCCGCGCCGGAGTTTGTCAGCTTGAAAACGGTTCCATAGCCGTAGCTGCCGCCCTCCGAAGTGGTTCCGTAGAGCGCGCCGGCGGAATCGGCGATGAGGGCCGATTGCGGTTCTGCGCCATCCGCGTAAGAGAAGTTTGCGAGAGTGGTCTCCTGCCACGTTCCCTGGCTAAGTGCGAGTTGGAAGACGACGCCGTTGTTTTTCAGTGGATAAAACGGGCCTTCGCTGATGGCGCCGTAGAGCTGGCCGGCAGTTCCAGCGATTACTCCATAGGTGGGATTTTGTCCGTCGGCGTTGCCAGTGAAGTTCCACAGTACGCTCTCGTTCCATTGCCCGTTGGCGGCCGGCGTGAGCTCGAAGACCACGCCATTAGCTTGGCTGAAGCCGGGTCCGCCGTAGACGGTTGTGCCGTAGAGATTGCCTGCCTGGTCAAACAGCAGCTTGCCTTCGGGTGTCGATCCGTCGCTTCCGTTAAAGCTGTAAAGAACTTTTTCGCTCCATTGGCCGTTCGAACCCGGCGTGAGTTGAAAGACAGCTCCGCAGGCAGAGCCGGAGCAGCCAGTGCTGGTGCCTCCATTCCCTGCGACGCCGTATAGATTTCCGGCGTGATCGAAAATCAGGCTACCGCCGGGCGAACCGCCGTCCGAACCGCCGGAGAAAGTGTAGATGGTGGTCTCTGTCCAGAGGCCGCCGGAGTTGGAGAGCTGAAATACCACACCGCCGGAGCGGGTTTGGCCTTGAGATGTGCCGTAGAGATTGCCGTTGGTATTGATCGCGAGGCCGTCGTTGGGGAATTCTCCATCGGCTTGACCTTGGAACACATACAGGATTTCTTCCGACCAGTGCCCGTCAGGCTTGGGGGTAAGGCGGAAAACGGTGCCGCAACCGATGCTGGTGTCGCAACTATTCTGGGTGCGCCCGCCGCCGTCGATAGTGGTGCCGTACAAGTTGCCGGCTTTGTCGAACACCAGGCCGCCTTCGGGACTAAAACCGTCGGTCGGGCTGGATTGCCCGAAGTTCCACAGAATCGATTCCTGCCACTGGCCATGCGACTTTGTGAGTTTGAAAATGGTGCCGGCCTGGTCGCCCTTGCCGCCCCCTGTAGTTGCGCCATAGAGATTTCCAGCCGAGTCAAAAGTGAGTGCGCCAGTGGGAGCCATGCCATCGGTCGCGCCGTTGACGTAGCCTTTGAAGCTGTAGAGCACAGTCTCGGTCCAGCCGCCGCGCGAATTTGGAGAAAGCATGAAGACTGCGCCGTTGGCATAGAGGCCTCCGTACGTGGTGACGCCGTAGAGATTGCCGGCCGAGTCGGAAATCAGTCCGCCGGCGGGGAATTGGCCGTGCAAGGTGGGGTGGAAGCTGTAGAGAATATCTTCGGTGCCGGCGGAAGCATGGGTTGCGGACAGAGCGATGGCAGCGAACGCGGCTAGAGCGATCACAAAAAAGAATGGCTTCTGGCGCTTCTTGTGCGACATGAGATTCTCCATTGTTGACTCATGACCGTTGACCAACGACCGTGGTTGCTCCTTGAGAGCAGGGACCATGCTAAATTATCTGCCAGCCCTTGTCTTTCAGGGAATTGAGCTTTTGTCAGCGGATTGATGTGATTCTGCGGGTCCTTACGATATTCGGTGGACGTCGATTACCGAACATCACCTTTTCGGCCCGCTCGCGTAGAGTGAAGAAAATCGCAACGTTGCGGGTTGATCAAACCTATAGGGATTGGGGAATCTGGTCGGAACTATACACGGCCGGCAAACGCAGCGTTCATCAAGAGGACCTAACCACGGAACGCTTATTCGTCGTCTGCTTCGTCGATTCCCTCAATGCTCCGCAGACGCGTTTCGTGGTCGAGAACGATCTGCATTACCGAGCGCACGTACTTGCCGAGCCGCTGCACGCTCTTGTCCGTCTGTTCTACGTCCTTCGTGAGCAATTGCACGCTCTGTGCCAGTGCTTCGTGACGCTCGGTTAGCTTCTCGAGTCTTTCGTCGATGTCCATGCTTCTACTTTATCCGCAGCGCTGCGCATCGTCAAGAACTGCATTCGCCCTGTTTTCATTGTCTTACGCAGCGCTGCGCATGCGGAACGACATTCGCATGGTAAAAACGTAGACATGCCAAGGAAAAATGCCGCTGCCGTGGAACTCGGGCGCAAAGGCGGCAAAGCTACAGCCCAAAAGCTGACCCTCGAAGAGCGCATTGAATCGGCGCGGCGCGCGGCGCAGGCCCGGTGGGCCAAGAAGAAGAGCGAGAAGCCGGAGGCGCGAGTACGGTTTCAGTCTCCGGAATGATTCTTCGCACGAAGCCGCCCGCGCTTCACTAGGTCCGCCCTTACCTTGTCCAGCGGTATGCCCGCTTCTTTGCGGCGGGATTCGGAAATCAGGCCGTCCCAGAAATCCTCGAGGCGGGCCCCGTGCCTTTTCAGATCGATGAGAACGGCGACCTTGCGGCCTTTGCCGTCGGTTACGAATTGGACGCCAGTCATAGGATTATTTTACACGCACGAGCTTAGGGGTTCCGTAGCGTTTTCTTGACGGATGGCCGAGGTGAGCTGTCCTCACATGTGTCTATCCGTTTTGTTGTCTTTCACGCCCGGCCAACCTATTGAGCCGCAAGCAGAAATCTCTCCTTCCAGCCTATAATCCCTGCTCACGGTTCCGCTGACTGCCCGTCTATTCCTATGCCAGCCCGGGTACGGCATCGACACTGGGCGGTAGAGGACATGACAAAACAATGCCGGCCGAGGTTTTGGCAATAACATTTGCAGTTGGTGAACGGGCGCTCTCGACGGCGAAGTATCGGGCGGAGAAGGTCAGCGGTAACGGAGCAAGCGAGAAACAGGACCCCGCGCGGGGCCGCATGGCTGGGCAAGAACGCCGCATCGACGATACGATCCTCATCCGTGAGGCGCAACGCGGGAACCGCGCCGCCTTCGAGGAACTGGTGCGTCACTACGATCAGGCGGTGTTGCGGCTGGCGCTGCACCTGACCGGCACCGAGCACGACGCGCAGGATGTTTACCAGGACGCCTTCCTCAAGGCTTACAAGAACATTGGAAGCTTTCGCTTCGAGTGCTCGTTCTATACCTGGATTTACCGCATCGTGACCAATCTTTGCCTGGATCACTTGCGCAAGAAGAATGTGCGCAAAGAAGATGCGCCGGTGGCGAAGGACGGCGACGGCGGCGAGTATGACCTGCTGGATCAGGCGCCGGATGTGCGGGCGGGAGCGAATCCGGAGAGGGATTTGATGCGGCGGCAGTTGGGGGCACGGATTTCTGGAGCGCTGGAAAAATTAACGCCACGGGAGCGCATGGTGTTCGAGTTGAAGCATTACCACGGATTGAAGCTGAGGACCGTGGGAGAAATTTTGCATACGACGGAAGAGACGGCGAAGAATACTTTGTTTCGGGCCACGCAGAAGTTGCGCGGGCAGTTGGCGGATATGCGGTGAGAGACAGAGGCCGGGCCTCGCCCGGCGGACAGGCGAGGGCGGCTGTCCCCACATGGATCGTGGTGATGGACGAGGGTTGAATTATGAAATGCGAATGGGTACGGGAGAACATTACGCTGCATGTTTATGGCGAGTTGGCGGATGACGCTCGGCATGAACTGGAGCAGCACGTGGCGCGTTGCGCGGACTGTGCCGCGGAACTGAAGGCGGAGCAGGAGTTTCATGCGCTGCTGTCCCGGGAGCGGGCGGCCGAGCCTACGCCGAATTTGCTGGCGGCTTCGCGCATGCGCTTGCAGGAAGCGCTGGAGACGGCTGAGCAGGGCGGCTTCTGGCATCGGCTGGCGTTCGATCCGGCGAACTGGCTGCGGCAGGTGCGCTTCTCTCCCGCGCTGGCTTCTGTGATTTTGATTCTCGGCTTCGCCGGCGGCTTGGGAACTTCCTACAAAGTATTCGGTCATTCGCCCGCCGGTTCGGCAGGCGCGCCTCCAACTCCCGCCGAGGCTTCCATCACCGGTATCCGGTCGGTCACGCAGGATCCGGGAACGAATCAGGTTGACATCAAGTACGACACGGTTTCTACACTGGAAACGCAAGGGTCGCTGAATGACCAACGAATCCAGCAGTTGCTGCTGTTCGCCGCGCGTAATAACTACAACTCGGGCGTGCGCATGGATTCTGTGGATCTGCTCACGCAGAAACCCGATGTTTCACAAGTGCGCGATGCACTGATCTACGCGCTGCGTTATGACACGAATCCGGGCGTGCGGCTGAAGGCGCTGGATGGCCTGGGCGGTTTTGTGAAGGACGATGTGCGGGTGCGCGACGTGGTGCTGGAAGCGCTGGTGAACGATGCGAATCCGGGCGTGCGCACGGAAGCATTGCGATTGATTGAGCCGGTGAAGGCCGATGGCAGCGTGCGCGGCGTGCTGATGACGCTGGCGGCGAAGGACCAGAGCCAGTACATCAAATCGCAGGCTCGGACCATGCTGGCGCAGTTGCCGGAGATCGATTGAAGCGTATTTAGGATCGGGCTTTTAAGAAAACTTCGGGCTTTTTAAGAAAACTGAGGTGTTTATTTTGAAGCGTTCGCTACAATTCGCCGGCCTGCTGTGCGTGCTGGCCGCGCCTGCGTCCATGCTGTTGGCGCAGGAAACACATATCACCAGTGAGGGCGGGGGCTGGAGCCAGGTGGTCACGGGCTCGCTGGCGGGAGTCAAGAATCTGAGGGTGCGGGTGGACGCGGGATCGGTGACCGTGCATGGGGCGCAGCGGACGGGGATCGACTACGCATTTCACATGCACTCGCGGGGATCGTCGGAAGAGGATGCGCGGCGCCAGTTTCAAGGCTACAAAGTCAGCACTTTCGTGAAGGGAGATACGGCGTGGGTGGTGGGAGAGTGGAAAGGGGTGCATTCGCTTCACATGGGTTCGGCGCGCGTGACCATCGACACTGGTTCGGGGCGCAAGTTCTCCGGCGAGTTTGTGATTGACGTGCCACGCGCTACTGAACTGGTGAAAATCGAGACCGGCGGCGGCGGGGTGGAGACCACCGGAATTTCCGGGCGGGTGGAGATTGAGAGCGGCGGCGGGAAGGTCCGGGTGGATGACATTGGCGGTTCCGTGAATGCGGAGACCGGCGGCGACGCGATCGAAGTGGGGACGGTGGGCGGAGACTTGAAGCTCGAAACCGGTGGCGGCAGCGTTTCGATTGGGACGGTGAAAGGGCAGATCCGCGCGGAAACCGGCGGCGGCAACATAGTCGTGATCTCCGGCGGGATGGATGCGATGGTGGAGTCGGGCGCCGGTAATGTGGAGATTAAACACTGCGGAGGTCGGGTGAAGGCCACGACCGGTGGCGGAAGCATCGCGTTGGGGGACATTGGCGGACCGGCAGAGATTGAGACCGGCGGCGGCAGCATTCGTCTGACCTCGGCAAAGGGACGTGTGGGCGCGAATGCGGGCGCGGGGTCGATTGAACTTTATGGTGTGCCTTCGGCCCGGGTGGAAACTGGCGCGGGCGGGATTACGGTGAAGCTCATCAACACCGGGGCGGAGCGCAGCGATTCCATGCTGGAGACTTCCGCGGGCGACATTACAGTCTACATCGCGCCCGATGTTGCCATCAGCGTGCGCGCCAGCGTGGACCTGGGAAATGGACATCACATCACTTCCGACTTCGCCGACATTCACGTGGCCAGCGAAGGGGACATGTGGGGTCCGCGCACGCTGAACGCCGAAGGCAAGTTGAATGGGGGCGGTCCAGTGCTGAAGGTGCGCACGACGACCGGGGATATTTGTTTTCGGCGGGTGAAGTAGTAAAGCACGATTGCTTGATCGCACGCCCGAGATCCTTCGGTCGCGCAAAGAACGCGCTCTCTCCGGATGACAACGATATTGTTGAAGGGCAAAATTTCAGGAGGGTTGGCCATGCGGAAACATGTTTTGACAACGATTGCTGTGCTGCCTTTACTGCTCAGTGTGGCTCATGCCGGGCAGAATTGGACGTTTGACTCGGGTCCCTCCGGCATTCCCAGCGAAGACTCGGGGCCAAGCGCGTATCTTGGCGTTGACATCGCAGATATTTCGGCTGACCGGCTGGGCGCTCTGAAGCTGAAAGAAGAGCAGGGCGTTGAAGTGACCATGGTCGATCAGGACGCGCCCGCGGGCAAGGCCGGCATCAAGGAGCACGACGTCATCCTGACCATGAACGGCACGGCCATCGAAAGCAAAACGCAACTGCAGCGCATGATCCACGAAACCCCGGCGGGGCGCGTGATTTCTCTGGGACTGAGCCGCGACGGGCAGCCCCTGACCATCAAGGTGCAACTGGCGGACCGGCGCAACGAGTTTCCTCACATGCCGAAGGAGGGCGATTGGAGCAAGAATTTTCATGTGGAAATTCCGCCCATCAATCTTCCGGAATTCGATATTCCAAACATTGACGTGGTGGTGGTGCATTCCTCCGTGCGCAGTGGCGTGATGGTGGAAAACCTGACGCCGCAGTTGGGCGAATTTTTTGGCGCGAAGAATGGCAATGGCGTACTCGTGCGGTCGGTAGAGAAAGGCAGCCGGGCCGACAAAGCCGGCCTGCGAGCCGGCGACGTGATCACGCGAGTGGGCGACCAGCCAGTGCATGACGCCAGCGACTTCACCCACGCCTTGCATGCGCGCGGGGCCGGTTCCGTGAGCGTAGGCGTGATCCGCGACAAGAAAGAGCAGACCCTCACCATCACGTTGCCCGGGCGCAAAGACTCCGGAGAGATGATTGAGGAAGAAAGTATGGATGCGCCCGATCTGGATGCCGAGACTCGAGCCGAGTTGAGCGCGGCGCAGAACGAGATCGCCAAACTCGAGCCGCAACTGGAGCTGACCAAGGCGGAGGCCCGCAAGGCCTCGGAGGAGATGCGCAAGGGGATGTGCAGCGATCAGGAGCAGATGAAGGAGCAAGCGGAAAAGCTGAAGCAGGAACTCCAGCCCCAGCTGCGAGAGGAATTTGAGAAGGGGCGGGAGAAACTGCAGCAAGAGATGGAGCAGCTACGCCTGCAGATGTCGGCGAGCCCGTTCGATATTTAGTCCGCGAGTCGAGGTGTCGTCCCTGGCTTCGCTCGCGATGCCCAGCGCTTTTGACGAAGCACTTTTAACGAAGCTATGCGCCAGCATGGCCGCGGACCAAAGTCGCGAGGCAAACTTTATTTCTGCCGGCCTGCTTGGCGGCGTACAGTGCGGCATCCGCGGCTTTGACCAAATCGTCGCGAGTGGTGCCGTGGTCCGGAAACGCGGCGGCTCCGGCGCTGATCGTCACGGTGCGGGGCACGCCCGGAAACTGCCATGCCGCCACCATTTTTCGCAGCTTCTCCGCGATGTTCATGGCGTGCGGGGCGTTGGTTTGGGTGAGGAGAAGCGCGAATTCTTCTCCCCCGTAGCGGCAGACTACATCGATCTTGCGCAGTTGCTGGTGAAACAGGGACGAAACCTGGCGCAGCACTTCGTCGCCCAGCACGTGACCGAACTCGTCATTCAGCCGCTTGAACTGGTCGATATCCGCCATGATCACGACCAAACCGGTGCCGTGTCTGCGGGCGCGCTCGATTTCTTCCATGATGCGCAACTCAAAAAAACGCCGGTTGAAAATACCGGTCAGCCCGTCCAGGTAAGCCAGTTGCTTTACGCGCTCCACATAATGCGCGTTCTGGATGGCGGTGGCGCAGATGTCGGCGACCGATTCCAGCGACTGTAGATCGCCGTCGCGAAATGCGTCCGGCTGCGAACTGTCGAGGGCGAGAATGCCCAGCGTTTGCCCGAATGAAACCAGAGGAATGCACATGCGCGAGGCCGATTCCATAAAGAACATGCTGCTGTCCGGGGCGGCCCTGGGCTGTTTTTCGATGGACGTGGTGCTGCTGGCCAGAATGCCGGCCCAGGGCTCGATGCTGGCTGGGAAGCGTCCGCCTTGCGGCAGGCGCGGGGTGAGCGTTCCGTGGTGCGCCCGCAGAACAAGGTCGTGGTCCTCGCGCAAAAACAGCGAGACGTGCGGCACCCGGAATGCATCCTGAATCAGTTTGCACACTCGGCTCAGCAGCTCTTCCAGGTCGAGCACCGCGGTGGTCTGCTGCGCAATCGCATTGATGGCCTGCAGTTGCCGCCTGCGTTGCTCCTCGAGCGAATACAGCCGCGCATTCTGCAGGGCGATTGACGCCTGGGTGGAAAACAGCGTGAGCAAGTCGATGGTTTCGGCGTCGAAGTGGTCGACGTGGTCGCTCTGGCAATCGAGCACGCCTACCACTTCATCGCGCACCATTAAAGGGATGGCCAGCTCGGAGCGCGTGGACTTCGCGGAGCAGAAATAGCGCGGGTCTTGGGTGACGTCGGGCGCATAGACCGGCTGCTTCTTGAGCGCCGCCGCGCCGGTAATACCCTGGCCGGGAGACATGCGAATCTGATCCTGGCCTTCATCCCAGCCAATCTGCGAGCGGACGTACAACTGCTGCGACTGCTGGTCGAGCAGCACAATGGCCACATTTCGCAGATGGAAATAGTCATGCGCGATGCCCAGGATGCGCTGCAGCACCTCGTCGGAATCGAAGGTGGAGAGCACTGCCTGTCCCGCATCGTACAAGACCGCAATTTTGTTCATACTTCAGCGATTTACTTCAGCGATATAGTTCAGGGATACAGCCCAGGGGTATGTTCAGAAATATCCTAACGTGAGCCGGGCAATTACCCGAGGTACCCAAAGTAACCGACGCTTAACCTTGTCCGACATTGCCTTTGCCGTGGCCGCCGCGCCCGTGGTTCTGCCTGCGAGCTATGGTGGCCCCATCCCGACCTTTGAAGAAATGCCTCCCGAAGTGCAGGCCCTCATCACCGACATGCGCGGCCATCCCGCGGGAGCGTTCGCTCTGCGCATCTACCAGGAAGAGAGACACCGCAGCGGAAGTTCCTAAAAAAACGCTGCAAGACAAGCTGCCCTGGGATCGATTCCCGCTATTAATCTCCCGAGCTACTTCACCTAGAATGTTTTTTCATCCGCGTGTTCGAGTTCGAGATCGGCCACCCCCCTGCATCGGTAGGCGCTGAAGTCATCCACATCATGCAACGCAAATACGGGTGCATTTTTTGTGCGCGGGGTGCGGACGCGGAAGAAATCCGCGCCTTGCACGTCGTGCAGAACGAAAGCCGGCCGCTGGTCACCGCTGAGCTGGCTGATCTCCACGTTGCTGACCGCTATGTTCTTCACGTGCCGCAGAAAAAACCCGTGCGCGGGCATGGTCCCGAACATGTTGGGGTCGGGATATTTCTCCTGATATTCCGGAGGTTGCAGGGCAGCGTCTTCGGCGGTCCCGCCACCGCGGTGCTGGATGTAAATGTCGTTGAGCTGGATGTCCTCAATCTCGTGCCCAGGAATTCCGCTAAGGATTGACCCGTAACGCGAATCGGAATTCGAGCAGACCACATTGCTGATCAGGATGCGGCGCAGCGCCCCCACCGGCACTCCCGCGGGACCGCGCAGGCGGCTGCCCAAGCGCAGGAATATGGGCGAGGAGACCACATCGCGCATGGCGATGTTGTTCATGGTGATGTCCTCGAGTAAGCCCCCATCCACGGTTTCCAGCGCCAGGCCCTGGCAGCCGTCGAAGACGCAATTCGAAATCGTTATGTTTTTGAAGCCGCCGTTCGATTCCGTACCGCACTTAATGCGGCCGTTTCCGTAAGCCTTGGCGCCCGGCTCGAAGCGTTGGAAGCTGCCGTCGAGCAGCGTGCCCAGCTTGTAGGCGCCGCTCACATAGCAGTTCGCGATGGTAACGTTTTCGGTTGCCCGGGCATAGCCCAGAGCATACGAACTCTTGGGGCAGATGGCATCGTCCCACGGCGAGTTCACCGCGCAGTTCGAAACTCGCACGTTGCGGCAGCAGTCAATGTCGATGCCGTCGCGGTCGGTATCGATCTTCAAATTGTCGATGGTGAGATTGTCGACCCCGGTGGCGAGCACGCCGAAGTGTCCGCCTTTGAGAACCGAAAAATCGCGCAGCACAACGTTGCGGCAATTCTTTAGCGCGAGCGCCTTGTTCGCGACGCCAGTTTGCTCCGCAATCGGCCCCGGCCCGTAACCACGGCTAAGCCCGCGGCCCCAGATCAGCCCCGCACCCGCAATCGAGATGTTCTCCAGTCCTTCGCCCCACAGCAAACTGTTGTGCCAGTGGTTATGGCCGTAATCCTGATACGCGTCCCAGGAGGTGTTCGGCTCCGCCAGATCGTACCTGCTCGTTCCTGAAGGGCCGGGGTCGGGGTCGGCCGCAATGATCACCGCATTTTGATCGAGATAAAGCGCGACATTGCTTTTGAGGCGAATCGAATAGCAGAGATAATTTCCCGCAGGCATGCGCACCGTGCCCCCTCCGCTTGCCGCGGCCGCTTCGATCGCGCGGTTGATGCTGGAAGTGTCGATGGTTTTTCCATCGCCGGTCGCACCGAAGTTTTTTATGTCAAAGACGCCAGCGTTCGCTGCTGGCGCGGGCGGCGCTTGCGCTTGCGCCGGTCCCGCATGGAACGCCGCTCCCGCGAAGCTTGCGCCCGATACTCCCAGTACGTCGCGCAGAAAATCGCGCCGTCCCGCCTCATCGCCCCACATCGAACACCTCCCGCTCACGCTTTGTGCCGAGAAAGACGGGAGCGATATGCCGGTCGTATAAATTTTCTGTTACATTCTTCGCAATCAC
>Ga0302320_10022899_pt1 | contig 12298 bp, 13 predicted proteins | sample Bog_T0_3_FD_202130 | JGI IMG/M metagenome (GOLD analysis project Ga0302320, IMG submission 202130) | Peat permafrost microbial communities from Stordalen Mire near Abisko, Sweden - Bog_T0_3 | ecosystem: Environmental > Terrestrial > Soil > Wetlands > Peat | place: Sweden: Abisko, Stordalen Mire...
CATTGCGGCGACCTTCTATTCCGCGCTACTCGCCAGCTTCGCCACCGCTGTACCGTTCGCGAAATTCGTGACGGATCCAATGACGGGGACGTTCCTGCTGCACAACAGCCTGGGGTTTCCCACGGAGTATTATCTCCCGGGAGCGTTCGCGTCGAATCCGTATCCAGGCGCAGTGAATGGCGCGCTATGGACGCTCCCCATCGAAATGGAAATGTACATACTGGTCGCCGTAGTTGGAATGGTCGGGTATTTGGCGCATCGTACGATGTTCAATGCGTTCTTCGCCGCGTTCATGTTGTACGCGCTTATATTTCGGCCGACGGAATGGTTGCCATTTTACGGCGGCGTACCGGAAGCCTTGCGGATGGCCTTGATTTTCTTGTGCGGGATGTTCTTCTACATGAATCGCGATTGCGTGCCGCTGAGCATCCCCGGCGCCGCGGTGCTTCTGACATTGATCGTCATCTTTCACAAAATTCCCAACATCAGAATGTTCTACCTTCCGGCCGTGGCGTACGTTGTTCTGGTTCTGGCGTATCACCCCAAGCTTTACTTTGCGGCGTTCACCCGGCTGGGCGATTACTCGTACGGTCTGTATATTTACGCGTTCCCCACACAGCAGCTGATCGCCTATCACTTCAAAGAAATGCGCGCCGGTCCTCTCTTTCTGCTCGCCTACCCTTGCGCTTTGGCGATGGCAATTCTGTCGTGGAGATTTATCGAGAAGCCTATGCTGGGGCTGAAGCCAAAAGGCGAATTCGCCGGCGCCCGCGTTCCAGTCGAAGAGAAACGGGAAGGGGCGAGCACGGTCCTCGCGAAAGGCTCGTCATAGCCCGAGGCTCGTCATAATAGGTAACGTGCATGTAAGCGAGCGGAACTCGTATCCCGCGGTGGACCGCCTTGCGCCTGCGCGCGACCACGGCATTCGTAAACTGTGGCTGTGGCCGAATCTATTGAGCCTGGATGCTCCGCTCGTTGCGGTGTTGTGGCAAGTCCTGTTTGTGCGCTGCTTTCATGTGGCCATGGGCGCGGCGCCGGCCATTCTATTGGTCGCCTCGGTGTGGCTGATTTACGCGGCGGACCGGGCGATGGACGCCTGGCGCGGAGAACGTTCGTCCGCGCGGCACCGATTCTATCAAGCCCACTGGAGGGTATTCGTTCCCGTGTGGGTGACGGTGCTGGCCGTATCCGCATGGCTCGCACTCACCGAACTGCCTGTGGCTTTGCTGTTGCGTGGATTGCTTCTGCTCGCCGCGGTGGTGGTTTATTTTTTCGCGGTGCATGGCCGGAAAGCGGCACAAGGATGGAGAGCGGCACCCGGCTGGGCGGCATCACATGGATGGAAAACGCGGAGAGGCGCTTTACCGCCGGCCGTGATGACCAAGGAAGGCACCGTCGGATTGCTCTTCGCTCTAGGAGCGTCGCTCGCCGCCTGGACCAATGTCCGCACGCTGGTCGACGCGGCGGCGATCGGATTATTCTTCGCGCTGTGCTGGATCAACTGCGCGGCCATACAGAAATGGGAATCGCACTCGTGGAACACCGCAGCCGATTGGCCTGTGCGATCGGCGGCCATCGGCGTCGCGCTGGTAGCTGCAGCACTTCTATGGATGCACCGGCCTGTTTTGGGCGGCGCCGAAATGGCGAGTGCGTGTGCGTTTGTTTGGCTGGATCGTTCCGAACATCGTCTGTCGCCGGAAGCGTTGCGCGTGTTGGCGGACGTCGCACTATTGAGTCCGGTTTTGTTTTTGCCGCTCGCGGGAGTCGTGTAAGTCGAGAATCGGGTAAGTAGAGCCGCATGAATTGCGATGACATTGCCCGTCTCTATCGGTGGATCGAGTACGCGGCCTTCGGAAATGCACTCCAGCGGCGGCGCGCGGCGTTTCTGGGTAACGTTTCGGGCGCGCGGAGAGTGCTGGCGCTGGGCGACGGCGATGGGCGCGCGTTGGTGGCGTTGCTGCATGCGGCGCCTGCGGCCCGCGTGGATTACGTGGACGCGAGTGCCAGGATGCTGGAACTGGCTCGAGCGCGGGCTGGCACGAATTGCGCGGATGCGGATCGCGTGGAGTTTCGGCAGGCCGACGCGCGCGTCATGCCATTGGACGAAAACGCATACGACCTGATCGTCACGCACTTCTTTCTGGATTGCTTCGACGAACGCGATCAGCCCCTACTCGTAGATAAAATCGCGCGCGCGGCGGCTCCCGAGGCGGTCTGGATTGTCTCCGAGTTTCGGCCCGCGAATCGTCTCGCGAAACTTTTGATCCCCGTCATGTATTCGTTTTTTGGAAAGGCTACGGGCTTAAAAACTCGCCGGCTGGTGGATCATCATCCGTATCTTTTGCGCAACGGCTTCCGGCTCGATCGATCGAAGCAAGCCTGGGCCGGGATGCTCGGGTCGGAGTTGTGGGTTCGAGGCGCGGAAGAATAATCAGACGTTCAAGGGCCGATGGTTTGCAGGGTGTGTTTCCTGAGATACCAGCAGGGAGAGTAGCCGAAATGCGGGAGCAGCGCGTCGACACAGGTTGCCATGTATGGCGTGCCGACCGAGTACTCCACTTGATTGAAGTGATTGACGGCGGCATATACGGGATCGATCTTCAGCTGCTCCGTGGGACTGCCGCGATATCGCGCGGAAAGATCGTCAGCCGCATAGGTGAGTGCGCCCACGACGACCAGAGCGAGGCACGACTGCAGTATGATCTTCCGAATCTTCTGCATGTCTTTCGACTATAGCGAATGGGAGACGCTTGCAACTGAAGCTTCTGCCTTGGCCAGTTCACTTGGTCGAGCATTTCGGGCCACGATTCGGCAGTGTTATGGTGTCACCAGCGTCGTGAGGCTCGGCAAATCTCCCGGTGGCAGCGAGGAGATGACCGGAAACGCTTCGGCGTTGAGCGACAAGCTGATGATCGGGATCGCCGATGTGATTTTGACAAATCCAGTGAAACTCGATAGGCCGAGCAATGGTCCCAGGTTGGCCGAACTGTGTGCCAACGGACCCAGAGTGACGGTCTGGCTGCCCAATCGCGCGCCTGCGGCACTGTACACTTCAAACGTAATGGAGGCCGACTGCGTGGTAGAAGGATTCGCGTACGCCACTCCCGTGGCCGTCTGAGCGAACGTCGCGAACACCGAGGTCGGTGCCGTTTCCGCATTCACGCCGGCCTCGGACGTCGCCACTCCATTTGTCGTGTAGAGACGATACAACAAGCTGGCTTGAACCGGACCCGTGCACGAGGATCGCGCCCAACCTTCGCTGACGGCAGCCGTCAGACTGGCAATGGTCTGGTCGTGAATGGAACCACCGGCCGGAAGGACATCGGTGCGTGTTGAAATCGTGCCCTGCGTGAAGGGGACCAACAACGGCCCGCCGGAATCCGAGTAGAAATTCGTCGTGCAGGTGACAGATTGCGGCGAATAGTTGATCAGAGTGAGGGTCGTCTGAAATCCGCCCGCAAACGCGAGATCGGAAAAATAGTAGCTTGCGGTGCCACCGCCTCCCGCAAATCCCGAGGGCAGATCGCCCGGGGGCAGCGAAGAGATCACAGGAAACGCTTCGGCGTTCAGCGACAAGCTGATGATCGGAATCGACGACACGATCTCCACCATTCCGGTGAAGCTGGACAAGCCAAGCAACGGACCCAAGTTGGCCGATCCGTGGGCGAGCGGACCAAGCGTGACACTCGTGCTCCCCAAACTCGCGCCGGCATTGCTGAAGACCGTGAAGGTAACGGTAGCGGACTGCGTCGTCGAGGGATTCGCATAGGCAACCCCCGTCGCGGTCTGCGCGAACGTAACGAAAGAGGTCGTGGGTGCGGTCTCCGCATTCACACCGGCCTCCGATGTAGCGACTCCGTTGGTATAGAGACGATAGAGCAGGCTGGCCTCCACCGGCCCCGTGCAGGTCGAATGCGCCCATCCTTCGGAGACCGCTGCCGTCAGACTGGCGATGGTCTGGTCATGAATGGAGCCTCCCGGCGGAACAACATCGGTGCGCGTTGCAATCGTGCCCTGCGTGAAGGGGACCAACAACGGCGCGCCGGAATCGGAATAGAAGTTCGTCGTGCAGGTGACGGCTTGCGGCGAATAGTTGATCAAAGTGAGAGTCGTCTGGAAACCACCGGCAAACGCGAGATCGGAAAAATAGTAGTTAATGGTGATGGTTCCGCTGCCCGACTCCGTAAAGTTGAAGGTGTCGGCTTTGACGTTCCCGGACACTAGCGTCAAGTCGAACGTAAAGGACCCCGTGGCACCCGCAAAGCTTCCGGTTCCCTTACTGATGGTTGCGGTGCCCGAATAATTCGTGCCCGAAATGAACGTAATCCCCGAGGCGGTAATCGTACTTCCATCTCCGTACGTAATCACGAAGTTGGTCGATCCCGTTAGGCTCCCGCCCGTAACGGAGATCGTCGTCGTTCCGAACGGCGTAATCGTCCCGGTGCCTGTTAATGCATAGGACTGTTCAGTGCCCGTACCGGTCCCGGTAATGGAAAACGTGACCGCCGTCTGAGCGCTGGCTGTGTTGCACATACCGGGGAGCAGCATGACTGCGGCGGCGATCGGCAAAATCCACGCTCGGTACATCATCTTATAGCGAGAGGCCGGGTCAACGCGCATAAGTGATCGCTCCAGAACTCATCTTAGTATATTAGCGATCAAGGTATATTGGTGGCCGCGAGTAATGCCGTCGTGAACGTCGCGTTCGAGTGGCTCGGGCGATTGCGTCGGAAGCGGCGTTCGGGAATGCACTCCTGCGGCGGCCCCGTAGGTGAGCACGACGCCCAGGACGACCAGAGCGAGACACGCCTGCAGCGTGATCTTCCGAATCTTGTGCATGTCTTTCGACTATAGCGAATCTTCGAGTGGGGACTTCATTCCGGCACCTCACGGTACCGCCAGTGATACCATAACAATGTGTCGAACGCGGCCAAACTGATCGCGAAAATGCGACGGAATCCGCGCGATTGGCGGATTGAAGACTTGAAGGTGATTGCGCGGAGCTTCGGCATTGACCACGATCAGCATGGCAGGAGCCATGTTGTTTTTAGACACGCCAGCGCCGGGCGTCTGTCGGTTCCGGCACGTCGCCCCATCAAGCCGGTTTATGTTCGATTGTTCTTAGAATTCGTCAGCTCCGTGAGTGAGAAACATGAAAATTGACAAGGCCCTAATTCGTTCCTATCCGTTTACGATCCGTCCGCTATCGGAGGAAGACGGCGGCGGATTTGCGATTGAATATCCGGACTTGCCGGGATGCATCTCGGACGGAGAGACGCCGGCAGAAGCCTTCGAGAATGGCTCAGACGCTGTGAAGGCGTATCTCCTGAATTGCCTGAAGCACGGCGACCCGATCCCGAAGCCGAGCGCGGCCAGCGGGCAATGGCGGCAGCGCGTGCCCCGGAGCCTCCATTCTCGACTGGTTGCCAAGGCTCGGGAAGAAGGCGTTAGCTTGAATACGCTGGTGACCGCGATGATCGCCGAGGGATTGGGGAAGCGGCGGGCGTCGTAAAGATACGTGGTGTTGGTAGATTGAACCTATGGGTTTTGTCCGCTTCGTAGGAGCCCATCGTCATCGCCATTCCGGTGCTGAGATCGGTCTTTTTCAGATCGCGTATGCGATCATGAGAGATACCAACACGGGCGGTGCAATTGAGCACGCGATTCGACAGGAACTTAACTGGTTCCGGAACAATCTTCCGGTTCCGACCCGCTTTAATCGCTCCCGCTCCAAGGGCTATTATCGCCGCGGGACCAAAGGTATTTCGTGGTTCAAAGACAGCGCCGCCGAGTGCTTGGCCCGGATGCACGTCCTTCGGCAGATCGCCGAAACTCACGGTCAGCCGATCACTGTGGTAACCGAAGATCGCGTCGGGTACATCGTCGATGAGGACGATGTACAGGTCGTCGCGGAGCCCTTCGCGGATACCCGAACCGGCTAGGGGGCAGCACTCCGTCGTGCCCGCCTTCAGTTTGACCTCCGCTCGTTGTATACTAAAAGCGTCGAAGAAGTTTTGGCCAACACTGTCAGTGGGCGAAAGCCCACTTTTTTGTTGAGCGGTCGCTTTTCGAAGCGGCGCAATTTTTGCGACATGATTTTAAAAGCGACAAGATTAGAAGAGACAAGAAAGATGGCGCAGCCGGGAAACGTGACGGACAAAGTGCTGGAGATTGCCGAACGGGCTGCCTCCCGCGAGGGCCTCGAAGTGGTCGACGTCGAGCTCTTGGGGGGCGGGCGGAACCGCGTCCTGCGCATCTTCATCGATAAGCCGGGCGGCGTCACGCTGGAAGATTGCGAACGGATGTCGAATCAGGTCGGCACGGTGCTGGACGTCGAGGACGTGATCCCCGGCCCGCCGTACAAGCTGGAAGTCAGCTCGCCGGGCGTGGAGCGCAAGCTCACCAAACCGCGCGAGTTTGAGCGCTTCATCGGCCACAAAGTTAAGGTTGTCCTGCGCGAGCCCGTGGAGAATCAGAACCAGTGGGTGGGCGCGCTCACCGGATTTCAGGGCGGCGTGGTGACGCTGGAACCGGCGCCGGGTAAAACGATTCAATTCCCTCTCGAACAGGTGCAGAAGGCCAACCTCAAGTTCGAGTGGTGATCTTCTCAAGAAACGCAATTACTGGAATCTTCATATGAGCCTGGGACCTATTGTTCAATCTATCGAGATCCTCGCCAAGGAAAAAGGCATCGAGCCTCGGGTGATTCTCGACGCCGTGAAGGACGCCATGCTGGTGGCCGCGCGGAAACAGTTCCATACCGAGGAAGACCTGGTCGCCGAAATCGATGAAAAGACCGGCGCGCTGCAAATTTTTGGCGTGCGTCAGGTGGTGGAAGAAGTCACCGATCCGCTAAAGGAAATCTCGTTGGCGGACGCGCAGAAGGTGGATCCGCAGGCGGCGCTCGGCACCCAGGTTCGTTTTCCGAAGCCCACGGAATCGTTGGGGCGGATTTCGGCGCAGACCGCCAAGCAGGTGATCCTGCAAAAAGTTCGCGAGGCCGAACGCGAGAATATTTTCTCCGAATATTCGGGCCGTGCGGGCGAGCTGGTGAATTGCGTGGTGAAGCGCATCGAAGGGCCGGATCTGATTCTGGACATGGGCAAGACCGAAGCGCGCCTGATGAAGAAGGAACAATCGAAGCTCGAAAGTTTCAGCGTGGGCGACCGCGTCCGCTGCGTAATCCGTGCGGTGGAAAAGGCCGGCAAGAACGCCGGCGTGATCGTATCGCGCGCCGCGCCGGAGCTGGTGATGCGCCTGTTCGAACAGGAAGTTCCGGAAATCTACGACAACACGGTCGTCATCAAAGCCTGCGCGCGCGAAGCCGGCGAGCGCACGAAGATCGCCGTCTCGAGCCGCGATCGCGACGTGGATAGCGTAGGCGCCTGCGTCGGCATGAAGGGCATGCGCGTGCAATCGATCATTCGCGAACTGCGTGGAGAAAAGATCGATATTATCGAATTCAGTGACGATGCGGTGACGTTCGCCACCCATGCGCTGAGTCCGGCGAAGATCTCGCGCGTCAGCGTGGTGGATGCCGCGGGCAAACATATGGAAGTGATCGTCGACGACACGCAGTTGTCATTGGCCATCGGCAAGAAGGGGCAGAACGTGCGGTTGGCGGCGAAGCTCCTGGGCTGGCGCATCGATATTAAAAGCGAAGAAGAAAAACGCCAGGAAGCCGAGTCGCAGTTTGAATCGATGGTGGTGCCCGGCGCTCCTGTTTCGGTACTGCTCGATCACGGTATTACAGACGAAATTGTAGAAAAATTAGTGCAGGGCGGAATCCCCACGGTGGAAGCGCTGGGGGCCATGACGCCGGAAGATTTGGAAGCAATTCCCGGTGTGGATCCGGAAGCGGTGGAGCGCATCCAAGCCGCCGTCAATAGCTATTACGGGCAGTTTGAGGGATCCATGGAAAATGCTCCGCAAGCGGGAGTTCCCGTGGCCGACGGGGCAGCCGCCGAAGCGCCTGCGGGGACGGCGGTGGCCGCGCCGGAAGCGGTATCCGAAAATGAATCTGTTACGATAGAAAACGCAGAAGTAGTTGAATAATTGAAGTAGTTGAATTAATTTGAGAACGTGGCGTTTTAAGAAGTACAAGGGAAAGGTGCGGCAACGAACCCGGTGAGTTTAACTGACACGACCGGGATTTCCGTTATGAGTAAGATTCGCATTAACGAGCTGGCGCGCGAACTCGAGGTGAAGCCCAACGTGATCCTCGATTTGCTGCCCGAACTCGGCGTCCACGATAAGAAAACACACTCGAGTTCGCTCGACGATGACATCGCACTGCAGGTACGCCAACGCGTCGAAAGCGGCGGCGCACCCAGCGCTGCTGAGCCGTCCGCCGCGGAATCGGCCCCCGAGCCGGCGGCGCACGTGCCTCCGCCTTTAGAGCGTCCCGCGCCGGTTGCGGCTGCGGAAGCGGCGGTAGAGATACCCGCGCCGGAGACGGCCACACGAGAAGCGGCCAAACCAGAAGCGGCCAAAGAAGAGGCTCCGAAGCCAACGCCCGCTCCAGCGATTCCGAGAATTCAGCCTTTGCGCCCTCCGCTCGCGAGCGGCCATGCGACGCCAATGGCGCCGCGTCCGGCCAGCGCGATGCCGGCGATCCCGGCTCGGCCCATGCCGCCGGCACCTCGACCGGGGCAGATCCTTTCGGGTCCGCGGCAACCGATGCCGAGCGCACCTTTGTTCGCGCCGAGAACGGCCGACAGCGCGGCCCCACTTGCGACGCCCGGCGCACCGCCGCGGCCGCCTGTTGCGAGCTCCCCAGGTACTGTAACCACGGGTTCCGCTCCTTCGCTTCCGGCGCCGCCATCGCCATTGCGTCCCGCGATCCGCCCGCAGGGGCCTGGCGTTCCGGCCGCACCGCCTGCTCATCCGCAGCCTTATCCGCAGGCGCAGCCGCCGCAACACGGCCAACAAACCTCGGGAAGCGGCATGCCGTTGCGTCCGCCGGCTCGGCCGAATCTCGCGGGTCAGCCTGCCGCGCGCCCCGTAGTTCCGCCCCGGGCAGATATTGTCGCGCGTTTGTCGAAGCCCCCCTCGGCGCCTCCTGCGCCAGGTGCGCCTCGTCCAGGAATGCCGACCGCCAGACCGGCTTCTCCGGTTCCCGGCCGTCCGATCTATACAGGCCCGGTGCGTCCGGGTCAGCCGCTGATGCGTGGTCCCGGAGGTCCTGGTGGACCCAGCGGGCCAGGCGGTCCCGGTGGATATCGTCCCAGTGGTCCTCCGCGTGGACGTCCGATGCATCCGACCTCGCCGCTGCGTGCCGAACCTACGACGGTTCCTACCGAGGTTGGACGCCGCCATGCGACCAAGCCCGGAGCTCGCGATGGACGCCGCAGGGACGTGGATCAGGAAGAGGGCCGTTTACGGCCCATGTCGCGCCGCTCGGAAAATTTCGAGCCGCCGCCCATCGATCGCGAAATTACGATCGCCGAAGGCGTCACCGTAAAAGAGCTTTCGGAAAAGCTCGGCATCAAAGCGAACCTGCTGATCAAGAAACTGGTGGAGAAGAAAATCTTCGCCACCATCAACCAGACGCTGGACGTGAAGCTGGCCGAGGACTTGGCGCGCGATTTCGGCGCCTCCACCAACAAGCTCAGCTACGAAGAAGAATCCACGCACGAGATTCAGCAGACCGAGGTGGACGACGATCGCGAGACGCGTCCTCCCGTGGTTACCATCATGGGCCACGTCGATCACGGAAAAACGTCCTTGCTCGATGCCATCCGCATGAGCAACGTCGCCGAGAAGGAAGCCGGCGGCATCACGCAACACATTGGTGCGTACCACGTCGAGAAAAATGGACGCAAGATTGTGTTCATCGATACTCCCGGCCATGAAGCGTTCACGCGCATGCGTGCCCGCGGCGCCAAGGTCACCGATATCGTCATTCTGGTGGTCGCGGCGGACGACGGCGTCATGCCGCAGACGCTCGAAGCGATCGACCACGCGAAAGCCGCCAAGGTTCCGATCATTGTCGCGATTAACAAGATCGACAAACCCGGCGCGCAGGTGGACCGGATCAAACAACAGCTTTCCGATCGCGGCCTGCTGGCCGAAGATTGGGGCGGCGACACGGTCATGGTGCCGGTCTCCGCGAAGGCGAAGACGAATCTCGACCTGCTGCTCGAAATGATTCTGCTGGTCGCCGATTTGCAGAATCTGCGCGCGAATCCGGCACGTCCGGCGATGGGCACGGTGCTCGAAGCGAAGCTCGATCGCGGACGCGGTCCTGTGGCGACGGTGCTGGTGCGCAACGGTACATTGAAGGTGGGCGATTACTTCATCTGCGGTTCGGTCTTTGGCCGCATCCGCGCGATGTTCGACGATCACGGCGCACCGGCGCGCGAGATCCCGCCATCGCTGCCGGCTGAAGTATTGGGCCTGGAATCGTTGCCTGAAGTCGGCGATACGCTGCAGGTGGTCACGGATACGGCCAAGGCCAAACAGATCGTCATTTATCGCGAGGCCAAGGCGCGCGAAGTGGCGATGTCCAAGAACAACCGCGTCACGCTGGAACAGCTGCACGATCAGTTGAAGGAAGGCGAAACCAAGGAGCTGAACATCATCCTCAAAACGGATGTGGGCGGCACCGCGGAAGTCCTGACCGACACGCTGCAGAAACTTTCGAACGACAAGGTCAAAATCCGCGTGCTGCACTCGGGCGTCGGCGCCATCACCGAAACCGACGTGCTGCTGGCATCGGCCTCGAACGCCATCATTGTGGGCTTCAACGTTCGTCCGGAACGCACGGCGCAGGCCGTGGCGGAGCAGGAAAAAGTCGACATCCGCCTGCACACGATCATTTACGAACTCTCCGATCAGATCAAGCGCGCCATGACCGGCATGCTGGAGCCTGTGTTCAAGGAAGTCTACAAGGGCCGCGCGCAAGTGCGCGAAGTCTTTCGGATTACCAAGGTGGGAAGCGTGGCCGGCTGCTTCGTGGACGACGGCGTCATTGGCCGCAACAACGAACTGCGCCTGCTGCGCGATAACGTCGTGATCCATACCGGCAAGATCGACGCATTGAAACGCTTCAAGAACGATGCGAGCGAAGTGAAGCAAGGCTTCGAGTGCGGTATCTCGATCGTCAACTACAACGATATTAAGCCGGGCGACGTGATCGAAACGTTCGTCATCGAGCGCGTTGCCGTGGAAGCGCTAGCTTAGCGGCCAGTGGCCGGGAAGAGCAGGGGCCAGACGCCAGCGGCCAGCATCGTAGGGGTCCTGTGGAGGCGGCGGCACTCTATGGCTGTGGCACCTGGAGACTTTGAGAGAGACGAAACCTTGATCCCTGGCCGCTGGCCTCCGGCCCCTCGTTTTCCTGGCCCCTATGCCTTCCATCGGCGTCATCACGTTTGAATTGCGCATGGACGACGCGCAGTCGCTCAAGGACAAGCGCCACTACGTCAAAGGGCTGAAGGACCGTCTGCGAGCGAAGTTCAACGTGGCGGTTGCCGAAATCGACGCGCAGGATTTGTGGCAGCGCGGAGTGGTCGCCTGCGTGACGGTATCTTCGGATCAGAGATACGCCGAAGAATTATTGCAAGCCGTGGAGCGCGAGGCGGCATCGATCCTAGGAGGCATCCTTGTTAACGCGACCGTGGAGTGGCTGGCGTAAGCCACAGCGTGTTCGATTCCTTCCGCTGTCGCATTGCATAAAATAGTCCGTAGCGTTATGCGATATTTTGCAGGACTGGTCGCGATGTGGATCACCGCGACGGCGCTTGGGCAGAACCTCACATCTGCCTCGATCTCCGAGCTAGCGCGAAAGACGGAAAAAAAGGAAATCACCAATGCGCAGTTCTGGCGCGCCTTGGGCACTGGACTGGGTCCAATTGATTGTAGTGATCGCTGCGAGGTCGAGCATCAAGATGTTGCTGGGTTCGAGTCCGGTGCTGGTTATGACGAACTGGTGATGATTAGCCGAGACGACTACTCCAGAATTCTTCTTGTGCACAACACCAGCGACAATTCAAAAGTGGTCGCTTACGTGGACCCGGGCGAGAGCCGCTATAACACGGCAGAGGGCAAGGCTATTTCGTCTGGTGGAAAAGTTCGGCTTCGAATCAAAACCTATCCCCGAGGGGGCACGGGGATCGCTCTCTTCCCGTCAGTTTGGTACGAACTTTACCAGAAGCGTTTCCGACGCGTCCTTGGCGTGCCAAGCGAGGGGCGCATGTTGAATGCGGATCCAGCTCGGGAATTTGAGACTCGCTTCATTCGTCGGGAAACTGTTGGCGAGATCGAAATGCTGAAATTCGTATACAGCGTCAAATTCTTC
>Ga0302320_10022901_pt1 | contig 12297 bp, 6 predicted proteins | sample Bog_T0_3_FD_202130 | JGI IMG/M metagenome (GOLD analysis project Ga0302320, IMG submission 202130) | Peat permafrost microbial communities from Stordalen Mire near Abisko, Sweden - Bog_T0_3 | ecosystem: Environmental > Terrestrial > Soil > Wetlands > Peat | place: Sweden: Abisko, Stordalen Mire...
CCGAAGGTCACCCATTGCGCAGACACGTCCTCTATCGGCTCGACAGGGGAAACTGGATGCAATCGAAGCGATTGCGGATTCGGTAGCTCCGTGCAGGATCGTTCAACGAATGCGATAAGGCCCTTTCGGCAGCTCACCAGCTGAGGGCTACAACGCGGGAAGCCGCCCCGAGGGGCGACCTCCCGGCCATGATTGCCGTCGACTCTACTGGTTATTGAAAATAGCCCCCACTGTCGCATTGGTAGCGCTGGAACCGTTTATATTCGTGATCCCTTGCAGAGTAATCGTGCAGTAGTTTGGTCCGGCTGCGGTGTAGAAGACCGGCCCGGGGAGCGCGTTGCCGTTGGCGTCGCTGGGTGTGCAGTTGTAGGTCCATCCACCGAACGCGACTCCTGTCTGCGCGGGCGCGGTGATAATCACTCTGGAGCCGTCCGGGTAGATGCCGGTGCAAACCGAACCACCGGAATTGCCATCGGTAGTCCACCCCGGACCGCAGTGGATCACATCAGGAGTGCCGGTTGCGGAAGGCGCGGTGACTAGCCAGTTGCCCTGTTGTGTCTGATTCGTGCCGGTAACGTTCAAACCTTCCCCATAGATTGTCAAAGTAGATTTGAGCGGTCCCGCCTCGCCTACGTTGCAAGTGCCAGCGGTCGGCGGGTCGCCGGCCGGATTGGGAAGGGCTAGCGGGCAGTTGAATGTCGCCGTCGCGGTTTGAATTGTTTTGTCTGCGCTTTGATACTCAGCAATGATGGTAGCTGATCCGCTTGCATATGCAGTGACAATGCCGGCGCTGGCGCTTGGAGTGCCGCCTGCGTTGGTGTTCACCGGGAAAGAATCGGGGAAAGAAGATATCCAGGTCGTGCTCGGGTCGTTCGTCACATCCCGCACGAATGGCACGTCCGAGAATGTTCCGATCGCCAGAAATTGACCCGTATCCTGCAGATTGCCAACTGTTTCCGAACCCGGAACGATGGTTAGCGAAAGCAATGGTTCCGGTGCGGCTGTGAGCGTTACGGAAACGGTTGCATTCGCAGACACCACGGAGTTATCCGTGTTGGTCAAAAGCGCAGTGATGGTGCTGGTGCCCACGGCGACGCCGGATACCAGACCGGTCGAACTGACGGTGGCAATGGACGGAATGCTTGAGGTCCAGGTCATATTTGGAGAATTCGTGACATTCTCCAGGAGGCCGGTACTTCCCGAAGTGGCGAGTGCGATGAACTGGCCAGATCCGCCGGAGGCGGAAAGCGACTGGGATCCCGGAATAATTGAGACGGCGGTGAATTGCTCACTTGTTCCTCCGCTCACAGTGAACGTGGCGGTGCCCGTGGCCACAGATTTATCAGCATTAGTTAGGATTGCCGTGATCGTCGTTGTTCCCTGGCCCACGGCAGTGGCAAGTCCAGTGCCGCTGATTGTCGCGACGCTCGAACCGCTTGAACTCCACATGACCGAATTGGTCAGGTTTTCCGTTGCTCCGGATGCTGTTGTTCCAATCGCGATGAATTGACCCGTCTGGCCGGGAGCCGTAACCGCTTGAGTGCCTGGAGTGATTGCGATCGTTATTACGTCACCGTTTGTGGGTCCTGTTGGACTGGTGCTCGACACTGTGACGGCGGAACTGGCAGACACGATTCCCGTGAATCCCTGAATGCTGGCAGTAATCGTGGCCGTACCGCCTCCAGTCGATGTGACCAAGCCGGAAGAGCTCACGGTCGCCACTGCGTTCGAGGACGATGTCCATGTCGCCGTGCTCGTTATGTCTTGGGAAGTTGATGGATGAGCGCCGTGGCCGATGATGCCGGTTGCCGTCAACTGCGCGGTGAGGCCAACTCCTGTGATGCTTACGGTCGACGGGGAAACCTGAACCGAGTCAATCTCAGAAGAGCTACCGCAACCAATAAACGGTATTGCAAGGCATAGCGACAACAAAACCCTCAAGCAAGAACGATCGGACATACTTCGCCTCCTGGGCGTTTCCGGCTGGCTTCGCCATCTGGGTGGATGACAAAGTCAGTTATTCAATTCGAGACCCTGATAGTAAGTCTTTTGATTATCGAGCCGACATCTACCCAAAAGCAACTGCATTTATGCGGAAACAACACGGTAAACGAATAACTTTAGTGTTAACCCGTCCCCGCGCCTGCCTTCGTACAATGCTCAAGCCACAGGCCACCGAGCTCGGACTAGATAAACAAGCCAAGGCCAATTCAGCCCCCGCCTGGACCCCTCCAAAGGACGGCTTTCCCCACTTGCTGTTGCAAGATGTTAGTTACTTCTACTGCAAGTTGATGGCCAATCGTCGTTCAAACTTTTTTCTTTAGAATCCGCAAGTCTTTAACGTTGTCTGGCGCGGCTATGTAACCTCCTGTATACGCATAGGGCAATATGGGGTACGCTCGTTTACAAAATCTGATCCAGATCGCGGCTACTTTTAAAGTCCAATGTTATGTTGAATCGAGATTGTTTGAAGAAGCCGGTCAAGCTCATACCCTGCACTGGATTCGATTGCGGTCCATCCGTTCGAATTTCAGGTGATTTTCCCGTGGTTGCAGCCGTCTCTCCAGCCCGTTAGACTTCTCCCAGCATGGCCATCGCACGCGACGACACTCCCGACCGCCTTGTCAATGCATCACGCGCTGATGAAGAGCAGGGCTTTGAGCTCAAATTGCGCCCTCGCTGGCTGCGTGAGTTTATCGGTCAATCGAAAGCCAAGGAACAGCTAGCCATCGCGCTTGAAGCCGCAAAGTCTCGCGGCGAAGCTCTCGACCATGTGCTCCTCTTCGGACCGCCGGGACTGGGCAAGACCACGCTGGCAACCATCATTGCAAATGAGCTCGACGTAGGCTTTCAGCAAACCTCTGGCCCGGCACTGCAGATTCAAGGCGACCTGACCGCGATTCTTACAAATCTACGCGAACGCCAGGTACTGTTTCTCGATGAAATACACCGCATGCAGCCAGTCCTGGAAGAGAAGCTTTATACCGCGCTTGAGGACTATAAGCTGGACATCATTATTGGGCAGGGTCCCGCAGCGCGCACGCACGTCATGGAGATTCGCCCGTTCACCTTTATCGGCGCAACCACCCGCCCCGGGCTCCTGAGTTCGCCTCTCCGCTCTCGATTCGGCATCCTGCTGCGCCTTGAGTTCTATACCGAAGAAGAACTCCGATTTATTGTTGAGCGCTCCGCGGAAGTAATGCAGGTTCCGATTGACGCAGATGGTGCGGCAGAAATCGCGTTGCGCTCACGTGGAACGCCACGCATCGCCAACCGGCTGCTGCGCCGCGTTCGCGATTACGCCCAGGTGCGCGGGAGCGGATCCATCGACCGCCCTACCGCAAATGCAGCTTTGACCATGCTTGAAGTGGATGCGCATGGTTTCGACGAGATCGACCGCAGGCTCCTGCTTACCATCATCCAGAAATACGATGGCGGCCCGGTCGGCCTTGGCACGCTTGCCGCAACCTTGGCAGAAGAAGAAGACGCACTCGAAGAAGTTTACGAGCCGTTCCTGATTCAGATCGGGTTTCTGGATCGTACGCCGCGGGGACGCATCGCTACGCGCCTGGCGTATGAACATTTCAACCTGGCGCTCCCGGGACGGCAGGCACCGCTGTTCTAGCCTGGAAGCAGCATTGAACAACGGCGGCTTCCTTTCAGCGCTAACGAACAACGCGATTCCGGCAAGGTCACCCTCAATTCCACACTCACCCGTTTATCACAGGAGAAAACAAAATGTCTCTCACAGAATCCACGATGCTGGAACTCGGCACCCCGGCTCCAGATTTTGCGCTTGCTGACGTGACCACCGGCAACACCATTCGACGAAGCGATGTCAGCGATAAGGACGCTTTGCTCGTGATGTTCATCTGCGCGCATTGCCCTTACGTCAAGCACATTGAAAAAGCATTGGGAAAACTCGGAAAGGATTATGCTGCCAAGAATATCCGCATTGTGGCTATCAGCAGTAATGATGCGATAACTCATCCGACGGATAATCCCTCCGGGTTGAAGGGGCAGGCCCGGAATTTCGGGTTTACCTTTCCTTACTTATATGACGAAACGCAAGCAGTGGCGCACGCGTACAAAGCTGCCTGTACTCCGGACTTCTTTTTATTCGATGGCGATTTCACGTTGGTCTATCGTGGCCAGTTCGATGCAAGCCGACCTGGAAATGACGTTGCCGTAACCGGTGAAGACTTGCGGGCCGCCATCGATTTGGTACTCGCGGGCAAACCCGTTCCGACGGAACAGCGGCCGTCCATTGGATGCAACATCAAGTGGAAGGGATAAAGAGCGAAGTATCAAGCCGGATGGTTAACTCGATGGTTCGCTCTCGTCTTGTTGAATTGCAGGTTTGCTAGTTAAATCGACAGGCTTTTCAAGTACTCCCTGAACTTGCCGCCAAGATCACTCCGCTTCAAGGCAAACTCCACGGTAGCCTGAAGCATGCCGAGTTTATCTCCGGCGTCAAAGCGCTTGCCTTCGAAGGTATAGCCAAAGACTTTTTCTTCCTTCACTAGGGCAAGGATGCCGTCTGTAAGCTGAATTTCTCCGCCTGCGCCTGGTGTCGTCTTTTCGAGTAATTCAAAAACGCGCGGAGTTAGCACGTATCGTCCGATAATTGCCTGCTTTGACGGAGCGTCTTCTAACATCGGCTTTTCCACCATCCCGGTGCAGTTATAGATGCGCGGATTCTCAGCATCCTGTGAACCGGCCAGAACTCCGTATGCGCTGATGGCTGCACCTTCGACCGTTTGCGTTGCCAGCACAGAACCGCCCTTGGTTTCAAATACGCCAATCATCTGTTTCAGGCACGGCACCTCGGCATCGATCACGTCGTCCGGAAGAATCACAGCGAACGGCTCGTCACCCACCAGATCCTTCGCGCACAACACCGCGTGTCCCAAGCCAAGCGGCTCCTTTTGCCGCACATAACTTATGCGCGCCATCGAGGACACGCTTCGCGACAGAGCGAGTAGCTCCTTCTTGCCCTTCTTCTCCAGCGTCGCGTCCAATTCGAAACTGATGTCGAAGTGGTCTTCCATTGCGCCCTTGCCGCGCCCGGTGACTATGATGATGTGCTCAACTCCAGAGGCAATTGCCTCTTCAACTCCATACTGAATCAGCGGCTTGTCCACCAGCGAAAGCATTTCTTTGGGGATGACTTTGGTGGCCGGCAGGAAGCGCGTGCCTAACCCTCCAGCCGGAAAAACCGCCTTGCGTACTCGTGTGCTCATTGCATATCCTCGTTTCACGTAGCCGCGCGGTGCAACCGCAGGCGTCATTCTTGCGCAAAGAATACTAGCTCATTTTCTTTTTCGATGTAACGCTTGCGTGGTATGCCTTCTTCGGCGAAAGGTAGTGCTTCACAGCGTGGGCGAGTTATCTCCTAGCATTGATTCACGAACAATTTTGATGGGCGGAAATCCTTGCCGTAAAAAATCGTCGTGAAATTGCTGTAAGGAGAACGCAGCACCTTGTTTCTTCTTCAGGTCTTCACGCAGTTTCATGATCTGCAGCTTGCCCAGCGTGTAATAGAGATAGGTTGGATCGCCCGCGCCGCGCTTGGTTTCAACATCAGCTGTCTCTTTCGATTGATAGCCTTCCTTCTGAAAAAACTCTTCTGCCTCCTCAACACTCATCTTTCCAGTATGCATTTCGATGCCGACAATAAAACGTGCGTTGCGCAACAGGGCATCCTGCAACTGGCCCAATCGCAGAAACTTTGACTCGCGTTCATCCTTTGCTCCAGCCCCCGGCTGACCATAGCCTTCGTCCAGCATCATCTGCTCCGTGTAGTGAGCCCAGCCTTCGACATCGGTGTTCGCGCCTAGAAGCTTGCGTACTTTGCTCGGCGCCTGCGGAAGCCAGAGGAATTGGATGTAGTGCCCTGGATAAGCTTCATGCACCGCCGTCGATATGACTGTGCCCACGTTGAAGGAGTGCATGTAGCCTTCAACTTCGGCAGAACTCATTGAAGGGCTCGGCAACGTGACATTGAAGTACGCTTCCGTTGCGTTTTTCTCGAACGGGCCGGGCGTGTCCATGCTGGCAAACGTCGTGGCCCGCATGAAGGGCGGCGTTTCTTCAAGGATCGGCCGCACGTCTGACGGGATGGTTACGATGTGGTGGGTGCGAATAAAGCTGACGAGGCCGTCGAACGTAGCGCGAAATGCGTTCAGCAACTGGCCGGGCGCAGGATGATTCCGGCCTAACTCTTCTAGCACCGCAGCCGGTGTCTTGTCCGGCTCAAGTTCGTGTGCCACGAGCTTGAAATGCTCCTGATTCTTGCGTAGGTCAGCCCAGCCAACTTCGAGAAGCTTGTCCAATGGCACGTCGACCATCTCGTCGTGGTGCAGTTTCTTTGAGAATGTCTCAGCGCCGATGCGGAAGTCCCCATTCGACTTTGCGAGCAGATCCGATTTCAGCCAATTCAGATAACTGTTCAACGACGCGATTACCGCCGCGTTACTCTGCGTAAACTCCGATTTAAGCGCGGGATCCTTTGCATCGGCGAATGCCAATGGAACATCGTGTTCAAAAAAACTGACAATGCCGGGTACCTGTTCGATGGCAACTTCCGTGAAGATCCGGGGTGGATTCTTGAGGTTGGAGCGTGCATCGTCAAGCAACGCGGGCATCTGTTTCTCGCGCGCGACCAGGGAGCGCAGCCTCGCATCCGGTGGCGCGAATTTCCGCTCCATCAGCGTGAAGGCTCCGTTCGCACATGCGCTTGAGTAGTTATCCGCATTCTTTTCCCACGGCCTGATGATTTCAAGGGTAAGTAACTGCGAGTGGATATTCGCGAGAACCATTTCCCGGTCGCTGCGTGCGACAAAATCAGCGGGAGCTTCATTGGGATGAATCGCTTCGATCCGGGAATCAAACTTCTTGAGCAAGGCTATCTCGGCATCTATATTCTTTCGGGAGAAGTCTTCGAGCTGACCATCATACTGGTGATATCCCACCAGGGTTCCGTTGGTCGGGCCATAGTGAAAAAAGACCTGGTCGAAGTAATCATTCGAAGCCGCGTCTAACTCGTCCTTCCAAGACGAGTTCGCGGCCTGAGCGGCGATTGCAGAGCTCATACAGACTCCAATTGCAAAAAGTGCGATAACTCGTTTCATGTTTCCTCGCGTTGATTTGATAGTCAAGCATGAACGGGAGCGGGCGCCAGGCTGGCGAGAACATCATGGATTTCAAGCAATATTTCGTCAGGCCGTGTAGCAGTCAGTGGATACTTCAAAAGTCCCTGGGGCGTGAACTGCGCCCCCTTCTTGGCATTGCGCGCTACCAGCCGCATCAGGACCTGCGGATCGACAGATGAGTTTTCCATGAATCGGATTTGTATCTCGCTGCGTTTACGATCAACCTGGGCAATCCCCATCCGCTCGCATTCCAGGCGCACCATGGCTGCTTCGAGCAGATAGACGGTTGCATCCGGCGGAGCGCCATAGCGGTCTTCCATTTCAGCGCGGACTTCGGCGACAGCCGCTTCGCTGTTCGCGCCTGCGATCTTCTTGTAGAGCCGCAGGCGCTGATTTTCTTCCGGCACATAACTCTCGTCGATGCGCAACGCGATGCCGAGATTGAGTTGCGTTGCAGGCCGTTCTTCACTGCTCTCGCCCTTCATTTCCTTCACCGCGGCTTCGAGCATCGATGTGTATAGCTCAAATCCAACAGCCTCGATGTGCCCGCTCTGTTCGCCGCCCAGCATGTTACCGGCGCCGCGCAACTCCAGGTCGAGCGCGGCGATTTTGAAGCCTGCGCCCAGATCGCTGAACTCCTTCAGTGCCGCCAGCCTCCTGCGCGCAATCTCCGTCAGCTCATTCTCGGCCGGAATCAATAAATAAGCATAGGCGCGCCGATTCGATCGACCCACCCGCCCGCGTAACTGGTATAACTCGCTGAGCCCGTGACGATCCGCACGGTTGATGAGGATCGTGTTGGCAAGCGGAATATCCAATCCATTCTCGATAATCGTCGTGGCAACCAGAACGTCATATTCATGGCGCATGAACGCCAGCATCACGCGTTCGAGTTCCGCTTCGCCAACCTGCCCGTGGCCGACGGCCACACGCGCGGCAGGAACAAGCTCCTGGATTCGCGAGGCGATTTCGTAGATGGATTCAACGCGATTGTGCACAAAATAGACTTGGCCGCCGCGCTCTAGTTCCACTTCAACTGCCGAGCGCACAATCTTTTCGTCGAACTTCGCCACCACCGTTTGAATCGCCATGCGATCCTTGGGCGGCGTCTCAATCACACTCATATCGCGCAGGCCGACAAGCGACATGTGCAGTGTGCGCGGAATCGGCGTCGCGCTCATCGCAAGGACATCAATCTCCTTGCGCATCTGCTTGAGCCGCTCCTTGTGGCGCACGCCGAAACGCTGCTCTTCGTCCACAACAAGCAGTCCGAGGTCTTGAAACTTGATGTCCTTCGATAGGATCCGGTGTGTGCCGATGAGAATGTCGACTTTGCCGGTTTCGACCTTTTCGACGATTACCTTCTGCTCTTTCGCAGTTCGGAATCGCGAGATCATTTCAATATTGATCGGGAACTGCGCGAACCGTTTCTTGAACGTCTCGAAATGCTGAAAGCTCAAGACAGTTGTGGGCGTAAGGACAGCGACCTGCTTACCATCCTGCACAGCCTTGAATGCCGCGCGCATGGCCACTTCGGTCTTGCCGTAGCCCACATCTCCGCAGAGCAGGCGATCCATCGGCGTCGTCGATTCCATGTCGTACTTGATCGCTCGGATCGCGGACAGCTGATCGTCCGTTTCTCGATAGTCGAACGAATCTTCGAATTCCTTTTGAAACTCGTTGTCTTTTGAGAATGCCGTTCCCTGCGCAGTGGTTCGTTCCGCGTAGAGCTTCAGCAACTCGGCCGTCATGTCCTGCATGGCTTTGCGAACGCGAGCCTTGGTTTTTGCCCATTGCTGGGAGCCGAGCCTGTTCAATACCGGCGCCGGTCCGGCGTCGGTGGAACGATACTTCTGAATCAGGTCAAGCCGAGTCAGCGGTACATATAACTTGGCCTGTTCAGCGAACTCAAGAATCATGAATTCGACCGAGAGCCCATCTTGCACAATCTCCTTGAGTCCCTGGTACTGCGCGATGCCGTGCTCCACATGGACCACGTAGTCACCGATAGTGAGATCGCGAAAGTCAGAAACAAACGCCGCGGTTTTTGAGCGCTTAGGCTCAGGACGAGCCGTCACATCGGCATCGTCGGAAAGATCGTTGGCGCCAAAGACAACAAGGTTGGAATCCTGAAAGTTGACGCCGGCGGAGATCTGGGTACGCACAATGACAGGCACGCGCAGGTCGCCGGCCATGTAACTTGCTTCGTCAAGCACCATCTCGCCGCCGGGATGAAAGAAGCGGCTGCCAAGTCGATAAGGAATCTGATATTCGCGCAGCACCGTGGCCAGCCGCTCGACATCGCCCTGGTTCGGCGCCGCCAGCACAATCCGCGTTTCGGCTGCGATCAATGATTTCAACTGTTCCGTCAGCGCAGGAATGGAACCGTGGAAGCGCAGTGTCGGGCGGGTGTTGAGCTCGATTTCGCCCAGCGTGTTGTCTTCGTCCAGCACGTCGATGACGCCGAGCTGATCGAGATCGAGCCCCATGTGCGAGTCGAGGGCGGCCTGCAATACCTCGGGCCGCAGGTAGATATCTTCAGGTCGAATTAACGATCCCATCGCCGACCGCTCATGACGCTGTTCGACCTTGTTCCACCAGCGCTCAATCTGGTTGCGCACCATAGCGGGCTCTTCAATAAACAATGCGCACTTGGGGATGAGCGTCAGCAGCGATCTTTCCGCCCCGGCCACGGCGCTGAAGAATTCCCAACCGGGAAACACGCTGACGCCCCCTGCCGAAGCCATCTCGGCAGCCATCTCCTCATCCTCTTCTGAACCTGAACTTTCCGCGCGCTGACGATTCAAGCGGCCATGTACGGCTGCAAGCAGCCTTTCAGTTACAGGTGTTTCCGTCAACGGGAGCAGCTGCGCTTCATCCAATCCGCTCTGCGAACGCTGAGTTTCAGGATCGAATTTGCGGATGGTTTCAATTTCGTCGCCGAAGAACTCGATGCGTACAGGACGGTCCGCTTCCGGAGAATACACATCGAGGATTCCGCCGCGGCGCGTGAATTGGCCGGGCATTTCCACCAGATCCATCTGCGTGTAGCCCACGCTGGACAGATGCCCGGTTAGGGTTTCAACGTCAATTTCTTCCCCACGCCGCAAATTGATGGCCAGGCCTGCGTAATAATCGCGATCGAAGAGTTTGAGGGCGGCGGATTCGACAGGCGCAATCAGGATGGAGACGGCGCCGGTGGCGAGCTTCCACAAAGCCGCAGCACGTTGTTCCTGCACGTCGGGATGCGGAGACAGATTCTCAAAAGGGAGTACGTCGTGGGCGGGAAAACGAACCACTTGAGCCGGATCGACAGCGCCCGTGAGCTCGCAACCGGCTCGCAACATGGGCTCAAGGGCCTCGGCGGCCTTATTGTCGGCCACCACCACAATGACGGGTTGCTTGGCGGCCCTTGCCATTAAAGGAAGATACAGAGATCGAGCAGTAGTGGTGAGCCCGGAGACACGTCTCCGCCCCGCTCCAAGGCTCAGATGCCTTCGAACGCGTTCAAACCCCGAAGAGTGCTCCAGCTCCGCGAAAACTTCGCGGACGAACGGGAGAATCATGAATATCCAGTTTACCAGCGACCGTGCAATCTTGTGGAGTGACGCGAAAGACGCTGATTCCGCAGTCTTTCAGGTCCGCTATTCCCCGCCAACAGCCCTGGCAAATGCGTAGAAGAAATCCAGGGACTTCCAATAGGAATCCACCGGGAGGCGCTCATCGCGGCCATGGGCGCGCATGTCGTCCCGCTCCAGCGCGATGGCGGAATAGCCGTAGCAAGGAATTCCGGCGAGCGCGAAATAGATCGAATCACTGGCGCCATTTTCCATGACCGGAGTGACCGGGATGCCGGGCCAAATCTGTTGGGTAATCCGGGTCAACGGATCGAACACTTCGTGAATCGGCGGTGGCGGGATCATGGCTTTGCGGTCCGGCGCAGTTTCTGATACTGCCCCGGCGTCTGAGACATAATTCACTGTCAATTTGTCGTCGCCAAAAATCCCGATCAGTTGCCGTCGGATTTCTTCGGGTGAATGACCGGGAAATATCCTGCAATTCACATTCGCCTGCGCCGTTTGCGGAAGCGCGTTGTTAGCGTGTCCGGCGGCGAGCCGGGTAGCAACGCATGTCGTGCGGAAATTCGAGTTGAAGCTGGGTTCCGCGCTGAGTCGCGTTTCCGCAGCCGCTTCCGGGGGCGTTTCAAGAATGGCGCGCATGTCCGCAGCGGTTTGTCCGGTTTCCTGGGAGGCCAGGTTCTTGAAATAAGTGCGGGTGACTTCGTTTAGTTCGAAGGGAAACGTGTAGGCGGAAAGCTTGTCGAGCGCTGTCGTCAGCTCATAGATTGCGTTGTCAGGGCGCGGCAGGGAGCTGTGGCCGCCGCGATTGGTCGCAGTGATCTGAAAATCGGAGTAGACCTTCTCCGTCGCTTCCACGTCGGCCACCACCGTGCGTCCGTGGTCCAATTCAATCCCCCCGGCATCCGGATTGATGACAAAGGCCGCATCCACCAGGTCCCGATGCTCTTTGACCAGCCAAGCGGCACCATTGGACTTGCCGCCCTCTTCATCCGCGGTGAGCGCCAGGATCAGGTCGCGCTTTGGTTTGAAGCCCTCGCGATGCAGGCGGAGAAACGTTGCAACCAGGGCCGCGTCGGAGTTCTTCATATCCTGCGTGCCGCGCCCGTAGTAGTAACCATCCTTCTCTACAAATTTGAACGGGTCGGTCGACCAGTCGCCGCGTAGAGCCTCAACTACATCCATATGGCACAGAAAGAGGACCGGCTTTTCCGTCGTGGGCGCAGCCGCTCGCATCCTGACGACAAGATTCTGCTTCCGCGGATCGGGACCAAGCAGGTGTATGTCTTCCGCGGGAAAGCCCGCGTCCAGAAAGCGCTTTTGCATCGCAACGGAGCCCGCGGTGACGTTGCCCAGCGGCGTATCGGTCGTATTGATCTCAATTAATTCCTTGAAAATGGCGCGAGCCAAGGTGCGATCTTCCGGCGATGCGGTGGGCAAGGTCCCCGCCGAACTCTGTCCGCGGGCGAGTGGCGCCAATGAACCGGCAAGCAGGAGTGCTAAAACGATTACGGGGAAATTATTTCGCTGCATGTGCGAATTGTAACGGGTGCGCTGAGCCGATC
>Ga0302320_10022902_pt1 | contig 12297 bp, 8 predicted proteins | sample Bog_T0_3_FD_202130 | JGI IMG/M metagenome (GOLD analysis project Ga0302320, IMG submission 202130) | Peat permafrost microbial communities from Stordalen Mire near Abisko, Sweden - Bog_T0_3 | ecosystem: Environmental > Terrestrial > Soil > Wetlands > Peat | place: Sweden: Abisko, Stordalen Mire...
CCGCGTTGGCCACGCTGGAGGCGTAGGGGCCGAACATCAGGTCCACGTGCTCCTGGGTGATGAGGCGTTCCGCCGCCGCCGCGCCCTGGGACGGGTTGGACTGGGCGTCTCCGTAGAACAGCTTGACCGGATACTTCTTCGCGCCGATCTTGATGCCGCCGGTCTCGTTCACCGCCTGGGCCCAGAGATCGTAGCCGCGCTTGGCCACGTTGCCGCCGGTGGCGTTGTCGCCGGACAGCTCAACGACGACTCCGATCTTGAACTCCTGGGCCTGCAGTGCACCTCCGGCTACGGCCGTGGTGAGCGCCGCGAGAATGGCTGACTTGGTGAGGCTCATGCGATCCCTCCTGTGGATGTGTCGTCATCGCTGGCGATGGGTGAAGCACGCTCATTGCAAGACACATGCCACGAGAAAATCCGACCGATCCATCCTTTATCCGGTATCCGGTATCCGGTTCTGTCTCGCCCTTATTTCGCTCTCCGGCTTATGCAGAAATGCATAGCAACCGGAGCGAACGCGGTCAGAGAATGCCGTACTTTTTCATTTTCCGGGCCACCGTGGACTGGTCGACGCCCAGCGCCTTGGCCATGAGCATCTGGCTGCCATGGCGCTGCCGGGCCTCGAGCAGCAGCGAGCGCTCGGTGTTCTCCAGCACCTGGTTCAAGGTCAGTTCCTCCGGGCCGGTCTGCACCAGGGCGGCCTTGCCCGCCCGGCCCAGGATGTCCGGCGGGAGGTCCGCCAGGCCGATGAGCTCCGATTCCGACATCACCACCAGCCGTTCGCAGAGGTTGGCCAGCTCGCGCACGTTGCCGGGCCACGGGTAGGCGATGAGGACCTCAGAAGCGGCCCGGGTGAAGCGGCGGCTAAGGCCCATCCGCTCGGCGAAGAACTCGGTGTAGTGGTGGAGCAGCGGCAGGATGCAGTCGGTGCGCTCCCGCAGCGGCGGGATCGCGATGGGGATCACGCTCAGGCGGTAGAACAGGTCCAGCCGGAAGGTACCCCGCTCCACCATGGTCTGCAGATCCTGGTGGGTGGCGGCCAGGATGCGCACGTTGAGCTTGCGGCTGTGGGTGCCGCCCACCCGCATGATCTGGCCGTCCTGCAGGAAGCGCAGGAGCTTGACCTGGGCGGAAAGGGTGAGCTCGGCGATCTCGTCCATGAAGATGATGCCGCCGTCGGCCAGTTCGAAGTAGCCGGCCTTGCCCTTCACCTGGGCGCCGGTGAACGCGCCCTTCTCGTAGCCGAACAGCTCGGCCTCCAGCAGGGACTCGGGGATCGCGCCGCAGTTGATCTTCACCAGCGGCTTTCCGGCCCGCTCGGAGTACTTGTAGATGAGGTCGGCGAACAGCTCCTTGCCCACCCCGGATTCGCCCAGGATCAGCACCGTGGAATCCACCGCGGCCACCTTGAAGGCGTGGCTCAGGGCCTTGCGCATGCACGGGCTCCTGGCGATGATCCGCGTGGACTCCACCTCCCCCAGCTGCAGCTCCTGCATGCGGGCGCGGATGCGGTCCTGCATCGCCTCCTGCTCCTCCAGCTCCCGGTGCAGGGTCTCGATCTCGGTGAGGTCGCGCTCGGTCACCACCACCCGGATCAGGGTCCCCGCCTCGTCCTGCACCGGGATGCCGGTGAGGGCGAGCCTGCGCCCCTGGTGGGTCTGGAGGATGGACACGGGCATCTTCCTGGCCAGCACCTCCAGGGTGGCGGAGCGGTCGAACATGCCCTCGGCCACCAGGTCGTGCATGTTGCGGCCCACCACCTGCGCGGCCCGGATGCCGTTGAGCCGCTCCGAGGCCGGGTTGATGCGCAGCACGTTGGCCTGGGGGTCACAGATCCAGAGGCCTTCCGACAGCGCGTTGATGATGGTGTCCTGCTCCCGGCTGAGCTCGGCGTAGGCCCGCATCTGGCTGGCGGTGGTCTCGAACAGGGTCATGTCGATGAACACGCACAGCGTGCCCAGGATCACGGCGCCGGCCTGGACCCGGGACACGGTGGTCATGTAGATGGACTCGCCGAGCCGCAGCAGCGGCCCGCCCGGGTCGGTCTCTCCCGCCAGCACCCCGGCCATGCGCTGCTGCAGCGCGGGGACCCGGTCCACCATGAGCGTGCCGGGCAGGATGCCCAGCTCTTCCCGCGCCATGCGGTTGGCGTAGAGCACCAGGCCGCTCGCGGCCACCGCCGTGCAGCCATTCCTGCTGGCCTCCAGCAGGGTGTCGGCGAACATGTCCCAGGCCACCCCATGGGTTTCAAGGACCCCGTCCAGGGTCCGGTCGCATGAGTTTCGTATGAGCATGCCGACATTATTCCTCCTTGCATGGGATATGCAAGGATGCATTGCTCAAAACCGGTTCGGAGGCATGTTCCCTTGGAGGATGCCAGGATCAGGAGGCCGGGATCCGCTTGGTACGCTTAGTGCTTTAGCCTGCCACGCGCACTTTCCCCAAGGAGGGCTCATCATGGCAGCCACCCAGTCCGACTATCAGGCCCTCCGCCAGCGGCACATACCCAAGGGCACCTCGCACAGCTCGCCCGCGCTGATCCGGGAGGCCAAGGGCGCCGTCCTGACCGACTTCGACGGCCGGGAATTCATCGATTTCGCCGGGGGGATCGGGGTGGTGAACGTGGGCCACTCCCACCCCAAGGTGGTCGCGGCCATCAAGGACCAGGCGGACAAGATCATCCACGCCTGCTTCGCCATCGCCATGTATGAACCTTATATTGATCTCGCGGTCAGGCTCAACGCCCTGACCCCCGGGGACTTCCATAAGATGACGATGCTGGCGAACAGCGGGGCTGAGGCGGTGGAGAACGCGGTGAAGATCGCCCGCTACGCCACCGGGCGTCCGGCGGTGATCGCCCTGGAGGGCGCCTTCCACGGGCGGACCCTGCTGACCATGACCATGACCAGCAAGGTCAAGCCGTACAAGTACAAGTTCGGGCCCATGGCGCCGGAGATCTACCACATGCCCAACGCCAACTGCTACCGCTGCCCGTTCGGCCAGAAGTATCCGGCCTGCGGGGTGGCCTGCGCGGACTACCTGGAGGACTTCTTCGTCGGCCACGTGGCCGCCGAGCAGACCGCGGCTCTGATCGCCGAGCCGATCCAGGGCGAGGGCGGCTTCACCACCCCGCCGCCGGAATATTTCGGCAAGCTGCAGGCCATCTGCCGGAAGCACGGGATCGTGCTGATCATCGACGAGATCCAGAGCGGGATGGGGCGCACCGGGAAGCTCTACGCCATCGAGCACTGGGGCATCGAGCCGGACATGATCCTCACCGCCAAGAGCCTCGGCGGCGGCCTGCCGCTCAGCGCGGTCACCGGCCGGGCCGAGCTGATGGACGCGCCCCACCCTGGCGGCCTTGGCGGCACCTTCTGCGGCAATCCGATCGCCTGCAGGGCGGCCCTGGCGGTCCTGGAAGTCCTGCTGGAGGACGGGTTCCTGGCCCGGGCCGCGGCGCTGGGGGTGAAGGCCCGGGCTCGGCTGGACGAGTTGCAGGCCCGGTTCGAGATCATCGGCGACGTGCGCGGCAAGGGGCCGATGCTGGCCATGGAACTGGTGCGCGACCGGGAGCGCAAGACCCCCGCCGGCGAAGAGACCAAGGAGCTGATCAGGCTGTGCTACGAACGGGGCCTGATGCTGCTCTCCTGCGGACAGTACGGTAATGTGATCCGTACCCTCATGCCGCTGGTCATCACCGACGAGCAGCTTGACCGGGGCTTTTCAATCCTGGCGGACGCGCTGGAAGTCCTCACCGCCAGCCGGGTGGCCGCGGCGAGGTAGTGGCTGGACTCCAGGTTTCCCTGTGGAAACACCGTTGACCCGGCCGGGGCTGGTTCAATTTATGCTATTGTCCGCAGCGTGATTGGGACCATCTGAAAGGAAACACCCCGTGCTGATCTGGAGAGTCAACCTGCAAAGCGGATCGCTGCAGCGCGAGGCGGTGCCCGAGTCCTGGTCGCGGCTGGGAGGCCGCGGCCTGCTGGCACGCATCATGGTGGACGAGACCCCTCCGGGGTGCGACCCGCTGGGGCCCAACAACCGGCTGATCTTTTCTCCCGGGCTGCTGGTGGGCCACATGCTCTCCAGCTGCGACCGCATTTCCGTGGGCGGCAAGAGCCCCATGACCGGCGGCATCAAGGAGGCCAACGCCGGCGGCACCACCGGGCTGAAGATGGCCTGCATGGGCATCCGCGCCCTGATCCTGGAAGGCCAGGTCACCGCGGCCCCGGCGGCCCGGGCTGACTGGCGGGTGCTGCACCTCAGCCTGGACGGCGCGCGGCTGGAACCCGCGGCGGACCTGGTCGGCCTGGGGGTGGGTGAAGCCGCGGCCCGCCTGCTGAAGCGCTACGGCGACCAGGTGGCGGTCGCGCTCATCGGCCCGGGCGGGGAGATGCGGCTGTCCGCCGCCGGCATCCAGAACCTGGACAAGGATGGGGTGCCCTCCCGCATCGCGGCCCGGGGCGGCCTGGGCGCGGTGATGGGGGCCAAGGGCCTCAAGGCGATCGTGTTCGACGCCGCCGGCGCGGCGAAGCCGCCGTTGGCGGATCCCGAGGCTTTCAAGCAGGCCCAGAAGGTGTTCACCCGCAACCTGGCCGACCACCCCCAGACGGCCTTGTACCGGGACTACGGCACCGCGGCCATGGCGCTGACCTGCAACGCGCTGGGCGGCCTGCCGACCCGGGCCTTCTCCGAGGGCAGCTTCGAGGGCGCCGAGACCCTCAGCGGCGAGCACCTGCGCGAGGTGACGCTGGAGCGCGGCGGTGAGAGCACCCCCACCCACGCCTGCATGCCGGGCTGCGCCATCCGCTGCTCCAACAACTGGGGCGGCCCGGACGGCAAGAGCCTGGTCACGCCGCTGGAGTACGAGACCATCGGGCTCATGGGCTCCAACCTGGGCATCGCCGACCTGGACGTGGTGGCGCGGCTGAACTGGGAGGTCAACGACCTGGGCCTGGATTCCATCGACCTGGGCGCGGCCCTGGGGGTGGCGGTCCGGGCGGGGCTGATGGCGTTCGGGGACGGCGACCGGGCCATGGAGCTGCTGCGGGAGATCCGCCAGGGCACGCCCCTGGGCCGGATCCTCGGCCACGGCGCGGCCCTGGCCGGGCGGGTCCTGGGCGTCATCCAGGTGCCGGTGGTGAAGGGCCAGGCCATGTCGGCCTACGAGCCACGCGCCATCAAGGGCACCGGCGTCACCTACGCCACCTCGCCCCAGGGCGCCGACCACACCGCCGGCAACACGGTCCGGGCCAAGGTGGACCACCTGGACCCCAAGGTCCAGGCCGCCCTGTCGCGCAACGCCCAGATCAGCATGGCCGGCTACGACACGCTGGGCGCCTGCATCTTCGCCGGCTTCGGCTTCGCGGTGGCGCCCGAGGTCATTCCCGGCCTGCTCAACGCCCGCTACGGCTGGCAGGTGGGCGGGGACATCCTGCAGACCCTGGGGCGGGAGACCCTGAGCCTGGAGCGCGAGTTCAACAAGCGCGCCGGCTTCACCGCCGCCCATGACCGGCTGCCGGAATGGATGACCCTGGAGCCGCTGCCGCCGCACCGCTCCGTGTTCGACGTGGCGGAGGCGGACCTGGACGGGGTCTTCGATTGGTAGTCATGGTGCACCTGCACACGTCGCTCCGGCGCCGGACCCCGGAAGGGCTGGTGCGGCGCCTGGAGGTGGCCCTGCCCGCCGGCGGCACCCTGGCGGATCTGCTGCGCGCCCTGGATCTCCAGGCGGAAGGCCTCCTGCTGGTGGTCAACGGGCGCACCGCGCACCTGGCGCGGGTGCTGGAGGAGGCGGACGAAGTCCATCTGATCCCGGCCCTCTCCGGCGGATAGAATTGAAGCTCTCCCCGGACTGTCCATGGCCGCAGGCATCATCTCCTTTCTGGGCGCCTTCCTGCTGTTCTTCCTGCAGCCGTTCAGCGCCAAGACCATCACCCCCTGGTTCGGCGGCGGGAGCCAGGTGTGGCTCACCTGCCTGCTGTTCTTCCAGGCCATGCTCCTGGCCGGCTACGGCTATGCCCATCTGCTTCTGACCCGCGCCCCGGCCCGGCTCCAGGTGCGGATCCACGCGCTGGTCCTGGCCCTGGCCCTGGCCAGCCTGGGTTGGACCTGGGCGGCCTCGGGCCGTCCGCTGCTCCCTCCCTACCGCTGGTCCCTGGGCGCGGAGGCCTTCCCGCCCCTGGGGATCCTGCGGGTGCTGCTGGGTTCCATGGCCTGCTGCGTGCTGCCCCTGGCCGCCAGTTCCCCCCTGGCCCAGGCCTGGCACCTGCGCGCGGGAGGGGGAAGCCCGTACCGGCTGTACGCCCTGTCCAACGCCGGGTCCATGCTGGGGCTGCTGGCCTACCCCTTCCTGGTGGAGCCCTTCCTGCCGCTGTCCGTCCAGGCCTGGGCTGCCGCCGGCCTGTTCCTGACCTACTTCGCGGCCATGGCCGTGCTGGCACGGCGGGCAGCCGGGGCCGGGGCCCCGGCCCTGGAACGCCCTGCCGGCGCGCCGCGGGGCAGGGAGGTGTTCGCCTGGATCTTCACCGCCATGGCCGGCACCCTGCTGCTGATGGCGGTCACCAACGTGGCCACCACGGAACTGTCGGGCCTGCCGCTGCTCTGGGTGCTGCCCCTGGCGGTCTACCTGGCGACCTTCATCCTGGCCTTCGACGGCAGGCTGGACCTGGAGGGGGGCCGGATCCAGGCTCTGGCCATGGCCCTGTTCCTCCTGGCCCTGGCCCTGGTGCCCGCCGCGCTGCGCGCCCCCGGGCTGGTCTGGTCCACCTGCCTGCTCATGGTCACCCTGTTCGCCGGCTGCCTGTTCTGCCACGGCCGGCTCTACGCCCTGCGTCCGCCCCCGGAGCGGCTTTCGGGGTTCTACCTGGCCATCGCCCTGGGCGGGGTCCTGGGCGGCGCCGTGGTGGGGGTGGCGGCGCCGCTGCTGTTCAACCGCATGTGGGAGCTGCCGCTGGCGGTGGCCATGGTGGGGGCGGTCGCCTTCCTGGAGCGGCAGGACTGGCCGCCGCTGCGGTGGATGCGGCTGGTTTCCGCCCTGGGCTGCCTGGTGCTGGCGGCCCGGGGGGTGGTGGCGGAAGTGCGCAGCCCCGACCGCAGCTACCGGGATTTCTACGGCCAGGTCAAGGTCGCCACCCTGGCCCAGGGCAACCTGAAGGTCATGTTCCACGGCCGGACCCTGCATGGCCTGGAGCGCATGGACCAGCCCAGGCGGCCCCTGGCCTACTACCAGCCCTCTTCGGGCATCGCCCGGGCCATCGCCTCCGCCCGGCGCCGCCATCCCGCCCTGCGCCTGGGGGTCATCGGGCTGGGGGTCGGCGACGTGCTGGCCCACGCCCAGGCCGGCGACACCGTGCGCATCTACGAGATCAGTCCCAAGGTGCTGCGCCTGTCCGGTCCCGGCGGCACGGAGTTCTCCATGGCCGGGAACTGCCCGGCGCGATGCGATTTCCTGGCCGGCGACGGCCGGCTCCTGCTGGCCCGGGAACCGGCCCAGGGCTTCGACCTCCTGCTGGCGGACGCCTTCAGCGGCGGCAACATCCCGGTGAGCCTGCTCACCCTTGAGGCCCTGGACGGCTACTGCCGGCACCTGGCGCCGGGGGGGCTGCTGGTCATGAACGCCACCAACCGGCTGCCGGTGGACCTGGTGATGCTGGCCGGCGCCAAGGCCCGCGGGCTCGGCGCCCTGGAGATCGACGCCCCCGGCCCGGAAAACCCGGCGCCCCTGGGCCCGCTGGACCGCTGGAGCCGCTTCCTGGTCCTGGGCCGGGATCCCGGCACGCTCCTGGACCCGGACCTGGTGGAGGCGGCCCGGGCCGTGCTGTTGCCGCCCCTGCCCCCCGGCGCCGTGGTGCAAGGCTCTCCCGAGTTCCAGCGGCGGGTGGCGGAGGGGGAAAGGCTGGCCGGGGCCACGCGCCCATGGACCGACGACCGCAACAGCCTTGGCCGCCTGGCGGCCCTGTCCCTCCTGCGCTGAGGATCGGAAAAAACCATTGGTCCAGCTTATGCCGCCCTAAAAAAGGGCAATAGCCATGGACAGCCCGGCACCCGCCAGGGCTCACTGGAGCTTCACCATTTCTGGGGTTCCGGAACCATGCAACGAGAACCGCAATTCATCTCCATCTTCGACACCACCCTCCGCGACGGCGAACAGAGTCCCGGCTGCACCATGCAGCCCCGGGAGAAGCTGAGGTTCGCCCACCAGCTGGCCGCGCTCAAGGTGGACGTCATCGAGGCCGGCTTCCCGGTCTCGAGCCTGGATGACTTCGCCGGGGTGCAGATGGTGGCGCGGGAAGTGCGGGGTCCCGTCATCGCCGCGCTGTGCCGGTCCCTGCCGGTGGACATCGACCGCGCCTGGGAGGCCATCCGCGAGGCCCAGCATCCCCGCATCCACACCTTCCTGGCCACCTCCGACATCCACATGAAGTTCAAGCTGCAGAAGAACCGGTCCCAGGTGCTGGTGATGGCCCGGGAGGCCGTGCGCCGCGCCAAGGGCCACACCGACGACGTGGAGTTCAGCGCCGAGGACGCCACCCGCAGCGACCTGGATTTCCTCTGCGAAGTGGTGGCGGTGGCCCTGGAGGAAGGGGCCACGGTGATCAACATCCCCGACACCGTCGGCTACACGGTTCCCGAGGAGTACAAGGAGATCCTGCAGACCCTGCGGCGCAAGGTGCCCGCCCTGGAACGGGCGATCCTCAGCGTCCACTGCCACAACGACCTGGGCCTGGGGGTGGCCAACAGCCTGGCCGCGGTGGAGGCCGGGGCCCGGCAGATCGAGTGCACCATCAACGGCATCGGCGAGCGGGCCGGCAACGCCTCCCTGGAGGAGGTGGTCATGGCCCTGCGGGTGCGGCGCGAGCGGCTGGGTTTCGACACCCGCGTCGCCACCCCGGAGATCTACCGCACCAGCCAGCTCCTTTCCAACATCACCGGCGTGGCGGTGCAGCCCAACAAGGCCGTGGTGGGGAAGAACGCCTTCGCCCACGAGGCCGGCATCCACCAGCACGGGGTCATGGCCAGCCCCACCACCTACGAGATCATGACCCCCGAGAGCGTGGGCGTGAAGACCTCCAGCCTGGTGCTGGGCAAGCACAGCGGCCGCCATGCCCTGGACCAGCGGTTCCGCGAGCTGGGGTTCGAGCTGGAGCCCGAGAAGCTGGCCCAGGCCTACCTCCTGTTCACCCGCCTGGCGGACCAGAAGAAGGAGATCTTCGACGAGGACCTGGTGGCCCTGGTCAACGACGGCCTCTCCGACGGGGCCGACGCCTACCAGCTCCGGGCCGTCCAGGCCACCGCCGGCACCCACTCCGTGGCCACCGCCCTGGTGATCCTGTTCGACGGGGAGAAGGAGATCACCGAGACCGCCTCAGGCGACGGCCCGGTGAACGCGGTGTTCGAGGCCATCAACCGGATCACCGGGTTCCAGGGCGAGCTGCTGGACTTCCACCTGGCCTCGGTCACCGGCGGCGCCGACGCCCTGGGCGAAGTGTTCCTGCGGGTGCGCTTCCCCGAGGGGACCTTCTCCGGCAAGGCCGCCAGCACCGACATCGTCGGCAGCAGCGCCCAGGCCTACCTGAAGGCGGTCAACAAGGTCATCCAGCGGGTCCGGTCCGCCGAGCCCATCGTCAACGCCTGAAAGGAATCCCCATGCGCGCACGCATCGCAGTCCTGCCCGGGGACGGCATCGGACCGGAAGTGACCCGGGAGGCCGTCGCCTGCCTGGGCCAGGTGGCCCGGACCCTCGGCCACGACTTTGAATTCCAGAGCCACCCGGTGGGGGGCTACGCCCTGGACGCCTACGGGGTGCCGCTGCCCCCGGCCACCCTGGAGGCCTGCCTGGACTCGGACGCGGTCCTGCTGGGCGCGGTGGGCGATCCCCGCCACGACAAGCAGCCCGCCGGCCTCAAGCCCGAAAGCGGCCTGCTGGCCCTGCGCCAGGGCCTGGGCGTCTACGCCAACCTGCGGCCCGCCCTGCTGCACCCGGCCCTGGCCGCCTCCTCGCCCCTGAAGGAGGAAGTGGTGCGCGGCACCGACCTGGTGGTGGTGCGGGAACTGGCCGGGGGCCTCTACTTCGGCGAGCCGCGCAGCCTGGACGAGGACCGCGGGGTGAACACCCTGCCGTACACCCGGTTCGAGGTGGAGCGCATCGCCCGCTACGCCTTCGACCTGGCCCGGCTCCGGCGGCGCAAGGTCACCAGCGTGGACAAGGCCAACGTGCTGGAATCCAGCCAGCTCTGGCGCCGGGTGGTGACCGAGGTGGCCGCGGACTACCCGGACGTGGCCCTGGACCACCTGTACGTGGACGCCTGCGCCATGGCCCTGGTCCTCCGTCCCAGCAGCTTCGACGTGATCCTCACCGACAACCTGTTCGGCGACATCCTCAGCGACGAGGCCTCAGTGCTCACCGGCAGCCTGGGCATGCTGCCCAGCGCCAGCCTGGGGGGCAAGGTCGGCCTCTACGAGCCGGTCCACGGCTCGGCCCCGGACCTGGCCGGGCGCGACCTGGCCAACCCCATCGGCGCCATCGGCAGCGCGGCCATGCTGCTGCGCCACAGCCTGGGCCTGGAGAAGGAGGCCGACGCCCTGGAGGCCGCCATCGCCGCCGTGCTGACCCAGGGCTTCGGCACCGCCGACCTGGGCTGCCAGCCCGCCCGGGTGGGCACCCGGGGCATGGGCGAGGCCATCCGCCAGAGCTTCGCCAGGGAATTGACCGGAGTCTCCGCATGAGCGCCCGCACCCTCTACGACAAGCTCTGGGACAGCCACGTGGTGGAGCCCCGCGAGGACGGCGCCGCGCTGATCTACATCGACCGCCACCTGGTGCACGAAGTGACCAGCCCCCAGGCCTTCGAGGGCCTGCAGCTGGCCGGCCGGGCCGTGCGCCGGCCCGGGGCCACCCTGGCGGTGGTGGACCACAACGTGTCCACCCTCGACCGCCGGGCGGGCATCAAGGAGCCCACCAGCCGCCTGCAGGTGGAGACCCTGGAAGGCAACTGCGAGGCTTTCCGGGTGCCCTACCTCCCCCTCCTGGACCCGCGCCAGGGCATCGTCCACATCATCGGCCCCGAGCAGGGCTTCACCCTGCCGGGCGCCACCCTGGTCTGCGGCGACAGCCACACCAGCACCCACGGGGCCTTCGGCGCCCTGGCCTTCGGCATCGGCACCAGCGAGGTGGAGCACGTCCTGGCCACCCAGACCCTGGTCCAGAAGCGGGCCAAGAACTTCCGCATCCGCTGCGAGGGGGCGTTTCCCAAGGGCGTCGGCGCCAAGGACCTGATCCTGCACATCATCGGCCGGATCGGCACCGCCGGCGGCACCGGCTGCGCCCTGGAGTTCGCCGGCTCCGCCGTGCGCGCCATGAGCATGGAAGCGCGCATGACCCTGTGCAACATGGCCATCGAAGCCGGCGCCCGCACCGGCCTGGTGGCCCCCGACGAGACCACCTTCGCCTACCTGAAAGGCAGGCCCATGGCCCCCGCGGGCGCCCAGTGGGACGCGGCGGTGGCGTCCTGGCGCCAACTGGCCTCGGATCCCGACGCCGTGTTCGACCGGGAGCTGGTGGTGGAAGTGGACCGGCTGGAACCCCAGGTGACCTGGGGCACCAACCCGGAGGCCGTCACCTCCATCCTCGGCCGGGCCCCCCTGGCCAGGGACGCCGCCAGCCCCGAAGCGGCGGCCCAGCTCGAAGAGGCCCTGGCCTACATGGGCATCGCCCAGGGCCAGATCCTTCAGGGCCTGCCGGTGGACGTGGTGTTCATCGGCTCCTGCACCAACGGCCGGATCGAGGACCTGCGTGAAGCCGCGGCCGTGCTCAGGGGCCGCAAGGTGGCCGCCGGCGTGAAGGTCCTGGTGGTGCCCGGCAGCGGCCTGGTCAAGGCCCAGGCCGAGGCCGAGGGGCTGGACGCGGTGTTCCTGGCCGCCGGCTGCCAGTGGCGCGAGCCCGGCTGCTCCATGTGCCTGGGCATGAACGACGACCAGCTGCAGCCGGGGGAGCGCTGCGCCAGCACCAGCAACCGCAACTTCGAAGGCCGCCAGGGCCGGCTGGGCCGCACCCACCTGGTTTCGCCCGCCATGGCCGCCGCCGCGGCCGTGCGCGGCCACCTGACCGATGTCCGGGAACTGTTCTAGAGAGGTAGCCGCCATGCAGCCCTTCACCGTCCACACCGGCCTTGCCGCCGCCATGCTCCAGGACAACATCAACACCGACCTGATCATCCCCAAGCAGTTCCTCAAGACCATCCACCGCAAGGGCCTGGGCCGGTACCTTTTCTTTGATCTGCGCTACCGGGAGGACGGC
>Ga0302320_10022904_pt1 | contig 12297 bp, 14 predicted proteins | sample Bog_T0_3_FD_202130 | JGI IMG/M metagenome (GOLD analysis project Ga0302320, IMG submission 202130) | Peat permafrost microbial communities from Stordalen Mire near Abisko, Sweden - Bog_T0_3 | ecosystem: Environmental > Terrestrial > Soil > Wetlands > Peat | place: Sweden: Abisko, Stordalen Mire...
TCGAACATGCTCGGCACACAACAAAAAAGCCCCGGCTTTTGAGGGCCGGGGCGTTGGGTATCATCGCTTGGCAAGCGGCGGGAAGCCGCTTCTACTTCGCTCAGGCCTTGCCGTCCTTCTTGGCCATGAACTTCACCAGGTCAATGACGCGGTTGGAATAACCCCATTCATTGTCGTACCAGCTCACAATCTTGAAGAAGCGTTTTTCGCCCTTCAGGTTGTTCTGCACGGTGGCCAGGCTGTCGTAGATCGACGAGCGCGGGTCGTGGATGAAGTCGGTGCTGACGAGTTCCTCATCCGTGTAGCCCAGGTACCCCTTCAGGTACGTGTCCGAGGCCTTCTTCAGCAGCGCATCAATTTCCTCGATCGACGAATCCTTTACGCTGCGGAAGGTGAGGTCGACCACTGACACATCGGCGGTGGCCACGCGGAAGGCCATGCCGGTGAGCTTGCCCTTGGTGGCGGGCAGCACTTCGCCGACGGCCTTGGCGGCGCCGGTGCTCGACGGAATGGTATTGATGGCCGCGGCGCGGCCGCCGCGCCAATCCTTCTTGCTGGGGCCGTCCACCGTCTTCTGGGTGGCGGTGTAGGCGTGGATCGTGGTCATCAGGCCGGTCTCGATGCCGATGCCTTCCTTGAGCAGCACATAGACCAGCGGCGCAAGGCAGTTAGTGGTGCAGGATGCGTTGGACACAATATTGTGCTTGGTCGTGTCGTATTCCCCTTCGTTGACGCCCATGACAATCGTCTTCACATCGCCCTTGCCCGGCGCGGAGATGATCACCTTCTTGGCCCCCGCGGCCAAATGCGCCTTGGCCTTCTCGCTGTCGGTGAACAGGCCGGTGGACTCGATCACATAATCAACGCCCAGGTCCTTCCACGGCAGGGTGGCCAGATCCTTGACCGCCATGATGCACTTGGTCTTGTGACCGTTGACCACAATGGTGTCGGCCTCTTCCAGCGAGGGGTTCGACTTTTCGGTCTTCACATCCGCCTTGAAGCGGCCATGGACCGAATCATACTTGAGCTGGTAGGCGAAGTAGTCGGCGTCGGTCGACACATCGACCACCGCGACAACTTCGATGCCCTTGCCCAGCAAACCCTGATCGGTCAGCGCCTGAAAGACCAGGCGGCCAATGCGTCCAAAGCCATTGATGGCAACTTTTACACCCATGAAGAAACTCCTTTGAAAAATTCACGCCCCATGCGTTCCATCCGCACGGGCCGCAAGCAACAATTTCAAGCCGGACAGTGTAGTGGCTTTGCCGGGGTGAAACAATGGAATCCCACCCAAAAACGACATTTTGGTACGTTTACCTATGCCGCCGTAAGGGATTGGCCCCAGCAAACGCCGTGGTTCGCTTTTCGCCCAATCGCCCACTATGATGCCCCGTTTTGGCCTCCGCCTTTGCGGGGGCGTTGCCGGCTCAGTGCTGGCGGCCCGGCTTTGCTGAAAGGAACCCCCGTGGCAGACATGAACGAAATCGTGGCTCAGGCGACCAAACTGGGCTCCATCATCGGCACCCACCCGGGCGTCACCGGCTACCGCGAGCTGACCCGCCAACTGGAACTGGACATCACCGCCACCAACCTGCTGGGCCAGTTCGAGCAGTTGGTCCAGACGCTGCAAATGAAGGAGCAGCAGGGCCAGCCGATCGAAGTGGCGGAGAAACGCGCCTTCGAGCAGTTGCAGCAGAGCATTCAGATGCATCCGCTGATCAAGAAGTTGGCCGCCGCCGAGCAGGAATACCGCGCCATCATGGGCAAGGTGCAGGAATCGATCAACGCCGGGCTGACCGCGCAGTTGACCGGTGCGCCGTTGCCGGAGGCCGCCGCGCCGGTGTCGAAGATTATTCTGGATACGTAAGTGGCTTCTTGGGATAATTAGGGTTTCCGAGGTTCGAGGAGCGCGGAAAATGGTTCGGAGCATCACCAAAGACGAAGTCGCCCAGCATTTGGCTGATGCGCACCTGCAGGCCGAACCGGGCATCAGCACGGTCTTTCGTCTGCTGGCCGCCAAAAGACGCGAGGCCGCCGCCGATGAACCGATCAAACTGCTGGAGGTCAACGAAAACACCGTGGAGCGCGGCGTCCAGCCGATTCAATTCGGCCCCCATGCGGCCAGCGGAATTTTCTATTCGTCCATCATCGTCGATGTGACCCCGCGCGAGTTTGAGTTGATCCGGAAAAAGAAACTGGCGTTGCCGGACGGATGGCGGATGGGACCGCGCGTGGCGGGAGCCAAGAATGGCGTCAAATGACCAGTGGCGGCGGGCGTTTGCGCGGCAGGCCAAAGCGGATCTCGACACGCGAACATTCCTTTCCCTTAAAGAGGCGGCACGGCGACCCGAATGCCATCGCCTGCAATTCTTGCAGATGGCCTGTGAAAAGCTCGTCAAGGCGCATCTTTTCACATTGCCCGCCGTCCCCGATTGGAGCACCACTTCCCATGCCGTCATTGCCAAGCATCTGCCGGTGATCGTCGGCGAATATTACCGGCGCAATCGCGGGCGGGTCATTCCAGCACATGTTCTGAAGCGCGTCCGCAGCCTTGCCAGGGAAATAGAATTGCTCAATCCCGCCGTCGATAATGCCGGCCAGCAGCCCGTCAATTGCGAATATCCATGGATTGCGCCCGATGATAGAGTCGTCGCGCCGGCGGATCATTCATGGCCGAACTTGTCGCTGGCCCAAGATCCCATCGGGAATTTGATACTCAAGATACTCCCCATGGCGATTGAGGAGTTTTTGCGATGACCACCAACCCGCTCTGCTTCATCAATGCTTCATGTGACTGGCGTATTCATGTTGCAGAGTACTGGTCCTTGTGCCTTTGGGCGGATCAGGCAAACGGATTCACACAGGAGGTTTCTCATGCGTCATAAGATCGTCGTCGGAGCCATGGTTGCGTTGCTGACCAGCGTCATGGCCGCCAGTGTCATGGCCCAGGCCGCGCCCCAGGCCATCCAGGGCAGCGTCACCAGCGTTGGCGATAACAAGGCCTCTTTTGGCGTCACCGTCAAAAACACTGAAGTCAAAGTCCCCGTCACCCCCGCCACGCGCTACGCCCTCGATGACACCGCCTCCGATTTCGCCACCGCCGTCGTGGTCGGCCGCGATGTCAACGTCATCATGACCGGCGACGGCAATGCCTACATCGTCATGGCAACTAGCGTTCCCGCCAAGGGCACAGTGAAGAGCGCCGCCGCGGGCTCCATCGTCGTCACCACCAAAAAAGGCGCCGACGTCACGATCAAGGTCGGTCCCGACACCAAGTACGTTCTGGACAAGGCCCCCTCCACCTTTGAAGCCGCCACCGCCGCGGGCAACACCGTCACCGCCAACGTCGGCGCCGGCGGCGTCGCCACCGACGTGACCGCCAAGAGCGCCAACGCCGCCAAGGCGCCAAAGCCCCCCAAGACGCCCGCCACGCCCGGCACCCCGGCCACGCCGCCGGCCGCCGGAAACTGATCGCCTTATCCACCACTCCACGGACGCAATGGAGCACGCCATTGCTTCCGTGGCTTTTTGCCCGCCGGGCGCGCCCGGCGGCGTCCCCCCCCCAGGCTGGCAGGTCCCATGCGCGTACTGGTTGTCGAGGATTTCCACCCGTTGCGTGCGGCGCTCGTCAAGGGCCTGCAGGAGGCCGGCTACGCCGTGGACAGCGCCGCCGACGGCCACGATGGACTCTGGCACGCACGCTCGGGCGAACATGATGTCATCGTGCTGGACCTCATGCTGCCGCGCGTCGACGGCCTGACGGTTCTGCGGGAGCTGCGCAAGGCCAAATGCCCGGCGCACGTGCTGGTGCTGACCGCCAAGGACACCACCGACGACAAGATCAAGGGGCTGGAACAGGGGGCGGATGATTATCTCGTCAAGCCGTTTGCCTTTGCGGAACTGCTGGCGCGCGTCAAGGCGCTGGTCCGCCGGAAGTATGAAACAAAATCCACGCTCGTGCAGGTGGGCGACCTTGAATTGGACCTTGGCAAGCGCACCGTGAAGCGCGGCGGGCGCGCCATCGACCTCAGCGGGCGGGAATACGCGCTGCTGGAATACCTGGCCGTCAACGCCGACCGCATCGTCTCGCGGGCGGACATCTGGCAGCACGTCTACGACTTCAACGCCTCTCTGGAAAGCAACGTCGTGGATGTCTTCGTCGGCCTGGTTCGCAAAAAGATCGAACGCGACGGTTCGCCGCGCCTGCTGCACACGCGCCGCGGTCAGGGCTACATGCTCTCGGCCCGGCAGGAGGAGGCGGAATGACCTGGTCCCTCCGCAGCAAGCTGCTTCTGGGCACCACCCTCGCCTCCGTGGCGGTCATGTCCGTCCTGGCGGTGGCCATCGACCAATCCGTGCGCCTGACGCTGATTCGCGAGTTCGACGGCCGCCTCGTCTCCCACGCCAACGCCATCACCACGCTGGTCAAGGGCAAAAAGGACGAGGTGAAGCTTGACGCCCGCGCCCAGGCGATACCGGAATTCCTCCCCGGCGCGCAGCAGGCGTTCTTCGAACTCCGCGCCGGCACCGACGTCATCGGCCGCTCCGCATCCATGAACGACGGCGATATTCTGGCCGGCCCCTCCGGCGATTCCATCGCCGAAGGGGAATCGCACTTTGACGACATCCGTCTCCCCGATGGCCGCCCCGGCCGCGTTCTCACGCAGCGCTTCGTCCCCGTCCGCGAACCCGGCAGCGACGACAAGGACGCCAAAAAACGCTCCAACGTGCTGGCCACGCTCAAGGTGGCGCGCGACACGACCGAACTGGCCCAAATCCTCGCCAGCGTCCGCTGGCTCACCATCGCCCTGTGCGCCGCGGCCACACTCCTCTCCGGCGGCGTCCTGGTCCTGCTCGTTAACCGCACCACGCGCCCGGTGCGCAAACTCGCCGGGGACATCGGCGGCCTGCGCGCCGGCGACCTGGCCGCCCGGCTCGATCCGCGAGGCCTGCCGGCGGAACTTGTCCCCGTTGTCGAACGTCTCAACGATCTGCTCGCCCACCTCGCGGTGGCCTTCAACCGCGAGCGGGCCTTCACCGCCGACGTGGCCCACGAACTGCGAACCCCTTTGGCGGGAATGCTCGCCACGCTGGAAGTCTGCCGTTCCCGCCCGCGCGACGCCGCCGAATACGAGGCCGCCGTCGACATGTCGCTGGTCATGCTCGGCCAGACCCAGTCGCTGGTGGAAAACCTGCTGCTGCTGGCCCGCGCCGAAGGCGGGCAGTTGACCATCCGCACCGCGGAAATCGAACTCCCGGGCCTCCTACGCGAATGCTGGACCCTCTTTGATGCCCGGGCGGGGCAACGCGCCATCCAGGCCACCCTCGATCTCCCCGGCGAATGCCGCGCCGTGTGCGACCGCGGTTTCCTGCGCATCGTCTTGCACAATCTTTTTGACAACGCCGTCTGCTACGCCAACGCCGGCGGCAGAATCCTCGTCACCCTGACGCGCCATGACGACCACGCGGCCATCGAGATCACCAACACCGGCAACATCCTCACCGCGGAAGAAACCACCCACGTCCTCGAACGCTTCTGGCGCAAGGAGTCCGCCCGCTCCGACACCGGCGTCCACGCCGGACTGGGCCTCAGCCTCTGCCAGCGCCTGATGACCCTTCAGGGCGGCGACATCCGCATCGAGACCCGCGGCGATGTCTTCCTGGCCACCATCGTCCTCAAAGCCGCGCCAGTCGCCCAAACCCCTCCCTTAACAGCCCCATCGCGCCCAGCATCTTTGCCAGTTCCGCCATCTCCACGGTGATCGCCGGAGCGCAAAATATCCCCGCTCGGGCAGCCGTTCCGCATACTGCCGGGTCTCCATGGCATCGGTTATTCCCAGACCTTCCATAGCCGTTCTTATCGGCAATGCCTTGTCTTGGTCGCCAGCCACCCCCAAACGGGGCGTTTTTCGCAAACAAGAACACACCTCCCCGGCCCGGCTCCGCCAGGTCGTCGTCTCTCAACCCAAAAAACTTTAGAGAACTTTTTCACACCTCAAATATTGCCTCAAGCAATTGCCAATAAACAACTTGCAATCGACCATCTCTCCTACCGCCGACCATTGTCCATTGTGGTTGGGTTGCATCGGCTTACCCAGATTTGGTATTCTCACTGCCTATGGCGACGATGACGAAACCCAAGCGTGCCTCCGGGCGGAAGACCAAATCATTGCCCAAATCCCATAAAAAAAGTGGGCGCAGACCCTTCGTGGACCTCAAATCCGCCAAGGGAGTGGTCCGCGTTGCCCCGGTCATGCTCAAGGCAAAGTTGCCGCTGAAGCACAAGCCCAAGCCGCTGCCGCAGGGGCCGTCCCCGTATGCCAAGGCTCTCGATTTTCTTCTGGACCACACCGATTACGAACGCATGCGCGTTGTCCGTTACAACACGACGACTTTCAACCTCGACCGCATGCGCAATTTGCTTAAGGGCCTGGGCAACCCGCATCAAAAAGTCAAAACCGCGCACGTCGCCGGGACCAAGGGGAAGGGTTCCACCTGTCACATGCTTGCGACGATGCTGCAATTCGCGGGGTTCAAGACTGGTTTGTACACTTCGCCGCATTTGATGGATCTGCGGGAGCGCATCCGGATCAACCAGGAAATGATCCCGCAGCCGGCCATGGTGGAATACGTCAAGCGGCTGGAGCCGATTCTGCGGCGCATGTCTGCGGACCGCCCCACCTTCTTCGAAATTTTCACCGCCATCAGCTTTGCATATTTTGCGGACCAGAAAGTCGATATCGCGGTGATTGAGACCGGCCTGGGAGGCCGGCTGGATTCCACCAACATCATCACCCCGGAAGTCACCGCCGTGACCAGCATCTCGCTGGACCATATGGCCATCCTGGGCAACACCCGAGCCAAAATCGCCGAAGAAAAGGCCGGCATTTTCAAAAAGGACATCCCCGCGCTGACGTGCATCCAGGATGCCGAGGTCATTGATGTGCTGCGGCGGGTGGCCACCGCCAATAAGACCAATCTGCAGATCGTCGGGCAGGACATCGAATTTTCCTTCCGCTTTGAAGTGGCCCGCCCCATCGGCCCGCACATGCGGGTTTGCCTGACGACGGAGCATTCGCGGTTTGAGCATTTGGCCGTGCCGCTGATGGGGGAACACCAGGCCGTGAACTGCGGTTTGGCGCTGGCGATGCTGGACAAGCTCAAGCTCCGCGGCTTCCAGTTTGAGGATGCCAAGGCGGTCGAGGGCTTGGCCCATCTCAAGCTCCCTGGCCGGCTGGAAGTCATCAGCCGCGACCCGCATGTTATCATCGATGGCGCCCACAACTCCGCCAGCGTGCAGGCGCTGTTCCGTGGGATCGGGCAGCACATTCCGTACGATTCGATGGTGGTCATCTTTGGATGCAACTGCGACAAGGACATCGACGGGATGCTGGAGCAGATTTCGCTGGGGGCCGACAAGGTGATCTTCACCCGCAGCCGCAACAACCCCAAGGCGGCGGACCCCAACGAGCTTTCGAACATTTACACCGAGCGGTACGGCAAGATGGTGCAGGTGGCCCAGACCCTCCCCGAAGCCCTGGAAATCGCCGAACGCGCCATCACGCGCGAGGACCTCATCACCGTCACCGGCAGCTTCTACCTCATTGGCGAAGCCAAGGAAATCTTCCTCAACCGCGCGGCGAAATCGAACTGATTCAATCCCCGCGTCTGCAGCCGGAAACTTTGCCAAATCCTTCCTTGTACAAGCCGCTTTTTTGCATCTCCACAGTCAAGTCTTCCTTTGTTATGATGTGGGGGAGGTGACCTATGACCATCGCAGAACTTCCCGCCGCCGCCCCGCCCGCTGTCCGCCGTTTCACGCGGAAGGAATACTATCAGATGTTTGAGTTGGGCTTTTTTCAGAATCAGCGCGTGGAGCTCATCGACGGGGAGGTCATTTACATGTCGCCGCAGAAAAGTCCCCATGCTTTGACGATAGCCATTGTCACCGGTTGGCTTGTTCATGCGCTGGGTACTTCATTCACGGTTCGAGGACAGTTGCCGCTTGTTGCCAGCAACTGGACGGAACCGGAACCCGACTTTGCGATTATCCCGGGATCACCCGAATCTCAAAAGGAACATCCCGCGACGGCCCTGCTCATCATCGAAGTCGCCGACAACTCGCTCGCTTACGACCGCAACAAGGCGGCCATTTACGCCGCCGCCAAGGTGCCGGAATACTGGATCATCAACCTCCAACAGCGCCGCCTCGAGGTGTACCGCCACCCCACCGTCGACATGGCCGCCGATTACGGCTTCGCCTATCGCGAGACGTTCATCAGGCGGGCCAACCAGCAAATCAAACCCCTTCGGCTACCCATTGATACAACAGACGTCTCCCGACTGTTTCCGCCACGTTGATGCCTATGCCCCGACCCCCCGAAAAATTCCCCCCGCCCTTCCGCTGGCTCAAACGCATTTTGCTGGCGTACGCCATTCTTATTCCCGCGCTCATCGCCACGTGGTTTACGTGGTCCTGGTACGCCCATCGCGCCCTGCAAAAGCAGATCGATGCCGCCCATGCGCGGGGCGAGCCGATTGAACCAGAGGATTTTGACCGGCTTTTGCCCACGGTGGACCCGGCAAAAAACGCGGCGCTGCATTATGAGCGGGCGGCAACGCTTTGCGTCTGGACGTCGGCTCAAGACAGGTGGGATAGGGATCGCAATTACAATGACCCGCCCGACTATGACATGGCAGCGAGCATTTCCGATACATGCCGCGCCGCCCTCGACGAAGCATATCTCGGCGCCACGTTTTCCCAGGCACGTTGGTCCACATTGCCTTCGGCGGAAATCTATGGCACAGCTTGGCCGTCCTATGGACGTCTCCGCCGCGTGGTCAACACGCTCAAACTCGCGGCGGAATACCATCATCACATTCACGACGATGCCGCCGCGCTTCGTGATGTTGCCACCATCTTGCATTGCGCCGATTCTCATCGGCCCGCCCCGGCTCTGATGGGCAGTGTTGTTGCGACCGCCTTTGAGGAAGTTGCATGTTCGGCGCTGATGGAAATTCTGCCGGACATTTCCATCGGGACAGACCACAAGCAGGCCGATCCGCAATCCGCTCGCGCCCTTTTGGCCCGCCTGTTGGATGACAAAGAGAGAATTCCGAGCCGCCTCCGCTCCTGGTATGGAGAGCGATCGTTTGCAATTTATTTTGAGGATTCAGGGATGAGCCGCACGTTTGGCCTGACCATGGAATCCATACTGAAAAAAACGCCGCTCCGTCCGTTGGCTGAGGCCCGCAACGCCGCCCTGTTAACCTCAATCGCCAACTCGGTCGCGCAACCGTTCTATCCCGACATGCATCTCATTTACGATCCGGCGCCCCCCTTGCCCGAACCGCGCTCGCTCGGGGAGGATTTTGCCACCACCTGGGACTACGGCGTGAATGCGTTTCGTCGGGCCGTGTTGCTTGAACAACGCTCCATTGCGGATCGCCGCCTTGCGGCCACCGCCATTGCGATCCGGCTTTGGCGTGCCGATCACCCGGGCGCGCCCTTTACATCGCTCGAGGACCTTGTCCCCGCGTATCTGGCCGAAATTCCCGCCGACCCCCTCGCGCCGGATCACCACACCCTCCGCTATCAGCCCGCCGGCGAAGTTCCACGGCTTTATTCCGTCGGCGACGATGGTGTAGACGACCATGGCACCTTGCGGGACAAAAATGGCGGGTATTCGTACGGGCGCTTCCAGGCGTTGGATCTCAATTTTTGTCTGGAACCTTGGGCGCGCCCGACGTCGCCATGAACTCCGGGGAAACCCTCTGGCTTGGCATGCCCGCAAGGCCATAACGCAATCGCTCAATGCAGGCTCGCCCGAATCACATCCACAAACATTGCCACCACCACGATCGTCGCCGCTACCACCCCCATCCCCAGCCAGCAGAGTGGAATTCCCACCGCCGCCCAGACGGTGCGGCCGGTTCCGCAATGCGTGACCCTCCGCATCAATATGATGGGCACCCACCAGATGCGCCAGATCGCGAGCACAAAAAGCACGATTTGTCCGCCCGCAAGGAGAAACAACTCGAAGTCCTCGGCGCGGTGATTCTCTTCAAGCCACAGCGAAGCGATCAGCACGCTTGCAATGAACAAAAGGTAGGGGTACAACCCCAGCCACGTCGCCCCGGCGTAATGCGATAACGTTACCGCCCGATTTTGCTGCTCCGCCTCCATCCCCCTGGGCCGGAAGAACAGTGATGCCCCACCGGTGATCCCCCACCAAAAGATCCCAATGGTCACCACAAGCAGCAGCCCGCTCCAGGGCATCGGGACACATTTCGTCAGCGTATCGGCCACATCATTCCGCCCATCCGTCCAGTGAAACCATTCCGCGCCCATCGCCCACCCCATCACCCCCCACCCCGGCAAACACATCAGCACCCACACCACCCGCCGGAACGCCATGGCATCCTTCAGGCTCACCGGCCGGTTCATCTCCTCGGCCAGCTTCCCCGGCCGCCATGTAACCATCCAGCACGTCTTCACAAACGCCCGCATCCGCCCGATCTTCCTGCGGTGGCTCCACGGAATCTGCGACACCGTCATCGTCGAGCGGTCAAATTCCTTCCCGCACTCGGAACACTTCACCCCCGGCGTCCCCCGCAGGTTGTACCCGCAGAAGGGACAAATCAAATCCACGCCCGCTGTCGCATCGTCCGCCATGGCCCCATTCCAACCGCTTCGGCCCGTGCGCTCAAGTCTTCGCCGTTTGCAGGCCACAAAAACGCCCGTGCGCACCTTTCCCGTTCCCCTGCTATCCCGCGCCTTGCTACAATCACTTCAAGGAGCCGCTATGCCTGAAACCCACAACACCCCCGAAGACATCCACGCCCTCCGCCAGCAATCCGACGCCGGCGATCGCGGGGCCATGGCCCGGCTTGGCCGGCACCATATGAAAGGGGAGGGTGTCGAAAAGGACTTCGCCGCGGCCCACAGCCTTCTCAACCGCGCCGCCGACCTGGGCGAGGCGGAGGCCATGTACCATTTGGGGGTGCTGCACCGGGCCGGCCACGGCACGCCCGCCGACAGCGCCGCGGCCGTGGCGTGGTATCGCAAGTCGGCCCATGCGGGGCATGTGCCGGCGATGCTGCAGTTGGCCGCGGTCCACACGCTGGGCCGCATCGCGCCGGTGGACCACATTGAGGCCCTGCGCTGGCTGGACCGGGCCGCCAAGACCGGCGACACCCACGCCATGGTGTTGCTGGGGTTCAAACTGCACAGCGGCAAGGATGTGCCCAAGGACGAGGCCGCCGCCGCAGGGTGGTTCAGAAAGGCCGCCGACCTGGGTTCCACCGCAGGCATGTTTGAACTGGCCATGGCCTACGAGGCCGGCACCGGCGTGGAAAAAGACGCGGCCGAGGGGGAAAAGTGGCTGAAAAAGGCGGCGGAACTGGGGGACATTTCGGCCCGGCGGGTGCTGGCGGAACGACAGGCGGCGAAATAATCTTTCACCGCAGACGCGGCGTCCCGCCGCGTTCGTCACGGCCAGCAAAACTCACCCTTTCGCCTTCTCCCACACAAACGCAATGTGCCGGCAGGAAAACGGCCCCAGCGTCCGCCCCAGCGGCGTGGCCGCCGACTGCGTCAACCCCTGCCCCGCGGCAATTTCCGTCCACTGCCCCGGCCGGTTCTCGTGGTAGGGATACGAAATCTTCTCCGACCACGCCAGCCAGTGATGGAACCCGCGGAACATCATCCGGTCCCACCAGCCGGTGGTCACGTCCTCCAGCACGATCACGCGGTCGCGGCTCACGCGGCGGGCCTCGGCCAGCACCGCCTTGGCGTCCTGGGCATGATGCAGCACAAACACCAGCAGCACGGCGTCAAAGGAATTGTCCTCAAAGGGCAGGCGTTTGCCATCAAACATGATCAGTTTCAGCGCGGTCTGGTTGAAATCCTCCACATCCACCGGCACGACCGTGCAGTTGGCCTTTTCCGCCAGCCGCACCGCCAGCCGGCAATCCCCCGCCCCCACATCCAGCACCCGGTCGCCGGCCCGCAGATGCGGCTGGATCTTCCGGCAACTCCACCGGGCGCGGTGGGCGTAGACACGGGCTTTGAGGTCGGCAATCAGCGGCAAGTCAGGCTCCGATGGAACGTGAGAATTCGCGTCCGAGAGGATAAGAGATCGGGTTTGGAATGTCGATAGGGGGAGGGTAAACTGTACCGGTAGGGCGTGACAAATTTTCCGGGCGAATGCTAAAATGATGTTTTGGAGGGCTTTGTGTTCAAACCGGGCCTTGGAAAGACCCAAAGGAGACAGCCATGGACGGCGTGAAGGTATC
>Ga0302320_10022907_pt1 | contig 12296 bp, 11 predicted proteins | sample Bog_T0_3_FD_202130 | JGI IMG/M metagenome (GOLD analysis project Ga0302320, IMG submission 202130) | Peat permafrost microbial communities from Stordalen Mire near Abisko, Sweden - Bog_T0_3 | ecosystem: Environmental > Terrestrial > Soil > Wetlands > Peat | place: Sweden: Abisko, Stordalen Mire...
AACCACCGCACCTTTATGCAGTCGAGGCACAAGCGCCACCGGAACCGCACCCCGCGGTCGCTGCTCAAGCAAAGGGCGCTCCCAAAGACTCTGCTTCCTCTGGCGTCGCCCCACCAACCGCGAATCCCTCCGAGGCCGATTCACCGCGCCTGCGCCAATCCAACGACGACTATGCAATTTGGCGGAACGACTACCTGCGCAGGTTGTACGAGAACCAACTTCGAGAGTCATGGATTATCTTCGCGCTGGTTCTGGTTCTCGTCTTCTCCGGCCTCTTCTTTTCCTGGCTCCAGTTTCAGCACGCCTTCCTGCTCAAACAGGTTGTCAAAACCAGTGCAGCCTCGAAAACTTCCGCCAGCGCCACTCCCTCCTCTGGCCCGGAGGAATTCACGTTCGGAAAAGACGGAGTGGTCGTCCGGTCGGCCTACCTCGGTGTCATTATTCTTGCGATTTCGATGGCCTTCTTCTTCCTCTATATCAAGTATGTCTACCTAATCAGTTGAAGCTCAATTCCGGTTCACGCTCCATCCTCTGGGCAGTGTCGGCTGTCCTCTGCAGCTAGTACTACAGTCGTATTTCGCTCAATTCAAGAAAAATGGCCGAAGGCCCAAGCCTAAAGGCGACGTCAAAGTTGCCCTCTTTCAGGGGGTTAAAACCCCCTGCTCTCTCCGGACGCTTCGATCTGCAACTGTAGTACTCTAGTAGCTCTTCACCCACTCCAGGATCGACCGCACGGCCACGCCGCTCGGCCCCCTTGCAATATATGGCTTCGAATCTTCAATCCAGGCCATGCCCGCAATGTCGAGATGGATCCAGGGCGTATCTTCCGCAAACACCTTCAAGAATTCGGCCGCCGTACTCGCCCCGCCGTACCGTCCGCCGGTGTTCTTGATATCGCCGATGTCGCTCTTGATCAGCTCCGCATATTCTTCGCCCAGCGGCATCCGCCAGAATTTCTCGCCACTTGTCTCAAGCCCGGCGGCAAACTTCGCATAAGCATCCTCGTTGTTTGAGAAGACGCCGGCGTTGACCTTGCCCAAGGCCACGCCAATGGCGCCGGTCAGCGTGGCGGCGTCAATCAGGTGGGTCGCGCCCAGTTGTTTGGCATACGTCAACCCATCGGCCAAGACCAGCCGCCCCTCGGCGTCAGTGTTGATCACCTCGATGGTCTTGCCTGACATTGCCGTCAGCACGTCGCCGGGCTTGTAGGCCTTTCCGTCCGGCATGTTCTCTGCCGCGCAAACAACGCAGATGACCCGCACCTTCGGCTTCAGCAGGGCAATGGCGCGCATCGTGCCAATCATGGCCGCGCCTCCTGCCATGTCGTACTTCATCATCTCCATCTTGTCGGATGGTTTGATTGAGATGCCGCCGGTGTCAAACGTGATTCCTTTGCCGACAAGGCCAAGCACCGGCCCATCTGTTACGCCTTCCGGCTCATAACGCAAGATGATCAGCGCAGGCGGTTCTTCTGAGCCTTGCGCCACTCCCCAGAACGCGCCCATCTTGAGCTCTTGCAGCTTGTCCGTCGAGAAGATCGACCACTTCAGCCCGACTTCCTCGGCCATGTGTGCGGCTTTGTGCCCGAGCAGCATGGGCGTGAGCCTGTTGCCAGGCTCGTTCACCATCTCGCGCGTAAAGTTCTGGCACTGGCCGATGATGACGCCTTCGGCAAACGCCCCCTGGAGCGCTTCCTGATCTGAATTACCCGTGGCCACAAGCGAAAAGCTCTTCACGCTCCGGTCCTTGCGATCGCTGCGATAGGTGTCCGGGTCAAAATCGGCCAGCAGACCGCCTTCAACAGCCGCGCGCACGCTGCCAGTGGTGGAGAGGCCCTCCAACTCCGGCAGCGCCAAAACCAGCTCCCGAATCCCGCGCGGCTTGGAATAGCGAACCGCCGATCCAGCCGCCGAGCGCACGTCATGCACGGTAGCCTTGGCCTGTTTCCCAAGTCCGACAATTAAAAGCCGCTTCGCCGCCAGCCCCGCCGGCGCATGCAGCAGCACGGTTTCGTTACTGCCGGCCTTGAATTCGCCGCTCGCCAACACCGCTGCCGCCGCGGCCTTCACGGCTTCGTCGGTCGTGAGCAGCACCGGCTGCGGCTTCACGTCGGGCCCTTTTGCAGTCTGTGTATCCGCGGCCAAAACGGCCAGTAGTTCGGTTTCAATTTCAGCGAGATTGGCAAACGACAGTTGTGTCTTCATTGTTTCCCCATAGCGAATCCAGGTTGTCCCCGTTCATAGCCGTTCCAGCGCTACCGTCCGCCGCGGTGTTTGCTGGCATTCACGGCCGCACGAGCTTCGCGGTCCGCCTCGCGCCGCTTCTCCGTCTCCCGCTTATCCCAGTCCTGCTTGCCCTTGGCCACGGCCAGCTCGCACTTTACCCGTCCATTCCTGAAATAGAGGCGCGTCGGGATGAGCGTGTGGCCTTTGATCTGCGTCTTGGTGAGTAGCTTGCGAACCTCTTCGCGGTGCAGCAGCAGTTTGCGTGTCCGGGTAGCGTCGTGGTTGGCGATATTGCCGTGAGAATAAGGACCAATATGCACGTTCAGCAGGAACGCCTCACCATCCTTGATCAGGCCATAAGAGTCTTTCAGGTTGGCCTGGCCCTCGCGGATAGACTTGACCTCTGTGCCGCGCAGAGCCACGCCGGCCTCGAATTTTTCAAGCAGGAAGTAGTTGTGGCTGGCGATCCGGTTATGCGCCGCGTCGCGTTCGCCACTGGCCACGGGGTCGCGTGGCCGGGCCGGTTTGCCGGGCCCTGGGGCGGTCGGTTGAACAATCACGTGGCTGGTTTGGCGTGCCATCGGGGTGCATCCTCAAACCTTCATCCTAGCATCGGCGCTTGTTTTGAACGCGTTGCAATGGGGCTTTGCTAGAATGAGGCATCGCTGGATGGATAAAATCAGCAACAAAAGTTGCGTCACAATCTGCGTCATGGGCGGCCAAGGCAGCCCACATGAGCTTGCTGCCAAATGCCGGCAATCAATGGCGCCTGGGAGTACGATGAAAAGCCGCGCTGCTCGACAGGCCGCCTCAGGAATCGCTTCGGCCAAGTCTCCATCGGTCAGGCCTTTTCTGGCTAGCCTCATCTCTTCCAGATCCATCTGGATCGCTCTCTTCGTCCTCTTCAGCCTGTCCGCTCCTCATCTCCAGGCCGAGTCCGCCGCCTCCTTGTACAAGCATGGAGAAGCGGCAGAGGCCCGCGAAGACTTCGACACCGCCCTGGCTGACTACCAGCAGGCCCTTGCCAAGTCCCCCAAAGACCTCACCTACCGCACCGCAGTTCTGCGGATCCGCATCTCGGCCTCATCCCAGCACGCCTCCAAAGGCCATAAGCTCCTCCAGGCCGGCGACGACCAGGGCGCACTGGTCGAGTTTCTTCACGCGGCTGAGATCGATCCCAGTAACGAGGCCGCCCAGCAGGAAATTGCCCGCGTCCGCGAAAAGCATGGCGAAGTCTCCCCGCAGGCCGAGACCAGCATTGCCGAGCAGCCCGGCGCTGAGGAGGATGTCGACTCACTGGCCGCGCCCGCCGAGCTCAAGCCGCTCTCCAACGAGCCCTTGACCCTCCACTACACTGAGGATGCCAAGGTCGTTTATCAGGCCATCGGCAAGGCCGCGGGCATCAACATCCTCTTCGATCCCGACTACACTTCAAAGCGCATTCAGGTTGACCTCAACAACTCCAGTCTGCTCGATGCCCTCCGCATTGTCGGCACGCTATCCAATACTTTTTGGCGTCCCGTCACCGCCAACACAATTTTTGTCGCCCAGAACAGCCGGTCAAAACGCACCGAGCTCGACGAGCAGGCCATTCAGACCTTCTACCTATCCAATGCCTGGCAGCAGAACGACCTCACCGACGTGCAGACCGCCCTGCGCAACGTTCTGGCCGGCAACTTCAAGGTCTACGCCGTCGCAGGCCAGAATGCGATAGTCTGCCGGGGCACGCCCGACGAGCTGCTGCTGGCTCAAAAGCTCATCAACGATCTCGACAAGGCCCGCGCCGAAGTCGTCGTCGACATCGCCGTGCTCGAGGTCAGCAAAAACTGGGAGCGCACGCTGGGCATTGCCTGGCCCAGTAGTGTGGGCATCGCCCTGCAGCCGCCCACCTCCACGGCCACAACCGGCACAACCAGCACCACAGGAACAGCCGCTTCGACGGCCCTGACTCTCTATGACCTGGCCCACCTCAAGGCCACAGATTTTGCGGTCACCGTCGGTTCAGCGACAGCCAACCTGCTCCTGAGCGACTCCACCACCAAGATTCTCCAGAACCCGCGCATCCGCGCCACCGATTCTCAGAAGGCGACCCTCACGATCGGCGAAAAAATTCCTGTCGCCACCGGTTCCTATCAAACCGGCGCAGCCACAGCGGTCGTCAGCTCGCTGGTCAACACACAGTTCCAATACCAGGAAGTCGGCGTCAAAATCGAGATGACGCCGACCGTCCATTTCGACCACGACGTGACGCTCAAAATCAAGATCGAAGTCTCTTCGCAGAACGGTAACGTCACCATCAGCGGGGTGACGGAGCCTATCATCGCTCAGAAAGTGGTCGACCAGGTCATCCGCCTGCGCGAAGGCGAAGCCAGCATCCTGGGCGGCATTCAAGACAAGCAGGACATCGTCAGTTGGACCGGCATTCCCGGCTTGAGTTCGATTCCCGTGCTCAAGTACCTGTTCGGATCGAAGGACCACACCATCACCGACGACGAACTCGTCTTCCTGGTCGTGCCCCACATTGTGCGCACACAGGTCCTCGATCAGGCCAACCTGCGCGAAGTCGACACAGGCGTCGGGCAGACGTCCATCGACCTCCGCCGCGTTCCAACCGACGCTCCGAACAGCGCCAACGCCACGCCCGTCTCCTATGGGACTCCCGAGGCCGCTTCCATTGTCCGCGGCTCTGCAGTTGTGCGCCCCGGCGTTGGGGTCGTCCCAGGCCAGAGCGCAATGGCCGCTGCCCCCGCCGCGCTCGCCCAGTTAGACGCCTCCGCCGATGCCAATGGGCAAACAGCGGCCGCCGCGGTTGCCGGTCGCGCGCCCGTTACGCCGAGCACTGTTCCCGCTGCCGTCCCCACCCGCACGCTGAACTTCATGTTCAGCCCCATGGCCGGGCCGGTGACATCGGGCTCCACTTTCCAAATCCCCGTCGTCCTGATGGGTGGAACCGACGTCACTTCAGTCCCGTTGCAGGTTCAATACGACCCGGCCAAGCTTGCATTGGTCAACGTAGGTCCTGGGGACCTGCTCAGCCGCGAATCCCAGGTGGTCCATCGCGAAGATGGCGCTGGAGGCGTCAACATTGTGACCTCGCTGCCGCCCGGAGCGGCCGGCGTGAGCGGCGCTGGCGTAGTTTGCGTACTCAGCTTCCAGGCCAAAGCTCCCGGAGAGACGATTGTCTCCATGAAGAGCGCGGCCGCGGTCAACAGCGCACAGCAGCAGATCAAGGCCCAGGGCGGCCAAATCAATATCGTGGTGAAATGACCGATGCGTCCCGCGGCAAACCAATCCGTCCAGGCGACAATAGCCCGGCCAACCCAGACCATCCGCCGAGGGGAGCGCGGTCTCACGCTTGTCGAGTTGATTGTCACGGTGGCCATCCTCTCCATCCTTGCTTCCGCGGCAGTGCCCATTGCCCGCTTCCAGGTCAAGCGCCAAAACGAGCGCCTGCTCCACCGGGAGCTCTGGGAGATGCGCGACGCCATCGATCACTACAAAGACGCGGCCGACATGCACGCCTTCCAGACCAAGGTCGACAGCCAGAACTATCCCCCCGACCTCGAAACCCTCGTCAACGGAGTCGACGTCCAGGGCAAGAAGGTAAAATTTCTGCGCAAAATTCCCATCGATCCCATGACCGGCCATGCCGAATGGGGTCTGCGCTCGATGCAAGACGAACCCGACTCTGACTCCTTCGGCGGCCAGAGCGTCTTCGATGTCTATTCAAAGTCCCAGGGCACAGGCCTGGACGGAACCAAGTACTCCACTTGGTAGCGGGTTAGCGGTGTTAGCGCGGTTAGCGGAGTGAGGGAGACTCCAAATTTGGTGAAAATGCACAACGATCGAGAACGCCGGCTAACCCAGCCAACACTTGCAAGGCGCGGCTAAACCTGCTCAACGAGGCATCCTTGACCACGACGCACAAACAGGACGGCGGCTTCACCCTGGTCGAACTGATGATCGTCATGGCGATCATCGGCATTCTTGCGGTGGTCGCAGTGCCCAGCTACATCGCCGCCGTCAAGCACGCCAGAGAGGCTGTTCTCAAAGAAGATCTCTTCGTCCTGCGGGGGGCCATCGATTCCTATACCATGGACAAGCAGAAGGCGCCGCAATCGCTCGACGATCTCACCCAGGATGGCTACCTAAAGACGATTCCCGATGACCCGATGACCCACAGCAACACCACCTGGGCCACCGACTCGAGCGACGCCATGCGCTCGCTTGATGAAACCGACCCTGGCATCGACGACGTCCACTCCGGCTCAAGCGAACAGGGTTCCGACGGTCAACCCTATTCAACCTGGTAATGGCCTGGCAAGCAGCAGAGGGAACCATGATTCAAAGAACGAAGCACGTGCTCCACATGCTCCTGCTCTGCACCGCCGCATCGTGCGGACTGCTCTCCGCGCAAGGGGCGCAGCCCGGCAAGATCATCACCGTCCGCATGCTCGACAGCAAGACCGGCATCCTGATCGCCAGCTCTGACTACCTCGTCCGCGTCGACCATCAGGAAACCGTTCATGGCAACTGGGTGGTGCGCAATGAAGATGGTTCCGGCAAGCTCACCGTGCCGGGCGACGCCACTGCGCTGTCGGTTCGGTCCACCTACGAAAGCAACACGCTGATCTACATCAACTGCGATGCTGCGAAGGATCTGGGATCAGCCGATCATGCACCCGGTCTGGACCGCTGGTACCAAATCGCAGACATCGTTGCCTCCGGGGTTGTAGCCCCCAATGGCTGCGCCGGGAAAAAGATTCCCGATAAGCTGCAGGTGATCGCCAAACCCGGCGAGTTTGTTTTCTTTGTCAGAAAGCTGAACGCGAAAGAGCAATTCCAGCAATAGGCCCGGCAAAGGCCCAATGCTCAATCTGGATTGCAGAGAAGATATTCCCTTGGCGCTCGATCCGATCCCATCGCACGCGCTCGACTTCCTTGTCAAGGTAGAACGCCACTACGCCGGGCTGATGCTCTGCGCGCGCGGCGACTCCGCCCAGATTTCAAACGCCGGACGCAACCCCGAACAAGCCCCGTCCGTTTCAGAGGCTGATCGCGAAATGGATGGGAGCCTAGAAACCCTGACCGGCACCGATGATCAGGAACCCAGCCTCGGCGGCAAACTCCTCTACGTCGGTGAACTCGACGCCTCGGGCCGCGCCCTTCTCGTGGCGGCGAACATCGCCGGCGCAGCGTCTCTCGCCGTCACGGCCGACATCGCCGCGCAAAAGCAAGCTGTGCGAGATGGTGTGGCCGACTTCCTCGTCACCTCGCTCAGCGAAGCCCTCCGGATTCTCAAAAACCAGGTCCGCAAGCGCGAAACCGTCGCCATTTGCATCGGCGCATCGCGCGAAGCCATTGAACTGGAGATGCTCGAGCGCGGCGTGCTGCCCGATCTGCTGAATTCAGGAATCTGGGGCGATGGAACCTCTTCGACTCGCTGTGAACAGCATGGACGCGAGGTCAGGCCCGTCGCCGCGGAAGACGGTCAGACGCTGCTGACATGGCGCGTGGAGGCCGCACCGGCAATCTGGCTGCCTAAGTTGGACGCGATTGCTCTCGAATGCCTCAGCATGGACATGAGCCCGGCGGCATGGGTTGCACGGCGTTGGCTGCGTCTTGCGCCGCGCTACCTTGGGCGGCTCGCACAAGGCGGCAGGATCCTCCGCTGTGAACCGCAGTCGGCAGCACAGTTCATCTTGCGAGCTGAGGTTGCGGTGGCGCAAGGCGAAATCGGCGTGCCAGTGGGGTTCAGTTTTTGCCACAACGACGAGACGTTTGTGGCGCAATCAGATCAGCGAACTGCACCTGAGCGAGCCGACTGACCTCAACCCTGAACTTCCCCGGCCTCTTCGATACGCGTCCACAACTCCTTGATTCCGTATCCAGTCTTGGCTGAAACTGGCAACACGTCATCCACCCCAAGCCCTTTCTTCAAGGCGAGCAGGTTTCGTGTCCGCTCGTTGCCGCTGAGGCGGTCAATCTTGGTGGCCACCACGGCAAACGCGCGCCCTTCCGCGCGCATCCAGTCAATCAAAAGCTCATCGCTATGCTGGGCCGGCACATTCGAGTCCACCAGGCAAACGCAGAGCTTGAGCGTTGAACGGATCGCCAGGTAAGGCTCAATAAACGCCGGCCAGCCCGCCGAAATCGACTTCGAAATCTTGGCATAGCCATAGCCGGGCAAATCGGCAAACATCAGCTTTGGCCGCTGGCTGGGGTCAAGCAGCGCAAAAAAGTTGATGGCGCGCGTCCGTCCCGGCGTCTGCGAGACTTTGGCCGCTTTCTCGCCCACCAGCGCATTGAGCAGGCTCGATTTGCCCACGTTCGAGCGTCCAAGAAAAGCGATCTCCGGCACAGCCGGTGCAGGGAACTGCGCCGCCGCCATCGCCGAAAGCAAAAACTGTGTTGTATAGCGCATAAGAAAATCAGGCAGAGCGTGTTTGGAAGGCTGTGTGAATAGGGGAGAATTTGGGTGCCCCATTCTTGCGACGCGCTTCTTCTTGTCGATAGGGTGGGAGCCCAGTCAGGATTGCCTGTCAACCCTGAGGATACAGGAGCAAAGCACACCAAAGATACAGCCTGCCAACCCAAGCCTCACTTCGCCCCAGGCACGGGCGCAACATTATCTTCCGGCGCCAGAGGGTCGCCCGCCGCCGGGCCGTGCCACACGCTTCCGCCATAGGTTGTGATGTAAATCTTCGCGGCATCATCGGGATCGAGAATCACGCGATGGCCCCATTCAAAGTGGTATCCGCGTATACGCGCCCAGTGCTCGCCCGCATCGATTGACCGGTACGCCGCTGCATCGAATCCGCAGATATAGAGCGTGTCGGGCGCCTTCAGATCGATGGTCACATCGTAGACATGCTGCGTCTGGCTGAAGATGTTCTTCCAGCTCGCGCCGCCGTCGGTGGAAAGAAACACTCCGCCTCCAGTATCCGCGCCCTCGCGACCCTGCCCCCACGCAGCCAGATAGATGCGACCATTGTCCCGAGGATCAATCGCAAGCCCGTTGGGCCCGTTCACCCCTTCTGGAAGCTTCATCTTCACCCAGTGCTCGGCCCCATCGGTCGATTTGTAGAGCGCTCCGCCACCGTGTGTGTCGGTCAGTTGTCCTTCATTGCTGCGCGCAACAATCAGGTAGAGCGTGCCGTCGTTGGCGCGCACAATCCGCCACGCAAATGGTTCATCTTCGCTAATCCCATCGTTCTTCAGTTGCCAGGACTTCCCGTTGTCCGTAGATTTATACACGCCATCGCCAAATCCGCAGGCGTAAAGCGTTCGCATGCCCGCCGGGCTAGCCGGGTCGAGCAGCACGTGCGTCACCGCTGTTTCCATCATGCCCGCGTTCGACAGGCTCCAGCTACGCCCGCCATCCACCGAAACGCCGACTCCTCCTTTGGCCCGATCCAGAAAATCTCCATGCCGCCACATCTTCGGCCGGGGCAGGTCGTGGATGTCGCTGAACGCCCCCCACATCAACCCCTTTACCGCAGGGTCGAACGCGAGCCAGTAAGTCGTATTCCGCCATCGATCTGGAATTCCATTGGTCGCCGACTCCCACGACTGGCCGCCGTCGTAACTATGAAATGCTCCAATGTCTGTGTAGTCGATGAACACGTGCTTAGGGTCAAACGGGTCAAACTGCACGCCGTAATCGGTTGTCACATCGAGACCCCGCGTCGTCCAGCGGCCATTTGGCATTGGCACGGAGGTAACCTGCTCCCAGGTCTTGCCTCCATCCAGCGTCCGGTAGGTTCTGAAGAGGTCGGTCGCGTAACAAATGTCTGGGTTCGTGGGGGCAACGCCGAGGCTATAAGGCGTGTCGAAGATGATGCTCTTGTCGCCGGCCCAATCGATGCCAACGGCGCGCTGCTCTATCCACGAGCCCTTGAGATTTGTAGCGGCCGTGGTTGACTCACGGAGCGCGATCGCCCAACTCTTGCCCGCATCCACGGTCTTCGCGATGCCGTTGTAGGTGTCCTCTTTCCGATCGCCCAGCTTGAGCCCGCTAAACCCTAAGTAAGCGACGAGCCCATTTTGCGCCGCCACGGACAGGGCCCCAAACTCCCCCGCCTGCTGGCCCAGCGCCGGCGATCTAGCCTGCCAGCTTTGGCCCGCGTCTTCGGACACAAACAAGTTTCCCTTGTTGGTTGTCGCAAAGACGATCGTTTTCCCTTCCGACTCGCCAAGGCTGGCATGGGCCACCTCTTCGCCGGACGCCGCAAATCGATTGGCCTTGTCCGACTTGCCTCGATACACTCCCTGGGTTCCAATCGCCAGCCGCTCCCCATTCGGATAGGCCAGGAGTACGATCCGTTCCGACGGATACTCCCCTTCACCATGGAAAGACGCGCCGCTGTCCTTCGACACCAGCAGCGTTGTCCCACTGTTCCCTGGATCTGAGAAAGCAATATGAACGACCTTTGAGTCCCTCGGGTCCACAACAATCTGAAGAATCTTCAGCCCGGTCACGTAGCTTCCATCATTTGTGGTCAAACTGTAATCGCCGTGGTCGCCATTTCGGTGTCCGAGCGTCTTCTTCGCGGGGTTAGGGAATAGCATTTGCCAAGTCTGTCCCGTATCGTCGCTTCGCCATAGAGCCGCGCTGCCTGCATAGATTCGCTTCGGGTTGTCACGATCGAAGGCAAAGGTTTCTATCCCCACGCCAAAGTTGAACATCCGCCAGGACTCACCACCATCGAGCGTAATGTAGCCCCCCGTCATGTCGCAGTGCTCGACTACCAGCCGCGCATCGTGAGGGCTGATCGTGGGCGCAATCATGGTTCCGCCGCCACCAGGCCCGATAATCTTCCAGGCATCGAAGCGCGCCGCCGGCCCCGGCGTTTGCCCCCCGGCCAGCGTGGAGAGCACCATCGCGGCAATCGCAGGAAAGCACAGCCATCTCATCGTTAATTCCCCTCTTTCATGCCTGGCTTCTGTATGCAAGGGCCGTACTTTCGGCCTGATGATCGATGCGTTGCGGCGGGAAGGATTCCACTGCCCACACTGCCGCGCACGCGGAAAGCACCGCCAGCACAACGGCCCAGGCGGCAAAATATTTGGAGAGGGGAACTGGATTGCTTCTGTTCCGCAGCTTGATGCCTAGGAAGAAGGCACAATGGCAAGCCACGAGCGAAAAAAGTGCAACAACGATCGCCGTCGCCGCCGTTACCTGACCGTCATGCCGCTTGATTCCAACCATCACCGGCACGATGATGTCCATCATGATGATGAGTTCCCAATCAACCCACTGGCGCGACGACAAGGGCATACGAACAGACTCTCTAACCCGACGGGGGTCTCATGGATATTTGGCCGCTCAATTGAAGCGGCCCCATCTTCTTTTCAGGATACAGACCACACGATACGAAATCGCGCGACACAGGCTCCAGAGGCTTATTTGGCCACGGTATCACGCTTTCTTGCTTGCCAATGTACGTCTTCGCAAGAGAAGCGAGGCGTAGATGAAAACATTCAAGCCCACCACGACCGCTGCCAGGGCATGTTGCCAATTCAACGGAAGCCCTTCCTGATAGATGATCGGCACGAGATAGTGCGCAACAAAGTCTCCGCGATAAGTTGTAATGCCAGCTCGGCTTGCAAAGAAATTCTCGATTGCGGTTAATGGGCACACAATTCCAGAAGATATTTCTGCGTAAACCGCCCAGGCCAGAGCTGCCAGATGGGCGGGGATCAACCAAAGATGTTTCCATGCCAGAATGCCCCCCGCAACGACGAATACGATGAATGCCAGATGCACAACGATCGTAATCTCTGTCAAAGCGCGGTACATAGAACGGGTCCCGGTTGCTTGGAAAGTTCTTCGATCTCAAATTTTGGCTCTGTTATCGGCTTGGCCTTATTGCGGCGCCGGCAAATTCCCCGTCATCTCTGTCTGCGGCACCGATGCCAGGACATCGCCTTCCGTGACCAGCGGCGCCGGCAGCGGACTCTCGAGCGCCAAGGTCAGCACCTCATCCATTTGGTCTACAAAATGGAGCTTCATGGCCTTCTTGATGTTGTCTGGCAGCTCGGCAATGTCTTTTTCGTTGGCGCGCGGCA
>Ga0302320_10022908_pt1 | contig 12296 bp, 9 predicted proteins | sample Bog_T0_3_FD_202130 | JGI IMG/M metagenome (GOLD analysis project Ga0302320, IMG submission 202130) | Peat permafrost microbial communities from Stordalen Mire near Abisko, Sweden - Bog_T0_3 | ecosystem: Environmental > Terrestrial > Soil > Wetlands > Peat | place: Sweden: Abisko, Stordalen Mire...
CTCGATTTCCTGTTCATGAATCTGCCGATTCACGGCGGCACAATCGGCCTCGCCGCTTACCTCAAAGGGAGCCTCCTGCAGCACTTGCTGGGCCTCGCGGGCGGCGTTTTATGCGCGGGAGGCGTGCTGCTGCTGTCGTTGCCGTTCGGCTTTCCGGCCGACGCCCAACCGAGCCATTTGGCTATCGCCGCCACTGGTCTTGGCGGAAGTCTGCTGGCCATCGCGCTGGGCCTCAGCGTGTGGCGCGAACTGGCAAAGGCGCAGCCTTCAGCGCTGCGCTCCCTCTTGATTGGGGTGTTGTTTCTGGCGGTCGGGATCGGCGTTTACTCACTGGCATTGGATAAGGCTCCGCCACCGCCGCCTGCCGCGGCGCCAGCGCCACAAGCGGGTTAGATTTATAGACCGAGTTTAGCGGCCAAGGCGAGCGCGCAGTTTGGGTCGGGCAGATTGCCTTGCGCAAGGGTAGCCGCCCCGCCGCCTTTACCGCCGAATTCCGCGAGGGTCTGTTTAAGAATTGCGCCGGCGTTGATGCCGGCGTCGCTCGAGCAAGCAATCAACACGCCTGCGGGTTGCTTACCTACCGCCAAAACTATGGATTGAGCGCCGCCGGTGAAGGCCAGCGCTTTGGCGCGCACGGTTTCGTCGATCTGCTCGACGTTCCAAAGCACGCGGCGGATTCCATCGCCGCGAGCTTGGGTCTGGGCATAAAGCTCACGGCCCTGGCGCTGCGCCAAATCCCGCGCCATACGCTCCAAATCTTTCTCGGCGTCGCTGAGACGCTGTTTGATTGTTGCGAAGACTTCGGGCAGGCGATCCATGGGCGTAGCGCTTTGCCGGGCCAGTTCCTGCAGGATGCAATAATCCTGTTTGGCGCGTTTTGTCGCGCGCCCGCCGCAAACAAATTCAAGCCGCACGTTGCCGCGCACTTTGTCGAGCCGGCGGATCTGCAAAGGCAACGTTTCCTCAAGCGAGCGCACATGGGTGCCGCCGCAGGCGCTCTTGTCGATTCCTTCAATTTCAATGATCCGCAGCAAGCCCTGCCGCTCGCTCTGCTTGCGCAAGCCAGCGACCTGCTCGGCGTCTTGAAAGCTGATATGGACCGCCGGGCCTCCGCGCGCCAGATCGTTGACTCGCGCCTCGGCCTCATCAACCTGCTTGTCCGCGAGTTCTTTGACGCCGATCTCAATGGACGAAACATCCTCGCCCATGTGAAAGCTGAGAGTAGGAAACCCGAAGAGCTCGTCAAGCACGGCAGAAAGAAGGTGCTGGCCGGTGTGCTGCTGCATGTGGTCGAAGCGGCGCGCCCAATCGATTCTGCCGGTAAGCGGCCCTACGCCCGTGGGCGTAGACAGTACGTGAGCGACGCGATCATCCTCGTCTACCACCTCAATCACTTCGTTGTCGCCGATAAAACCGAGATCGAAGGGCTGGCCGCCGGACGAAGGATAGAACGCTGTCCGGTCCAGGTAAACTCGCCGGCCGTCGGAGGATATATCCACGACTTGTGCCTGAAATTCAGTCAAATAGGCGTCGGAGTAGTAGAGCCGTTCGGTTGCCACTTTTAACATGTAGCATCTTCGGCTTAGCTGCCCGCATCCCTCATATTGGACAATTAAAGCTGATGCCTTTGCGCGAACATATCCAGGCCATTAAACGGGAAGACCCGGCCGCCAAGAGCAGCCTGGAAATTCTGCTTTGTTACCCGGGACTGCATGCGGTGTTAAGCCACCGGCTGGCGCACTGGCTTTATGAACGGCGGCTGTATGTTCTGGCGCGTTTGGTGTCGCATGTTTCGCGGCTGCTGACGGGGATCGAAATTCACCCCGGGGCAAAGATTGGCCAACGGCTGTTCATCGACCATGGCCTAGGCGTGGTGATTGGGGAAACGGCGGAGATCGGCGACGACGTGCTCCTTTACCAGGGCGTGACTTTGGGCGGAACGGGCGGGGAGCGCGGCAAGCGCCATCCGACGATCGGCGACCGGGTGGTGATTGGCGCGGGCGCGGCCGTGCTGGGAAATATCGAACTGGAATCGGATGTAAAAGTAGGCGCAGGTTCGGTGGTCGTTCATTCGGTGCCGGCGGGCGCGACAGTGGTGGGCATACCCGGTAAAGTTGTAAAGTCGCGCGGCGAGGGATTGGGCGCGCTGGAGCATGGGCGGGTAGCCGCTTGCGGCGAATCGGAACCAGCGGATCTGGAACAGGTGAACGACCGCATACGCGAGTTGGAAGCGCTGCTACGCCTGTTGCTGGAAGAGCGCGTGGGTCAGGCGCGCGGCTAACTAGCGAAGGCGTATTTTAGACTATTATCCGCGAGTTGGCGCAATTCCTCGCTGGTGAATCCAAAGACCTCGGCAGCCAGTTGATATTCCTGAAGTAGGCTGGTTTTGAAGAGCGCAGGATCATCGGTGCCGAGAACAATCGGCACACCAGCGGACCACAGGCGGCGCAAGGGATGCTCGCTCAAACTGTCAAGAGCACGCGTGCACACGTTGCTGGAAGGGCAAACCTCGAGTGGTATCTTTCGCTCTTGCAAGACGGCCATTAGACGCGGATCGTCGATGGCGTGGATGCCGTGGCCGATGCGCTCGGAGCCGATTTCCAAGGCGTCCCAAATGCTCTCGGGACCGGTGACTTCGCCGGCATGGCAAGTCAGGCGCAGGCCGGCTTCGCGAGCTTCGGCGTAAAGCTGTTTGAACAAAGTGGCTGGGCCGCGCGCTTCGTCGCCGCCGATGCCGATGGCGATCACGCTCTCATTGCGCATCTCCTTGGCAGCGGCAAAAACTCGCGCGGCGGGTTCAGCGCCGAATTGGCGGATGGCGTCGAAGATCCAGAACACTTTTACCGCGGGGCAGTCGCGAGCGGCGCTCTGAACGGCGCGGAAGATGGCTTCCAGGTTTTGCTCCTTCCACAGAATGACGCCGGCGGATAGAGTTATTTCTGCATACTTGACATTCTGGGCTGCCAGCCTCTCGATCAGGCGGCGCGTGGCGAGCGCATAGGCCGCAGGCGAGGTGAGTTGGCGCGTGACCCAAACGTAGGCTTTCAGAAAGCCGGCAAAATCGTGGTACTCCATATTGGAGCGGATCTCATCCATTGTCAGCTTGGAATCGAGCTCATGGATCGTTTCCGCTTCCACCGAGCCTTCCAGATGCAGATGCAGTTCCGCCTTGTCTAATGATTGAATGAATTCCGGGAGTGATCTCATGAAAGCTGGATTCGCTTGTTGTAATAATAAACGTGCCATGACTGTTCAAGAGATGGAAGCCATTACCGGCGGTTATCACGGAGATCCTTTCGCGCTGCTCGGTCCACACATGGTGGAGCGCGATGGCAAGACCGAGTGGGAAATACGGGCTTTTCTGCCACAGGCCGCCGAAGCGGCGCTGGTCCAGAACGGAACCACCGTTGCCATGGAGCGCACGCACCCGGGAGGATTGTTCACCGCGACTCTTGATCGAGAGCCAGGAGCGTACAGGCTGCTCATAACAGACCGCCAGGGAAACGCAAGCGAAGTGGAAGATCCTTACCGCTTTCCGTCGGTACTAAGCGACTTCGACCTGCACTTGCATTCGGAAGGCACCAACTACGAAGGTTATAACTCATTCGGGGCACATCTGTTTACAGTGAATGGCGTGGCGGGAACGCGCTTTGCCGTGTGGGCGCCGAACGCATTTATCGTGAGCGTGGTGGGCGACTTTAATAGCTGGGACACGCGGCGGCATCCGATGCGCCAGCGCACGGGCGGCGTGTGGGAAATCTTCATGCCGGGGGTGACGGCGGGAACGCCTTATAAATACGCGGTGAAATCGCGTTTTCGCGGCTACAGCCAGATGAAATCCGATCCTTATGGATTTCTGATGGAGACGCCGCCGAAATCGGCTTCGATCGTCGTTGACATGACATACGAATGGCACGACAACGAGTGGATGGACCAGCGCGCCACGGCCAAGCCGCTGGAGAGCGCGATGTCGGTTTATGAAGTGCATGCGGGTTCGTGGGTGAGGGCAGAGCATAACCGCCCACTGAGTTACTTGGAACTGGCCGACAAGCTGATTCCCTATGTGAAGAAGATGGGCTACACGCACATCGAATTGATGCCCATCGCCGAACATCCGTATTCGCCTTCCTGGGGCTATCAGGTAACGGGCTATTTCGCCCCCACATCGCGCTACGGTTCCCATTTGGATTTTATGCAGTTTGTAGACCGCTGCCACCAGGCGGGAATCGGCGTGATTGTGGATTGGGTGCCGGCGCACTTTCCGAAGGATGCGCATGGGCTGGCGTTTTTCGACGGTACGGCGCTGTATGAGCATGAAGACTCGCGCAAAGGCGAGCATCGCGATTGGGGCACGCTGATCTTCAATTTTGGACGCAATGAAGTGCGCTCGTTCCTGATTTCGAACGCTTTGTTCTGGTTGAAGAAGTATCACATAGACGGATTGCGGGTGGATGCGGTCGCGTCGATGTTGTATCTCGACTATTCGCGCAAAGCCGGCGAATGGATTCCGAACGCTTATGGCGGAAACGAGAATCTGGAAGCAATCAGTTTTATGCGCAAGGTGAATGAACTGGCGCATCAGGTCCCCGGGGCGATTACGGTGGCGGAGGAATCAACGTCGTTCACCGGCGTTTCGCGGCCGGTTTATTTGAATGGGCTCGGTTTCACCATGAAGTGGAACATGGGTTGGATGCACGACATGTTAGGTTACTTCGAGCGCGATCCGGTTTACCGCAGGTTCCATCAGAACGACATCACGTTCAGCATGATCTACGCGTTTACCGAAAATTTCGTGCTTCCGATCTCGCACGACGAAGTGGTTTACGGCAAGCGCGCGCTGTTGGACAAGATGCCGGGCGATGAATGGCAGCGCTTTGCCAACGCGCGGGCTTTTCTAAGTTACATGTGGGGGCATCCGGGAAAGAAGCTGCTGTTTATGGGCTCGGAGATCGGCCAGACGCAGGAGTGGAATTCAGAAGGGCAGTTGGAATGGTGGCTACTGGATCATGAGATTCACCGGCGCTTCCAAAATTTCTGCGCGGCAGTCAACTGGCTTTACCGGAGTGAGCCGGCGATGTATGAAGTGGATTTTCATCCTTCAGGGTTTGAGTGGATTGATTTTCACGATGCGGATAATTCCATCGTGGCGTTTGTCAGGCGGGCGAAACGGCCCGAGGATTATTTGGTATTTGTGTGCAATTTCACACCGATGCCGCATAAGGGCTACCGATTGGGATTTCCCAGCGCGGGTCTTCACAAGGAGATTTTCAATTCGGATGCAGAGATGTTCGGGGGGAGCAACATGGGGAATGGCGGCTTCGTGAACGTAGAGGGAAGGCCGTCGCATGGACGTCCGGCGTCGGCGGAATTGGTGATTCCGCCGTTGGGAGTGGTGGTGTTCAAGCCAATGCGGGTGGATTGAGATTCGAAATCACCCGAGGAGCTGGTCGATGGCGCGGCGGGCTTCCTGGATGGACATGCGGTGGTCCATGATGCCGGCCAAGTCGGAGTTGGCGAAGGCGATGTGACCGTAGGGATGGGCGCGGAGGAATTCGCCGGGCGCGGGTTGGCCGGCGGAACCGAAGAAGAAGCCGGGCTGTGGGCTGAGGTAAGCGTGGCCCCAGCGGTTGAGAATGATGCCGGCGATGTCGCGTTTGGCGTCGAAACCTGAACCGGCAAACAGGGCGCTGAATTGTTCGCGAATGCGTTGTTCGTAGACACGGAAGGGCGTAGAGAACAATTCCATGCGGCCTCGGACGACTTGCTCCTGAAGCGGCAAGCCCGGCGAGGGAAAGAGAATTTTCAGATTGATCACGGCGGGCGTGTCCGGATTGATGGTAGCCGGTCCGGTGCCGAAGGTTGCGACCTTGCGCATAGTCAGATAGTTGCCGAAGCCTTCGAACCACTGGCATTCGGTGAGGCCGAGCTTATATAAAAAGCGCCAATTGCGGACGGCGACGTTAGCCATCAAACAGGGTGCGCGGTGGAATTGCGCGTAAGCGCTGCGGTGAGTCGCAGGCAGATCGAGCAGGATGTGTTTGGCGGTCCAACTGCCGCCGGCAACAACGGCCGATTTCGCCCGCAGTTTATAGAACTGGCCTTCCTTCGTGTAGGTGATTTCGACTTCGTTGGCCTTGTGCTCGACGGCAACGACGGTGACGCCGAGGCGGACGCGTGTGGGCTGGTTGGCTCGATCAAGATTGGCGAACTGGATTCGGCCGCGGCAGATGGAAGGCATGTCGTTCGCGCCGCTGATGGCGTTAGGCAGAATTTGCTTGAGGATGTGACGAGCGACGCCGGCATTGCCGCCCGGAAACATTTGAGCGCCTTCCTCGTATTGCCAGGGCAGAAGAACGTCGGCGGCGTACTCGCAATAGCCGGAGAGCGCATCGGGACCCAGGCCCGAGCCGCCGCCGGTGATGGGAGAGAGAAAGGTGCGAATGGTCTCGGCACTCAGGCCATATTCTTCGATGAGATGCGCTTCGAGGGTAATGCTGTCGAGGTGGCGCGAGGCTTGGTCGCCGTGCGTCTTGGGTTGAAAGCGGTGAGTGGAGAAAGGCTTGCGATCGGCGACGCGCATGTTGAGGAGTTCACGCTTGGCTTGCTCGGAGATAGGCGCGCCAGCCAGTTCCCTGCCCCAGGGGTCGATGAGCCAGAGACCTTCGGGGTGACCGAATTTCGGGCCAAAGAAGAAGCCAGAGCTGTGGCCGCCGACGGGATAGGGCGCGGTTTCGATGTTGACGGCGGGCTGAGGGCCGGACCATTGCTGATATTTGAATTGCCGCCAGTCGACGTTGAGTGAATCGTAAAATTCGGCGAGGAACGAACCGGCTAATGGCGGGAAGCAAGCGGCGGAGCCTTGATGGGCGCTGAGGCGCTGGCCATCGACGTTGAACTCGTTGCGCTTCGCTTCGCCGCCAAAGACGGCGTGGTTGTCGAGTACGAGGCAAGTCTTCCTGGATTTTGAAGCGCGCGCGAAAAAGAGGGCAGCGGACAGGCCGCTGATGCCGCCGCCGATGATGGCGCAATCGAAGGTTTCGGAGGTGTCGGTGATGGGCTGGGCGGAGGCGTTGAAGACATGATCCCGGATTTGATGGCCCGCAGTCATGACGGCGTGGGTGTTGCCGTTGGAAGACGCGTAATCGCCGATGCCGGAATAGCCGGTCCAATCGTCTTCGGACATAAGCTGGAAGGGTGCGATCGGGCGTAGGAGAGCTGCGCCGGCGGCGAGGAGAGTGGAGTTGAGGAGATCGCGGCGATCGATGGGAGTGTTGAGGCCGAGGGCATCGCCGGTTGCGGCTGATTTGGAACTGGGCTCATCCATGCTCTATCAGGAGTACCATGGACGACTATACTTGCAGTTGTGAGCGCCCATCCATACGACGATGATCTTGTCCAGGCGGCGTTTACTCAGAAGAACTACGGCTGGCAGACCGAGTACCTCAGACCTTTGGCGAAGCGATCTATAGCTGAAGCAGAATGTATGCTCGGAGTACTGTATCAGCTTGGATTGGGAGTGGAACTAGACCCTGGACTCGCCGAGAAGTGGTTTCTGCGAGCGGCGCGAAAGAATTTCCCGATCGCCTGGTGCAATTTGGGTACGCTCTATTTGTCCGGGGCGCCGGGGCAAGTATCCGAAAGCAAAGCTAAGGATTGTTATCAACGAGCCGCCAAAGCGGGCGGTCCCAGCCACGCCGGCTACCTCTGATTGTCTCCAGCCTACAGTGCTGCCGGCATGGGCAAGCCACACTTACCCAGAGCCTTGGCGATGAGGACAACGGCGTCCGGTTCGGCGACGGAGCGGGCGACGGAGGTTTCGAGGATGAGCATGCTGCGGGCGCGTTCGAGCATCTTCTTTTCCCGGAAAGAAAGCGGCTTAGACATCTGGATGATGAGAAGCGCTTTGAACACTTCGGCAATCTCGAAGAGGCTCCCGCCTTTCATCTTATCGGAATTTTCTTTAAACCGGTCTTTCCAATCGGCGGCGCAACAGGGGCGCCCGGCGGACAGATACGTGAGTACCCGGTTAATCTCACTGCATTTGGTGACTTTACGCAGCCCTACGTCGCCGACGTGGGAAAACGGAACCATCACGGTCATGCGGTTTGGGGAAAGACGGAGCAGATAGAAGCGCTCCGACTGGGTACCGAAAGCACGAGAACTAATGTTCTCAATTGTGCCAACTCCGTGGTTTGGGTAAACCACCTTCTCACCAACCTGGAAGGTCATGCACGGACCTCTTTCATTCGAACTGGATTAAAACGTCTAGCCTGAAGAGAATAGTAAACCTGTATAAAGGTTTCGTCAAGGGAAAAATACAAACCTGTCCGAAAAGTTAGTGTATACGACTTAAACGTTTAAAGCCGCCTATAGTTGGAGATTGAGCGGAGTGACCACCTGGGCTGAGTGTATCGTCAAATCGCGCAAAAAAGCGGACTTTGCCGTAGCAAGTCCGCTTCCAAACAAACCTAGGACCAGTACTTTTAGAGGATATCGGCGGACCAGTTCTCGAGAATCGCTTTGACCTTCTGGCAAAACTGATCGGCGAGGGCACCATCGATCAAGCGGTGGTCGAAGGTGAGGGCGAGATGCGCCTGGGAGCGAATGGCGATGGCATCGCCTTCCACAACAACGGGCAACTTCTCGACCGCGCCCACGCCCAAGATGGCGACTTGCGGCTGGTTGATGACCGGGGTGGCAAAGATGCTGCCGAAACTGCCGAAGTTGGTGATGGAGAACGTGCCGCCGGCTACTTCGTCGGGCTTGAGCTGACGGGAGCGTGCGCGGGTGGCGAGGTCGACGATGGAGCGCTGCAAGCCGGCGACGTTCTTTTCGTCGGCATTGCGGATAACAGGAACGATGAGGCCACCTTCGAGAGCGACGGCGATGCCGATGTTGATATCGCGGAAGTAGACGATGTTTTTGCCGTCGATGGAGGAATTGAAGATGGGGAAAGCGCGGATGGCTTCGGCGGCGGCGGCGGTCACAAAGGGCAGAAAGGTGAGGGAGAAGCCATTGCGGGAGTGGAATTCGTCCTTGGCCTTGGCGCGCAGCTTGGCGATTTTGGTCATGTCCACCTTATGAACGGTGGTGACATGTGCGGAGGTGCGCTTGCTTGCGACCATGTGCTCAGCGATTTTCTGACGCATGTTGCTCATGGGCTCGACGCGGGTTTTGGCGGCCTCGGCGAGCGGCAAGGGCGCGGGAGGCGGAGCAGCGGCGGCTGGCGGAGCGGGAGCGGGTGCAGCGGTAGCGGGCGGAGCGACCACTGCGGGCGGCGCTGGGGGTGGGGTGGGCGGGGCGGCGGGCACCGGAGGCGGCGGTGGAGGAGGAGGCGCGACCGGGCGCGGCGGGGCAGATGGGCGAACGGCCTGGGTTGCCATATAGGTTTCGACATCCTGCTTGGTGATGCGGCCGCCGGCACCGGTGCCTTTCACTTGCGATAGGTCGATATTGAATTCGCGCGCCATTTTGCGGACGAGCGGGGAAAGCAAGCCGTATTCTTCTTCGGCATCGGCAGCAGCGGCGGGGGGAGCGGGCGGCTGAGGTGGAGGTGGCGGTTCCACGGGATAGGGTCCGGCGGCGGCGGGCTGAGGCATGGGTGGAGGAGGAGGCGGAAACGCGCGCACGGGCGGCGGCAGCGGAGGGACGTTGGCCGGCGTGGGCAGCGGCGGCGGGGGTGGCGGAATGGCGGGTTTCACTTCGGTAGTGGGTGGCGGGGCCGGCGGCTTCGGTTTGGCCGCGCCATCGCCAATGCGCGCCACGATGGTCTTGATGGCTACGGTGGCGCCTTCCTGGACCAGCACTTCGCTTAGCACGCCAGCGGCGGGAGACGGAATTTCCGTATCCACTTTGTCGGTTGAAATTTCAAAGAGGGGCTCATCGCGCTCGACCCGGTCGCCGGGCTTTTTGAGCCAGCGGGTGAGAGTTCCCTCGACAATACTTTCGCCCATCTGGGGCATTTCCACGTCAATCATCGCGTCTCCTGCAATTCTTTGGAACAATTCGAGGCGGCCAGACCGCCTTCGGTAAAGGCCGCAGCGGGCAAGCCGCCTGGGGCCATCAGCAATTCGTAATCGAAAATGTTGGCGAGCGAAGCGGCCACGGCGCGCATCACTTCGTCACGGGTCGCCTTACAGCCCAAGCTTCGCATTGAGCAAACCGGCTTAGTAAGCCCGCACGGGACAATGTATTTGAAGTAAGACAGGTCGGTTTCCACATTGAGGGCGAAACCGTGTGAAGTAATCCAGCGGCTGATATGTATCCCGATCGCGGCGATCTTTTCGCCCTGCACCCAAACACCTTCATATCCACGTTCCGGAAGCCGATGGGCGGCTATGCCGAAAACCGCCAGCGCATCGATCAAACATTGCTCGATGCCTTGGAAGAAGGCATGGACATCGCGTTTCCATTCTCGCAAATCGAGAATCGGATAGCCTACCAGCTGGCCGGGGCCGTGGTAGGTGACATCGCCGCCGCGGTCGGTTTCGAAATATTGGATGCCGGAGCGATCGAGAATTTCCTCGCTCGCTAGAACGTGCTGTTGCTTGCCGTTGCGGCCCATGGTGACGACGTGGGGATGTTCGACAAACAGCAGGGTGTCGACCCCCTCGCCGCGTTGGCGCTCAGCGACGAGGCGCTGCTGGAGCGCGAAGGCTTCCGAGAAGGGCATGCGCCCGAGATCGAGAACTTGCAGAGGCCTGCGGGCCGGATCGCTCTGGCGACACGCTAGGTCGCTCACGCCACACGCCAAGTCGCTCTCCCGACACGCTAAGTCGCTCACGCTCTCGGCTCCGATTGGGAAGAATCGCCGATAGGAAATAGTTGCGGCATGGAGCTAGATGTTGATGGCCAAGCCATAGACGTTGTTGAACGCTTCGCCGATGGCTTCGTAGATGGTTGGATGGGCGTGGATGGTGCTCATCATGGTTTCGACGGTGGCTTCGGCTTCCATCGCGGTGACCGCTTCGGCGATGAGCTCAAACGCCTCGGGGCCGATGATATGAACGCCCAAAATTTCGCCGTATTTCTCTTCGGCGATAACTTTGACGAAGCCTTCGTGCTTGTCGAGGATGGTGGCCTTGCTATTGCCGACGAAGGGGAACTTGCCGACTTTTACACTGTAGCCCTGGGCGCGCGCTTGCGCTTCGGTGAGGCCGACGCTGCCAATGCCGGGATCGGTATAAGTTGCGCCCGGAATGCGATTTTTGTTGATGGGGCGAACGTTCTTGCCGGCAATGTGGCCCACGGCGACCATGCCTTCGGCCGTGGCGACGTGCGCCAACTGCGGCGTGCCCGCGACGATGTCGCCGATGGCGAAAAGACCGGGCTCACCGGTTTCCTGAAATTCGTTAACCTTCACGAAGCCGCGGTCCAGCTGCGCGGCGGTGTTTTCGAGGCCGCACTTTTCGGTATTGGGCTTGCGGCCTACGGCGACCAGGAGCTTGTCGAATTCCATGCGCTCGGTTTGGCCGCTCGCTAGCGTGACGTCGAGGCTTACGCTATTGGCCTGGCGGGTAACGTTTTCGGCACGCGCGCCGGTTTCGACGCGAATGCCGGCCTTTTTGAAACTTTTCTCCAGTTCCTTGGAGATTTCTTCATCTTCAACGGGCACCACGCGCGGCAGCATTTCCAAAACCGTCACTTTCGAGCCGAAACGGCTAAAGATGGAGGCGAATTCGACACCCACCGCACCAGCCCCTATGATTCCTAGTGTGGCGGGAACCTCAGTCATCTCAAGAATTTGTATGTTGGTGAGGAGGAGGTTGTTATCGGGTTCAAGGCCAGGGAGCATGCGCGCTTCCGAACCGGTGGCGAGAATGATGTTTTTCGATTCCACGGTTTGGACGCCTTGATCATTGGTCACTTCAATGCGGCCGCCGCCGAGAAGGCGGGCGCTGCCCTTGATGAGGTCGACCTTGTTCTTGCGCATCAGGAACTCGATGCCTTTGGAGTGCTTGGCGACGATTTTGTTCTTCTTCTCGAGAATACGGCCGTAGTTTAGGCGTGCACCGGCGCATTCGATGCCCTGCGCTTCGGGGTTTTTGAAATAATCCCAGACATCGGCGGAGTGGAGGAGACTTTTGGTGGGGATGCAACCCACGAGCAGGCAGGTGCCGCCGAGACGGAGCCGGCGCTCAATTAATGCTGTTTTCAGACCATATTGGCCGGCGCGAACCGCAGCGGAATAGCCCCCAGGGCCACTGCCAATGACCACAACGTCGTATGCCATTTTCGCTTCAAGTGTAGCATTCAGTCCTTATTTTTCAGCGGTTTCAGGCGGGCGACACTCCTTT
>Ga0302320_10022909_pt1 | contig 12295 bp, 3 predicted proteins | sample Bog_T0_3_FD_202130 | JGI IMG/M metagenome (GOLD analysis project Ga0302320, IMG submission 202130) | Peat permafrost microbial communities from Stordalen Mire near Abisko, Sweden - Bog_T0_3 | ecosystem: Environmental > Terrestrial > Soil > Wetlands > Peat | place: Sweden: Abisko, Stordalen Mire...
CATCTGGTCCGTCCGCAACGGCATCATTCTCTCCGGGCAGGGCACGGCCGGCATCAGCTTCCAGGCCGGCGGCCCGGGGCCCCTGGCCGTGACCTGCTCCGGGGCCACGGTCCTGTTCGAGGTGCTGCCCCCGCCGCGGGCTGAGACCTTCGCGCCGGCCCGGGCGCATCCGGGCGAAAGCTTCCCGGTGGCCCTGCCGGCTGCAGGCATCCGGTCCTGGATGTGGGAGGCGGCCGGGGCCGCCCCGCCGCCGGATCCCCTGGCCAATCCCATCGTCATCAAGGCCGAAAGCGCAGGGACCATCCAGCTCAGGGGCACGGTCCTGGACCAGGCCGGGTCGCTATGACCCCGCCACCGACAGCTGGACCGACGCCGGCACGCTGGATTCCGCCCGGTCCGCCCACAGCGCCACCCTGCTCCAGGACGGCGCCACGGTGGCGGTGTTCGGCGGGGATCCGTTCCAGGCCAATCTGGAGTTGCGGCGGTAGGCGGGCGTCAGGGTCCGGCCAGGGACAGCCCCACCCGGTGGCCCAGCCCCACCCCTTCGGCCCTGAACCCGCCCGGGACCGGGTCCACCGTGTCCGCCGGGCTGGGCAGCGCGCCCCAGCCCAGGACCCTGGCCAGCAGGCGGTGGGCCTGGTCGTAGCGATAGCTGCGGGTGAGCGGCCCGGCGCGGACCCTCAGCACCCACACCCCCTCCGCACGGCCCACCTCCAGCCCGTCCACCGGCGCGCCGAACGCCTGCTCCAGCTGGGCGGCGCTCCAGGTGCGGACCCAGGGGCGGGAGGGCGCGCGCTGCGCGAGCGTCTGGCCGGGGTCCGCGCCGCCCCAGACTTCCCGGGCGGACAGGGGCCGGCCGCCGTCGTCGCTGGTCCATTGGCTGGGGCCGGGGGCCCGGGCGGCGGCACAGATGGCGGACCAGTCCGGGTCGGAAAGGCCGGGGTCCTGGACCGGGGTGGACGCCTGGAGCCGGTGGCCGGCGAAGGCCGGGCGAGGGCCGCGGCCGATGAAGCAGGCGGTGCGGGTGCTGTCGTCCACGTCGGCGTCGGGGAAGCGGGCGCCCAGGGCCAGGAAGCGCAGGACGGCGGCGCCCAGTTCCAGCCGCAGCGCGGACCGGTCCGCGGGCAGCTCGGCGGCGATGACGCCGGCCACGTACTCCCGCGGGGACATGCGGGCGATGAGCCGCGGGGCGCCGTCCCGGGAAACGCAGCTCACCTCGCCCTGGAAGCGCCGGGTCAGGCCGCTGCCGGGTTCGGACAGCTCCAGCAGGCCGGGGCCGGCGCTGTCCCCGGGCAGCAGTGGGCGCAGGGCGCCGGGCCCCAGGTAGCCCGCGCCGCACAGGACGGGGTCGGGGCCCAGGTTGCGCACCGTGAAGCCGGCGGCATGGAGCAGCTCGAAAAGGCGGACCCGCACGGCGGCGCCTTCGATCCGGGGGCGCGCGGACCGCGCGGACCGGGCGGCGCGCGGGGCCCAGGGCCGGAACTGGTCGATGGGCGCGGCCAGTGCCCGGGCGGCTTCGATCCCGCGCCCGGGCTGCAGCCGGGCCAGGATGGCCCAGCCCGCGTCGTCCACCGCCAGCGCCAGGCCCACGGTGTGCACCGGATCGGGGCCGGCGGCGGTGCCGGTCTTGGCCCAGAACCCGCGGTGGCCCAGGCTGCCCGCGGTGCCGGTGAGCGCGGCCTCGCGCAGGCCCGCCAGCACCTCCCGGCGGATGGGCTCGGCCCCGGGCCAGGGCGTGCCCACCAGGCGCACGTAGGCCCGCAGCAGGGCCGAAGGGGCGATGGCCGGGGCGGCGCCTTCCAGGCCCAGGGCCTGGCGGGCCGATCGGGGCGCTGGCTGGAAGCCCTCCTCCGCCAGGGTGGCAGCCAGGGTCTCCATGGGCGTTGCTTCGGCCAGGCGCAGGAAGTAGGTATTGCAGGACACGGTCAGGGCCCCGGCCAGGCCCAGCTCGCCGTGCCCGGACCGGAGCCAGCAGCCGGATTCGGGCCCGCAGGCGAACCGCGGCGTGGGTTCCCCGGGATGGGCCGTGGCCCATGCCTTGGCCAGGAACGGCTTCACCAGCGAGCCCACTGCCAGGGGCTGGTCCGTGGCGCTGGATTCCGCGGCCGGCGCGCCGGGCTCCAGGCGCCAGAGGCTGAGCCGGGCGTCCGCCGCGGGCGCGGCCACGGCCAGCAGGGCCGCCAGCAGCTGCGCGGCCAGCCTCAAGGCCCGGTCCCGAACCGGACCCGCTCTTCCCAGCCGTCCGGGGTGCGGCGGCGTTCCACCGTCAGCGAGGTCACGGCAGGCATCCAGCCCAGGAGGCCCAGCACCTGGTCGCACAGCGGGCGCACCGCCTCCGGCCGCTCCGGCCCTTCCACCCGGGCCCAGCGGGGGCCCTGGGCCCGCACGGCGCGGAGATCCACCCGGCCCCAGCGCACCAGTCCGGGATCGGGCGCGGCTTCGGGCAGGTCCTTGAGGTCCGCGGCGCTGGGAGCGGCCCACAGCAGCGGGCCCGCCCGCAGCAGGGCCAGGGCCGGCAGGCCGGGGCCGACCCGGATCTCCCGGGCCCCGTCCACCAGCGCCACGGTGGCCTTGCCGGCCCGGCGCGCCGCAGTGGCCCGGCAGCATTCCAGGAACGCGTCATCCATTGCGGCCGGCCAGGGGAAGGCCATGCGCCGCACCCCGCCGGCCGAGACACTGAAACCCCAGCTGTCCACGTCCTGCCTTGCCAGCAGGGCCTTCCAGGGCCCCAGGTCGGCTTCCTCGCCGGGGTGGGCGGCCATGGTGCGGGGCCGGGTGTAGTCCACCGCGTAGGCCCCGGGCTGGATCGGGACGGCGTCCGGCAGCGGGCCGGGGGCCGGTCCCGGCAGGTCCTCGGGGGCCGGCACCGGCTCCAGCAGCCCGCGCCGGAACGCGGCCCAGAAGCCCGGCCCGGCCTCCCAGCCGGCGGCGGCGAAGGGGGCCGGGTCGAACCGGTAGACCCCGCCGCGGGGCTCGGTGGTGCCCGTGCGCAGCTCCACCAGCCCGGAGGGCTCCCGCCGCAGGGCCGCGCGCACCAGGCCGGTCTCCGGACCCTGGACGAAGGGGAACTCCCGGCGGAAATAGCGGTCCCGGCGCAGGGCGTCCAGGTCCAGCTCCATGGCCGCCAGGCCCGCCAGGGGCGGCTCCAGGCCTCGGCCAGACTGGGCGGCCTCCAGCGCCAGGCGCATGGCCCGCTCGCTGGTGGCCAGGATCAGCCAGCTGCCGCGCCGGGCCCAGGCCAGGCCCATGCGCCGGTCCGGGTCGGCGCCTGTGTCGCCGGCGCCTCGGGTCACCAGCGTGTAGCCGGCGCCCTGGTGGGTGCGGGCCGCGCCCCGGGGCAGCGGGAACGGCAGCTGGGCCATGGGTGTGTCCACCACCAGCACCGCCTCCAGCTGGCCCACCTGGAGCAGGGCCAGCCCCAGCCGGCGCGGGCGGAGCCTTGCGATCTGGGTCCAGGTCCAGGGCAGGTCGCGGCCCAGGAGCCGCCACTGGTTCTCCAGCTTCGAGCCTACCCGGCTCTTGCGCCAGGCCGCGGTCAACGGCTCGCCGTCACGCGGGGCGCCGGACAGGAAGGCGCGGAACTCCCCGGTCAGCGCGGCGTCGAAGGCCGCGGCGTCGGGGATGGCGAGCCGCAGCGGGGCCTCGGGCAGCGGCAGCGGCTCGGCCCAGAGCCGGAGCGCCAGCAGGGCGGCGAACAGGGACTTCATGGCGCACCTTCCTGCTTGAGCACGTTGACCAGCATGGCCCAGGTGAGGTCCCGGGGGCGGATCGGCGCGGGCTTGCCGTCCACCACCTGGAAGGGCTCGACCCGGCCCGGGGGCGGCAGCTCCACCGCCAGGCCTCTGGCGCCCCGTTCGGTGAGCACGGCCAGGACCGCCCGGGCCCCGGGCTCGTCTCCGCAGCGGGCGGCGATCAGGGCCAGATCGGCCAGGGCCGCGTCGATGGAGGCGGGGGAGAACTTGCGCTCGGCAAGGTACTGGGCCATGAAGGCAGGATCGGAATACCCCCTCAGGGCCTTGCGGGCCGCCCCGGGCGAGGCGGGCAGCAGCCCCCGGGCCGCGCGGAGATCCAGGAGCGTGCGGTCCCCGCCGTGGCCCAGCCGCAGCGCCAGGGCGGCCCGGGCGGCGGCGTCCTCGCCCAGAGGGGAGATGGCGCGCAGGGCGGAGCCGGCCGACAGGGCGTCGTACGGATGCTCCTTGAGCCGGGCCCCGAGGTCGCCGCCGCGCCACACGGCCAGGGCGCCCCGCCAGTACTCAGGCGCCGGCTGGGGCAGCGCCCAGCGCCGCCAGAGCCCGAAGGCCTCGCTTTCCTCCTCGGCGCTCCAGAGCGCGCGCCGCCGGCCGTCCAGCACCACCCGGGCGGCCTGGGCGGGCTGCTTCAGGGCCACCAGGGCCGAGGCCCTGAGGCGGGTGGCGAACCAGCCGGGGCCGCCGGGGCAGCGGGCCAGCCAGACCGGGGCCGCGGCCGGCGCCACCGCGGCCAGGGCCGGCACCAGTCCGGACAGTTCGTACGGCTGCATCTCGCCGCGGAACCAGGCTTCGTCCAGCTGCCGTGCCAGGTCCGGCAGCTGCGGGCCTGAGCCCAGCCTGAAGGCGAGCTCCCACTGGGCGACCGGCACCGGGCCCTGCTCCCGCAGCTGGCGCAGGAACGCGCTGAACCGCTCCCGCACCTGCTGTCCGGCGGGCAGGTCCCGGAACGGCTGGAGCCAGGCCTGGAGCCTGGCCACCAGGGGATCGGCGGCGGGTGGCTGCTCGGCCGGGGCGCCCGCCTCATAGGACATCCGCTCGCCCCGGCCCAGGGTGGCCAGCAGACCGTCCACCTGGGCCTGGGCCGGGCCGGTCTCGCCCCGGCCCAGGCGCAGGCGCAGGGCCAGGAGGTGCCAGCTGTCGGGGCGGTCCGGGCCGGTGAGCTGCGCGAACAGCGGCGACTGGGCCACGGCAGGGTCCAGGGCCTGCTCCAGGGCCTGCAGGGCCGCGGGCCGCTCCGGCGGGTTCTGCGCCTGCAGCCAGGGCGCGGCCTGGGGCCAGGCCGGCCCCAGCCTGGCCAGGCCGGCCGTGGGCAGTTCGGCGACGCCGCCCGCCCACAGCTCGTGGAGCCAGATGCGCAGCTGGGCCCGGGTCAGGTGCGCCTCGGCGCCCCGCCAGCGGCTGGCCAGGGCGAAGCGGTAGCTCTGCGGGTCGGCGGTGCGGAACCGGGCCGCGGCTTCCGGCCGCCGGTCCTGCAGGTAGGCCAGGAAGGCGGGCGCCACCGGCTGCCTGGGGTCCAGGCAGGCCATGGGCGCTGGCAGGCCCAGGCGCCCGGCCAGGACGGCCAGATCCAGGAAGGCGGGTTCGGCCAGGGTGGGCTGGGCGGCCTGGACGAAGGCCTTGAAGGCCTCGGCGGCCTCGGCCTTGCGACCGGCGGCCGCCAGCAGTCCCAGCCTGGCCTCCAGCCACCGGGGGTCCCGGGCCGGGCCGGGGCTGGCCTCCGCCAGTTCCAGGGCCAGCGGCACCTGCTTGAGGGCCCGGGCCAGCCGCACCGCCAGGATGCTCTGCTGCGAACCGGACGCCGCCGCAAGGGGCAGCCGGGCGGCGCTGGGGTCGCCCTGGCGGTAGCGCGCCAGGGTCTCAAGAACGTACCAGGCCTCGCCTGGGCGTTCGCCCCAGAGCGCCCCGGGAAGCCGGCCGCGGTCCGCGCCCTGGCCCTGCACCAGGTCCTCGCCCCGGTCCAGCGCCCTGCCCTGGGCATCCCGGCGCGGGGCGAATTCCGGCCAGGTCCAGCGGGCGTCCGCGCTGAGCACGTCGCCCACGGTGCGGGGGCCCCGCAGCTTGGCCACCAGGGGATCCTCGGCCGATGCGGGAGCGCCCTGCAGCAGCCGGCCCAGGGCCACGCCGATCTGCTCCACGGTGCGCCGGCGGGCCTGGACCGCCTCGGCCGGCTCCCAGAAACCGAACCAGGCGGCACGGGCCTGCTCGGGCAGCGCCGCCACCAGGGGCCGCGCCTCCCAGCGCCGGGCCGCCAGGGCCCAGAACCGGTCCCAGAGCCTGCGCTCAGCCATGACTTCGGCCAGTTCGCGGACCATGGCGGGCCTGGCCGCCAGGGCCCGGGTGAAGGCCTGGAGCACCTCGGGGTCCCGCAGCCAGGCCGACCAGGGCAGCGGCTCGACGTTGGCGGCGACGGGGGCGTCGCTCCGCACCTGGGCCATCAGCTCCCGCCAGCGCGGCTCCACGAACGCCGCCAGCTCCTCCGACTGTTCCCGCCGGGCCAGTTCCCGCAACCAGAGCATGGCCAGGTCCGGCTCCCGGAACGCCATGGCGCCATTGCCCTGCGGCCGGATGAGCTCGGCCCCCACCTGCTCGGCCCAGGGGAACGCCGCCGCCTGCTGCCAGGGGCCGGGCCGGGCCGCCAGCAGGCGCTGGGCCAGGGCGGCGCGCAATCCAGGCTCCAGCCCGGAGGCGCCGATGAAGGGCCACCACCGTGCCAGGGCGGCGGTGTCCGGCCGGCCGGGGAACAGCAACTGGAGCAGGCGGGCCTGGACCGTCTCCCGGGCCTCGGCCCGCCCCTGCCCCGCCAGCACGGCCCCGGCCTCGGCCAGGAATTCCCTGTCCCCGGAGCGGGCCTCCAGCAGGCGCGTGAACTGTCCGGTGAGCAGGGCCAGCTGGGCCTGGCGCCGCCCGGAGAGCCGGGTCCGGGCCAGGTCGGCCGCGTCGCCCCTGGCGGAGAGCAGGCGCAGCGCCAGCTCGGCCTGACCCCATTCGGCCAGGCGGTCGGCGGCGCGGGCCTTGCGCTCGGCCAGTTCGTCGGTCTTGCCCGGCGCCTGACGGGCGTAGGCGGCCAGGGCGGCCTGCTCCACCGCCAGGGCCTTGAGGGGCTGGCCGGAATCGGTGTAGAGGCCGGCGCGCCAGCGCGCCACGGTCTCGTCGGCGGCCCGGGGCCGGTTCCACTCCGCCAGGAGATCGGCCGCTTCCCCGGGCCGGTCCGCCCGCGCCAGGATGTCCGCCGCCTCCCGCCAGAGCAGTTCCTGGTCGGGGCGGATCTTCACGGCGGCGCGGGCCGCCTCGATGGCGCCGGGCACATCGTGGAAGCAGCGGCGCAGGTCGCGCACCGCCACCACCCAGCGCACGTCCCTGGGGCTGCGCTCCCGCTGGCGCTGGAAGAAGGCCAGCAGCTCGGGCCCCGTCCCGGCCCGGGACGCGGAACGGCCCGCCTCCATGATCCAGGGCCGCTCGGTGCGCCGGTTCAGGGCCTCGATCCAGCAGGCGGTGGCCGGCGCCCGCTCCAGGTCGGCGGCCTGGGCCAGCGTTCGGTACAGCTCCGCCCGGCGCTCGGGCTTGAGCATGGGTTCCTGGATTCTGGCCAGGGCCAGCGGGTCCCAGCCGGGCTCGGCCCGGAACGAGAGCCGCGCCAGCAGGTGGGCCGCGCGCAGGCGGCCGTCGTCGTCCAGCCCGTCCAGGGCCAGCAGCTGGTCCACGGCCCGGCGGGCCCTGGGCAGGTCCGAAGCCTCCAGCCCGGCCTGGGCCAGGCGCTGCAGCAGGTCCTGCCGGTAGCCTTCACCGGCCCGGGCCGCGGCCTGCTCCAGCAGTTCCCGGCTCTCCTCGGCCAGCCCGGCCCGGGCCAGGAAGCTCAGCCGGTCCTCCAGCAGGCCCAGGCTCCAGGGGTAGCGGCCGGTGAGCCGGCGCCACTCCTGTGCGGCGGCGGGAGCGCCCTTGGCCCGCTCCAGGTAGCCCGCGCGCTGGGCCTCGGCCTGGATCCGCACAGTGCCTTCGGACAGCCTGGCGATGTGCGCGTCCAGCCCGGCCCAGACCGCGTCGGCCTCGGCCAGCCGGCCGCTTGCGGCCAGGAACCGTGCCCGCTGGATCTCCTGGCTGACCCGGTCCTCCTCGGACGGCGCCAGCTGGGCCCTGCGGGCCAGGACCCGGTCCTGGAAGGCCACCATCCGGTCCTTGCTCCAGCGGCCGGCGAGGAATCCGCCCTGGCTGTCGGCCCAGGCCAGGAAGGCCGGCGTGGTGGCCGCGGGCATCATCTCGGCCAGCTTTTCCATCAGCAGGCCGCCCATGCGGCGGATGGCGTCGGACTGGTCCGGGCGGCGGGCGTCCCGGGCGGTCTGCCGGGCCGCGCGGCCCATGGGGTCGGCGGGCTGGTCCAGGTGGTCGATCCAGGCGTCGTCGGCCCAGTCCCGGGCGTCCGGCGTGTCGAGGGTGGCCAGGGGGAAGCAGGCGGCCAGCTCCCGCTCGGCCTCGGCGCTGCCCGGGGCCAGGCGCAGGATCCGCGCCTCCACCAGGGCGTACACCCGCTCCCGGGCCAGCAGCTGGCCCAGCCGGCGCAGCGCGCGCGGATTCTGGTCGTAGCCGGAATCCACCCCGGGCTCCTCGGAGCGGGAGACGTCCAGGTACTCGCGGACGGCGCCCTCGAGGTCCCTCAGGTTCTCCCGCAGCACCCCGGCCTCGAAGGCCAGGAAGCGGGGCCGGCCCATGGCCTTGCGCCCGGCCTCCAGCACCTCCAGGGCCTCCCGGTCGTGGCCGTAGTCCCAGAGCAGGGTGGCCAGTTCCGAAACCCGGGCGGGATCGCGCGGCTCCCCGGCCAGCAGGTTGCGCCAGAGCGCCATGGCCTGGGCCGGCCTGCCCCGCTCCTCCTCCATCTCGCCCAGTTGGGTCCACAGCGGCCCGGCCTGGTCCAGGGCCGGGGCGGTGCGGGCCACCAGGGCCCGGGCGGGCTCGAAGTGGGATGAGGCCAGGGTGTTCAGCGACCGGTGCAGGGACAGCACCCGCAGGGCCAGCGCCCCGTCCCCGGGATAGGCGGCGGCGAGCCGGTCGCCGGGGGCGGCGGCCCGCTCGAACCGGGACAGGCGCGCCCAGCCTTCGAACAGCAGCAGGTCGTCCACCGGGGTGTGCTCCGGCCGGGCCTCGATGGCTTCCAGCCGGGCCTCCAGCTGGCCCATGGTCTGGCCGAACCAGGCCTCCCGCTGCCCGGGGTCGGCGAACAGGATGGCCCAGCGCCGGTCCTCCAGCAGCTGGTCCGGTACCACGACCCTGGAACGGCCGCCCCGGGGCGGTTCGGGATGCCTGGCCCATTCGCCGGCGGGCACCAGCCTCCCGGCCTGGCGGAACACCTCGGGGCTGTGCGGGAACCGCTCCAGCGCCTTGAGCCGCACCCAGTCGGCCCACAGCACCATGCGCGCCCGGTTGCCGGCGGCGGGCTGGTCCGGAGCTGCCATGGCCGCGTCCCCGGCGCCGTCGGCGCGGCGGAACAGCTCGGAGCCGCGGAACCGGGCCGCCACTTCCTCGGCCAGCCGGCGCAGTTCGGCGTTGTAGCTGCGCCGGGCATACCAGCGCGCGGCCCTGGCCCAGACGCCGGGACCCTGGAACTGGTCCAGGGCCCGCTGGTAGCGCGGCCCCAGATCATCGTCCAGGTTCCACCCCTCCAGCCGGGCCGCCAGGTCCAGCCACAGCTGCTCGGCGGCGGGCATGCGGTCCAGCTCGGTGAGGATGAGGCCGAGTCCAGCCCGGTGGGAGGGGTCCAGGTGGTCCAGCCGGGCGATGGCCCCGTTGAGCAGGTCCGGATAGGCCTTTCCGGCCAGCGGCGAGCGGGTCCCGTCCGGGGCGGCGAAGCGCAGCCGGGCCTTGAACAGGCGGACCTCCTCGGACCGCGGCACGGCCTCTATCTGGGCGGCGAGCAGGGCCACGCGGCGGCCCTCGTCGGCCAGGGCCGGCGGCCCGGACTCCACCAGCGGCAGCAGGTCCAGGGCGGCCTTGCCCTCGCCCCGCTCCACGTGGCGTTCCATGATGGCCACCCGCAGCCCGGGCAGCTCCGGGTTTTCGGGCGCGCGCTGGGCCAGGGCTCCGGCCAGGGCCCGGGCGGTGGCGAAGGTGCGGTCCGGAAGGGAGCCGTTCTCCAGCCGGTCCAGGGTGTCTTTCCAGTCCACACCGGTGAGCAGGAAGGACACGGCGCCGGTCCAGAACCCCGGGGTCCGGTCGAGGCTTGCCACCCAGCGGTGGTCCTCGTCGTTGGTGACGCCCCAGGCCAGGGGGCGGCCCCCGGCGCGCAGGGCCAGGCGGGCCAGGCCGGCCAGGTCCCCGGTCTGCTCCGTGCCGGTGCCGGCGTGGGCCGCGGCCAGGGCCGCGCGGAAGGCTTCGGGGACGGCGTCCAGTTCTCCGTACAGCCGGGCGATGAGCAGGGGCTCCGGACGGCCCAGGCCCTGGCCGTAGCGCCGCTCCATCTGGCGCAGCAGGTCGGCGGCGGCGCCGCCCTGGCCGCGGCCCTGGAACCAGGTGGCCAGGCGCGCCAGGGCCGGGGCGTCGAACCGGGCCTCCAGGGTGGCGCGCCAGACGGCCGGCAGCTGGCCCGCGGCCTGGTCCGTGCGGGCCGCGTAGGCCTTGCGGAAGTCCATGCTCCAGGGCTGGTCCACCGCCCCGTCCAGCAGCCGGAAGGCGCCCTTGGCGTCGCCGTGGGCGGCCCTGAGGTCGGCGGCCAGCAGCAGCCTGCGTTCGGGCTCCAGGGCCGGGGCCGAAGCCAGGGCCTTGTCCGCCTCGTCCAGGCGCCCGGCCTTTTCCAGCGCCCGGACCCAGGCCTCCAGGGCTTCGCTGTCCCGGGGGAAGAGGGCGGACCGGGCCTGGCGCATGGCGATGGGATCGGCCAGTTCGGGATGGCGTTCGGCCCACTGGATGCGCGCGTCGGCCAGGGCCGCCCGCTCCTCGCCGGCCAGGCCCGGCAGCGCCTGCTCCGCGGCCCGGAAGGCGGCGGCGGGCTCCTGGTGGGCTGCGGCCCAGCGGGCCAGCTCGGCCCAGGCAGCGGGGCCGGTGGCCTTGGCCCAGCGCTCCATGGCCTCCAGGGCGCCCTTGCGGTCGCCCAGGGCCAGCCGGGCCTCGGCCAGGTGGCGGAGAGCGGACGCGTCTTGGCCAGCCTCCAGCAGCCGGGCCAGTTCGGCGGTGGGGGTCGGGTAGTGCACCCGGTGGCCGTCCACCATGGCGAACCGGGTGGCGATGGCGTAAAGCCAGTCGCCTTCGGCCAGGTCCTCCCAGGGGAGCACCGAAGCGGCCAGCCCGGCGGCGGCCACCGCCAGGCACCAGGCGAGAGCGCGCGGCAGCCTCACGGCCTCACCTCCAGGACGGCGCGGGCGAACCCGCGGTTCTTGGCGGCGTCCACGGCCTCGAACAGGACTTCCCGGCTGCCCTCGCTGCCCGGGGGGATCCAGACCAGGCCGACGCAGCGCTGCTCTCCGGCGTCCCAGCGCAGCGGCACCGGGGCCCCGTCCCCCACCCGGGCGCTGAGGAACACCACGTCCTGGTCCGCGGCGGCGGCGATCCGGAGCATGGTCCCGGCCCGGCACTGGGCGGGCAGCAGGGGCCGGATCTCCGGGGCCCTGCCGGCCAGGATGAAGTGCTTGGTCTCCGAGACGAGCGCGCCGCCGGCGTCCCGCACCAGGATGCGCACCGGGTAGCGGCCGTCCTTGAGCCCCTCGGGCACCAGGAAGCGGCCTTCCCAGACGGTGCTGGCGGGCCGGCGCACCAGCTCGAGGCGCAGCCCGAACGGCAGCAGCGCGGTGGCCGAGACCGTGGCGGGATCGCACTCCACCCGCAGCACCGGGTCCCCGGGCTGGATCCGCCGTGGCCGCAGCAGGGCCCGGGGCGCGGCCAGGAAGGCCGTGTAGGGGGTGACGAACTTGTAGCGCCGGCTCAGGGCGATGACCTCCTCGATCCAGTCCCTGCGCTCCCCGTCCGCCTCGATCCGGCGCAGCAGGTCGTCCACCCGGGCCCGTGCCCAGCGCCGGGGCAGGTCCCGGGCGTCCAGGGCCCGCTCGGGAAGCGCCGCGTCCAGGCTGGCGCCGCCGCCGGGGAACAGCTTCGAGCCAAGCTTGAACGTGAGCCCGGCGCAGGGGGCGGCGTAGCGGCCCACCCATCCGGACAGGCCGCCAGGCTCCATGGGCTGCACCAGCACCGGGTAGATGTCCCGGAGCCGGGGCTCGCCGCCGGTGGCGGTGAACGGCGCGCGGCCCTGGGCGGGCCGGGGCGAAGCGGTGGCTCCCGGAGTCAGCAGGCGCTGGAAGAAGAGGTCCCCTTCCAGTTCGGTGGCGGTGGCGGCAAGCACCTGTTCGGAAGCGGAGGCCAGCGCCGGTCCCACCTCCCCGGCGCTCACCGCGGTGAACAGCGGCAACGGCCCGGCGGCGGCCTTGAGCGCCTTGGCCGAGCCCGCGCCCTGCCCGCCGCTGAGCAGCAGGATCCGGCCCTGGTCGCCCAGCACCTTGCGGGCCGCGGACAGCGCCCGGGCCAGGTCGGCCCCGGGGCCCAGGGGGCGCTCGCGCAGGGCGGAGAGGGCGGAC
>Ga0302320_10022912_pt1 | contig 12294 bp, 9 predicted proteins | sample Bog_T0_3_FD_202130 | JGI IMG/M metagenome (GOLD analysis project Ga0302320, IMG submission 202130) | Peat permafrost microbial communities from Stordalen Mire near Abisko, Sweden - Bog_T0_3 | ecosystem: Environmental > Terrestrial > Soil > Wetlands > Peat | place: Sweden: Abisko, Stordalen Mire...
CGCTGAGGAGCTGGGGGTGGTTTGCTTAGCCTTGGGAGACTACCCTTGCGCATTGCGCGCCGACGAGGCATCGCTTGCAATCACTCGCAAGATCGGCGGCAAGGATAACCCGGACCTGGTGTCATCGCTCAACAATCTCGGCGCGTTGAAATTTGAAATGGGAGACTTGAAAGGCTCGATCGCCGCCGATGAGGAGGCGCTGGCCATCGCCTACAAAGTCATGCCCGACTCCGACCGTCTCGGCGTAATCGAGAACAATCTGGGAGCCCACTATATTCGGCTCAAGGAATTCGACAAAGCGCTCGAACACCTGAACCGTGCAGTTGCACTGCTGGAGAAGCAGTATGGATCCGACAGCTCGTTGGAAATGCAGGTCCATCACAACCTGGCAAACCTTTATAGCCGCACCGGGCATTTCGCCGACGCATGGAAAGCCTATGAGTTCTCGCTGCAAAATAAATATGAGCCGATGGATCAGCTCGCGGGAACTCACGCAATGTTCGCCATGTCCCTCGCCCAGGGTGGCAATCCGCCCAAGGCTGTGGAAGAGGGGCTTATTAGTGCCCGCATGAGCCGCGAGATGTTCGTATTGCAGGCGCGCACATTGCCGGAACGCCAGGCACTGGCCTACGATGCAACGCGCCCGCACGGCCTCGACACGGCCATCTCAGTGCTTCTCGGTCACTCTGAGTTGCCTACCAACGAGATCTATCAGGAGGTCATACGTTCGCGCGCATTGGTCGCCGACGAAATGGCGCGGCGTCAAAAGAATCTGAACGCCGACAACGACCCTGAAACCGCCAGGCTTCTGAAAGAACTGGACAAGGCCAGAACCGATCTGCTCGCGGTGGAAAATTCAAAAGCGCAAACCGCTGATAAGCCCGAGCAATTGAACGCCGCCACCAGTCGCATGGAATCGATCGAGCGCTCGCTGGCTGAACGCAGCGCCGCGCTGCGCAACGATGAGCGAATCTATCAGATCGCAACAGAAGACGTCCGTCGCAATCTGCCTCCGCATTCCGTGCTGATCTCTTATGTCCTGTATCGGCAGCACGCTGTAGACAAGCTGGACCCGACAAACGGACATACGGTATCCTATGCCGCTTTCGTGGTCCATCCAGACTCCGGCGAGATCCGCATCTTCAAGTTGGGCGATGCCGCCTCGTTGGATCAGCTGATTCGCAAGGCGCGCGCGGCCTCCGACGCCGAGGCGCACAGCGGCGGCCTTGGCTCCATCCGCAACGAGCGCACTTATCGCGATGCCGGCCTTGCAATCCGCCAGCGGATTTGGGACCCGCTCAGGAATGAGATCGGCGATGCGCAGCTTGCGCTTGTAGTCGCTGATGGCAATCTGAACCTGATCCCCTTTGCCGGACTGCCGGATGGCGACGGCTATCTCGTTGAACGCGGCCCCGTGATCCATACTCTCTCCAGCGAACGCGACCTGGTGCCAACAGGTCAGGTGGAAAAGAAAGCGGGCCTGTTGGCCATTGGGAGTCCATCGTTCGAGTTGTCCGCATACAAGCTTCCACCAGCGACGTTGAGAGGCGCGACTCCCGCCTGCGATGAGTTCAGCAAAATTGAGTTCCAGTCCTTGCCGGGCACCGCCGCGGAGGTGTCGGACATTGCATCCACCTGGAATCGATGGAATGCTGCGGAGCCCTCGCAACTGGTAACCGGCAACGACGCGACACTTGCACGATTCCTTTCTGAGTCTGCGCACAGCCGCGTGCTGCATGTGGCCACGCATGCCTTTTTACTGGACAAGAGCTGCGGCAGCGGCAACCCACTGCTCCATTCGGGACTGGTCTTCGCCGGCGGCAATCACGGCGCTGCGCAATCCATTCTCACTGCGCAGCAGATTGCTTCCCTCGACCTGAGTAACGTGGACTGGGCCGTACTTTCGGCATGCAACACCGGCAACGGAGAGCTTCGCGACGGAGAAGGCGTGCTTGGATTGCAGAGGGCCTTTCGAGTGGCGGGCGCGCGCAGCGTCATCATGACTCTCTGGCCTGTCGACGACGACGCGGCCCGCCAGTTCATGCATGAGCTCTACACCGAGCGCCTTGGCCATCACGCGTCCACCGCGGATGCCGTCTGGGGTTCGGCGCGCGCCATGTTGCAGGAACGCCGAGCCGCCGGGAAGAGTACGCATCCCTGGTATTGGGCCGGTTTCGTGGGCTCTGGCGGCTGGGAGTAACCCAGGGCAATGTCTTTACTTAAGACGTTCTAATTTTGCACACTGGCCTTCATCTCGTCCCGAACCTTGTGCGCCAGCTTCTCAACCTGCTCGGCCTTCCTGATAACGCTCAGCGAAAGCGTGTCCTTGCTGCTCTTATCGAGTTCCGCTTTCAGTTCGTTCGCCAAAGTCAGCAACTTCGCAGTGTCGTCCGCGAGTTGCTTCTGTTGGGGAGTCTGAGGAGTCGTGGGCTTGGAAGTGTCCGCTATTGCCACCGCAGTTGCCGGCGCGTGGGCCACGGGGGTTTGAGCCGCGCTTCCCGGAGCGGGTTGCTGAGCTGCAGCTAGAGAAACTGCGCCGAAGGTGAAGAGCGCCAGGCAAGCCAAATTTCGCACAGAGCGCGCACTTCCTCCCAATTGGCACAAGGAACGAAACCTTGACAGTATCTTCATAGCAAACCTCCGATCCAGAGCGATTCCACAATTCACGTGCCCTTTGTACCGCTGCGGAATGTGGCTTTTGGTTCTACCCAAGCAACGAAGACCTGCGGCGTTAACTCACCGGGTCGATTTCGGGGGAATCCGATACGCACACCTCTCATGCGCACAGTATAGAGAGAAAATGCAAGAGTGAAAATGTATCTTTTTTGCGATTCTTTTACCGCCGAATTCGAGCAAGGGAGTTACCGAGATTGCCTGTCGACCCCCCTGGCGATATCCGCCGCCGGGGCACACAGTCCTCCCAGGCAGCCGGCAGCCGGCAGCCGGCGCGCCGAGGCAGGCAGGGCAACTTATTGGGAGGGAGTCGCCCTCATCTTGTGTTGAATGTTGTGCGCCAGCCGCTCAATCAGTTCAGCCCTCCGGATCTCAAGGATCGAAATCGCATCCGGTACGCCCCTGTCGGCATCGGTCTTCAACTGATTGGCCAACTCAACCAGTTTTGCGGTGTCCGATGTCATTTCTTTTTGGCGCTGCACATTCAACAATTCAAACGCCTTAAGGCTGTTTTGCAGCTTCATCGAATCTACCATGAGCCGGTTGGCGTCCGCCGTTGGATTCGCCATGCGGTTCATCGGCGCCACGCCCGGCTGAGGGGGCGGATAGGGCAATCCGTTTCCAACCTGCGATTGGGGGAAAGCCGCGGCGAACGGTATAGACGTGACGACAGCCAGGCACACGAGGCCCCGTACCCAAGCCGCTTTCTCAAGTACGATGCTCCGAGGTCTGAACGGACCGATGCGAAGGTCGCTACCTCTCATGCTGACAGTATAGCGGGAATTCGATGTTTTTCCTCGATCAATTTTGACCGGCTCGGCGCTCTTTCGGGAAAAAACAGATCGTCCGATCAAATCGGGAAAAAACATATCCTCCGATCAGACCTTGCGCGGTAGACGCTACGGAGTTTTCGAGAGCAAAGACGATATCTCAGTCTCCGGCCGGGTCTGCCCGCATATAGACTTTGTACTCGTCCTCATGCGTGATTCGGAAGCCGAGACGCTCATAGAGAGCGCGTGCCGGATTGATTTTCATGACTGCCAGAGTCACGGGTTTCGATTTCTTTCTGGCCAACCGGAGAAGGGCCTGGATAACGCGGCTGCCTATACCCTTTCGCTGCATCGCCGGCGCAATATAGATTGATCCCAGAAGAATGCCTTTGTCGTCCAGACGCTGTTGGATCCAACCCACATCGAGACCGTCGGCGGTAATCACGCTAACTTCCTCGTGCTTGAACCACTCGGCGAAGCTCGCGCATTGCCGAGATTCGTCCCATCCAAACACGCGCTCGATAGCCCACCGCATGGTTTCAAAGTACAAGCGGCGAACGAAATCAAAATCTCGCGTTTGGTAAGGCCTCAGACGGACAATCATGGCAGTTCCCAGTTTATGGTCGAAACAGGGCAGCATCCCATTGAATCCAGAGCTACATGTACCGGGCGGACCAAGAAAAACGGCCTGCGAATGGCTCGCAGGCCGTCCCCCTCAATTGAATAATGCTTCTTTAGTTTTAATTTCTTGAGGGGAATATGCCGAACATGCAAATCGAATACTGAAACCCCTGCGGCGCGAACGCCCGAAGATCCGGCAGCGCAAAGTTGGTGGTCCCGTCTCCGCCAAAGGTCGTTCCGAGGATCGAGAAAAGAGCCACATCTTGCGAAATCGGAAGTACGCTCCCGTCCGCAGGTGTCCAACTGCCACCTGCGACACCGCCTGTGGTGCCATATCCGTTCACGCTGAGAATGATATCGCCGATATAGCACTGGCCAGAGCTACCTACAAAATCCTTGTTGGTGTATCCACTGGTCCCCAGCTGATTCGAAATCGCCTGGAGATTCGCTGGAATCGCGCCCGGAGTACCCTGAGGTCCAGTTGGTCCTTCAGCGCCAGTTGGCCCTGTCGGTCCAGCCGGCCCAGTTGCGCCTGTCAGGCCGATTGCCCCAGCAGGTCCAGCCGGACCAATTGCTCCTGCTGCTCCAGCCGCGCCCGCAGGTCCAACCGCGCCAGCCGGCCCTGCAACTCCAGCGGGGCCCGCTGGTCCCATCGCTCCGGTTAGTCCTGTTGCCCCAACTGGACCCCCGGGCCCTTGCGCACCCGCAGTACCCTGTGGCCCCGCCGGCCCGGCAGCACCTTGAGCGCCCTGGGCGCCCGTCGCACCCTTTGGCCCCGCGGTCCCCGCTGGTCCCTGCGGCCCCGCCGGTCCCTGGATATTCCATGAATCGAAATGTTCGAACGGCAGGCATTGATTTGCGGAATTCACGATGCGCGTAACGCCATCAATGTTATTCACACATGCGTTGATAACCGTTCCCGCGTGCGCCTGCCGAACACCTAAGGTCATCAGCAGCGCCATCGTTACCCAGCACAGATTCAACCATCTTTTAGTCGTCAATTGATTATGTATAGTCGCCATTCCAACTTACCCTTCAATCGAGCCCAGGGATATTCCGACTCCGGCATGCGCCGGCATTCGGTAAAGGCTCGTCGACTGCCCTGCAGGCGTTGTCTGTTGAAGAGTGGCTGACACTCGCCTTTTGTGACACGCGCAGCTCAGCCTTTTCTTGCAGGTTTCGTTTCGCTTCAGGAAGTGCGTCTGCCGTGTCCTAGATTCCTGACGAATTCATGAAGGACCTGGGGGCCGTCGCCGGAGATTGCCTCGCCTGGGTGCGCACCGGCTTTCATCCAGGCAAAGAGGAACAGCAAAGGAATCCAACCGCGCGCATCGTTTTCGATTTCGGCTCCCATGCGACCGAGAACCCGCGATAAATAGAGAGGCAGCGGCACGGGAACTGCTTTGAGGGTAGCGGGATCGAAACAGTGTTCGGGCGGAGACGTGACCAGGTACTCCCGGCAAGCAAGAGGGCGGATGGGGTGGATGGAGCAGGACTCATCTTCGAGGAAAGGGCACGGAACGCGCACATATAGGTAATCGAGGGCCAATTGCCGGGCCGATTCGCCTTCAGCAAACGCGTCTTCCTCTACCAATCGGTCAATCAGTCCGGCGGCGCCAAGTTTGCGAAGCCCGGCATCGAAGCGTTTGGCAAGTTCCAGTTGGCTTGCCTCGGGGAGGGTGCGAATCCATGCAGCGAGCGCCTCGGCCTCGAAGATGCTGATCGGGACCATCTGGCGGCAGCATGCGCCGCATCCGGCCTTGCAGGATATTTTGTGGCCAACCTGGTTCAACTGGGAGGCGATGCCGGCTATCAGTGAATCCTCGATATCCCGCAGCACCGGCAATATCTGGGTCAGGTTGGTTCTTCCGGCGGGGACGGTTGCCGTGGCAGTGAATTTGCCCTCTTCAAGGCCAATGGTGAACTCAACGGTAACCGTCTCCTGCTTTTCAATGGGCTGTTCGTCCATAGTTTTGCATTGTAGCGGAGCCCAGTCGAACGGTTCTACACCTATGGTCGATACCAAGCCACGCCTCCCGCCCATCGCGCTTATTCCTTCGGGCGCAAACTCATGCGAAAGTATTAGCCATGTTATCCAATCCCGGTTTATTATGTTGTGAACCTATCTCCGGCCCACCCCGAACGGAAACTACATATTATGGACGCAGGCACGACTGTTACCCAAATCGGCAAGTACCCTGTTCTTGGCATCCTGGGTGTCGGGGGGATGGGTGTTGTTTATCGCGCTATGGACAAGTCGGTCGGTCGCGAAGTGGCCATCAAGACCCTGACCGATGCGACAGAAGAGCTTCGCCAGCGCTTCCTGCTTGAGGCCCGCTCGGGCATTCTCAACCATCCCAATATTGTCACGGTCTACGATTTTGGCGAGCAGGAGGGCAATCCATACATCGTGATGGAGTTTGTGCCGGGGGACTCGCTTGAGAATTTGCTGCGCTCGGGGCGGCAGTTTTCTCTCATAGAGAAGCTTGATTTCATCCGCCAGCTTTGCCTCGGTCTGGGGTATGCCCACCAAAAGGGAGTAATTCACCGCGATATCAAGCCGGCGAACATCATGGTCCAGCCGGATCTGAATATCAAGATAGTCGACTTTGGGGTTGCCCGACTCGAGAAAGCCTCCGGCCAGACGCAGACCGGCATGGTTATCGGTACCTTTCATTACATCTCGCCGGAAAGACTTCTGGGCAAGCAGGCTGACGGAAGAGCCGACATATGGTCTGCCGGCGTCATCCTCTATCTATTGCTGACGGGCCGGCTGCCATTTCCGGGCGACGATCCAGCGACTTTGCACCGCGTGGTTCGCGAACCGCAGGAGCCGCTTTCAAACTTCATCTCCGACTATCCGCCGGCCCTGGACCACCTGATTAACACCGCCCTCGCAAAGAGCCCTGCCGATCGATACGAGACGGCCGAGGACATGGCCACGGATATCGAGAACATCAACGAAGGGCTGAAACGCGAGCATGTAACCAGGGTATTGACGGGCATGCAGCCATTGATTCAGCAGGAGCAGTGGACCAGCGTCCGGCCCCTCTTGCTCGACCTTCAACGGATCAATCCGAAAAATACCGAAGTCAAAAAGCTGCTCCGCGACGTGCAGGAGAAGCTCTCTCGCCAGCAGAAGACGGTGCAACTCCGGCAGCTTTTGTCCGACGCGGAAGAGGCGGTACTCACGCAACGCTATGCCGATGCGATCGACATCTACAACCAGGCCCTCGAGATCGACCCCACCAATCCCGAGCTTGTCGAGAAAATGGAGAACGCCCGCCAGTTGAAAGACAAGGCGGAGAAGGTGGCGATGCTCCTTGAGCAGTCTCGAGAGGCACGCAAACGCAGTGACTTCAATTCCGCCAATCAACTGATCGAACGGGCTCTTCAACTGGACGGGCGCAATACGGATCTTCGCAACGAACGCGCAAGAATCGTTCAGGATATCGAGAAAACGAATCGGGAGCGCTCCCTGCGCCAGTTAAGCGAGGCCGCTCGGAATCAGTTGTCCTCCCGGCAATACACAGATGCCATTCAGAGTCTGCGCTCGGCGCTGGAGATTGACCCGACCGATGCTGAAACGCAGCATTTGTTCCAGCAGGCAATCGACCGGCAGGAGGAACAGAGACGCCGTAAGATCATCGACCAGATCGTAGCGGAGATTTCCGAGTGCATTGCCTCTGAAGACCCGGAGCGCGCCCTTGTCCTCATTCAACGGGCGCAGGAACGTCTGCCCGGTGAAGCCGCGCTGTTGAAGTTGAAGGCCGATGCTGAAGCCAAGCAGCAGGAAAAAGCTGTCAGGAGCCTGGTCGAGAAGACCACGCGGGATGTCTACAACATTCTTGCGACCGACCCCCAGCAAGCTCTCGGCTTTGTGCAGCAGGCGCTGCTGCAGGCGCCCGCGGATCCCAACCTCATCGCCCTTGAGGCAAAGGTCGCCGGCCAAACCCGAAAGATCCAGACCGAGGAGCGGAAAAATCAATTCCTCAAACAGGCGCAGGCGTTGCTGGAGGCGAAGCAATTCGATCAGGCGATCCAGACTCTGGAGAACGCGGCAATCGAGTGTGGAGACAGTCCGGATATTTCCTCGCTGATGACGTATGCGCGCGATACAAAGCGCAAAGTTGAACTCTCTCAGATTGCGGCAAACGCCTTGCGCAAAGCCCAGCCGCTGGTCGCAGCCAGCCAGTTTGAGGCCGCGATCAAGATTCTGCAGCCCGCCGCTGAGGCAACCGGAGATCCATCCGTCGATCATTTATTGCGCCAGGCCGTAAGCGGTCAGGGCGAGATGGCCGGTCGCATCGAAACAATTTTGACCCGGGCGCAGGCGTTGAGCGCCAGCAATCCCGATGAGGCACTTCAATTTCTCTCCAGCCAGCCTGCGGAGATTCAGCAGCAACCGCGTGCGCTTGAATTGCGCAAGAGTCTGGATGCGAACAAAGAACAGGATCGCATCGGAGCCGAGCAGGAGCGCACCAAACAGCAGCAAGAACTGGTTCGACAGCAGCAGGAGCAGGAAAAAGAGCGCATTCGGCAAGAGAAGGAACGAGAACAGGAGCGCGTAACGGTGGAGGCCATTCGGCTCGCTGCCGAGGCGCTCCAGAAACAGGATCTGCGCAATGGCCTGAGTGCGCTGCAAACGGTGCGCAAGACTTATGGCGACTCCCCAAGAGTTTCCGCGGCAATCGCCGACTTTGTAAGCCAGCGCGCAAAAATCGCCAATCAGCTCGTCACTTCCGCGATTGAAACTGCGACGCAGGCGATACAGAAGGAGGAACGCAAGGAAGCTGCCGAGATTTTGAGCCGCGTATCCGATGCTGCCGAATTCGCGGACTCCGCGCTGCAATCCGACTTGAAGCGACTGAACAAAGAGGTTGCAAAAGCCTCTTCCAAGAAGCCGCCAAAGCCTGTCGCGGATCCGGTGATCATTGCCGCTGCGTCAAGCCCGGCCGCCATTCAGCCAGCCAAAGTTAAAGCCGGATTCCCGAAAGGACTCTTGATTGGGGTTCTCGTTGTTGTCTTGCTCGGCGTCGGCGGTGCGGCCTATTGGTTCTTGCGTCCCGCGCCTGCTGCTCCAGCCGCCGCGCTGGAAATCGCGGCAGCCCCCTTCGGCGAAGTGGTCAGCATTACCTCCGACAAGGGATCGGCAGTCCCCCTCCCCGCCGGCGATCATTGGACTCCCATGCGCCTTGATGGCCTTACGCCCGGCGCATATTCAGTGGTCGTCAAAGGTTCTGATGGCAACACCCAGACCCAGTCCTGCACCGCGGCGCAGACTCCGCAGGTATGCGCCATTCCCTTGCAACCGATCGACGACAAAGCACTGGACGCAATAGTCGGAGGGTCAAAATGAAGCTGCTGCGAATCCTCTGCACCGTTAGTCTCATCCTCTCAGCCGTTCCCTTGCACGCACAGTTGTTCGAAGACAAGCCCAAGAAACAGGCCAAGGAATTGTACGAGAAGGCAACGCAGGAAGGCAGCGACCACGCTCTCCAAGTGAAGGACTCGTGTCAGGCCGCGCAGTTGCAACCTAAGGAAAAAAAGTACTCTGACGCCTGTAACAGCTACCGCGCCACCATGATCCACGACGATGAGACTGCGCTTCAAAGCGCTCTTCTGGCCTACCAGAGTCACGACTTGGAAAAAGCAGAGATTCTGGCCAGCAAGGTTTCAAATACGGATGCAAAGTTATTCAGCCAGGCAAAAACCCTGCTCGAAACGGCGAAGAGCGAAAAGTCTTCCGCAATGGGTGTGGCGGAAGTGAAGGCGGCCTGGGAGAGGGGCGATTTCAACGCAGTAATTCAATTGGCCCCGACCATGACGAATCCGGCCGCAAAGGCGACCGCGGATCTCTATGTCAAAGACGTGAAACTCTACAACGAGTACATAGAAGCGGCCAACAAAGCCCAGAGCGATAACCCTCAGCAAGCGATCAACACACTCGGCTATGCCTATGCTCTCAATGCCCACGGCCCTGTTGACGTCAAGGCGAGAATCGCCGAGTTGCAAAATGCCCTTGCCGCAAAGAGCAACGACAAGTATTTCAAGGGCAAGGACGCTAACCCGAAGCCGGTGACCGGGACCCAGGCCGGAACAACCGCGCCGAACGCCGATACTGCCGCCAAGGTGAACAAGTTCCTCGCCGATGCGCGCTCCGCAGAGAAACAGGGTAATTCAACCGTTGCTTTGAGCAGTTACGCTGAGGTCCTGAAGCTGCAACCGGACAATAAGGAAGCTCAGACTCAAGTTGCAAAACTCGAGCAGGCGATCAAAACCGATCCAACGGCTGCTACCAATGAACTGAGATCGGCAATCCGCTCGTTTTACCAGGGACAATTCGACGACGCCCGCACCGCCCTGATGGATTATCTTGAATCTCCGCAGACCGCCCTGAATCCTGGCGCCGCAGACTTCTACCTTGGAGCAACCCTCATTGAGCGCTCCCTTCTCCGAACTCCGCAAACTCAATGGAAGGGCCCTTCTCAGGATGCAATCTCAGCCTTCAAACAAGCCCGCAAAGCGAACTACAATCCCGTGCGCACCTACGTTTCTCCCATCCTTTTGAAGGTCTGGGACTCGACGGGCCAATAGTCTCCGCAGCGGAAAACGACACTCCCCTCTGGTCGAGTCAACGGTTTCATTCGACGCTAACCGGCCCCGCTCGCAGCCAGTCCTCCCAAAACACCGCCCAGACCGCCCAGGCTCGGAATCGGTATTCCAACTTCCCCGATGATGCAAGTCGGTGATCCCATCATGATCATCCCGCCATGCACGGTGGGATCCATCAGCCGCGCCGCGGGAAGAAAGTTAATCATCACTCCAAGCGATCCCATGACGATCATGTCCGGAGGACCAACGCATGTGGCCATCGACGTTACCGTTGCGGCAGGGAGAAAATCGATGAGCACCGTTGGCGCGCCGGGAGGCAGGATCGGCCCTCCGACGTGAGGCACAATCCCGGTGACCATCGGGCATACATGCATGTCTGTAATTCTCGCTGCTGGCGGCATGTTTGTCTCTCCTAATTAAATCCGACTTACTGGGGTGGACCGATGCGCAGGCCCTTCAGAAATGCATCGTAGTCCGGCCGCACCAGGCCGAGTTGCGCTTCCAAAGCCGTCAGCGTTACGATCCCCACCCAACGGCCGACCCGCGCATAGGTCTGCGCATGCAACATATTACCGGCCGACTCCATTCGATGGCGAACGAACAACAAATGCGCCTCTTCCGCACCTTGAAATGAAATCGCCTTGGGCCCCGCACATTTCACTTCCTTCAAGCGGCTCTCAATCAGCTTCAACTGCTTCTCAATGTAAGCCGCCATGCCGCTGACTTCATCGACTGTATCTTCACCCACTCCGACACTTGCCACAACCGCGCCTGCAACCGCGGTCATCTGCTTGATCCCGAATCCCGCAATATAAATCCAGCCGGCCGGCATCGCGGTAACAGTCCATCTTCCAATCGCAGGAAAAGATGAGACCGCGCCGGATTGTGCCGATGGTTGCGTCAAACCTCACCCTGTCAATTCGCGCTTGGATTCGCAGTCGCGCTGCCATCTATAAACACGGTAGCGCCTGAGGGTTCTTCCATTTCCTGCTAGAAGCCCTGCCCTGCCTGGCTAATTGCATTCTGCGCCGATTGCTGCGCAGCCTGCCCGGCCTGTTGTGCCTGCTGTTCAGCCGGGCCCGCCGCCTGCCCTACCTGCTGGGAAGCCTGATACACCTGTTGCTGCGCCTGATTTGCGGCTTGCTGAGCTTGTGTCGCCGCCTGCTTGGCCGCCTGCGAAGCCTGATCCGCAGCCTGATAGGCGCCTTTTTTGGTGTAATCCGCGGACTTCGCAAGCTTTTCAGCATTCTGCGCCTGTTGCTCCGCTTCTTTGGCCGCCTGCTGCGCCTGCTCCGCCGTCGCATAGGCCTGCTGCCGAACCTGCTTCGCTGCCTCCTGTGCCGACTTCGCCGCCTGCGCGCCCGCCTGCGCACACTTCTGTGCCTGCTGTTCGGCTTGGCTGAGCGTCTGCTGGGCGATCGCCTTCGCCGGCCCAGCAGCCTGGCCGACGGCCTGCTGCGCCTGCTGCACGGCCTGCTGCGCCTGTTGGAATGTCTGCCGTGCCTGCTGCATCACTTGGTTTGCGGCGCCTTGCGCTTTTTCAGCCGCCTGTTGCGCGGACTGTTGCGCCTGGTCGGCTGCCTGCTTTGCCTGGTCGGCTGCCTGCTGTGCCTGT
>Ga0302320_10022913_pt1 | contig 12294 bp, 10 predicted proteins | sample Bog_T0_3_FD_202130 | JGI IMG/M metagenome (GOLD analysis project Ga0302320, IMG submission 202130) | Peat permafrost microbial communities from Stordalen Mire near Abisko, Sweden - Bog_T0_3 | ecosystem: Environmental > Terrestrial > Soil > Wetlands > Peat | place: Sweden: Abisko, Stordalen Mire...
TACCAATCCTCTGAATCGCGATCCGCTGGTGCGGGAGGGGTATCAGCATTTCTACGATCTGGATTATCCGGGAGCGATTGAGCGGTTCGAGCGGGTTCATGCGGCGCATGAGGGTGATCCGCAGGGGACGGTGCTGCTGCTCGAGGCGGCGCTGTTTCAGGAACTCTATCGACAGGATCTGCTGGATACGACTTTCTATGCGAACGATGGATTTTTATCGGGGCATCATGCAACCGAGGAAGATCCGAAAGTCCGCGATCGGATTGAGTCGCTGTTCGAAGAAACCATTCGCCAGGCGAATGCGCGGCTGAGCACCAATTCGAATGACGTGGACGCCATGTATGCGCGGGGATGGGCCAAGGCGCTGAAGTGCACGTACGTGGCGATGGTGGAGCGCGGATATGGAAGTGGGTTTCGACTGGCGACGCAGGCCAAAGACGACGATGCACGCGTGCTGAAGCTCGATCCGCAATATGTGGATGCGAAGCTGGTGGTGGGCGTTTATGAATACGTGGTGGGAGCGCTGCCGTTTCCCTTCAAGATATTGATTGGGTTTGCGGGCATAACTGGATCGAAGAGCCACGGACTTCAGATGCTTACGGACGATGGGAGGCGGGGTGCGGTGACATCGGTTGAGGCGCGAACGGCGATCGCGCTTTTTCTGCGCAGGGAATCGCGGTATAAAGAGGCGATCCAGGTAGTGCGCGGACTCAAGAGCGAGTATCCGCGCGATTTTCTATTTAGCCTGGAGGAAGCGAATCTGCGCAAGGACGCGGGCGAGGGAATGGGCGCGGTGACGGCTTATCGAGAGATGCTGGCAGCGAAGCCGGGATATTTCGCATCGGCTCGGCTGGAGCTGGCTTATTTTGGATTGGGCGACGCGCTGCGAGGACAGAGGCATTACGGGGAGGCCGCGACGGCGTACGAACAAGCGGCGTGGACGGCAAACGCGGGGCTGGAATTAAAGGTGCGGTCCTTGCTGGCGGCAGGCCAGTGCCGTGATTTGAATGGGGAGCGGCAACTGGCGATGAACGATTACCATAACGCGATTGTGGCGGGGCCGAATACGTCGCGCGCGGACGCGGCGAGGAAGTTTCTGAAGAGCGCATATAGCGGAAACTGATGAGGGATGGCTGGGGGCTGGCCGCAGGGATGGAACTGTTGCAGGACGAACTTCGTATGTTGAGGGAGATTGTGCTGTAAGAGGAGTGGCGTCATGGGTGTGTTTTGTACTCGTTGCGGAGCGGGTTTGCCGGTGAGCGCGCGGTTCTGCTCGAACTGCGGCGCGGTGGTTCCGGTCGCACAGGCAATGCCGGGCCGGCCGCTGGTACGGCCTCAAGTGGGGCGGCAGATTGCGGGGGTTTGCCTGGCGCTGGCGCAAGCCAATGGCTGGGATGTGGCCATTGTGCGGATCATGACGGTGCTGGGATTCTTCTTCTCCGGTGGCTTTGTGGGCGTGGCTTACCTGGCGGGTTGGATTGGGATTCCGGATGAGTCGATTCAAATGCCTGGTGGGTATCCTCCCACGCTATGAAGGCTCAGTACGAATCGACGGGTGCGCGGCTCGCTTATTGGGAAAGCGGAGCGGGGCGGCCGGTGGTCTTTCTGCATCCGACACCGTTGGATCATGATTTTTGGCGACCGCTGCTTGGTGACGGGCTCATGAATGCCGGGCTGGATGGAGTGCGGGCCATAGTGCCGGACCTGCGCGGGCATGGTGCATCGGAACTGGGCGCGGGGCTGCCGGTAGGAGGATTTGCGCGCGTGCCGGATGCGGCGGTGCTGAGCATGAGGCAACTGGGCCAGGACGTGGTTGCGCTGCTGGATTGGCTGGCGGTGGGCAAGGCTGTGTTTGTGGGCTGCTCCATCGGCGGCTATGTGCTGCTGGAGCTGTGGCGCTCGGCGGCGGAGCGGATGGAGGGGTTGGCGTTTGTGTGCTCGAAAGCGCAGGCGGATGCCGAAGCAGGTTTGGTGAAGCGCGCGGAAACGATTGCGAAGGTGCGCGCGGGTGGGCTCGATGCGTTTTTCGATGGCTCAGTGCAGACACTGGTTGGGGCTACGGCTCGGAGGGATCGGGCAGAGATTGTGGCTGAGTTGCGCGGGCGCATGACGTTGAGCGCTGACGCCGCGGTAGCGGTTCAGGCGGGGTTGGCGACACGGCCGGATTCATTACCAACGGTGGCTTCGATCACAGCGCCGGTGCTGGCGATTGCGGGCGGCGAGGATACGGCAGTGAGCGAGCAGGAGATGGAAGCATTCACGAATGCGCCGGGAGGATGCACGTTTCATCTGATCCCGGATGCAGGACATTTTGCAGCGTACGAACAGCCGGAGAAGGTGCGGAGTTTGCTGGCGGAGTGGCTGCGGGCTGCAGCTTAGGCTTTAGTGGAATGAAAAATGCGCGAAAACTATAGAAAAAACTGTAGTTATGTTGAGATTTCCCACCTTAACCGCGATCAGGCCGCGGCCAGGATGGGGCACCCGGTTTAGGCGTGTAGTGGAATGGAAAGTGCGCGAAAGACTTTATATAGATGGAGATATTCCACCTTTAAAGAGCTGAAAAGCTGTATATACATCTAATTATTTCAGGCGGCGTGTTTAGTCGGAGCGGCTGTAGAGGGACAGGTCGCAGGCGGACTGGTAGCGGGATGCAGTGGCCATCAGGGTTTCAATCGAAGCGACGGGGCAGATTCCTCCGCGCGCGCCAGAGGCTGTGCAGTTCATGGCGGCGGCGGCGCAGGAGAATTCGAGTTGCCGTTCGAGTGTCCAGCCTTGCAGTAATCCATAAATAAAACCAGCGTGAAAGATGTCACCGGCACCGGTGGTGTCGACTACCGGGACTTGCCATGCCGAGCTGTGGTGGAGGTCCTTGCCGTCCCATGCGAGGACGCCGTCGGTGCCGAGGGTGGCAGCGGTGAGGCGGCAACCGTAGCGGCTTTGCATGCGGCGCAGGGCTTTGTCGAGGTCGTTCTCTCGCATCAGGCGCAAAGGAAAATCGCGGCTCACGATCAGGTAATCGATGTTCTCGATGAGATCTTCGACGCCGGGATAGACATCGTCGAGATCGGCGATAACAGGGATGTCGGCGACGCGGGCCCAGTGGGCGGCGAGGGTGGCTGCGGCCGTGTCGAAGCCGTCGACGTGAAGAGCGCGGGCGTTCACGATCCAATCGCGATTGAGGTCGGAGGGTTGAAGAGCAAGGCGTTCATCGCGCCGGCAGAGCACGGTGCGCTCGCCATCTGCGTCAACCAGGATGAGGGATTGCGGACTGAGCGCGCCGGGGACGGTGACAAGCTGAGCTTCAACGCCGGTGCGCGCGAAGGCGTCGCGATGAAGGCGGGCGGCGTCATCGTCGCCCAGCTTGCCGACGTAGCGGGTGCTGAGACCCCAGGTTTGGCAGGCGACGACGGTGGTGGCTACTTGGCCGCCGGGCAGGATGGTCGAGTTTCTGTATTCGGTTTTGGAGCCGCGGACCGGGTAGCTGGGGAGAGGGATGAGGGTATCAGTGGCGTTGAGGCCTACGCCGACGAGATCGACTTTCGAGGCGTCCGCCATTTTGACATTGTACGTGCGCAAGGGGCGTGTTGATCAGCAGAAGCGGGTTGCTTTCCAGAGGGCCCAGCCGCAGATGGTTGCAGAGGCTGCAAGCACGACTACGAGAATGGATAGCCAGGCGAAGTTCAGGCCTAGGGATGGAACTCTTGCATTGACACCGAGGAAGACGAAGACGCCGGCGGCGGCGATGAGGATGGCATAGTCCCACCAGGCTCGGCGGTCGTTGGCGTCTGTTGTTGCGCCGATGTCCGGTGCGGTGTAAGCACTGAGAACGCGGGCATAGTCGAGATGATAGCGATTGCATTCGCGCAACAAGGCGTCGTTGGTGGAATGGTGTTCGCGCTCTGAGGCGACGGCGGTGCTGACGGCAAGCGCGCCGAGGATCATCACGAGAGAGCCGGACACGACGAGGAACTTGTGCAGGTTGTCGGCGTGGGCTAGTTCCGAAAAAACGAGCGCGCCCCATGCGAGACCCCAGAGCTGATTTGTATTCGACAGCGGAATGGCGCGTCCAATGCCGAGGTATTTGGTGGCGAATTGCTGGAAGAGGTCGCCGATGACCCATACGAATCCACCGAGGAAAAGCCAGAAGAGCAGGTGCATGGTTTGAGGGGAATGGAAGATTGGGGCCTTGGTGCCTCCATCGAGAAAGAGGACCAGGGCGAAGACGGTGCCGAGTTCACCGATGGTGAAGATGGTGACGAAGGAGAGGGGATTCATGCCGCTGATGTAGGCCTTGCGGTACGGGACGTACATGGTTCCCCAGAGCAGGCTGGCTCCGGCGGCAGCGAGAATGCCCGAGGCGGCACGGCTGGCGTGGTGGCTGTCGCCCTGAATGGTGCTGAAACCGAGCAAGACGGCGGCGATGACGATGGCAATGGCGCCAAGTACAACTTTGGCGATGTTGCGCCCGCTGGCGCCTTTCAATTCGCCGAAGAGCAGCCGGCCCCAGAGAATGCCGACCAGCGAGTTGGTGTTCCAGAGGGGGAAAGCGATGGTGAGGCCGACGTCGCGAATGGCAAAGACGGTGAGGGTATTGGCCACGGCCCAGATCATGCCGGCGAGGATGGCATTGACGATGAGGTGTCGGTTGAGGGCGAGATCGGCGAAGACGTAGCGCGTGCCTTTGAGGAGAGTGGGGACGGTCCAGCGGGCGGTGAAGACGCCGGCTACCATGCAGAGGGAGATGGCGTAGGGCGAGAGGCCGGAGTTGACGAGCTTGGTGGGAGCTTCCGCGGCGCCGAGCCAGACGCCGGCGGTGAGCGCGCAGGCTACGCCGATGAGGTGAGAGGAGGCGAAATTGGAGCTGGGTTTGGGAGACGCGGTCATGCGTGGATGGTCCTGGAAGGGTGAGGCGCGATGTATAGCCGGATGCGCATGGAATTAATGGAGGGTGATGAGGAGAGCCAGTCCGATGCAGAAGACGACCAGGGGAACCAGGAAGTGGCTGTCGGTGAGGATGGCGCGGGCTTTGTGTGCGGCGTTCATTTGGGTAGAGTCGATTTTCGCATAGATGGGTTGGGGCAGGAGCAAGGGTTAGCGTTCGAGTCGGGCGTGGGATGCTGTAGGCTCAAAAGAGAAAAATTCGTTCTGGATAATAAATCTTGGAAAAACTTCTGGCTCTATCGTCGCGGCCGTTTCATCACCCCCAAGCGGGAAGCGCGTTGCACTGCGGCAAGGTCTCTCTGGAGGGGCTGGCGAAGCGGTATGGGACGCCGCTCTATGTGTATTCCGCCGATCAGATTGTGGAGCGGCTGGGGTTGTTTCAGCAGGCGCTGCGCGGACGGGAGCACCTGGTTTGCTACGCGGTGAAGGCGAACTCGGCGCTGGCTGTTTTGAAGTTGCTGGCGGCGCGGGGAGCGGGGTTCGATATTGTGTCCGGCGGGGAGCTGGATCGGGTACTGACGGCTGCGCCTGAGGCGGTGGATCGGGTTGTGTTTTCCGGAGTAGGAAAGACGGCGGCGGAGATCGACGCCGCGCTGATAGCGGGGATTCTGCAGTTCAACGTGGAGAGCGAGGCAGAGCTGGCGCTGCTGGCGGCGCGGGCGAAGAAGCTGAAGCGGGTTGCGCGGTTTGCGCTGCGGGTGAATCCCGATGTGTTTGCGGAGACGCACCCTTACATTTCGACGGGACTGCGGGAACATAAATTCGGAATCGACATTCGCCAGGCGCTGCGGATCTACCTGAGCGCGGCGAGGGAAAGATGGCTGGAGGCGTACGGGGTGAGCGTGCATATCGGCTCGCAGATTCAGACAGCGGGTCCGTTTGGCGCGGCCATGGAGCGGGTGAGCAAGCTGGTATCGCAACTGAAGAGCGCGGGGATTTTGCTGAAGGTGATTGATGCGGGCGGCGGGCTGGGTATCAATTATCACGGGGGAAGGTTTGACGCGGCGGCGAAGGTGAAGGAATATGCGGCGGCGATTGGGAAAGCGCTGGGGGATTTTGACGGGAGACTGCTGATGGAGCCGGGACGATTCCTGGTGGGGCAAGCGGGAGCGCTGGTGGCGCGGGTGCTGCAGGTGAAGCGGAACGGAAAGAAGACTTTTGTGATCACAGACGCGGCGATGAATGACTTGATTCGACCGGCGCTGTACCAGGCGTATCACGAGATTGTTCCGGTGCGGCGGCGGGGTGGAAGGGCGCGAGTTGTGGATGTGGTGGGGCCGGTTTGCGAGACGGGAGATTTTTTTGCGCGCGACCGGAAGATGGCGGTGGTGCAGCCGGGGGATTTGGTGGCGCTGATGGATGCGGGGGCGTATGGGTTGGCGCAGAGTTCGAACTACAATACGCGGATGAGACCTGCCGAAGTACTGGTGGAAGGTGCCAAGGCGCGGTTGATTCGGAGGCGAGAGACGATTGCCGATTTGCTGGGCCCCGAGATGGTTTGACGGGATGCTCAACCAAAAAATGGCCGCCCGAAAAAGGCGGCCATTTTCTTGCATACTGCCCTTTCTAAAAATGCAAAGGCGGCATTCCCTTCAACAAGAATGCATAGCGCGGTCCCAAGGTATCCGCTCCCGAGGTGATGGTGCTGTCGAGATGAATTAGAGAACCTTCTGCATCGTACTTCGGCCAAGTCGGCAGGCCTGCCCCGTTGGGATCGCCGGTCTTGGCGAAGTTGGTCCAATACCCCATGATCTCTTCGCTTAATTTCCTGTCCTCAGGGCGCCAATCCGAGCCGGGGCGAGTATCCAATGTTCCGAAGACGTACTCGATGTCGTCGGAGTGAAACGCGAACGAGCCGGGGTGAAATTTGCTTGGCGGCGCAGCGAGTTCCAGGTGATATCGGTAGATCGGAGAGTCGCCCGTCTTACGCTGCGCCTCCAGCCATTTCCATGTTGAGAAGGCGATAAACGCGTCGCTGCCGTAGTCGATTGAGGACCGCAGGGCTTGCGCGTCGGTATCGCCTGGATACAAGGTGAGGAACTCAGCCGCGCGATCCTTGAACAGGCCCGCCGCATAAGCTTTGTACTGATCCGCTGTCATGGGATGCATCGCCAGAAAACTTCCTTCATCGCGGTTCCATCCGGCCAGCAGCGGGACGTGCGCCTGCTTGCCCGCCGCATAGGTGGCCGGTACCGGCTCGGTGAGCAGCTTTCCGTCGATGTCGGATGAGAACCCTGTGGTGCCGCGGACCTTGACACCTTCAAGAATCTTGTCGGTGGGCACCGCGCGCAGTTCCGCGAGCGATTTTACGCCCATGGTTGCAACCCAATCATCGTCCTTCTTTTCGCGGGCGGCCAGGTCGTCCATCGGCAGCACGTCGCTGAAAGCGGCTCCACTCTCGCCAATCACTTTATGGAACAAGCCTTGCGCGGGGGCGGCAGCCATCAGCGTGCTGACGGCAAATGAGCCTGCACTCTCTCCAAAGATGGTGACGTTTCCGGGATCACCGCCAAAATTCTTGATGTTCGACTTGACCCATTGCAGCGCGGAGACCATATCCATCAGGCCATAGTTTCCGGCGGTACCGTTTGCTTCCTTGGCGAGATCGGAGGTTGCGAGAAATCCAAAAACTCCGAGGCGGTAGTTGATGGTTACGAGCACGACACCCTTGAGCGGAAGATAATCGCCGTTGTGACGCGGCTCTGAACTGGCCCCGCCGGAATACCCGCCGCCGTGAATCCAGAACATAACCGGAAGCTTGCTCTTGTCCGTCGCGTCAGCGGGTGCATAGACGTTGAGGAAGAGGCAATCCTCGCTGGGGCCTGCGTCCTGAAAGATCATGTCGTCAAACACGCGGCCTTGCGCGCAGTGCGCACCGAACCTGGTCGCATCGCGGTCGCCCTTCCATTTGACCGGCGCTTCAGGCGCTTTCCATCGCAAATCGCCCACTGGCGGCGCCGCATAGGGGAGCCCGAGGAATGCTTTTACCTTGCCATCATTGATGGTTTTGCCGTGTACTTTGCCTTGTTCAGTCTTCACCGTTAGCTGGTCGGCGTAAACCGCCGTAGAAAGTCCCATCGCAACTCCCGTCACTGCCAAGGCAAGCGCAACCTTGTATCCAACATGCATCATGAATTTCCTCCGTCGTCCGTGGTCCACAATTGCATTGCTCGCATACCGCGAAAGCTGAATGGGTTTTTCTGTTTTCCATTCGCGTCGGTGCCGACGAGTGCACGCGAATTGTGAAGCCGCTCTATACCTTACAGGACGAGCCAGAACTTGAGCGAGTTTCATATTCGCGGCGCGTTCAATGGATACACGTGCCGGAGTGAATTAGCATTTTCTTCGGGAGCATGCATGGTCCAAGTTAGGACCGGCATAAATTGAACCCACGTGAGGCTGTGATGGATTGCTTGCGCTTGCCGGGGTATCTTCTGTTGGCGATTTGTATTTGCCCGGGGTCGACGGCTGAGGGAAATGATGACCTAGCCTCGAAACACGCCGATATCAGCCAGCTTCAGCGCGCAACGGATGGCGTCACCAAGTTACAGGGATGGTATAACTCGTCGAGCGGTCTGTATCAGACAACGGGATGGTGGAATTCGGCGAACGGTATCACGGTGTTGGCTGACTATGCGCGGGTGAGTAAGTCACGAAGCTATAACTTGATTTTCGCGAATACGCTGGCGGTTGCGCAAACGGGCAAGGATGGTTCGAAGGGCTTTCTCAATAAATACTACGACGACGAAGGATGGTGGGCACTGGCCTGGATTGACGTGTATGACCTGACAGGCGATGGCCGTTATCTTTCTATTGCGGAATCCATCTTCTCCGATATGACTACGGGCTGGGATGACTCCTGTGGTGGGGGGATATGGTGGAGCAAGGATCGACAATACAAGGCTGCTATCGCAAACGAGCTATTCCTTTCAGTGGGTGCGCACCTGGCGAATCGTGTTAGCGCTCAACGAGGTTTATATCTGGATTGGGCCAATAAGGAGTGGGTCTGGTTCGCTCATTCCGGGATGATCAATTCACAAAATCTGATCAACGATGGTCTGGGCGGAGGCGATAGCAAGACTCCCGCGAATTCATGCGTGAACAACGGACTTACGACATGGACTTATAACCAGGGCGTTGTGCTGGGGGGATTGGTTGAGCTTTCAAAATTGAACGGCGATGCTTTGATTCCGCAAACTGCTCAGAATATTGCGAGCGCGGCTATAAGCTCGTTGGTAGACGGAAACGGGATTCTGCATGATACATGCGAACCGAGTTGCGGGGCGGATGGAGTGCAATTCAAGGGCATATTCATGCGTAACCTGGGTGCGCTTGAGCGCGCGTATCCGCAGGCGACTTACAAAGCTTTTATCCAGCGGAATGCGGATTCGATCTGGGACAAGGCGCGCGGACCTGATGGCCTGTTTGGACAAGTCTGGTCGGGTCCGTTCGGTTCAGGAAATGCCGGCAGCCAGATTGCTGCGCTCGACTGCATTGTGGCTGCGGCAGGTTTTGAGTAGAGCGTTTTCTCGGTACGCATCGAGCCATCCCAGGAGTGGAGTGCGATTGCTTCTCTTTGCACTTCGCCCATCTACCGCATCTGAAAGGATGGGGCCCTGCCGCGTAGAATAATTCGCAGCGGCCTGCGGGCCCCGAAGAAGATTTTGTCATTGAGAGAGGACAACCGATACGATGCGATTGCGGTGGGAGGTTTTAACGGTTGCGGGTTTGCTGGCGCTGCCGGTTGCAAGCCACGCTGCGAATTGCACAACGCAAGCCGAGTTGTCGGCCCCGGATCGCGATGCCCTGATGGCGGTGGGAACCAGGTTGTCAGAGGCCGTATTGCAGCAGGATTTGACGACGCTGCAGGGCGCACTGCTTCCGGCTGAAGCCTCAGAATGGCAGGGAATCCATGATGCGGTTGAGCAGGCCGCGCCGTTGGTCAAGGGGGGGCAAGTGCAGTTGCGGAGCGCCTACCTGCTGGACGCGAGCAGTTTGACCGCACCTTCCGACACACAGTTTTTTTGCTCGAACGCGAATGGATCGCTGACCGTAACGATGAGTATGCGGGCGCTGCCTCCGGGCCGCTATGCGGTGATGCTTGCCGACGCTGCGGGCGCACAACTCGCCGGCCAGATCGGTCTGGTTCTGGCGTGGGATGGTAGCAGCTGGAAGCTTGCCGGCCTTTCTGTGCGCCAGGGCAAGTTTGATGGGCATGACGGCGTGTGGTACTGGTCTCATGCGCGCGAGCTTGAAAAGGATCAGCCGTGGAGCGCGTGGTTCAGCTACCAGGCGGCGCGCTACCTGCTGGTCCCTGTCGATTTCATTTCGTCGCCAAACCTGGAGAAGCTCAGTCAGGAGCAGGCCCAGATCAAGGGATCGCCGCAGGACGCATTTCCATACACGCTTCAGGATGGCCCGCGCACCTGGAAGATTGACTCGGTGCACCTGGATGCGGGGTTGCACGAGCCTGACCTGGGAGTGACGTACGAGTCAACCGGAGTGACCGATCCGGCCGCAGCGCGCACGGAGGCTGTCGCAGTGTTGAGCGCGCTCGTCAAAGTGCAGCCGGGGCTGAAGGAAAGCTTCCACGGGATGTGGGCGTACGCGATGAAGGATGGGAAAAGAACTTCGGCAATTGAATTGCCGATGGCCCAGATTCCTTAAACAATCACTTACACGGCAAGTTGAGGCAGGGTGCATTGAGGATTATTGATCTGCGTTCCGACACAGTGACGCGGCCTTCCATGGAGATGCGGGCGGCTATGGCCGCAGCCGAAGTTGGCGATGACGTTTACGGAGAAGATCCGACGATTAACCTGCTTGAACGCCGCGCGGCAGAGACATTTGGCCGCGAGGCAGCGCTGTTTGTGCCGACGGGAACCATGGGGAACCAGATTGCCATCCGCCTGCACACGCAACCGGGCCAGGAAGTAATCACGGAATCGCGTTCGCACATCCTGGATTGGGAGATGGCGACGACCGCCGTGTTTTCCGGTTGCCTGGTGCGAGCGGTTTATGCTGACCGCGGTATTTTGAAGTGGGAACATATTGCGCCGGTGATTTACAAGTACGGCGGATTCCGCGCGGCCACGGGCCTTATCGAAATTGAGAATACGGCGAACCTTGCAGGTGGAGGGTGTACGCCGCTGGAGGTGCTCGAAGAGATCTGGGTTGGGGCGAAAGACGAGAAGCTACCTCTTCATCTGGACGGAGCGCGGATCTTCAACGCGTCCACGGCGCTGGGCGTGGATGTCAAGTCTCTGACGCGCGGATTTGACACGGTGATGTTTTGCTTGTCGAAGGGGCTTGGCGCGCCGGTGGGGTCAATGCTGACGGGGTCGGCGGAGTTGATGGATCGTGCACGGAGCTTTCGCAAGGCCCTCGGGGGCGGAATGCGCCAGGCGGGTGTATTGGCTGCCGCAGGATTGATTGCGCTTGAAAAGGGGCCGGGACGGCTCCACGAGGACCACGCGAACGCACGTCTCTTGGCCGAAGCGCTCGCAAATATTGAAGGGGTTGCCATCGATGTTGATTCGGTGGAGACGAACATTGTGATCTTCAGATTGACGGGGCGGATGACCGCGGCGCAACTCGTCGATCGTCTCAAGGCTCGAGGCGTATTGGCAAGCAAGGTGGGTCCCGACGCGATTCGACTTGTGACGCATTTGGATGTGAACCGAGGGGCCTGTATCGCTGCTGTCGAAGGGATCGCCGAAGAGATAGAAAATTCGGTGACTTCGAAAGGCAGCGAAACTATTCCAGCCTCCGCAGGTTAATATGGTCAGCACGCCGGAACCAGAACGGTCCGGGATTTTCAAACATGGAGGATTCAATTCGCCGTGAAAAAGATTGCATTGGCTGTCTTGCTTGCTCTTACTCTTGTACCTGCGGTTTCATTTGCGCAGGTGGTAATTCGTGTGGGCCCCCCCGCGCCGGTTGTTGAGCGTCCTGGACCGCCTCCTGAACGAGGGTTTGTTTGGCAACCTGGATACCATCGCTGGGATGGTGGACATTATGTCTGGGTCCCGGGGCATTATGACCGTGCCCCTCATCCGGGCGCGCATTGGGTAGCGCATCATTGGGTTCACCGCCATGGGGAATGGGTGCTGGTTGAAGGTCACTGGCGGTAGATCGGATTCAAACACAAAGGGGAGCGAGGCACGGGCCTCGCTCCTTCGTTGTTGGGGCCAACTATTGTAAAGCGAGGCAAGGGGCCAGCATTATTTTTAAATAAAGGTTGAGGCGCCTGATTGAAAAATCGATGTACTAAACGGGAAACACTGTTTCGCCTTTTTGAGAAACGTGTTACAACTCCAACATGGCAAAGGGAAAGCTCGAAGCTGTGCCTGT
>Ga0302320_10022914_pt1 | contig 12294 bp, 18 predicted proteins | sample Bog_T0_3_FD_202130 | JGI IMG/M metagenome (GOLD analysis project Ga0302320, IMG submission 202130) | Peat permafrost microbial communities from Stordalen Mire near Abisko, Sweden - Bog_T0_3 | ecosystem: Environmental > Terrestrial > Soil > Wetlands > Peat | place: Sweden: Abisko, Stordalen Mire...
GACCGCGAATTGAGCCCCATCGGCACGGCGAGGTTGATGCGGTTGTCGGTCGGCTGGGATTTCTGGATCTCCCGCATTTGCAGGATGATCGCCTCGCCGAAGTTCTTGGGCTCGACCGGCGCCGCGGGCGGTCCGGGCGTCGGCGTCGTGACGTGAGCGCCGGTCAGGCCCGCCGATCCGCCGGCCGGGTTACGGGCCTGAATGAAGTGGGCATATTCGGGGCGCCCGAGTTGGCCGGACACGAAGTCGTTGACCGACTGGAACGTCGGCGTGCGGACCTGAAAGCTATCGCCCTGTGGCTCGACGGTGAACTGGTTGCGCCAGAGATGGGTGAGCTGCTCGGCGCCGCCCGGCACGAGAGGTTGCGACGCGAGCACCCGCGATAGCTCGCCCTCGAGAGCGTACCGCTTCGCTCGCTCCTCTACGGCCGCACGCTGAGCACGCTCCGTGTCGATCTGTCGTCGGCTATCTTCCTGCTGTGCTCTCAGCGCTTCCTCGATCTGACCTTTTGCCGCGAGCAGCTTGACCTGCTCGGCGCGGGCCGCTTCTTCACGAGTGCGTTGCTCGGCTTCGACCTGGGCGAGCCGAGCCTGGATCGACGTGAACGTCTGGAGCTGCTCGAGCGGGATCGTGACGGTCTGGGCCTGCGGCGGCGCGGTCGGTGCGACCTGCGTCGGCACGATCGGCGGCGCGGCGGGCGCCTGCGGCGGCGCGTCGCCCGGACTTGGAGCGATAGCGGCAGCCGGGGCGGCGGGCGGAGATTCCAGGGGCATGGAGCGTAAACCTCGCAAGGGGTGATGTCGCGGCCGGCGTCAATTGACGACCGTGACGAGATACGTGTCCCGGAGATCGGAGACCTGGCGGAGCCAGGCTTCGATCTTGCATCGCTTGTGGTCGACCTCGGTCTGAATCCGCATCAAGATCTTGTGCGTCGGGTGGTCGTTGGCCGCCTGGGCGGCGGCAACCGCCAGGTTGATCGCGTCGTAAATCTCGGTCAGTAGATCGAGCGTTGCCTTGTAGGCGTCCTTGACCTCATCCTTGACGACCACGCCGTCGATCACGGATTCGGCGTCGCCGCCGAGCCGCTCGATCCGGTTCAGTACCGCGCGACGCCAGCCGCGCGCGTGATGGACAAGGCAGTCGAAGCGCACCACGAGCTTTTTGTACTGGTACTTGATCTGAAATCGGTGTTCCTGGCGGTGGAACTGCTCGAATGCTTTCAACAGAGGCTTGTAGACCTCATTGAGCGCGTCGACGACGGGATCGGCCACGGGAGGGCTCCTCGCCTTTTATGAATTGCTGGGCGGCGTTCTTCGTCATTCCGTCGACGTCGACGTTGACGTTGACGTTGAGAGCACATTGAGTGGAAACGGCTTTAACGCGATCGTCGTCGCCGCGTCGACCTCTTGTTCGAGCGCCGTCGCCGACGTCGTCGCCGCGGCCGACTTGTAACCGACTCCGTTCGCTTTCTGGACGGCGCGAAGCTTGGCGACGAGAGTCGCGTACTGGTGCAAGGTCATCGGTCGATCTCTCATGAGCAGGGAGTGTGATGCGGCGGCCTGGGCGGCTCGTGGTGCGGCGGCCGATCCGGTCGCGGCGGTTCGGGCCGATGACGCGCGGCGGTCTCTCCTGGGCCGAACCTGGGCGTCGTGCGGCCCTTCCAGTTCGCGCCGAGCGCCGACGGCTCGGACTCGAGATGAAGGACGACCACTTCGGGCAGAAGGTGTCGGTGCCGGCGGTCCCATTGCAGCGCGAACTGAACGTCGGACCGGGCCGCGTCGCCATGGTGCGTCGGGTAGATCCGCTGATGGTAGCCGTTCTGGACCATCTCCGAGCCGTGAAAGAGCTGAAAGAACCCGATCGGCACGTACCCGTGGAGCTTCGAGACCCACCGCGACCCGACTTGAAACTTCGGGTGAAACCAGTGGCCGCACTCGTGGGCATGATTGTCCCAGGCACCGGCATATTGCTTCAATCGCGTCCACTCGTCGAAACCGGAAAGGTTGCACCGATCCGCGCCGTGGATTCCTCGTTCGTCGAGGTGAGCCCATTCGGCGAACTGGCGGAACTTTCGCGGCAGAACGACGTCGGCGTCGAGGTGGAGAATCCAGTCCTTGCCGCCGATCTGATCGAAGCCGCGTTGAATCAACCGAGCCTTGTTGAACGGGCCGTCGCGCGAGTGGTCGTCTGACAGGACGTGATGGACCGAATGTCGGCGACAGACCTCGCGTGTTTCGGCGTCGTCGGCCGTCGTGACGACGACCAGGTCGTCGACGAGCGGGAGGTTCTCTGGCAAAGTGGCGGCCAGAAAGTCACCATAGCCGATACAGACCTGAACGACTTCAATTCGCACAGAAGGGCTCACAAGATGGTCAAAAAGCAGGACGTGTTAAAAGCGATTGAAGCGAACATCGGCCGGCGCCTGATCGCCGAGCGCATCGTGAATGCACTGGCGCGAGGTTCGTCACACGCGATTGTCGACGCCACTGCCGGTGGCACGTTCGCCTGGGACTATCACCGCCATGAATTGATCAGGGACGTCGAACGCGTGCTCGCCGAGTCCGGCGTGGAATGACGATTCACCTGCGCACGATCCCGATCACGAGTAACGTCGCGACGACCGTCAATAGAACGACTTCGACGACGACGGCCGCGGCGAGGACGTACAGGGCATTGACGAGCGTCAACTCGACACCTATCATTCGGTGAAGTGCGACCTTGACGCCCGGCCGATTCGTACGTTTGGCCGGCGCGAGACACGGGACTCTAGGGCTCGCCCGGGTCGCCCCTTGCGACGTAGCCGCGACTTGCTATCGCGTTGACACCACAAGGGAGTGCCGCTTGACTCACTTCAGCCTCGCGACCCCAACGCCGACGAACGCGAGCGCGACGACCGACGCGGCGAACAGCAGGCTTAACGCGATGGCGACGACGGCGTCTTTCATCGTTACACGCGTCCTTCGACGTTCGCGGGGCGCTCGACGGCCGGCTCGCCTTCGATCGCCTTCTTGAGGTCACGCAGGGCCGACTCAAGCTCCGCGACCCAGAGTCCGGTCTCGCGCATCCGCTCGAGATACTCGGCCTGGCGACGAAGCGCGTTGACGGTGATCTGGAGACGGCCGTTCGCGCGTTGCTTTGCCCACCACGCCCGATCGACGTCGTTTTGCGCGTCGGCGAGCTTGCGTCGGAGCGAACGCGTCGTCCGGTTCGCGACGAACGCGATGGCGCACGCGGCAAGGAGCAGTATCGCGGCGGCGAAATAGATGATCATCGCTTTTGGCTGTCCCGTTGAACGACGGCGGCGATCGAACTTGCGCGGCTGCTGATCAAGTCAAGTCGGCGCCTGCTGGCCTCGTTAAGGTTCTCGCCGTCGTCTTCGATAATAAATCTCGCGTTATTGAAGATCAGGACCGCATCAGATCGGATCGACAATGCGGTCATTTCGGCGCGATCGACGAGACGCGCCGGCGAATCGTTCGAAGGAGAATTCGCTCCAGCGCGAAGCTGGCGGTAAAGCTGTTCGCTCCGGTCGGACAGGCGGTCGAGCTGGTCCTGAAACATCTTCTGCGAGTCGCGGTGATAGTCCTTGAAATCCTCGACGAGCCGGGCCTGACGTTCGGCTGCGTCGCGAAGAAACGCAAGAAAGTAGTACGTCACGGCGATCGCGGCGCCGAGCGAGCCCAGTAAGGCTGTAATCGAAAGCTTGATCGCGTTCGGGTCGGTCATGAATCGCCTTTCAACATCACTCGGAGCAGAGCGTCAGTTTCCCGTAGTAGACGGCGATTACTTTCCAGTCGGCCGGGTGTCGAGACCGCTGCCCTTTAGGATCGCCGCCAAATCATCGACGTGCAGGCAGTCGACCATACAGGCGTAATCGGTGGCGGACTGAACAACGGCAATGCTCCCGTTGCAATAATCGTTGCCCGGCGTCGCGCTATGCAGCACACCAAAAGCTACGATACGACCGCCCTCCAACTTGATGATCTTGTCCCCGTTTTTGGCCTCGCGGCCGTTTCGGTAATGCACTGTGTCCCCCTTCGTTACTTGGTTCTGAGCCACGGGAGCGCTTCGGCGCACCCGACTTCATCAGCTCACCGCCGGTATCGTGTTCGCCACGGCCGTCGTACCCGATTCGCCCGTCGGGTCGGTGCCGGCCCGCTGCTCTTCCGATCCGTCGCCGTCGAACGCGTCGGCGTCGGAGCTGATGCCGAGCGCCATCTCGCGGGCAGCTTCCTTCAGCTTGGACTTGGTCTGCACCAGGAGCTCGACCTCGCTATCGAGCACCTTGTACTCGAGGTCGGTCAGGCCCAGCAGGAGCTGGCGGATCGTCTCTTGAATCAAGGCGCATTCGGTGTCGGGCATCTCGCCGCAATTCTGTGCGATAAGCTGCACCTTTGTCGTGCCGTCGATCAGCTCCTGGGCGGACCGGAGCGAGAACTTGACCGGATACCTGACGTTGATCGCCGCGCGGTCGGCGTCCGTGATCGGCTTGTGCCGGAGCGTCAATAACGCGTATTCAGCGAGAAACCGTTCGGCGCGGGCCAGCGACTTGGCGATCGAGCCCAGGAGCTTGCCCCCCGTCTCGGCGTCCATTTCTTTCGAGACGCCGCTCTGGGCGACTACCCTTGCGGATTGCCCGGTGGCGCCCGCTGGCTTCGTCAAGCACGCGTTCCGATCCTTCAGCTCGATGATCCGGTCGAGGTTCTTGCGCAGGCTCTCAGCGGGGTCCTTGGGCGGCGAGACATACTCGAAGCCTTCGTACGATCCGTTCTCAGGGTTCTTCTTCTTGGGCAGGAGATAACCCGGGCCGACCGAGAGCGTGTTGTCCGCCTTGCAAAAGTCCTCGGGGCCGGACAGAAACGGATGGGCTTGAAGGGTGTCGGAGAGGATCATCTCCGAGTCGCGGTTGTAGTAATCACGTTGCAGGGCCGCGATGTATTCGTAGCGGCTCTTGCCGACGTTCATCGATCGATGCTTCTTGACGTCGATCAGACGCACGATCGGCACGCGGCCAAAGGAATGATCCTTCTGGTCGAGAACCTTGTCGCCCGCGTATGAAAACAGCGTCCAGCCCGTCGCCGTCCAGTGCCTCCAGGTGACGTAATTCTTGCGCCAGTCGCCGCCCGCCGCCGACGGATCGTCGGGGTCGATCTGTTCGCCCTTCGAGTTCGTGTCGCGGCGATCGGACGGGTCGACGTACTCGCGGACGAGGCATTCGAGGTAGCGGCCGGCGGCGTCCTTGCGCCACCAGATCATGTTCTGCGGCAAGATGTACGACGCGACGATCTTGTCGAGCCCCAGGTCGATTTCGTCGGCCCGCGTCTTGACGTCGGCGTCGCGTGGCGCCGGCGGGTGATCGAGGCAAACGTCGATCACGCCGTTGACGAGCAAGAGCGGCGCGATCGTCTCTCGCATGTAGTCGTCTATAGGCGTCCCGGCGCCGTCGACGTTCTTCCACCATTCGACCAGATCGTCGGGGCCTTCTCGCGAAACCTCTTGCTCGTAGATCTTGGCGAGGTGGATCGCGACGCATTCGCCGACGAACTCGGGGACCGGCGTCCGAGAGCGACGAAGTTCGTAGTCGTCGTCCTGGGCGGTCGCGCCCGGATCGGCGCCGAGCATGCCGGGCCACGGGCCGAACGCGACCGAGCTGGCCGACGTCTCGCCGACCGCCAGGCCGCCGCCGTAGCCCTCGAACACGTTCGGATACCGCTGCGGGTCCGGGTACTCGCGTTTGTGGCGAAACAGATTTCGCACGGCGAGCCCGCGGCGATCGGCGCCGTACACCGCGTCGCGGTAGCGGGCGCCGGCCTCGAGCGAGTCCTGCATCTGCCGCCAGAACATATTGTGCTCGAGCCAGTCCTGGTGCTTGCGCTCGACGATCTGCTGGCCGTCCGGCGTCGTCGGGTCCGACGCGGTCGTCGCGCGACCGTCGACGCCGACGCCGCGACCAGGCGGGGGCGCCGTCGCTTTCGGCAGGCTCGGTGCACTCGGTTCGTTGTAGCCGATCGTCTTTGGGGGCTTCTTGGCCATCAGTTAACGGCGTCCAGAGCGTTCAGGATCGACTCGACCAGCCGCATGACGAGCGGGATCAAGAGCACGATCGCGAGGAGGTAGAGAATGAGGTCGAACCACGAATAACGCATGCGTCAGTCCTCGTCGGCGCGATCGTCGTCCGGCTCGATGCCGAGCTGGCCCTCGACCTGGGCGATCCCGGCCTCGAGACGGTCGAGCCGGATGCGCATCGCCGTGATTTTCGCCGTGATTCGCGTCGCGAGTCGATCGATCCGTTCGAGCCGTCGTTCGACGTCGGCCAGGTCGCCGAAATTGATCCGCGCGGGAATCACGATCTCGCGTTCGCCCGCGAGCGACTTTTCGACGTCGGCGACGCGACGTTCGATCTTGTACGCCATTACATGAGCCCTCGAGCGGAGACTTTGCGTAACGCTGGTGCTTGAGCGCGTCCGTCAGGGAATTCGAGCTTGAGGCCGCCGGCGAGCGGATCGATTAAATCCTCATGTGGATGCTGCGGATCTTCAGGGTAATCCATCCACTGGTTATTGCGCTTGGCCCGGGCATAGCACTGGAACGCGAGGATCAGGTGCTTGCACCGCGGATGGATCGTCAACGAGACAGTGCCATCGGCCGACATGAGCATTGCTTCGATCAGAAGTAACCCGTCGATCTTCCGGCCCTTCGTCGGCCAGGACTCGAGGCCGTTCGTGCCCTTGAGTCCCGCGCGCTCGTATTCTCCTCGGACAGTCACTCCCATCGGTGTCCGATTGTCGCCGGCCGGATCGGTCGAGATACGACGACGGTAGGTTTCGCCGCAAAAGCGCCTTGTCTGCTCAAGAACCTGGGTCGCGACCTTTTCCGCCCCGAGTCCCTCAGCGAAATAGTCCGCAAAGACGTTAACGTAAAAGCCTCGCCCGTCGACTCTCGGCCGCGTCTGGAACCACACGCCGCCCGAGTGGACGCCCGAGTCGAGTGAGACGTGGAAAGGCAGCGATGGGTTATAATCGGCAGTGACCTTGACGTGCTTGGCCTCGTCAAAGGTGCCATACCATACGCCGGAAGCCTTCGGACGGCCGCAAAGGTAATCCGACTCGAAGACGCGGCGCGAGACCGCCTTCGCCTTCTGGATCAGCGAATCAATCGCGTAATGGCCATTGGACCGCTTCGCCTTCGGGACGCCCTTACCGGGACCCGCCATATCAGAGTGACACCATTCTTTGATTGCGCACCCCCCGCAATGCTCCAGGTTCGGGCCGGACCTTTCCGTGGGGCAGCGCTCGAGTACCTCGAAGACACAAAAGGTGTCTACCGGAAACGCCCCGGCCAAGCCACGCTCCATCAGTTCCGCCATCGGGCCCCCGACGCGGTGCCACGTCGACGTCATGAGAACAGAGGCCGGGATGCCGCGAATCCGCATCGCCATGCCCATTGCCGACTCGCGTATGTCGGGGTCGATTTCGTCGACCTCGTCGAGCTTGAGCGAGGGAACATGGGGACCTCGCACCGATGTGTCGGACGCCGCTAGCATTTTGATCGTCGAGCCGTTCCGATACCGAGCCGTCTCTGAGTTGAACGTGTGAATCGTCGACCGGTCGCTGCCGACGGTCCCGGACCCGTCGAGTATCGCCTCGTTGATCGCCTGGTAAATCTGCTCTGACTGCGCCTTTGAGCCCCCGAGAATTCGCGTCGCGTGCCGCGGAATAAATCGTGAGTTGCAATGCGTATCCAGAGCCGACATGAAGCTCTTGCCGCTGCCTCTCGGGCCATGCCAGAGGGCGAGCGGCGGGCGATCAAAGAACTGCCGCGAGAACAGCGTGAACGGCGCCGTGTGACCAGCGCAAACCGGCTCCCTTGGAAGCGAGACACCAGTATAAGCGAGTACCCAATCGTGAAGATGGTCCGGCGTCGTCGGCCGAGTGTTGCGCAGTTCATTCAGTGGGAGGAGCATCGGACGGTATATTTCCGGCCGAGGAAGCGTCGGGCGTCGACGTCGTCGGCGTTAACGGTTCGTTAGCGGCCCGCAACATTCTCGCGGCGAGCGCGGGATCAATCGACCCCGCTGAACTCGAGGCCGAGTCGGTCGCACCGGCGAGCTTGTCCAGGCCGTACAGCGCCGACCGCCGTTCCATGATCCGCAGGCAGCGGTCGATCGCGGCGAGCTCGCCGCCCCTGGCCGTCTCCCAGATGCCGAACAAAAGTCGATCGAGCCGCTCGAGCTCGAGGTTGAGAACCTCGGCCGCCCGATCCTGCGTGAGAGCACGAAGCGCACGGTTGACGGCTTCGTGCGCTCGAGACCGGTTCTTATAACCGCACTCGCGGGCGATTAACTCGTAGCTGGCTCCAGCTTTACGTAGATCAAGGGCCTTGGCCCGGCGTTGCGCCGACTCGATCCGGCGTTCGCTCGCCTTGGGTTCGCCTGGCAAATATCGCCTCAGCTCGGTGCCGAGCCCCCGGTGGCCGACGACGTTGCGATCCGCTCGAGATGGCTTCGGATCGCGTCCTCGAGTGCGCCGAACCGAGCCGCCGTCTTGCCCGCGTCGTCGACGATTCGCCGCAAAAGAGCGGCGGTTTCAACTGGAACCTGGTTGGCGCCGATCGCCGCCGCCGCAGGGACCGAACCCTTGCGCGACGGTCCGCCATTTTCCGCGAGGAAGCCGCCCGCCAAGTCCTCGACATGGTTCTCGAAAACCTCCACCAAGAGCGTGAGCGCCGTCGCCGTGTTGGAGACGCCGTACGACTCGCCCGCGAGCGCGAGAGCCTCCATGAATCGATCATAGTCTTGGAACCGCGCCCCGAACCGCTCCTTTGCCGCTTTGCCGCATTGCTCGAGCGACCGCTTGAGCCGATCGACCTCGTCGGGCAGGAACAGGAAGACGACGCTCGTCCACTCGAGCTGGGCCGACGCGAGCGGCTCGACGCCGACCTTGGACAGAAGTTCGAGCACCTTGTCGTCCAAGCCCGAGTATTCCTTCAGGCTGCATTCGTCGATCGATTCGTATATTTCCTTCAGGACGACCGGGTCGTCCTCCCCGACAAGCGAATTGTGGGCGAGCTGAATCGCCTTCGCTTGGTCGGGCGTGACCTCGTCGTCGGTAACCATGATGTGGATCGTCGCCAGGCCGGCCTTGATCGCGCCCTTGACCCGATGGTTTCCGGAGATCACGAGCCACGTACAGCCCTCTCGCCTGGACCGCACGCAAAAGGGGACGGAGGTTAGCGCCCCGTCCCGCTCGATATTGGATGTGAGTCGGCCGAACGTCTCGTGACGCATGAATCGGGCGTTCTTGCCCAGGAGCTCGAGCGACCTCGGGTCGACCTCTTCAACGCGAACTCTCACGCGTTTTTCTTCCTCCAGGCGGCCAACGTCGCGGCGAGTGTGAGTTTGCCGATGTCCCCGCCGTAAGACAGCTTGAAAGGGTGGTGGTCGCCAGCCTCGGCATCCTTACGGCAGAGCAGCTTGAAGACGCCCCGGTATTTCATCGAGACCGCGTGATCGCTGAACGCCGTCGTGACGACGCTACGGATACGCCTCGAGAACGCCTGCTCGAGCAAGAGCTGGCACTCCCTCGACAGAGCCGATGCCGCGACGAGCTTCGACAGGCGAGGGGCGGCCCCGATACTGAAATCGCTCAACAGATAAATCGACGGCGGCTCTACGCCCGAGAGCTGGAACTTGCAACGATCGAACGCGACGGCGCCGATCAGCTTACCGTCGGCGAGCAGGGCGAGGCGGAGCATTGCCCCTGCCGGCGCAATCGACGGATCGAGGTATTGCGAACGGAGCGTCGCGAACTGGCCCGTCGTGAGCGGCACCATCGAAAGTACCTCGCCGACCGGCTCACCTTGCCCCAGCTTCGGGAAGAGCAGTGGTTCGAGCTTCTGGTGAGGTGTAACGAGCCGCGACGGGTCGCCGCTCGACGCGTACAGGAAAAATTTTGTGCCTCGGTTCGTCGTCTGGACCTTGGAGAGAAACCGGCCCTCGAGCCGCTCATGATCGATTGGCGACTGCGCTCCATAGATCCAGAAGGGCCTCGCGGTGATCATCTCCAGGTACGTGTTAAGACGAGCGTCGTCGAAGACCTGGTACGTCGGCGCCGGCCAATCCAGGCACGCGTGAAGGTTTTTGAACATCCGCTCGTAACCGGACTTGTAGATCGGCGGGAACGTGATAATTCCCGTCGACTCCGGGAGCGACTTGACGAACTCGACGCAATCGCCGGCGAAAAACGATGCGAGCTCGAAGTTGTTGTTGGTGAGTTTGTCGCCGACCTTCCGGTGCATCTCTTCGAACTGGGCCCGCGCGGCGCCGGCGAGACGCCGATAAAACGGGACGGTGCCCCTCTTGATCCAGGCCTCAGCGTACTCCGAGAAGACAAGAACGGCCGCGACGCGGTCGAGCGCCGTCCCCAGGTAGGGCTCGAGCCACTCCAGGCCCAGGCCGTGACGCGGCCGGACCTCGACATCTCCTCCACTGAAATAGCTGCCGAGAGCACACGAATAGAGGGTGACGTCGTTGCCGTGCATCCGCACGCCCAGGTCCATGAGGGACCGCGGAACAGTGAACTTTCCCGAGCAGGGAAAGGCGAGGTCTTCGCAACCCCAGCCCTTGACCACTGGCGAGATCACCGAAAGCGCGTCAGCAGGTAGCGTGCCCTGGAACATATATGGAGCGGGGGAAAGGGTTTGAACCTTTGTCTCCCGGCTGGTGGCCGGGCATCCTCCGTTGGACGACCCCCGCGAATTGGCCTCGCGAAAAATTCCGAAAACTTTGTCGATAACCTATTGCTTCAGAAGGCTCAAATGCTAGGGTACTTATGTAGTCATTCCTTCACACCACAAAAACAGGAGTCACGACAATGGCACGCAAGACCGCAACGATCACCGCGCCCGTCGCCCCGAAAGCCCCAATGACCCCCGAAGAGGTCATGGCGAAACTGACCAGCCGCATCAATGACGAGATTGAGAGCCTCCGTTACTCACTGGCCCGCCAGATGGAGAGCCGCGTCAAGGCGATGACGGTACTTGCGACCGAATTGGCGACCGAGAACGACGCCAACGAGACGCTCGGGTCGTGCATCTGGCACCTGAGCCACAGTGCAGGCGGCACGCGAACCCTCTACGAAGAAGTCGGCGAATTGAGCGTATGGGTCGCGGTCGCCGATCGTCTCAAGACCGCCACTGGCTTGTCTCCCGAGGAATTGATCAGCGACATGATCCGGCGCAACACTCAGAACGCCTTGATGGAATCTGGATTCTCCGACCTGTCCAGCACTGACCCGTTCTCAAATGCGATCAATGTCTGCCGTGGCGTCGGTCGTCAACGTGCCCGCCGGGACGTCGACACGACCGGCATCGCGTTCGAGGCGATGCTCAAAGTCGACGCAGTCAATCCGATTATTGACCATCCCGGCATCGAAGCCGCCGTCTGAAAAATCCCGGAAAATTCGTGGATACCCTCTTGCTATAGAGGGTATCCATCATAGGATATACATGTACTGATTACATTACACAACCAACCGAGGACCGACCATGTACGCCCGCGACGCCCTTCTGGAAGCCGGACTTGTGACAGCCGAAGAACTCGAAGCGAACCGTGTGGTCGTCATCCACGGCCGCGAGTATCGCATCAAGGCCGGCTCGGTGGTCAAGCCCGAGCACTGGCCGACCTGGAACCGCGCTCGCTTAGTCGACTCCAACGACGACTTTTCAACTTTCCGCATCCCGTTGAGGAATGGCGGCCCGATCGAGAGCCTTGCGTGCGAAGTGGAGTTCACCGGCAAGACGCTCCGGAAGGTCAACGGTGATTACGCGATCCGGGTCAAGATCACCTTCCCGAGCGACGTCGACTACATCCAGGGCGGCGTAACCTACGGCTGGTTCTTTGTGGACCTCTGAAAACTCCGGCAAAATTCGTGGATACCCTCTTGCTTCAAGGGGGTATCATGTTAGGATAAAGATGTATTGATCAAACCACCATCAGAACTGAGGAGCGACCCTCATGACTCTGTCCGAGACGACAATCGAAACGCAAGACAACGAGGCCCTATCAGACCTTCGGCACCGGCTGGCACTGGCGTTGAAGGATGGGCAGGAAGCGGTCTCCGATCTCTACGACGAAGTGTGTGCGGTGTTGCGGGCCCGGAAGGTATTTGTCTGACCGAAAGGAAGTGCGAGATGGCGAAGTGCGTATCAGTCGCGGCATTCAACGAGAAGTACGATCCGAGCAACAAGCTTGGAGAGTTCGACCAGGAGGAGACCTCCACCCTGTACTATGTGGTG
>Ga0302320_10022915_pt1 | contig 12293 bp, 7 predicted proteins | sample Bog_T0_3_FD_202130 | JGI IMG/M metagenome (GOLD analysis project Ga0302320, IMG submission 202130) | Peat permafrost microbial communities from Stordalen Mire near Abisko, Sweden - Bog_T0_3 | ecosystem: Environmental > Terrestrial > Soil > Wetlands > Peat | place: Sweden: Abisko, Stordalen Mire...
CCGAGGGTGTCGCCGTTGCCCTGCGCCACGACGTTGCCGACGATCGCGGGCTCGGTTGACGTGATGGTGAACGACCAGGGTAGGGGAGCGTCCTTGACCTGCTGCGGCTGGGCGTTGACGTCCAGGTAGTTGATGGTCGCCATGGCGCCCGGCGCGCCGAAGACCTCGAGGACGACATGCTTGGGGTTGAACGGGACGATCTCGTTGGAGAGACCGCTGTTGGCCGAGGGGCCGGTTTTCGAGCCGAAGATTCCGTGCAGGCGATAGATGCCGAATCCCGCCCCGGCGACGACGATCACCGCGACCAGCACCATCCAGCGGCGCCGCACGATCGACTCGAGTGAAATCCGCCTCACCCGTTGGCCTTTCGGTAAGCGGGCGACTTGGCCGGCCCCGCGCTGTGGTTCAGCGCCTCCGGCGTCATCGGCATGCGCTGACAGTACGGTACCGGACCGGACAAACGACGCGGCCGTACACTTTTCCGGGCGCGGCGGCTCGCGGCGGCTGTCGTCACATCTGCCACACGCGTCTCTGGATCGGAGGGCATGTTCGACCTGCCCGGCTCCCAGCGACAAATCCGGTACCCAGCGCGGCAAACGACCCAGCTGTCGCTGATAGGCGGCCCAACGCGGTGTCTTCCGATCGAGAGACCCATGTGGCTAATGCGACTAATGCGATCAATGTGACCCGCTCGTGCGGGTGAGCCCGGGCAGGATGAAGTCATCGACGAGAAGCCGCACCGTCTCACGGTTCGGCAGCTGTCCGGGGATGATCGTCCTGAAGATCAGGTAGTTCGGCATCAGGTCCCACAGTTCGTCGGGAAGGGCGGCATTGGCGATTTCGCCGCGGTCGACGGCCTGCTGCAGTATGTGCCGAACCAGGGCTTCGCGCTGATCGAGGATCTGATGCTGCAGGGCGTCACTGAGGGCCGGGTGGTGCGACACCTCGACGAGCACGGCGCGAATGGTGCTGGCGTGCTGGTAACCCTGTGCACAGCAGGCCTCGCCAAGCTGCAGCAAATCGCCGCGCAAGGTGCCGGTTTCCGGCGCGACCGCGACCTGGCGGACGCTCTCGATGAACGCGGCCAGCATCAATTCCGTCTTCGACGGCCAGCGTCGGTACACCGTCGCCTTGCTGGCGCGGGCCTCGCTGGCCACGGCGTCCACCGTCAACCGCTCGTACCCGTGCTCCTACAGCAGCCGCAAGGTAACCGCGAGCAACTCGCACTCGCGCGGCGACCAGGGCGACGATTCCGCTGACCGGGCGTCTGTCTGGGTCATAGCCCCACGATAGAACCGCTTGGGGTTGTACGGCTCGCAGCGGGCTTCCGAGACACGCTCGGCGACACGCCGGGGACGCGTCGGTCCTCGGTCTTAGACTGGCGTCCCTATGAGCGGTTCTTCGTCGCGGTCCTTCGTACACCTGCACAACCACACCGAGTACTCGATGCTGGACGGTGCCGCGAAGATCTCGCCGATGTTCGCCGAGGCCCACCGGCTGGAAATGCCCGCGATCGGGATGACCGACCACGGAAACATGTTCGGCGCCAGTGAGTTCTACAACGCGGCGACCACCGCCGGGATCAAGCCGATAATCGGCGTCGAGGCCTATATCGCTCCCGGTTCTCGTTTTGACACCCGCCGGATCCTGTGGGGTGACCCGGGCCAGAAGTCCGACGACGTGTCCGGCAGCGGTTCTTACACGCACCTGACGATGGTGGCCGAGAACGCCACCGGGCTGCGCAACCTGTTCAAACTGACCTCGTTGGCGTCCTTCGAGGGCCAGCTGGGCAAGTGGTCGCGGATGGATGCCGAGATCATCGCCGAAAACGCCAGCGGCATCATCGCCACCACCGGATGCCCGTCCGGAGAGGTGCAGACCCGGCTGCGGCTCGGCCAGCACCGCGAGGCGCTGGAGTCCGCGGCCAAGTGGCGGGAGATCTTCGGCGCCGACAACTACTTCCTGGAGTTGATGGACCACGGCCTGTCCATCGAGCAGCGGGTGCGCGAAGGCCTCATCGAGCTCGGCCGCGCGCTCAACATTCCGGCGCTGGCCACCAACGACTGCCACTACGTCACCCGCGACGCCGCGCACAACCACGAGGCGTTGCTGTGCGTGCAGACCGGCAAGACGCTGTCGGATCCGAACCGGTTCAAGTTCGATGGTGACGGCTACTACCTGAAGTCGGCCGCCGAGATGCGCCAGATCTGGGACGACGAGGTTCCCGGCGCCTGCGACTCGAGTTTGTTGATCGCCGAGCGGGTGCAGTCCTACGCCGACGTGTGGGCGCCACGCGACCGGATGCCGGTCTTCCCGGTGCCCGAGGGGCACGACCAGGCGTCCTGGCTGCGCCACGAGGTGGACGCCGGGCTGAGCCGCCGGTTTCGCGACGGTGCGCCCGACGGCTACGCGGCCCGCGCGGCCTTCGAGATCGACGTCATCTGCTCCAAGGGTTTCCCGTCGTACTTCTTGATCGTGGCCGACCTGATCAATTACGCGCGGTCGGCGGGAATCAGGGTCGGCCCCGGCCGGGGCTCGGCGGCCGGATCGTTGGTCGCCTACGTGCTCGGTATCACCGACATCGACCCGATCCAGCACGGTCTGCTGTTCGAGCGGTTCCTCAATCCCGAACGCGCCTCGATGCCCGACATCGACATCGACTTCGACGACCGTCGCCGCGGCGAGATGGTGCGCTACGCCGCCGACAAGTGGGGCCACGACCGGGTCGCCCAGGTCATCACCTTCGGCACCATTAAAACCAAAGCGGCCCTGAAGGATTCGGCGCGGATCCACTACGGCCAGCCCGGGTTCGCGATCGCCGACCGGATCACCAAGGCGCTGCCGCCGGCGGTCATGGCCAAGGACATTCCGCTGTCGGGCATCACCGACCCGGCTCACGAGCGGTACAAGGAAGCCGCCGAGGTTCGCGGTCTGATCGAAACCGATCCCGACGTCCGCACCATCTACCAGACCGCGCGCGGTCTGGAGGGCCTGATCAGAAACGCCGGCGTGCACGCCTGCGCGGTGATCATGAGCAGTGAGCCACTGACCGAGGCCATCCCGCTGTGGAAGCGGCCGCAGGACGGCGCCATCATCACCGGCTGGGATTACCCGTCGTGCGAAGCCATCGGGCTGCTGAAGATGGACTTCCTGGGTCTGCGCAACCTGACGATCATCGGTGACGCGCTGGAGAACATCAAGTCCAACAGGGGAATTGACCTCGATCTGGAAGCCGTGCCGCTGGACGACAAGCCGACCTACGAGCTGCTGGGCCGCGGTGACACCCTGGGCGTGTTCCAGCTCGACGGCGGCCCGATGCGCGATCTGCTGCGCCGCCTGCAGCCGACCGTTTTCGAGGACGTCGTCGCCGTCATTGCGCTCTACCGACCGGGTCCGATGGGCATGAACGCCCACAACGACTACGCCGACCGCAAAAACAACCGGCAGGCCATCAAACCCATCCACCCCGAACTCGAGGAACCGCTGCGCGAGATCCTCTCCGAGACCTACGGCCTCATCGTCTACCAAGAGCAGATCATGCGCATCGCGCAGAAGGTGGCCAGCTACTCGCTGGCCCGAGCCGACATTCTGCGCAAGGCCATGGGCAAGAAGAAGCGTGAGGTGCTGGAGAAGGAGTTCGAGGGGTTCTCCGAGGGCATGCAGGCCAACGGGTTCTCGGAGCGCGCGATCAAGGCGCTGTGGGACACCATCCTGCCGTTCGCCGACTACGCGTTCAACAAGTCGCATGCCGCGGGCTACGGCATGGTCTCCTACTGGACCGCCTACCTCAAGGCCAACTATCCCGCCGAATACATGGCCGGCCTGCTGACTTCGGTCGGCGACGACAAGGACAAGGCGGCCGTCTACCTGGCCGACTGCCGCAAGCTGGGCATCACGGTGCTGGCACCGGACGTCAACGAGTCCGGGCTGAACTTCTTATCGGTGGGTTCCGACATCCGCTACGGCCTGGGCGCGGTGCGCAACGTCGGCGCCAACGTGGTGGGTTCACTGATCAACAGTCGCGGCGATAAAGGCAAGTTCACCGACTTTTCGGACTACCTGAACAAAATCGAAATCGGCCCCTGCAACAAGAAGGTCACCGAGTCGCTGATCAAGGCGGGCGCATTCGACTCGCTGGGCCATCCGCGAAAAGGCCTGTTCCTGGTTCACACCGACGCCGTCGACTCGGTTCTGGGCACCAAGAAGGCCGAGGCGATAGGCCAATTCGACCTGTTCGGGGGCGACGACGGGACCGGCACCGGAGACTCGGTGTTCACCATCAAGGTTCCCGACGACGAGTGGGAAGACAAACACAAGCTGGCCTTAGAGCGCGAGATGCTGGGCCTGTACGTGTCCGGGCATCCGCTGAACCGGGTCGCGCACCTGCTGGCCGCACAGGTGGACACCGTCATCCCGGCGATCCTTAACGGCGATGTCCCCAACGATTCGCAGGTACGGGTCGGAGGCATTCTGGCTTCGGTGAACCGGCGGGTCAACAAAAACGGAATGCCTTGGGCATCAGCACAATTAGAGGACCTCGCCGGCGGCATCGAGGTGATGTTCTTCCCGCATGCGTACTCCAGCTACGGCTCCGACATCGCCGACGACGCGGTGGTGCTGGTCAACGCCAAGGTCGCGATCCGGGACGACCGGATTTCGCTGATCGCCAACGACCTCGTGGTGCCCGACTTTTCCAATGCCCAAATGGATCGCCCGCTGGCGGTCAGCCTGCCGACCCGGCAGTGCACCTTCGACAAGGTGAGCGCGCTCAAGCAGGTGCTGGCGCGCCACCCCGGTACCTCGCAGGTGCACCTGCGGCTCATCAGTGGGGACCGGATCACCACCCTCGAGCTGGACCAATCGCTGCGGGTCACACCATCGCCGGCGCTGATGGGCGACCTCAAGGCGTTGCTCGGCCCGGGATGCCTGGGCGGCTAACGCAACCGGCCCAAAGATATCGATTGGGTCTCTACTGGTTTGCCAGACGACTGCAAGCCCCTATTCTTGCAGCATCTGGTTGGGGTACTCGAGATCAAGGGGCCCAATGACAGCGGATGCCGCCTGCGCGGCTTGCGGGAACGAACTCCGGGAACGCGCGCGATTCTGTGATGGCTGCGGCGCGCCCATAACGCAGCAGCAATCCGCGGAATACAAGCAAGTGACGGTGCTGTTCGCCGACGTGGTGCAGTCGATGGGGATAGCCCGGGCGGTGGGGGCGGAGCGACTGCGCGAGATCATGGCGGACCTGTTCGATCGCTGCGCTGCAATAGTCAACCGTTACGGCGGCACGGTGGACAAGTTCACCGGCGACGGCATCATGGCCGTCTTCGGCGCACCGATTGCGTTGGAGGATCACGCGCTTCGGTCGTGCTTGACAGCCCTGGACATCCAGAAAACGGCGCACGAGCTCGCCGCGAAGGTACACAGCAGAGACGGTGTTCACATCGAACTGCGGGTCGGGTTGAATTCTGGCGAGGTGATTGCCGGCGATGTCGGCTCCAGCCCGTGGAGTTACACCGCCGTCGGTCATCAGGTCGGCATGGCGCAGCGGATGGAATCCCTTGCGGCGCCCGGGGGAGTGATGCTCAGCGAGTCGACCGCGCGTCTGGTTGCCGATGTCGCGGTGCTGGGCGAACCGGAGGGCGGCCACGTCAAGGGCGCCGACGCGTTGGTGCCAGCCCGGCCGCTGCTTGCGATGAAAGCCGGGCGCCCGCGCGCGGACCTGCAGCGACGGGTGTCGACGCTGGTCGGGCGGAAATGGGAGCTCGCCGCGTTGGGCGCGATGCTGGATCAAGCGACGGCAGGCCGTGGCCGCGTGGTGGGCGTGGTGGGGGCCGGCGGCATCGGCAAGAGCCGCACCGTTGACGAAATCGTGGCGATGGCGGAGGCCCGCGGGCATCGGGTTATTTCGACGTACTGCGAATCGCATACCAGCGAAGTCCCGTTCCTGGTGGTGGCCCGGCTGCTGCGGGCGGCGTTCGGGGTGGAGGGCATGAGCGACCAAGAGGCCAGGGCGGCCGTGCGCGACAGGGTCCGCGATGCGGATGCCGCCGACCAGGTGGTTCTCGACGACACGCTCGGAATCCGTGACCCGACCGACGAGCTACCCGATATCGCCCCCGATGCCCGACGAAGGCGGTTGACAGCACTGGTCAGTACGCTCGCGTTGGCCACCAAAACCACCAGCGTCTATGTCATCGAAGACGCGCACTGGATCGACAAGACCAGCGAATCACTGCTGGCCGACTTTCTGGCAGTCGTTCCACAAACCTCCGCGTTGGTGTTGCTCACCTACCGTCCCGAGTACGCCGGTGCGTTGGGTAATCTCGCCGGAGCGCAGACGATTTCCCTGGCACCGATTGATTTCTCAGAGACCACGGCGCTGGTCACGCAACTGTTGGGCACCGATCCCTCAGTGGCCGACCTGACCACGCGGATTGCCGAACGTGCCGGCGGAAACCCGCTTTTCGTTGAGGAGATCGTGCGTGATCTGACCGATCGGGGTGTGCTCTCGGGTGCCCGCGGCGCGCACGTGAATACGGGTGGATCAACCGACGTGACCGTACCGGCCACCCTGCAGGCGGCGATCGCCGCACGCATCGACCGGCTGGACAGCGCGGCCAAAGCGACGTTGAACGCGGCGGCCGTCATCGGATTCCGCTTCCGCGCAGATGTGTTGGCGACCCTGGCGGATACCTCGACGCTGGCCGAGCTGGTGCGCTCCGAGCTGATCGAACAGATCACTTTCACCGGGACTGTGGAGCATGCATTCCGTCACCCCCTGATCCAGGCGGTGGCCTATCATTCGCAGCTCAAAGCGGGCCGCACCACGCTGCACAACCGCCTGGCGGCCGCACTCACAGAGCGCGACCCGGCATCGGCGGACGAGAACGCGGCGCTGATTGCCCAGCACCTGGAGGCCGCCGGTGAGTTGGCTGCCGCGTTCGGCTGGCACATGCGCGCCGCAACGTGGCTGACCCGCCGCGACATCCGCGCGGCGCGGAAGAGCTGGCAACATGCACGCAGCGTTGCCGACCGGCTGCCGAACGACGACGCCGGACGGGCTCCGATGCGCATCGCGCCGCGGGCGCTGTTGTGCCTCACCGCTTTCCGGGTCGGCGCGAGCGCCACCGACGGGGGCTTCGAGGAGCTGCATGAGCTGGCGGTCGCTGCCGATGACAAGGCGTCGCTCGCCATCGGTATGACCGGGCAGATGTCGGCGCTGGTCGCCCACGGACATTATCGGCAGGCCGCCGAGATGGTCGGCGAATTGATGAGTCTCGCTGACTCACTTGGCGACTCGATATTGTCCGTAGGGTTGGTGCTGGCGGCCCTCACGGCGAAGTTCGGAACCGGTGAGCTGACCGAAGTCGTGCGGTTGGCCGATCGGGTACTCGCGGATTCGCGAGAGGATATGGCGCAGGACGCTATCATCTTTGGCTCGCCGCTGACATTCGCCACGATGCAACGGGCCGCCGCACGGATGTGCGGAGGTGCGCCGGGTTGGCGGGACGACGTCGATGCCGCGGTCGCGATGAGCAGTGAGATCGAACCCGGTTTGCGGGCGGCGTTGATGCTGTATATCCACGGGATTGGGGTGGCCAACGGGCTCTTGCTACCCGACGCCGCGATGCTGAGCGTGTCGGAGTCTAACCTTCGCGCCGCCGAAGAGCGCGCGGACGAGTTTGCGTTGGCTTCGGCTCGTTTCCTGCGTGGCCTCATACTGGCGCAACTCGAGGAGCCGCAGCGTGCCAAAGGTCTTGAGGTGCTTGCCCAGTCGCTCAAGACCGCATTGCATAACCGGATCAACCAGGCGGCCGTGCGCCAGCTCAATGTCGAACGCGCCAAGGAGCAGGCGCGAACCGGCGATGTCGATGGCGCGATAACGCTGTTGCGGGACACCGCTGAGCAGCAAACCACCATGGGGTTCCGCGGGGCGGCCAGCACAGCGTTGGTGGAAGCGCTGTTGCAACGAGGTCAGCCGGCCGATGTAGACGAGGCGGCCGCCGCGGTCGAGAAGCTGGCCGCGGTACCCACCGAGCCCGCTTTTGTGTTGTTCGACGTTGCGCTGCTGCGGCTTCGGGCATTGCTTGCCCGGGCTCGCGGCGACGAGGCGTCGTATCGCGACTTCGCCCAGCGTTACCGCGCGATGGCAATGTCATTCGGGTTCGAGGGACACCTGGCGTTGGCTCAAGCGATGTGAGTGCCCGCGTGGACCTGCTGCCGCGAGAGTGCAACTGCCGACGTCGCTTCTCGGGAAATGTGTCGCCAGTTGCCGTTTCGCGGTCAGCTAGAGTGGTTGTTATGCCGCTTTCAGGTGAATACGAACCCAGCCCCTGGGATTGGTCCCGCGATCAGGCCGACAAATACGCCGAATCCGGCGGTGCCGACGCCGCGGACATGAAGGGGATGCCCATCATCCTGCTGACCACGGTCGGCGCCAAGACCGGGAAGCTCCGCAAAACGCCGCTGATGCGTGTCGAGCACGACGGCGAGTACGCGGTCGTCGCTTCACTCGGCGGGGCCCCGAAGAACCCGGTCTGGTACTACAACATCGCGAAGAACCCGCGGGTCGAGCTGCAGGACGGCAGCGTCACCCGCGATTACGACGCTCGCGAGGTATTCGGCGACGAGAAAGCGACCTGGTGGGAGCGCGCCGTCGCCGCCTACCCGGACTACGCCGACTACCAGACGAAGACCGACCGCCAGATTCCGGTGTTCGTGCTGACGCCGGTGAGCTGAGCCGATTACCCAGGTGGCAGGTAATGCGTGGCACCATTGACCGGTGTCCGCTGAACTGAGCCAGAGTAGGTCGCCGCTGCCTGCATTGACCGCGGCTGACATTGACGGTGCGGCGAAGCGGATCGCCCCGGTGGTCACGCCCACCCCGTTGCAGCACAGCGACCGGCTGTCGGCGATCACGGGCGCGCAGGTCTACCTCAAGCGCGAAGACCTGCAGATCGTGCGCTCCTACAAGCTGCGCGGTGCCTATAACCTGCTGGTCCAGCTGTCCGACGAGGAAATCGCGGCCGGGGTGGTGTGCTCGTCGGCGGGCAACCACGCGCAGGGTTTCGCGTATGCGTGCCGGACGCTGGGCGTGCACGGTCGCGTCTATGTGCCGGCCAAGACGCCGATCCAGAAGCGTGACCGGATCCGCTATCACGGCGGGGAGTTCATCGAGCTGATCGTGGGCGGAAAGACCTACGATCTGGCCGCCGAGGCGGCCCACGCCGACGTCCAGCGCACCGGCGCCACGCTGGTGCCGCCGTACGACGACCCGCGCACCATGGCCGGTCAGGGCACCATCGCCGTCGAGGTGCTGGACCAACTCGATAGCGAGCCCGACGTGGTGGTGGTCCCGGTGGGCGGCGGCGGCTGCATCGCCGGCATCACTACCTACCTGGCCGAGCGGACGACGAACACCGCGGTGCTGGGTGTCGAGCCGGCCGGTGCCGCCGCGATGATGGCCGCGCTGGCCGCCGGCGAGCCGGTGACGCTGGACCATGTCGATCAGTTTGTCGACGGCGCCGCGGTGAAGCGGGCCGGGACGCTGACCTATGCCGCGCTGGCCGCCGCCGGAGACATGGTGTCTATCACCACCGTCGACGAGGGTGCGGTGTGCACCGCGATGCTCGACCTCTATCAGAACGAGGGCATCATCGCCGAGCCGGCGGGCGCGCTGTCGGTGGCCGGTCTGCTGGAGGCCGACATCGAGCCCGGGTCGACGGTGGTGTGCCTGATCTCGGGCGGCAATAACGACGTATCGCGCTACGGCGAGGTGCTGGAGCGCTCGCTCATCCACCTCGGCCTCAAGCACTATTTCCTGGTGGACTTCCCGCAGGAGCCCGGCGCGTTACGCCGGTTCCTCGACGAGGTGCTCGGGCCCAATGACGACATCACCTTGTTCGAGTACGTCAAGCGCAACAACCGGGAGACCGGCGAGGCGCTGGTGGGTGTTCAGCTCGGATCGTCGGCGGATCTGGACGGTCTACTGGCCCGGATGCGCGGCACGGAAATGCACGTCGAAACCCTGCAGCCCGGGACGCCGGCCTACCGGTATTTGTTGCTCTAGCGCGAGTAGGACGTCAGGTATCCCGGCACCGGGGTAGTGGGATCGAGGTCGCCGGCCGGCACGGGTGTTCCGGCCGTCAGGCTCAACGGCAGGATTCCGGCCCAGTGCGGCAGCCCGAGGTCTTCGGGGTCGTCGACGAGGCCGCCGTCGCGCACCTTTGCTGAAACTTCGACCAGGTCGAGGGCGAGCACAGCGGTTTTGGCGAGCTCGCGCTCGTTGGGAGTCCGGCAGTCGGCGGCGCGCCCGAATGCGATGTGGTCGAGCAGGCAGTGCAGTGCGCGGAGTTTCTCCGCCGGGTCTTCGACCAGGCGCGCGTCGCCGACGACGACCACCGAGCGGTAGGCCAGCGAATGATGCAGCGCCGAGCGGCCGAGCACCAGCGCGTCGACGAGGGTGGCGGTGACGCAGACGGGCAGGCCCGACGGCGCCTCCTTGGCGGCCAGCATCGGCCCGCTGCCCGTGGAGCCGTGCAGGTAGAGCGTTTCGCCTAGGCGCGCATGGGTCGTCGGCAAAACCACCGGCCTGCCTGCGCCGATGTAGCCGAGGTGGCAGATCAGCGCCTCGTCCAGGATGCTGTGAACGGTCTCCCGGTCGTAGCGGGCTCGCTCCCGATAGCGGGTGGGCGTCGTCCGGTCGGTGGGTTGGTATGAGGTTTCCAATGGATTGCCTTCAGCATTGTTCTAGTACATAATTATTAACGTGCCAGTACAACATATGATAGCCGGAACGGGCGCGGAGTCCATAGCCGACAGCGTCGAAGAGGCCGTCTCCGCGGGCGCCCTGGCACCCGGCGATGCGCTGCCACCGATCCGGGAACTGGCGGGCCGGCTCGGCGTGAATGCCAACACCGTCGCCGCGGCCTACCGCTCGTTGCGTGATCGCGGGACCGTCGAAACCGCGGGGCGGCAAGGCACCCGGGTAAGGCGCCGGCCGGCGAGCACGCCCCGCTCCCAGCTGGGGCTTGACGTGCCCACCGGCGTACGCGACCTGTCCACCGGCAACCCTGACCCGGTGCTGCTGCCCATCGCGACTGCCCGAATCGCGCCGGGTAGACCGTTGCTTTACGGGGAACCCCCGATGTCGCCCGGTTTGGTTGCATACACCCGCGCGGCCCTGACCGCGGATGGCATTCCAGCCGATCACCTCGCGGTGACCAGCGGGGCGCTGGATGGCATCGAACGCGCTCTCGTCGCACACCTGCGACCGGGCGACCGGGTGGCTGTCGAGGATCCGGGCTGGGCTAATCTGCTGGATCTGCTTGCTGCGCTGGGACTTTCGGCCGAGTCTGTGCGGGTCGACGACGAGGGGCCGCTGATTGCTGACCTGGCTCGGGCGCTGGACCGCGGCGTACGGGCGGTGGTCGTCACCACTCGCGCGCAGAACCCGACCGGCGCGGCGCTGTCGGCGGATCGCGCCGACGCGTTGCGTGATCTGTTGGCCGACCGGGCCGACGACCTGCTGCTGGTCGAGGACGATCACTGCGCCGGTATTTCCGGTGCTCCGTTGCACGCGCTGGCCGGGTCGACCGGCCACTGGGCTTTCGTACGGTCGGTGTCCAAGGCGTACGGACCCGACCTGCGGGTCGCTGTCCTGGCCGGAGACCATCGCACCGTCGAGCGGGTGCACGGACGACTGCGGCTCGGGCCGGGCTGGGTGAGTCATCTGCTGCAAGACCTCGCGGTCAGTTTGTGGTCTGACGATGCGGTGACACAGCTCATCGGCAAAGCCGAGGCTCGATACACCGGCAACCGCGACCGGTTGTGCGCTGCGCTGGCCGACCGCGGCATATCTAGCTGCGGGCGATCCGGCCTGAACGTCTGGGTACCGGTACCCGACGAGACGGTCGCCATCACCCGATTGCTGAATCTGGGCTGGGCCGCGGCGCCGGGAACACGGTTCCGGATACGCACCGGCCCGGGCATTCGCATTACCATCGCCGACTTGACCGCCGGCGAGATCGATCCACTCGCCGATGCGGTCGCCCAGGCGGTGCTCGCTACGGGTCGGGCCAGTGTGTAAATGATGTATATCTTTGGTGTATGTCGCGCAGCAAGATTGACATCGATGACGAACTTGCCGCCGAGGTCATGCGAAGGTTCGGCCTCACCAGCAAGCGGGCGGCCGTTGACCTTGCTTTGCGACGCTTGGTCGGTCTGCCGCTGAACCGCGAGTTCCTGCTCGGGCTTGAGGGGGTCGGCTGGGAGGGCGACCTTGACGATCT
>Ga0302320_10022916_pt1 | contig 12293 bp, 11 predicted proteins | sample Bog_T0_3_FD_202130 | JGI IMG/M metagenome (GOLD analysis project Ga0302320, IMG submission 202130) | Peat permafrost microbial communities from Stordalen Mire near Abisko, Sweden - Bog_T0_3 | ecosystem: Environmental > Terrestrial > Soil > Wetlands > Peat | place: Sweden: Abisko, Stordalen Mire...
ACCAGCGCAGCCTTCGAGTGCGCCGCCAAATCCCGCGCGGTGACCGCCACCTGATCGCTGTCGTCGGACAGATCCAGGGGCACCAAGACTTTCCGGTAGGCGCTCATGTCGGTAGTCTAGCGTAATGAGCCGCAAGCAGCCCGAATTGCGCGGGAGCGAGGGTTTCGGGGCGCAACTGCGGATCGATGCCGCAATTCTCGATATCCACCGGGCTCAGCATGCCCTTGAGGCAGTTGCGCAGCGTCTTGCGCCGGTGCGAGAAAGCCGTGGTCACGACGCTGCGCAGGGCGCCGTCGTTGCCGATGTCGAAGCACGGCTGAACGGACGGCCGCAGGCGCACCACGGCGGACCACACCCGCGGCGGGGGCTTGAACGCGCCGGGCCCGACGTCGAACAGGCGCTCGACTTGCGAGTAGGCGGCGAGCATCACCGTCAATCGCCCATACTCCTTGCCGCCGGGCTGTGCCGTCATGCGCTCGACCACCTCTCTCTGCAGCATGAAATGCATGTCCGCGATGGAGCTGCGCTGCGCCAGCAATCGAAACATCAGGGGAGTGGAAATGTTGTAGGGCAGGTTGCCCACCACCCGCAACGGCGCGCCCGCGCCGCGCAGCGCCGCGAAATCCGTATCGAGCACGTCGCCCACTGTGACGCGCAACCCGTCCCCGGCGCGCGCATCCGAGCCAAGTTTTCGCGCGAGATCGCGGTCGATCTCGATGACCTGGAGCGTTTTCGCGCGTTTCAGCAGCTCGAAGGTCAGGGCTCCGCGGCCGGGCCCGACCTCGACGATGCACTCACCGGGCACCGGAGCGACGGCATCGACGATGCGGCGAATGATTCCTGGGTCATGCAGAAAGTGTTGCCCGAAGCGCTTACGAATCGGCATGATCGGAACCGCCCGCCGCCAGGTCCACGGCGAGGATGAGCGCGGCGCGCATGCTGCCTACATCGGCGTTGCCGGTGCGGGCAAGCGAGAGGGCGGTGCCGTGATCGACGCTGGTGCGCAGGATCGGCAATCCCAAGGTGACGTTCACGGCATTGCCGAAACCGGCATGCTTGATCACGGGCAGTCCCTGATCGTGATACATGGCGACGATCACGTCGACGCCGGCCAGAAATTGCGGGGTGAACGCGGTGTCCGCCGGCACCGGCCCGCGCAGGTCGAGGCCCTCGGCCCGCAACACGCGCAGCGCCGGCTCGATCACCTCGATCTCCTCGCGGCCTAGATGGCCGGATTCTCCCGCGTGCGGGTTGAGGCCGAGGACTGCGATGCGCGGCGCGGGGAGCCCGAAATGCCGCTCGAGGTCGGTGCGCACGATGCGCAAGGTCGCCAGCAGTCGCTCCCGGGTGATCGCCCGCGGCACCTCTGCGAGGCTGATGTGGGTGGTGACCAGCGCCACGCGCAGGCGCTCGTTAAGCAGCATCATCACCGGCAGCGCCGCGCGCGTGCGCGCGGCCAGATATTCGGTATGCCCGGTGAAGGCGAATCCGGCGTCCAGCAGCGTGCTCTTCTGGACCGGCCCCGTCACCATCGCCGCAAACTCGCCGTTCATGCAGCCATCACAGGCCCGGTCCAGCATGGCGATCACATAGGCGGCATTGCGCGGATCGAGCGTGCCCGCCGTTACCGGCTGCGCCGTCGGTATGTGCAGCACCTTGAGTGCGCCGGCCCGGTGCGCGGCTATTGGGAGCGACGGTTCGTAGATCTGGATGTCGAGCGGCAGGCCGAGCTGCGCCGCGGCCGCCGCCATCAGCGCGGCATCGGCGGCAACCACGATGTCCGCCGGCCAATTCGCCTGCGCCAGGGTCACACAGGCATCAGGCCCTATGCCTGCAGGCTCCCCCGACGTGATGACGATGCGCGGTACGTACACTACATCTTGATTTCGACGAAAGCCTCGTCGCGTAACCGGTGCAGCCACAGCTCGGTTTCCTCATCCGCCTTGCTCTCGCGGATGGCGGCAAAGGCGCGCTGCTTGCGCACATCGTCGGTGCTGTCGTAAGTGCGGGTGCCCAGCATCTGCACGATGTGCCAGCCGTAGCGGGTCTTGAAGGGCTCGCTGATTTCATTGGGCTGCAAATCCGCGATCGCCTTGTCGAACTCCGGCACGAAGGTGCCCGGGCCGCTCCAGCCCAAATCGCCGCCGTCCGGCGCAGATCCCGGGTCCTGCGAGGTGGCCGAGGCGATGCCGGCAAAGTCCTCGCCCTTCAGGATGCGATCGCGCAGCTTGGTCAATTTCTGCCGGACGGTCTCGTCGTCATCGAGCTCGTTGGGCTTCAGCAGGATGTGCCGCACGTGGATTTGATTGACGATCACGGGCGCCTCACCGCTGCGCCGCTCGGTGAGCTTGACGATGTGAAATCCGCTCGGCGTGCGCACCGGGTCGCTGACATCGCCGGGCTTCATCTTGGTCACCAGGTCCAGAATGAACTGCGGCAGCTGAGCGCCCTTGCGCCATCCGAGCTGGCCGCCGTCCAACGCCGTCTGACTATTGGAGTTCGCGATCGCGAGCTGGCCGAAATCCTCGCCCTTCGCCGCGCGCTCGGAAATATCCTTGGCCTTGCGGCCGATCTGATCGATTTGCTCGGGAGTGGCCGCCGCCGGCAGCGACAGCAGTATGTGCGAGACATTGAACTCATCGTTGGTCGCCGCGTTCTGCTGGCGCGCCAGGTACTGCTCCATTTCGTGGGGCGAGACATTGATGTGCGCAATCACATCGCGTTGCCGCAGGGTGCTCAAGGTCAGTTCCTTGCGCATGCTCTCGCGATATTGCTTGTAGTCGACCCCCTGGGCCTGCAGCGCCGTCGGCAGCTGGTCGAAAGGGATCTTGTTGCGCGAGGCGATGTCCTGCAGCGCGCTGTTCAATTGCTCGTCGGAAATCGTGAGCCCGATGTGCTTGGCGCGCTGAACCTCGATTTCCTGAACGACAAGTCGCTCGAGCACCTGCGTTTTCAGCACGCTCTCCGGCGGCAGCTCGACCTTTTGTTCCTTCAGCCGCTTGGTGACCGCGTTCATCTGCACATCCAGCTCGCTGCGCAGCACCAGACCGTCGTTGACGACGGCGGCAATGTGGTCGAGCAATTCGCCGTGCGCGCTGATATCCCGGGTCTGCGCATGCGCGCCGGGGCCGAACAGTAGGGTCACGAAGGCGGCGGCCGCGACTGCGGCGCACAAGCATCGGCAATTGGTCATAAGGCTCACAAAGTATGGCTCGTTACTGGATATTCGGGTCGCGGGTGGCGTAGCCGCGAATTTCCTGTTCCAGGAAGGTGTTCGCAGCTTTTCCGACCGAACTGAGGCCCGTGAGTTCCAATTGTAATGCAATCGAGGTGTCCAGTCCCCCGTAGCGATTGTCGATATAGCGGCGCTGCACCAGCTGGAGCTTCCAGCAGCAGCTCCGGTACTCGAACCCCGCCAATTGGTCGATCGTCTGGTGGCCGCTGGTCAGGGGCAGCGTCCCTAAGTCCGGCGCGGAGTAATCGTGCAGCGAATACACCCAGCGTCCCACCACGTTCCAGTGGTCCGCAATCGGCCAGGCGAAGGAGCCGTCCCACTCCTTGAGAATACCGTCTTGAAAGCGGTAGGCGATGTTGATCACCCGGCTGGGATCCGGACGGTATTGGAGGGCGATTTCCGATCGATCCGTGTGGTTGGTGTAGGGATTCCAGTTGTAGTCGAGGTCCAGGCTCCAGTGCTTGTACGCGGTCACGGCGACCTCGGCGACCAGGTCCGAGGCGTTATAGGGTCCGGATTCCTGTCCCGGAAGGGTGGCTTGGGCGAGGGCGGTCAGCGGCGCGCCGGGATAGGTCACATAGGTGCGTCCGCGATAGGTCACGAACGTCTGCGCGGGAGCAAACACCGGACCTTGGCCGGGCAGCGCCATGTACACCTGATCCGACGCGATTCCCACAGGTTGGCCCGTGCCGAGCATCTCGGCGAGGTTGGTGTCCCCGGGCAGCGTGACGCGCGGCACGGTGAAATAGCGGATCTGGCCCAAAGTGGCCGACAGATATTGAGCGCCCGTATCGTGATCGAAGAGCCGGGAGGTCACGCCGAGCGCCAGCTGATTGGCATCGCCGATACGGTCATCGCCCACGAAGCGATTGGTTCGAAACAGCTCGGTCAGGTTCAAATCCGGCAGCCCGCTGTCGAACACCGGCAGATTGTTTTGATCGCGGTAGGGCACGTAGCTGTACACCAGCCGCGGCTCCAGTGTCTGATTGCGCTGGCCCTGCGAGCCTGAATCCCGCTCGAACACCAGGCCGGTATCCAGGCGTGCGTAGGGTAGCGCCCGCGTGGGAGTGGAGGGCAGGCCCGGGTCATTGTGCTCCAGGTCGTACTGCGTGAAGTGATAACCGACGGCGGGCTCGAAGTAGTAGCCGGGACCGCGGATCGACCACAGGGCCTCGGGCGATATATCCAGGCGCACGCCGGTGGGCCCGACCTCACGCACGAAATTCACCGCCTCGCTGTGCAATGCCAGCTCGAAGTGGCTATCCGGAATCGGCCAGAGTGCGTCGGCCACGACCTGCGGCACGCGCGAGTACGGTCGCTGCGCATCGGAGAGGGTGTAATCGATGGTCTGAAAGTTCTGCAGCTCGCCGCGTATCCGCCAAACATCGTCGTTGTACTTAACATCGGCCCTGCGCTCGAGGAAGGTGACGCTGGTGGCTTCCGAACCGACCGCGAAGTCCTCGAAATAATTGACGTCGCTCACGCTGGCGACGTCCACGTCGAGGCGCAGGTCGCGCTTGATGTCGGTGACGTCGCTGTAGTGAAAGTAATAGCGGTCGGTGTGCTCCTGGGCGTCGTCCGGCAGGAAGGTGGCATCCGCCTGCCCATGCGAGGCGGCCGTCAGATAGCGGAATTCGCTGCCCATCTGCACGCCGCGCGCGGACAAGAGTCCCGGAGTCAGGGTGAGGTCGTAATTCGGCGCCAGGTTCAAATAGTAGGGAATTTCCAGCTCATAGCCGTTGCTGCCGGAGTGTCCGAAGGTCGGGAACAGGAAGCCGCTCTTGCGCTCGTCGCCCAAGGGGAAGGAGATGAACGGCGTGTAGAACACCGGCACGTCCTTGAAGCGCAGCACCACCCCGTGCCCGATGCCTTCCTGGCGAGTGGTGTCGAGATCGATCGAAGCCGCCTGCAGCACCCAATCCTGATTGCCCGCCGGGCAGGTGGTATAGCGCACCTGCGATAGCGAAATCCTGCCCTGGGGCGATGCCATGATCTGGCGCGCGTAGCCGCGTCCATTGCGATCGAAGAGCTGAAAATTCGCTTGATTGAATTCCGCGCCGCCGAGCGTGTCGTAGCTGCCGGCGGGCCCAAGCACGCGGATTTTCGGGTCCTCGAAGTCGACCGCGCCCTTCACGGTGATTTTGCCGGTCTTCTCATCGTAGGTGACCACGTCCGCCGCGACGCTGCGCGCGTCCTGGCGGACTTTCACGCGACCGGTCAGGACATCGGTGCCGTCGACGCTGAGCACCGCGCCGTCGCTGTCGATGTGAATGCGATGATCGTCCGCGGCGATATCCGTGGGCGGCGGAGCATGCTTGGGCGGGGCCGGGCAAATGTCGGCGGCGCGAACCACAGGGCTCGCCGCGAGGCAGAGGACAAACAATGCGGCTCGAACATCAGACGCCATGAGCAGATTACATCGCCTCGAGGATTACGCCGGCGCGTGCATTATAGGCGGTATACTGCGCGCGCCGCATATGCGGTGAGTCGATGGTCAAGCATGGGTGCAGCGGAGGCAAGCGATTCCCGCCTTTCCGTCTTGAGGCGATGGGTGCTCGATGATCTAGGATTTGCCGGAAGCCGGATCGAGCCTGCATCCTCAGACGCCAGTTTCCGCCGCTATTTCCGCGTGACTCGCGGCGCCGACAGCTACATCGTCATGGACGCGCCTCCCGACAAGGAAAGCCTGCTGCCGTTCATCGGCGTGGCGCATATGCTGCTCGGAATGGGCGTGAACGCGCCCCTGATCCTGGCGCGCAACCTGCAGCAGGGCTTGTTATTGCTCTCGGACCTAGGGCAGCGCCAGTATCTGGACGAACTTAAGCTAGACCGCAACGTGGGCTCCCTGTACGCCGACGCGATGCAGGCCCTGGTGAAAATGCAATCGGCGGGCGCCGCCGCGGCGCGCGGGCTGCCGCAATACGGGCGCACGCTGCTGCTCGCCGAAATGCAATTGATGCCGGAATGGTTCTTTGGCGCGCATCTGAAGATCGAGATCGACGCCGGCGAACGCGGCATGCTCGAGCGGTTGTTCGAGTTTCTGATCCAAGCGGCGCTGTCGCAGCCCAGCGCCTTCGTGCACCGGGACTACCATTCGCGAAATCTGCTGTTGACGACCGGCAACAATCCCGGCGTGCTGGATTTTCAAGATGCGGTGCTCGGGCCGGTGACCTACGACCTGGTCTCGCTGCTGAAGGATTGCTACATCGCTTGGGCCCCGGCGCGCGTGCGCGCCTGGGTGCTCGAGTTCCGCGAACGCCTGCTGAAGGCGGGCCTGCCGGCCGGCGAGGATGAGGGGCAGTTCATGCGCTGGTTCGATCTCATCGGACTGCAGAGGCACATCAAGGTCCTGGGCATATTTTCGCGCCTGTATTACCGCGACGGGAAATCTCAGTACCTCAATGATCTGCCGCGGGTTCTGCAGTACACGCGCGCCGCGGCGGGCGCCTATGCGGAAACCGCCGAATTCGCCGCATTCCTCGCGGCGCGGATCGATCTCGGATGAATATGGACGGCACGGCGCAGCGGCCGCGGGCGGCGATGATTCTCGCCGCCGGGCGCGGCGAGCGCATGCGCCCGTTGAGCGACTCGACTCCAAAGCCGATGCTGGAAGTGCACGGCCAACCGCTGATCGAGCGGCATGTCCGCGCCCTGGCGCGCGCCGGGATTACGCGCATCGTCATCAATCTCGCGTGGCTTGGCCGGCAAATTCGCGACTATTTGGGGGACGGTGAGCGCCACGGCGTATCGATCGTCTACAGCGAGGAGACGCCGCAGGCGCTGGAAACAGCGGGCGGAATCGTGCGTGCGCTGCCCGGCTTGATTCCAGGCCCATTCGCCGTGGTGAATGGCGATATTTTCACCGACTATCCGTTCGAGCGGCTGCGGATCGGCGCCGAGCACGATGCGCACATCGTGCTGGCTGCCAATCCGCCGCAGCACCCGGACGGCGATTTCGGTTTGCAGCACGGCCTGGCGCTGCCCAAAGCGGCGGAGCAATTCACCTTCACCGGTGTGGCCGCCTACCGCGAGGAGTTCTTCCGCGGCTGCCGTGACGGTGTGCAAGCGCTGAAGCCCTTGTTGCTGCGCTCGATGGCCGCAAGGCGCTGCTCGGCTGAGCTGTATCGAGGAGTCTGGGAGGATGTCGGCACGCCGCAGCGCCTAAAGGCATTGAATGCGGCTGGGGTACAATAGCGGCATGGTTAAGTTCAAAGGCATCCCCATCACGCAAGCCCGCAGCGGCGAGAAATACACCACTGCCCAAGGCTTCACCGCGATCAAGGACGGGATGAAACGCACCGCGGCTGAAGCGCCGGCGCCGCGAAAACCCGCATGGCTGCGCGCGCCGATGCCGGCGGGGAAGGGCTTCGCCTCGGTCAAGCACATCGTGCGCGAGCATCGCTTGAGCACGGTATGCGAGGAGGCCAAGTGTCCGAACATAGGCGAGTGCTGGAATGCCGGTACCGCCACCGTAATGTTAATGGGCGCTGTGTGCACGCGCGCGTGCCGGTTTTGCGCCGTGGATACCGGCAATCCGCGCGGCTGGCTGGATCCGGAGGAGCCGGAGAACGTGGCGCGCTCGGTCGAGCTGATGAAGCTGAAATACGTGGTGCTCACCTCGGTCGATCGCGACGATTTGGCGGATGGAGGCGCCGCGCATTACGCCGCTGCGATTCGCGCCATCAAGCGCCGCAACCCGGGCACCGCCGTCGAGGCACTGACGCCGGATTTTCAAGGAGTGCTGCGCGATGTGCAAACCGTCGTGGATTCGGGGCTCGAGGTGTTTGCGCAGAATGTGGAGACGGTGCGCCGCCTCACGCACCCGGTGCGCGATCCGCGCGCCGGCTACGATCAGACCCTCGCGGTTCTGCGCCACGCGAAAGACCACCGGCCCTTGGTGCTGACCAAGACCAGCCTGATGCTGGGCTTGGGCGAAACCGACGCCGAGATTCGCGAGACCATGGGCGATCTTCGCGCCGTTGGGGTCGACATCCTGACCCTGGGGCAGTACCTGCGGCCCACGCCGAATCATTTGCGCATTGAGAGATATGTGACGCCGGAGCAATTCGACCTGTACCGCGCATGGGCGCTCGGCCGCGGATTTCTCGAGTGCGTATCCGGTCCCCTGGTGCGCTCGAGCTACCGCGCGGAGCAGGCTGTCAGCGGCAGATTCACCGGATGAGCGAGCTGCCGACGATCCGCCGCTTAGGGCTCGCGCCGTACGAGCCGGTGTGGCGGGCGATGCAGCGTTTTACCGATGAGCGCGGGGCGGCGAGTGCGGACGAGATCTGGTTCGTCGAGCATCCGCCGGTATTCACCTTGGGGCTGAATGCCAGCCGCGAGCACTTGCTCGACCCAGGGCTTATTCCCGTGGTGCAAATCGATCGTGGCGGCCAGGTCACCTATCATGGCCCGGGCCAACTGCTGATCTATCCGCTCATCGACCTGCGCCGCCGCGCTTTCGGCGTGCATCAACTGGTGCTTGCGCTGGAGAATGCGATCATCTCTTACGTGGCCGAGCTGGGCGTACCGGCATGCGGCTCGCGTGAGGCGCCGGGTGTGTATGTTGCGGGCGCCAAGCTGGCGAGCATCGGCTTGCGGATACGCCGCGGCGCAAGCTATCACGGGCTCGCGCTCAATGTGTCGCTCGATATGCAGCCGTTCGAGCGCATCAATGTGTGCGGCCACCGCGGGCTGAAGGTAACGCGACTCGCGGACCTTTGCGGCGTCGCCGACTTGGAGCAGGTGACCGAGCGACTCATCCCGCACCTGCTGCGCGAGCTGCGCTTCGAGGCCGGCTACAGCGCCATCAATACGGCTTTGCAGGCGGTCAGTTCGCGATAGATGTCATCCAGCTGCGGGCGCCCGGTCGCGTGCACGAGATACGTCAGCGCGAGGAAATTTCCATCGGCGCTGGTGCGCACGCGGACCTTCTCATCGGGCATCGGGCCTGCGTGCCGCTCGATGATGGCCTGGGTGAGCGCGCGCAGGTCGCTATCGCGCCTGCCCATCACCTTGATGGCAAATTCGCTGGGAAACTTGTGCAGATCCTCGCTCATAGCGCCGGCGTCTGCGCGAGTTCGCGTATGTAGGAATCGAAGGCGCGATGCAGACGCCCGAACATCGGGCCCGGCGTTCCGCCGCCGACCGCGCGGCCATCGAGCATGGTGACGGCCAGCACGCCGCGCGTCGAGAACGCCAGCCAGACCTCGTCCGCGGCGCGCAATTGCGCCTCGGAGATGTTCTCGCTCCTGCTGGGGATGGAGAGCCGCGCCGCCAATTCCGTCACCACGTCGCGGGTGGTGCCCGGCAGAATATGCGCACCGTTGGGCGGCGTGTGGATGGTCCCGTCCTTGATTGCGTGAACGGTGGTGGAGGATCCTTCCGTGAGCCGGCCGTTCTCCAGCAGGATGGTCTCGTACGCCCCGGCATCGGCGGCCAGCCGCTTGAGCAGCACGTTGGCGAGCAGTGCGGTCGACTTGATATCGCGCCGCGCCCAGCGAGTATCCGCCGCGGTGATCGCAGCCACCCCGCGCTCGAGCAATTCCTTGGACAGCGGCTCGAGCGGCGAGGCAAAGGCGAACAGCGTCGGGATGAGGCCGTCGGGCCAGGAGTGGTTGCGGCCGTACTCCGCGCCGCGGGTGACCTGAATATACAGGTATTGATTCCCGCCGGAGTTGCGGGCGATGAGCTCGCGGCACAGCTCCGCCCATTGCTCAAAGTTGAGCGGCGCTTGCATGCCGATGGCGGCCAGGCTGCGGTTGAGCCGGTCCAAATGCTCGCGCAACCTAAAAGGGCGGCCCGCATATACCGGAATGACCTCGTAGACGGCATCGCCGAACAGGAACGCGCGATCCAGCGGGGACACCCGAGCCTCGGCGAGCGGCAGGTAGGCCCCGTTCAAATAGCAGATCGGCAGAGGCATTGCCTTCGGATCCTCAGGCGAACCACAGCCGAATGGTGTCGATGAGGCGGCGCCACCAACCGCCGCCGGCGACGTCTTGCAAGGGATGCAGCGGCAGGCTGAGCCTCTCGCTGCCGGCGACGACGCTCAATTCCCCAACAGTGCTCGCCTTGGCCAAGGGAGCGATGAGCCGCGGTTGCACCGCAATGGTGGTCTTGATGTTGCCGGCTTCGCCGCGCGGCACTGTGAGGTAGAGGTCGTCCGTGATGCCGAACTCGAACGGAGTCTTCTGCGCCTTCCAGACCTGCGCCGATCCGAGCGACGTGCCGCCCTTCACCGCCAACTTGGTCTCGTAAAACGTGAAACCGTAGTTGAACAACGCCGCGCTCGCGCTCTCGCGTCCCTTCATGCTGGTCGAGCCGAGCACCACCGAGACCAAGCGCATGCCATCGCGCAGCGCCGAGGTCACCAGGCAGAATCCCGCCGAATCCGTGTGCCCGGTCTTCAGGCCGTCGACGCTCGCATCGTGCCCCAGCAGGCCGTTGCGATTCTGCTGTTTGATGCCGTTGTATTCGAATTCAGGCATCGAGAACCACTTGTAGTACTGCGGATAGTCGCGCACCAGCGCGATCGCCAGCAACGCCATGTCGTGCGCAGTCGTATAGTGGTCGGGGGAGGGCAGGCCGGAGCTGTTGTCGAAGTGCGTGCCGACCATGGCGAGCCGCTTTGCTTCGGCGTTCATCATCTGAACGAAGGTTTCCTCCGTTCCCGCGACGCGTTCGGCCAGCGCGATCGTGGCGTCGTTGCCCGATTGCACGATCATGCCCAAAATCAAAATCTGCACCGGCACGGGCTTGCCCACCTCAATGAAGGTACGCGAGCCTTCCGAGCGCCAGGCCTTTTCGCTGACCGTGACCTGGTCATCCAGCTTGAGTTTGCCGGCGGCGAGCTGCCCGAAAACAATGTACGCGGTCATGAGCTTGGTGAGACTCGCGGGTTCCATCCGCGCCACCGCGTCCTTGGCCGCCAAGGTCTTCTGGGTCCGATAATCGACCAGGATATAGGCACGGGCGTCGACCGCCGGGGCGGTCGGAATCGGCGTCTGGGCAAAATCGGGGGCGGCGGCGAAGGAGGTCAGCAGAACGCCGACGAGCAAGGGACGGAGCATGGTTGGAGGATACCTCGCAAAATGAGGTAGTGTACCGATGATCGCCGCCGGGCAGTAGTTGGATGCCTAATTCAACGCCAGGTGCGCGTCGCTGACGCCGGCTCGTTCGAGTGCGCCGACGATGCGATCGAACTCCGGCACGTCCGGCACGGGACCGATGCGCACGCGATAGAAATGCCGGCCGGCGACATCATCCTCGCGCACGAACACATTGGTGAAGGACTGGTCGCGCAGCTTCGCGGCCAGGCGCTCTGCATTGGCAGGATCCGTGAAGGCGCCGGCCTGCACGAACAACGCTGCGGCAGGTAAGGGTGTCCATCCCGAGACGGCGGGTGCGCTCGACGAGGGAGCGGGCGTGGGCGCGGGCGCGGCCTGTGCCGTCGTCGTTCCCGTGATCGCCGTCGCCGCGGCGGTGATCAGCGAGGGGCCTTCCGGCGGCGCTTCGGGCTCGAGGACGCGCACTTCGACCATGGCGGTGCCGTCGCGCAACATGTCGAGCTTCGCGGCGGCCGTGTAGGACAGATCGATGATTCGATTGCCCACGAACGGCCCGCGATCGTTGACGCGTACCACGATGCTGCGGCCATTCTGCAAATTCGTGACCCGCACGTAGGCCGGTAGCGGCAGTGTCTTGTGGGCGGCGGTCATGCCGTACATATCGTAGGGTTCGCCGGTGGAGGTGCGCACCTTGTGGAACCCGGGCCCGTACCAGGACGCGACTCCGCGCTCCACGTAGCCTGAGCCGCTGGCGAGCACGTAGTAACGCTTGCCGAACACATCGTAGAAGGGTGGATTGCCGTAGCGCGAGCGCGGCTCGACGCGCGGCACCACATCCGCATCGAGCGGAATCGAAGAGGGCGCGGGCGCAAGCGGGGTCTCGGGGCCTTGCGCGGGCTGAGGCGGCGGCAAGGATCTGGGCGGCGGCGCGGACGCGCATGCGGCGAGTCCCATCGCGGCCGCCGCGGTCAGGGGGAGCGCGAAGCCGC
>Ga0302320_10022921_pt1 | contig 12291 bp, 10 predicted proteins | sample Bog_T0_3_FD_202130 | JGI IMG/M metagenome (GOLD analysis project Ga0302320, IMG submission 202130) | Peat permafrost microbial communities from Stordalen Mire near Abisko, Sweden - Bog_T0_3 | ecosystem: Environmental > Terrestrial > Soil > Wetlands > Peat | place: Sweden: Abisko, Stordalen Mire...
CGTACCAGTAGATGCAGATGAACAAAAACAACCATACCACATCCACGAAATGCCAGTACCAGGCTGCTGCCTCGAAGCCAAAGTGTCGTTCAGGCGTGAACTGGCCGGCTTGAGCACGGAACCAACAGACGATCAAGAAGCATGTGCCAACAATGACGTGAAAACCGTGGAAGCCGGTCGCCAGAAAGAAGACGGATGAATAGACACCGCCACCATTAAACGCGAATGGTGCATGCGAGTATTCGATGCCCTGACAAAGCGTGAAACTTAGCCCGAGGATGACCGTCAAACCTAGGCCCTGAAGCAGTCCCTTCCGATTCCCCTCCAACAAGCAATGATGCGCCCATGTCACTGTGGTGCCGGAGAGGAGCAGAATCATTGTATTTAAAAACGGCAGGTGAAACGGATCAAACGTATGAACATTGGTTGGCGGCCATACCGTCTGACCATTGCCCTGCGTATCGGGAAAGATCAGAAAATTAAAATATGACCAGAAAAAGCCAACAAAGAACATGACCTCGCTGCCTATAAACAGCGTCATGCCGTAGCGCAGGCTCAGTCTCACGATGGCACTATGCGCGCCGGGCGTCCGTGACTCCCGCACCACAGCTCTCCACCAGAAGAACATGGTCGTTAGCACGGTCAGCAAACCAAGCACGAGCACGACATAATTCCCGAAATGCGCGGCCAGGACGATACCGAATACCGTCATAAAGCCGCCGAGAGCGCCAACAATGGGCCACGGGCTCGGATCGGGAAGGTGGTACGGATGCTTCAAACCAGAACCAGCCAGGGCCGTTGCACCGTGTGCGTCGCTGCTCATGCTATTCCCATAGTAACATCGCCGGGGGAAACCGCCCCGACCCGGCTAACGCATAATCGCCAAATCTCGTTCGCGTTCAAGAGGGGCATGCTGTTAGGGCCCCGTCCGCTAGCCGTGGCAATCAGTTGGTGTTCGGTCTCTCCTTCTGCTCCATCGCCGACATTGGCCCGACATGGGGTCCAGCCTTGGCGAGAATCCCAGATTTCTCAGCATCGTCCAGGGACTGGAAAAACGTGTAGGAGAGTGTCACTACCCTCACGTCCGCAGTGTTTGGGTCGGTTCGGATCGCTGGATCAACCCAAAAGCTCACCGGAAATTCCATGCTTTGATTTGCAGTCAAGGTTTGCTTGTTGAAGCAAAAGCACGCTGTTTTGTGAAAGTACTTTCCTACCTTTTCCGGCGTAACGTTGTATAGCGCAATTCCCGTAACCGCTCGGCTGGAGCGGTTTGTCGCGTGATAAAACGCGACTTGCTCGTCGCCGAGATCGAGCGAAACTTCCAGTTGATCCGGCGCAAACGTCCAAGGCAACCCTGGATTTGTGTCTGCGTTAAATCGAACGCGGATTGACTGACCATCCGACATCGGAGCGGCAACCAACCCGGTATTCGGTGTCCCCCCGTAGCCGGTCACAGCACAGAACAACCGATAAAGGGGGATGGCGGCAAACGACATTCCCAACATCGCGGCTATGACCACGACGATTACCGCGGCCGCCAATGCGTTGCGGCGGTCGGAGATCATTCAGAAATGCGCCATCTTGACAATAGTGATCGCGTAAAAGAGGGCACATAGCCCTAATAATACAATTAAGATGGCCCAGCTGCGTCCCTTACGCCTACGCGCCGCTTGAGAGTCGGAGGGCCCGATGGGCCGCTCAACTTCGGGGATCATTCGCTTATCCGACAAGGTGATCAAGGGCCAACGCTCCAAACAGCGCGAACAGGTACACAACCGAGTATCTGAATGCGGCCTTAGCGGGAGCATCCGCTGTCAGGCTGTTACCATGCTCGTCTTGCCGATCGGTGATCAAGCCGTACACACGATAGAGAAACAGCAAGCCCAAGATCGAAGCCATTACGCCATAGGGAACCCCGCTGAAGCCTAAGGCGAAAGGTGCGAGGCTTAACGGCATGAGAGCCAGCGAATAAATCCCAATCTGTCTACGTGTTTCCTTCGGGCCGGCAATTACCGGCAGCATAGGAACCCCGGCACGGCGGTAATCGTCATTGGCCCAAAGGGCTAGCGACCAGAAATGCGGAGGCGTCCAAATAAACACTATTCCAAACAGGACCAGCGGAATTACATCCACCGAACCGGTTACGGCGGACCACCCGATGACTGCGGGGAAAGCGCCCGCTGCGCCGCCGATTACAATGTTTTGCGGGGTGCGGCGCTTCAGCCACATGGTGTAGATAAAGACGTAGAAGCCGATCGACAAAGCCAGAATCAAGGCGGTTGAGACATTCACTGCCAATCCCATCAAAAGCACAGAACCGATCGCCAATGTCACGCCGAAACCCAATGCAGCGCCGGGCTCTATCCTGCCCGCCGGGATCGGGCGGCCACGGGTGCGGCGCATGATCGAGTCGATGTCTCGGTCGTACCACATATTAATGGCACCACACGCTCCAGCAGCAATCGTTATGCAAAGGATCGCGGTAAATGCAAGGATCGGGTTCAAGTGACCTGGTGCGACCAGTAACCCGATCGCTCCGGTAAAAACGACAAGGGTTAGGACCCGTGGTTTCAGCAAGATGATCCAGTCACGATAATCAGGTTCAAAAATTTCTGACTGCGCAACCGGGGCGTCCTTAACTCGGACTTGCGTGCGCGTACCCTGTTCGACGTCGCTCGATGATAATGTCAGATCGCTCATGGATTCTTACGATATCCGAGGCATTTCCAAAAACGTGTGGAACGCAGGTGGCGACGTTTGAGTCCATTCCAAGGTTGTCGCGCCTTCACCCCAGTAGTTGTCCGCCACATGCTCTTTCGAGGTGAAAGTCCGGAAGCAAACATAGAGGAAAACGACAAAAGCGATGCCGCTGATATAGGCGCCGATCGACGACACAAAATTCCAACCCGCGAACGCAGCTGGATAATCGGGATAGCGACGGGGCATTCCCGACAATCCCAGGAAGTGCTGCGGGAAGAACACCAGGTTCACGCCAGCGAAGGTCAACCAGAAATGGACCTTGCCCCAGAACTCCGGATACTGATGCCCGGACATCTTCCCAATCCAGTAGTAGAAGCCGCAGAAAATGGAGAACACCGCCCCGAGCGACAGCACATAATGGAAATGAGCGACAATGTAGTATGTGTTGTGGATCGCTTCATCGATACCGGCGTTAGCGCATACAACACCTGTCACCCCGCCCACGGTGAAGACAAACAGGAAGCCGATCGCCCACAGCATCGGTGTCTTGAACTCAATCGAGCCGCCCCACATGGTGGCAATCCACGAGAATATCTTGATGCCGGTCGGGACGGCGATTACCAGCGTCGCCCCCATGAAGTAGGCTCGCGTGTCTACGTCAATCCCGGAGAGGTACATGTGGTGCGCCCACACCACGAACCCGACCACGCCAATCCCGACCATGGCGTAAACCATGCCAAGATAGCCGAAGATCGGCTTCCTGCTGAAGGTCGAGATCACATGGCTGATGATCCCGAATCCAGGCAGGATCATGATGTAGACTTCCGGATGGCCGAAGAACCAAAACAAATGCTGGAAAAGCACCGGATCGCCGCCGCCCGTCGGGTCAAAGAATGCGGTTCCAAAATTGCGGTCGCAAATCAGCATCGTGATTGCACCGGCCAGCACCGGTACTGCAAGCACCAGGAGGAACGCCGTCACTAACTCCGCCCAGATGAACAGCGGCATCTTGTGGAGTGTCATACCCGGGGCGCGCATATTAAAAATAGTGACGATGAAGTTCATCGACCCAAGCAGCGAACTGATGCCCGCGAGATGCAATGCAAACAATGTGCAGTCCATCCCCATTCCAGCCTCATACGTCGCATTCGAAAGCGGCGGGTAGAGGGTCCAACCAGAGCCTGATTCGCCCATCACCAAGCCGATGCAGATCAGGACAAACGCCGGTGGCAGCAACCAGAAACTGATATTATTCAGACGAGGGAACGCCATGTCGGGCGCGCCGATCATCAAGGGTATGAACCAGTTGCCGAATCCGCCTATCAACGCAGGCATGACTGAGAAGAAGATCATCAGCAATCCGTGGCTGGTGATGATCGTGTTCCACTCCTGACCTTCAGTTACAATGTGGTTATTGGGAAACTGCAGCTGCGCTCGCATGATCTCCGAGAGAATACCGCCAACCGTGCCACCTATGACGGCGAATATCAGATAGAGGCTGCCGATGTCCTTGTGGTTGGTGCTGAAGAGCCACCGCGACACAAAGCCGGGTTTGTGATCGTGATCAGATCCATGATCATGCGTATGTGCATCAGTCGCCGAATCCATCACATTTCTCCACCGATCCGCCTGTACGTTTGCAGCACCAATTCCCGTTGACCCATTCTACACGATCATCATCTGGATGCGATCTTGGAAAGGTGAGACATCGAAGCGGCTTTTTTCGCCTCTTCAACCCAAGCCTTAAAATCTGATTCTGATACGGCCCTTACCGAAATTGGCATCCGACTGTGATCCTGGCCGCAGATCTGATTACATTCGCCATAGAAGGTGCCCACTTGATCGGCTTCGAGCCACGTTTCGATCGTCCGCCCAGGGATAGCGTAGCGCTGGACCCCGAACGCCGGAATGAAAAAGCTGTGGATGACGTCCGTGCTGTTGGTCAGGATCCGGACCTTCTTTCCAACCGGGATTACCAACTGGTTATCCACGTCGAGCAAGCGCAATTGTCCAGGTTTCAGATCCTCATCGTGAACATAGCGGCTTTCGACGTCGAGGTTGCCCTGGTCGGGATAGCTATATTCCCAATACCATTGATGACCGGTGACCTTTATGGTCATGTCGGGATCCGGTGTCCGATCCTGATAATAAATTAGCCTGAATGATGGGATCGCGATCACGACCAGAATGAGCACAGGGATCACGGTCCAGGCAATTTCCAGAATCGTGTTGTGGCTCGTTTGGCTAGGCACCGGGTTTCGCTTTGAATTATAACGAATCATGACCCAGATCAGGAGGCCGCCGACGAACAGGGTAATCACAGTGATGATCACCAACACCAGATTATGCAGTTCGATCACGCGATCTTTGATGGGGCCGTAGGAGTGCTGCATTCCCATCTCCCAGGGATGGGGGGCACCAACGACACCTTGTGCCCACGCGAACGGCCCTGCTGATACCGAAAAAACCCAACCGGCGACGATGGCCTGGGTCCATTTTAGCGTCCGCATTGATTGACCACCCATCACCTGTCTGTCCGGACACATGGCCCGATCCGATTGATACATGCTGTTCCGTTCGCCTACCGGACGTCCAGCACAAGATCAAGGTCTTGGATTGAAAGTTGCTGCCCGAACCGCGCCCATTATGCCCGATCCGCCGAACGTCGGTCCTAAACTCTCAGGCGAACTAACGTAAAGATCCCGAGTGGGGGAACAGGGTCGGCTTCGATCCGTGCCATATCGTCTAACGAAAATATCGCATCCATCGCGAAATCAGGGTGCCAGCCGAGAGCACGTGATGCGGGCGCCATAGCACGCTCTAACCACCATCGCGGACCCTTTGCAGCTGAAAAATGGTTGACCAGCAGAATGTCACCACCAGGCCGCACCAAGCGACGCATCTCTGCCAGAAAGCGGCGTGGGTTTGGCACGACGGAGGCAACAAACATACCAACAGCAATGTCGAATGACGAATTATCAAATGACGTGGCTTCCGCGTCCATCTCGTGCAGCGCTTGGACGTTGAAGAGAGCCTCCTTGCGAATTCGCAGCCGTGCTATTCGCAGCATCTCCTTCGACAGGTCGATGCCGGTGATCCGTTTGTCCGGATTGTAATGTGGCAGAGCAAGCCCGGTTCCGACTCCAACCTCCAGCACATCTTTGCCTGGCAACCGATTGACGAGTGCGGTCGCTCGCAATCGGCCCTTAGATGAGATGCCGCCAAATACGGTATCGTAGATTCCTGCCCATCGCCGATACGCCTCGACAATCGATGCCTGATCCAACGCAGCAATCGGAACCAAGCGCGACGCGCTGCCCGCTGGGTTGTTCTTTCGAAGAGTTTGGTTCATTCGACGCCAGACATCCCTATGCCGTAAGTACGCCTTAGATTACGCGCGCTTGCGGCACAAGCGGTGCCTAACCCCCAAAGTGCCATTTAAGACACACGACCTTAATTGGTTGCCGAGCGTTCACGGTCCGTCGAAGTGGTGCTGGTTCCCGGTCCGGCTAGAGTGCCGCCAGCTTTGGGTTGGGTCTCCTCCATCGAGGCGTCGTCTGGCTCGGCAAGATTCTTTTTGAAAGATTTGATGCCTTTTGCGAAATCGCCCATCAACCCACTGATCTTATTGCCACCGCCGAACAGTACAAGAATCACAGCCAACACGATCAACCAGTGCCATATGCTAAAGCTTCCCATACATCCTCCACATTCAGGACGATAATTCCGACGGTCGCCGACTTTATCAGGCTGGCGTTCAACGCGTTCCGGAGCGTGACATGGCGTGAGTCGATGATCGATGCAAGCTTCCTCTATCCTGCTCGATATTGTGGTCCAACCGTGTCGCCGGCGCGGCGCATGGTGCGAACCGAGAACCATGAGCCTGGTGTGACCGCGGTCGTCGTGCAAATTCGGATAGCAGCTCGCCATCTCCGTCGCGTAAATAGGGGCTGCGATGAACGATTTTTAACAGGGGTCGGCTGGGTGCTGGAAACGCCAGCGCGCAGAATGCCGTCTCTGCCAGCGGGTTACGATCGGGAATTGTGGCGCTGGCTGTCAACGCAATACCTGCCAGCGAAGCCAGCAAAATCGCCACCCCGGCATCAGCGGAACCCACCACTGCTCAAAGATGAACCGCCGCCGCGTCACAGCTTCAGCTAGGAAACGTGATCGGTTCCTCGTCTGGAGATCGATCGCGACGATCAGATCCTGCGGCAACGTCACCTTGATCCGGACAGACTTCGGCGCTCGGTTTCGGACCTCGACCAGAAACACCACGGCTGCCCGCGTCTCCGGATCGGCCACGATCGCATCGAGCGACGACGGTCCGCGGACCGATTCGCGATCCTGCAACATCCCTTGCAGGTCAAAGAGCCTCCGCCTCCGTGGTCGGCGCCTCCTCCAGCGTCCTCGCGGCCGTCACGCAGCCGGGAAAGTAATAGGCCGTCATGCGATCACCCCACCTTCGATCCGGACGGCTTCTCGAAACTGCCGGCCGTTCCAGTCCGAAGGGCTCGCCGTGACACGGCCCGGACGCGCCGGGTGCCTGAACCGCCGACGCGCGTCCCCCACCTTAACCCATCATTAACGATTTCTGCGTAATCCGTATGTTCAACGCGGCTTGCGCCAGAAACCGACCGGGACGACGACGACCACATGCCCTCTCCGCGCCGCACGCGCCCCGTCCCAACGGCCTCGCATCCATAGATGCGCATCATATACCTGTGCCCCGCCCAGGATACCCCCACCGGCGGCATCAAGGTGATCTACCGCCATGTCGAGCTTCTCGTCGCCCTCGGCGCCGATGCCTGCATTCTCCACCCCACCGATATCGATTTCCGCTGCACCTGGTTCACCCACCAGGTCCCGGTGCGCCGCACCCTCGCCCTCGACCCAGCGACCGATTTCGTCATCATCCCGGAGCTTTGGGCCGCGGTTTATGCGCCCGACTGCATCGAGCAACACGTGCGCTACGCCATCTTCGTCCAAGGCCCCTACATCTATCCGGACCAGCCGCTGGACCTGTTCCGCCGCATCTACCAGACCGCCGATCTGATCCTGGCGATCTCCGATGATTGCAAACGCATGGTCGCACTCAACTACCCGCGCATCGACCCGGCCCGAGTGCTGCGCGTCCGCTACTCGATCCACCAACGCTTCCTGGCCAGGCCCGACGCGCCGGAAACCAACGCACCCGCCATCGCCTTCATGCCGCGCAAGCTCCCCTACCACGCCGCGCTCGTCCTCACGCCACTCCGCGAATACCTGCCGCCGCACTGGCGGATCACCCCGATCCACAACGTCAATGAGGCAACGGTCGCGGACATGCTCGCCGCCGCCCGCATCTTCCTCTCGTTCGAGGATTTTGCCGGCCTGCCCGTCCCACCGGTCGAGGCCGCGCTCAGCGGCAACCTCGTCATCGGCTACACCGGCCAGGGCGCCCGCGAATATTTCGCCCCGCCGAATTTCCAGGAAATCCATCACGGCGACATCCACGGCTTCGTCACCGCCATCGCGAAGGCCGCGCACGACATCGACGCCAATCGCCTGACCCGGTCCGATCTGGCCCCGGGCATCGCGCGCCTGGCCGAACGCTTCTCGGTCCCCGCCGAAATCGACCATTTGCGAATTGTGCTGGACCGCATCGAACACGCCTTCCGCCGCTCGACCAGCGAAAGCCGCCAGTATGCTTGACTCGGTCCAAGGGGCCGTCGCCGCCGATGCCCCGCCACGCTGCGAGACCTACGCCGCAAACGCCGAGGACCTGATCGTCGAAAGCCTCCTCGCCGTCCGCTTCGCCGCCGCCCAACGCGACCTGGGCAGCATGTTCTATATCGAGATCGGCGCCGCCCACCCGACACAGCCCAGCAACACCTACCTGTTCTACCGCAAGCACGCCGCCGCCGGCGCGCTGGTCGCGGCGCATGAGGGCATGATCGACGACCTCCGGCGTGTCCGCCCCCGCGATACCGTGCTGCAAGCCGCCGGGGTGATGGTTCACCGCACCGACGGCCCGGTCGACCTGCTTGCCATCGACACGCCAAACTGCCACCTCGACATCCTTGCCAGCCTGGATTTTTCCATCTGCCGCCCGCTGATCATCCAGTGCCGAACCGGCAACGACCCTTCCGCCACCACCCGTTTCCTCACCGACCAAGCCTATACCCTCGCCGCTCGGACTCAGGCCGCGCTGATCTTCACCGACTCCACCGCCCCGGACACCGCCCCCCCGCCGCGCCCGTTTATCAACAGTTTCGACGTCTTCGATACCCTGATCGCCCGCCGCTGCATCCATCCGCACATCGTTTTCGCCGAACTCGAGGCCGCCAACGGCATCGAGGGCTTTGCCCGCCACCGCGTCGAGGCCGAACAGGCCGTCACCGGCCCGCATATGACCCTCGCCGACATCTATACCGAACTCGGCCGCCGCCTTGGCCTGACCAAGGAGGCCACCGCCGAACACCGTCAGGCCGAGATCGACGCCGAACTAGCCCAGGTCATCCCGATCCATGAGAACTTGGCCCGCGTCAGACACGGCGACCTGCTGCTGTCGGACATGTATCTGCCGCCCGAGGTCATCCGAACCCTGCTGGACAAAGCCGGCCTCAATCGCCGCGTCGGCCTGATAGTCTCCGCCGACGGCAAAAAATCCGGTCGCATCTGGCCCCAGGTGAAAGCCGGTTTCACGATCGGCCGCCATCTTGGCGACAATCTTATCGCCGACGTCGCCATGCCGCAGCACTTCGCCATCGCGACAGAGCACACCAACCTGTCCGAACCCTCGCAGATCGAGCGGTTCTTCCTCGCCAACGGCCTCCGCCCGCTTGCCGAACTGGTGCGCGCCGCCAGATTGCGCATCACCACGCCCGACCCGGTGGCGCGCCGGCTGCTGTGGGTCGAAACACAGTATAATTTCCCGATCATGCTGCTGACGTCGGTCGTGCTGCGCCGGCATGCGGCGGCGACCGGCGTCAACCGGCTGCTGTTCTCCAGCCGCGACTGCTATCTGTGGCACGCGCTGTATCGCACGCTGTTTCCCGACGCCACCGGCGCCGAATATTTCTACACCAGCCGCCGCGTCCGGGTGGACCCGTCAACCGCCTATCGCGCCTATGCGCGGGAGCGGCTGACCCCGGACTCGCTGCTGATCGACCTGTGCGGCACCGGCTGGTCTTCGGCCCGCCTGCTCGAAACCTTGGGCCTGCAAGACCGCGGCCTGTTCTTCCTCCACCGCATTCCGCCGATGGAGGCTTACGAGCAGCAGTATCCGACTCCCGACATTTGCCGCATTTATGCCCTGCTAGGCCCGGAGCGGGAGAACCTGCATATCGGGCGGCTGGAGATGTGCAACTATGCGCAGCACACCACGGTCATTGGCCTGCAGATGGCTGGCGGCGCGCCGGTGCCGGTGTTCGACATGGAGGACCGCTCGCCCACTCAACTGGCGCTGGTGACCCAAATCGAAAGCTGCTTCCGAGCGATGGCGGCCGACCCGGCGGCGGTGGAGGCGGCGCGCCGAATCTGGCTCTCGACCCCGGAAATCGCTGAGGTCGTCGCGGCGTTGTATGCGCTGCTGTGCCTGGAAACCTGCGTCCCAAATGCCTTCGCGGCGTCGCATCGCCGCGAGGATGAACAGGTGATGAGTGCGATGAAGCTGTCGCCGCCGAAGTAGCGTTTTGATCTGAGCGGCCTGCCGATCGCCTGCGTCCGCCACATTATGTGGCGGACGTCCGAACCGGGTGACTACGACGCTTTTTCCTTTACCGGCTTGGAGTCGTTCGCCGCGACCGGCCTGATCACGCTGGTGATGGTCTCGCGCAGCACGGTCACCCGCAGGTTCGGGGCGATCTCGACCTCGATCTCGCTGGAGGCGATCTGCTTGCCGTCCTTGTCCTGCACCATCGGCACCCGCTGCACGACGCCCAGGATGCCGCCGCCGGTGACGACCTTGTCGCCGCGCTTCAGCGCCGCAAGCATGCTGCGCATTTCCTTCTGCTTCTGCTGTTGCGGGCGGATCAGCAGGAAGTAGAACACCGCGAAGATCAGCACCAGCGGCGCGAACTGGGTGGCGCTGCCGAGAATGCCTGACAGGTCCTGCGCATAGGCCGGTGTGATGAGGTTAAACGAGTTCATGGCGGCGCGGGTCCTTGCGATGCGGCGGGGCGGACCATAGTTTCCGCCCCTCTTTCGTCAAGCCGCCTGGAATAGTGCCCTCATGGAACAGACTTCGATCGATCTGCTGGCCCGCATCGCGGACGCGCTGGAGCGGCTGGCGCCGCCGAAACCGCCCGAGCTCGATCTGGCCGTGGCGGACGCTTATGTATGGAACCCGGCGCTGGGGCAGTTGGCGCCGGTGCGGAAGATCTCGCGCGTGGAGATCGGGCTGCTAAAAGGCGTCGACCGGCAGAAGACGATCCTGGTCGAAAATACGCTGCGGTTCGCGCGCGGATTGCCGGCCAACAACGCGATGCTGTGGGGCGCGCGCGGGATGGGTAAATCGTCTCTGGTCAAGGCGACGCATGCGGTGGCGAACCAGGAAAGGCCGGGCTCCCTGGTGCTGATCGAAATCCATCGCGAGGACATCCGCACCTTGCCCGATCTGCTGAACCTGCTGCGGGTGCAGGCGCGGCGCTGCCTGATCCTGTGCGACGACCTGTCGTTCGAGAAGGAGGATGCGGACTACAAGGCGCTGAAATCGGTGCTCGACGGCGGGATCGAGGGGCGGCCGGACAATGTGCTGTTTTATGCGACCTCGAACCGGCGGCATCTGATGCCGCGCGACATGATCGAGAATGAACGCGGCAGTGCGATCAATCCGAACGAGGCGACCGAGGAGAAGGTATCTCTATCCGACCGGTTCGGGCTGTGGCTGGGGTTTCACAACTGCGACCAGCCGACGTTTCTGGCGATGGTTGATGGTTATGCGGCGGCGATCGGGCTGCCGATCACGTCCGAGGATCTGCATGCCGAGGCGGTGGAATGGTCGGTCACGCGCGGCTCTCGGTCTGGCCGGGTGGCCTGGCAGTTCATGCAGGAAATTGCCGGGCGGCTAGGGGTGGCGACGGTTTAGGCGGTTCGGGACGGGCGGCCTGGGGATGGGCGTGCCCATTCTCGGTGGCGGTCAGGTTCCCGTGCGGATCGACGTTTCCACCGACGGGTCCCGGCGCGTGCTCATCGCTGCGGGTCCTTCGCCGTGTTTCGGATCGCACAAGGCGCGCATGGTCTGGAAGCAATCGACCACGAAATCCGCCTTGTAATCCGTGAACAAGGTCTTGCCCCCGCCAATCGTCCGGAGCCGGTAATTTGTCTCGTCCGGGACGAACCATCGGCTGGGCGAGATTCGCCCGTTCATGTACTGCGTCACGACAAACAGATTCGGGTAAAGATACTGATGGATGGCGGGGTCTTCGAATGTGTGCAGTCCGAGATTGGGCACATCGAGGGCGGCGGAGATCGGCCACATGACGGAGTTGACGGTGATCATGGACAGCCTGGTTGGACCCGTTGCCAAAGCCCGCACGATTTCGATGCTGTCGGTCAGGGAGATGCGGGTGATATCGACGCGGAAGACTGCATCATCGACAACCGAGC
>Ga0302320_10022926_pt1 | contig 12290 bp, 10 predicted proteins | sample Bog_T0_3_FD_202130 | JGI IMG/M metagenome (GOLD analysis project Ga0302320, IMG submission 202130) | Peat permafrost microbial communities from Stordalen Mire near Abisko, Sweden - Bog_T0_3 | ecosystem: Environmental > Terrestrial > Soil > Wetlands > Peat | place: Sweden: Abisko, Stordalen Mire...
AGCAAGCCAGCAAAACTCTGCGCCCTCGCCAAAGACGTACACAGTTCCCGCCGGCACCAAGGTGCTGCTGGAGCTGCGCAGCGGCATCGATACCAAGAGCGCAAAGCCCGGTGACGGCGTTTACCTGGCTTCGACTTTTCCCGTTACCATCGGCAACCGAGTCATGATCCCGGCTGGAGTCTACGTGCAAGGCGTGGTCGACCGCGTCGTCCGCGCCGGCCACATCAAGGGCAAGTCTCAACTCGACATGCACTTCACTTCCATCATCTATCCCAACGGCACGGTTGTGGAGATCCCCGGTATCGTCAACAGCCTCCCCGGCGCCAACAAGCAGACCGTAAAGGACGACGGCGAGGGAACCGTTGAGCAAAACCCTGACAAGGGACGCAACGCAGGCGAGATTGCCAAGATTGCCATTCCCACCGGCGGAACCGTCGGCTCCATTGCCGGCATCTCCAGCGGGCACCCTCTCGCCGGCGGCCTGGCGGGAATTGCCGCGGGGGTTGCAGCCGCCGGCCTCGTCTCGCTCTTCACCCGTGGCGCCGATGTAAACATCCAAAAGGGAACCCAGGTGGAAATGGAGCTTCAGCGGCCCCTGATTCTCGAAGAGGAGAATCTCTCCGGCGTCACTCCAAGCCTGCGTCCCTCTGCCGACCAGCCTAAGCCGCTCAACAAGCCTGATCGCGCCAATCTCCTGTGCCCGCCCGGAAGCCTCGGCTGCGGATAATCGCGGCGTAAATACTGAATGTAACGCATAGCTGCGCTTATACTGATTTCAAGGCCTGTCTATGCCGGCTCACCAGCCATTCGCCAAATGCGTCGAAGAAATGCAGGGCCAGTAGCCGGTTTGTGCTCGATCGAAATACATTCCTCCTTTGGGATCCGTCTTCAAGGATTCCAAGGGTCAAGGTAGCGATGCCAACGTTTCCTGACGACGTTCCAACTCTTCCCGCGCCGCCTCTCGGATTCCCGGCTGGCACTCCACCCGCTGGATTCGTTCCTCCGCAGTTTCCGATACAAAAATCAGGCGGCATCGGCCTTTGGCTGCGCGATCTGTTTGTTTCCGCCGTTGCCTCCGTCCTGATCATCACCTTCCTCTATCAGCCGGTACGCGTGGAAGGAACCAGCATGCTGCCGAGGCTTGAAGACCGCGACCGCCTCTTCATCAACAAATTTGTCTATCACATCTCAGCCATCGAGCGCGGAGACGTAGTGGTCTTTCATTACCCGCGCGATCCTGAGAAGAGCTACATCAAGCGTGTCATCGCGCTTCCCGGCGACCGGGTGCGCATCGACCACGGCGAAGTCTTCCTCAATGGCAAGCGCCTCATCGAGAACTACGTTCCCGAGGAATACCGCGACAGCCGTTCCTATGCCGAGATGGTGATCCCCGAGGACGCCTATTTCATGATGGGCGATCATCGTTCCATCTCATCGGACAGCCGCGAATTCGGCCCAGTAGAGCGCTACCTAATTTACGGAAAGGCAGTCTTCATCTACTGGCCTACGCGCGATGCGGGAGTTGTGCACTAGACCGACCCCATTTGATCCAAAATCCGCGTGGATCGAAATAACAGCCAAGTTGCTAACTTCCCCACCCGCGCAGCGACGCCAACTCCCCGCATTGAGGTAAGGTTGAAAACCATTCTTATATTCTTATACTTACCAAAGGAAAGCTATAACTTACTTGAATTATCCTGATGTTTGATCGGTTCATTTCGACCGGCTATTCCACAGTCTTCGCGCGTCCAGATGAAGCTTCTTGCTAAACCTGTTGAAATCGATTGAATCCTTACTAGCATCAATGGGATCAAGGCCTTGCACTAATTAAACGACTTAAGTTCCTTAGCGTTGCCGTAGCCCTCGACCGCATTCCAGTTTCCCGCCCCGTTCAACACCGCTGGAGGGCAGCATTTGAGGGCACCCTCGATCCATCACAATAGCGTTCGCCCTGGAAACGTGCGACACCGGTCCTAGATCTCCAAAATAACGGGCATGATCATGGGGCGGCGGCCGGTGGTTTTCTGGATTAAGCGCTTTAACTCGGCGCGGACTTTCTCTTTGACCATGCCGTAGTCGGATTTTTGTTCGGTGCTCAGGCCGTCGAGGGTTTTGAGGACCAGCTCTTTGGCTTGCTCGGTAATATCCGAGCCGCCGAAGCCGCGCATGATCACTTCCGGCTGCTGCTCGACCTTGCCGGTGCGCTTGTTGATGGCCAGCACGGCAAGCACGATGCCGTCTTCGGAGAGAATTCGGCGGTCTTTAATCACGAGGTCTTCGACCACATCGATTGAGGAGCCGGAGTCAATTAAGACGCGGCCCGAGGTGACTTTGTCTTTCTTGCGGGCGTTGGTCTTGTCCAATTCCAAAACGTCTCCGTCTTCAATGACGATGGCGTGCTCGACGGCGCCGGTCTCCATGGCCAGGCCGGCGTGGCGCACCAGGTTGCGGTAGTCGCCGTGGACGGGGATGAAATACTTGGGGCGAACGAGGTTGATGAGCAGGCGCTGCTCTTCCTGCGCGCCGTGGCCGCTCACGTGGATCAGGCCGTTGGAGCCGTCGTCGCAGACTACGTTGGCGCCGCGGCGGTAGAGGTGGTCGATGACGCGGAAGATTCCCTTCTCGTTGCCGGGAATGATGCGCGAGCTGAGGATGACGGTGTCGCCGGTGTCGATGTGGGCGTGCTTGTGGTTGTCGACGGCGGCGCGGCTCAACGCGGACATCGGTTCACCTTGGGTCCCGCTGATGAGGATCATCAACTGCTCGGGGCTGAAGTCGCGCATCTGGCCTGGATTGATGACCAACCCTTGCGGAATGTCGATGTAGCCGAGGTCCTGGGCAATGTCCGTCGACTCCATCATGGAGCGGCCGACGATGGCAACTTTGCGGTTATGCTTGCGCGCCAGCTCGAGGGCGATCTTCATGCGGAAGATGGAGGACGAGAAGCAGGTAAAAAAAAGCTTCTTCTTGGTTTGCGAAAAGATCTCGTCCAGCCGGGGAATGACGGCGCGTTCGCTGGGCGTGTAACCGGTCCGCTCGACGTTGGTCGAATCCTGGAGCAGGGCGAGGACGCCGCGCTTGCCGTATTCGGCGAAGGTGTGCAGATCGAAGGCCTGATCGTCGAGCGGCGAGAGGTCGATCTTGAAATCGCCGGTGTGGATGACGACGCCGACTGGGGTTTCAATGGCCAGGGCGACGCAATCGACCAGTGAGTGGGTCACGCGGATGGGCTCGATGGTGAAGGGTCCGAGCGTGAACTTGTGTTTGGGCTCAATCTCGATCAGCTCGATCTCGTCGAGCAGCTTGTGCTCGTCGAGCTTGCCTTCGACGTAGGCCAGCGTGAACTCGGTTCCGTAGACGGGGACCTTCAGCTCGGAGAGAATCCAGGGCAAGCCGCCGATGTGGTCCTCATGGCCATGGGTGAGGATGATGGCGCGAACGCAGGATTTGTTCTCAATGAGGTAGGTGATGTCGGGGACTACGATGTCGACGCCGAGGAGTTCCGATTCGGGGAACATGAGGCCGGCGTCGATGACGATGATGTCGTCTTCCCAGCGAAGCGCGAGGCAGTTCATGCCGAATTCGCCAAGGCCGCCGAGGGGGATGATTTTAAGGTTTTTCGTTTGCATCTGTCATGTTCGATGTTACCACCCATGGGCGCTCGGCGGGGACGCCGGGTGTCCGTTTTGGGTGCCGGAGCCGTGCGGTGGGACGATACTCTCCCGTAAACGGAAATGAAGAGAGGAGACTCATTGGAAAAGCAGGGCCCGTGTCGGATTTGCCAAGCATGGCTGGGAAAAATGCGGTTGAGATTCAACGCGCGTACTATGCTCGTACCTCAGTTGATTACGATGCCCGCCATCTGCGCGAGGATGACGAACATGGGATTGCGCTGAGTTTCATAATCTCCGCCGTCAAACAAATGGGGCCCGCGAATTCAATTCTTCGGTTCGTTGTGGTCGCCGCCTGGCGAGCGCGATCCTTGCAAGGCCGACAGGTTTGGAAACCACTGGTCCTTTACCCCGTAACGTGTGAAGTGTCCTATGTAGCAGTTCCATACGTTGACTGGAAGCCGACTGGAGGGGATAGGAACGAAGCCCAGAAAGACGATCGCGTTCGATAGGGCGGTCAGGGCCATCAAGCGCGGCGCGCTTACGGCTAAGAGGAGTATGGCTGCGGAAAGGAAGTTCAGATAGGGCGCGTCGGATATATAGCTCAGGGTGAAGAAAAGCGATCCAGGGACGATCCACAGCACGAGCATCCGGGTGCGCCAGTCTTTCCAGTTGCGCGCAGCGTTGAGGACGGCGACTGTCAGCACGGGCCAGAACGCGACCAGGATGGGCAAGACGAACCGGGTGATGTTGGCCATCGATTCGGCATTCACTTTGTGGGCGATCGATTTTTGCGTTGCGATGTCTCGCGTGTAAGCAAAGGCGCCGTGGATTCCACCGGCTACATGGCTATACGCCATAAAGGTGGGAACGATCCAGGCGAGGCACAGGGAAAAGATCAAAGCGAGAAAGAAGATGGCCTTTCTTCGCGTCAGGCGAGCCGCAGAATAATACAGAAGCATGGGCAAGAGAAACACGCCATCCGAGGGGCGCAATCCGGCACCGACCGCGAAGATAATCCCTGCCAGCCACAGCTTCCAATTTGCCTTGTCCTGTTCGTAGCAGAGCAATGTAAGAAAAGTGGCGACGGGGAATAGAACCTGCGAAGTGTGGGTACTGTGCACCTCACCCGAAAACCAGATGTAGAAGACCGAGGAGTATGCCAATGCGGCGAGAAAGGCGCTTCTTCGTCCGGTGAAGAAAAGCGCTGCGTAATAGAACACAACCACGCCGGCGACGGAGAAGAAAACATTCATCGTCGAGATGCCGATGACGGGGTCTGCAAACAGCCCGGCGGTGCGGTTGAACAGCCAGTACCCCGGCGGCTGAATGATGTAGACCTTTTCGAGAATGGCGCGGATATGCGCGGGGCCGTCCACGAAGTAGGGAGGGCCGTGGAAGAGGAGCCTGGTGACCAGGGTAAAGGCGGCAAGAACCAGGGGGGAAAGCACGCTTGTTTTCATCCCGGCGGTGGACGATTGCGCGGCTTTCCGATCCTCCGGCATAACTCGCCCCTTACGCGCAGACCATCCGGCGTATGTGCCCGGCCTGGTATCGCAGCCGGCCTGGATTTCCTCAAGGCTTGGCGGCGTTGGCTACCAGCATGGATTTCAGAATCTGTTCGGAAACTTCGTTGACGGCGGCGGGGGAGTGGGACAGAAACAGGGTGTTCGTCTTGTCGCTTTCGCCGATGGACTTCAGCGTGTCAAAGTACTGCGTCACCAAAACCAGTTGCATGACTTCCTTCGACGTTGCGCCCTCGACTGCCTTCTGGAACTGCTCGACGGAAACCTGCAGGCCTTCAATGATGGCCCTGCGCTGGTTGGCGATGCCCTGGCCCTGAAGCGCTTTGCTTTCGGCTTCGGCTTCGGCCTTCTTGACCACGAGAATCTTTTCCGCCTCGCCGCGGGCGTTGGCGGCGACCTGCTCGCGCTGCGCGGCGTTGATGTCGTTCATCGCGGATTTGACCTTCTGGTCAGGAACGATGTCGGTGACCAGCACGTTGACGATCTCATAGCCGAAGGTGGACATGTCGGCATCGAGTTCCTGCTTTACAGCGGCGGCGATGGAGGACTGCGAAGCGAACACTTCATCGAGGGTCATGCTGGGAACGTGCCCGAGGATGACTTGCTCAACGTACGACTTGATCTGCGCAACCGGGTCGGAAAGCTTGTAATAGGCGTCGTAGACCTTTTCCGGCCGGACGCGATTCTGAACCGAGATGGGAATGGTGACGAAGACGTTGTCTTTGGTCTTGGTCTCCATGGTGAGCGAGATTTGATTGACGCGCAGGCTGACGATCCCGGCCACGGTGTCGAAGAAGGGACGCTTCCAGTTGAGCCCAGGGTCGGCCACGCGCAGAAATTTGCCGAAGCGGGTGATGACGGCCACCTCCGCGGTACGGACGGTGAAGAAGCTCGAGAGGATAACGATAAGAAGGATGAAGGCAACGGCGGCAAGGGGCACCAGGAACAGGACGTCCATTTGTATCCTCCGAGGAGCTTGTGAAGCTGGAGGGAATTATACTGCCGGGCGTGTTGGCCGACTGTGGCGTGCGATACCTTGCGCGAATGTTTTACTCGCTTTGCTCATCCTTTTTGGGCTCGCAAAGGGCGATCTTGTTGCCGAAGGGGTCGAGAAGGTTGAGCTGGTCCGTTCCCCAAAAGGTTTTGGTGATGCCGGGGCGCCAATATGGGTAGTTTTTCGCGGACAACTCGGAATGGAGTTCGCGCACGCCTTCGAACGTGACTTGAAAACGAGTGCCGGGCGATCCATCGCCATAATGCTCTGAGAGATGAAGCACCAGGCCGTCGCGGGAAACCTGCATGTAGAGCGGCGCGGTGGGCTCGAAGCGGTGCTCCCAGTCGAGATGGAAGCCGGCGTAGTCGAGATAAAACTCGCGCGCCTTCTCAATGGAAAAGATACGCAGGATGGGGATGACCTGGAGGGTGCGCGGGCTCATGGGAGCTAGCGTAACAAGTCTTCGAGGGTTGTGGACAGGTCGGTTTTTTCGTCGCGGTATTTGACGATGACGGGGGCATAGAGGCTCAGCCCCCATTCCTGCCCCTTTCCCTTGCTCACAGCGCGGGAGCCGGGGACGACCACGGCGTTTTCGGGGATGATGAGGGGCAAATCGCTCGTGGCGCGGAGGATTGTGCCGTTGACCAGGTCGAAGACAGGTGTGCCGCGGGTGAGGATAGTTCCGGCAGCGAGGACGGCGCCTTTGCGAACAATGGTTCCTTCGTAGACGCCGGAGTTGCCGCCGACCAGGACGTCATCTTCAATGATGACGGGGCTGGCGTTGATGGGCTCGAGAACGCCGCCGATCTGGGCCGCGGCACTCAGGTGGACCCGCTTGCCGATCTGCGCGCAGGAGCCAACCAGGGCGTGCGAGTCGACCATGGTTCCTTCGTCGACATAGGCGCCGGTGTTGATGTACATCGGCGGGGCGCAGACGACGCCGCGGGCTACATAAGCTCCCGCACGAATGGCGGACCCGCCGGTAACCAGACGAATGCCGTCCGCGGCAGTGAAGTGGCGAGCCGGAAACGTGTGCTTGTCCACAAAAGAAAGGCCTGGGAAAGAAAGACCCGACTGCTCGCCGCCGGAAAAGTCCACGAGCACGCCCAGGCGGAAGCCAAGCAGGATTCCCTGCTTGACCCAGGCATTCACTCGCCAGCCGGTGGGCGAAGAGGGGTCGGGCGAAGCCGAGCGGAGTTCGCCGGACTCAAGACCGGAGCGAAGGGATAGAAAGTCCTTCATGGCGGCGGAATCGTCGATGGCATCGGCGCCGGCGGCGAAATGGTGCTCGATGGAGGCTAGGAGCTCGGTGAACGGCATGAAGACAGGTTACAGGTTGCAGATGACAGATTACAGCCCGCAGATTGCATTGCCCCTCCGGGAGCGTTTGCGTTGGGCACGCGAAAACGTCGGGCGGGTAAGTCGGCTTTGGCGTTGCTGTCTCAGGCAGCGGGCGGCTGGACCTGCTTGAGCTCGGCTTCGCCATTCAGCCGGACGGGTTGGAGCTTGAAGGAATTCCTCCCCGAGGGGATCATGACCAGTGGGACCGGGGTTCTGTCTGGGCGTGTGTGAAAATTCTTCGATTCCAGCCACGCGCATAGCCGGGGATCGTGAATTTCGGGTTCGTCCTGCCAGAATGCCGGGGCCAATCCACATTGAATCTGAAGATGATCCAACTGCAACTCGATGACTGAAATATCTCTGGGAAAATAGCGGCGAACATTTGAAGCGCCGACATGGAGCCCGGTGAAACCGCGCCCTTTGGATTGTGTTTTTACGACCATGCGAGCCCCGCACTTCAGTGGCTGGTGAAGTCAGTGTAGGGAGCCAGGTTGCGAGGCGGCCTATGCTGGTGTGTGAAAAATTGGGCGGAGGTTCCGAATGCGAGACACACCTGCAATTCTGTCCGAATTGGGACGATGGTGCGCTCCTTTTGTCCGCATGTCAAGCTTCAACCCGTGAAATTTGTATTGCACGTTAATATTCCTGAGTCCTAGATGCAGTCGCAATTTATCCGGTTGCCGAAAATCGGTTTCTTTTAAAGGTTTTTTCGCAATATATCCCCAAGATAGTTGTAAGTGCGAACATGCTTCTGCAGGTAAACGAAGCTATACGACAATTAGGGAACCCGTGATTGAGTCGTTGTTTTGAAAGGGCACGACTTTAGTCGTGCCGTAAGTGCCGCAAAATGACCGTGGGCTTTAGCCCCTGAGGGAATGTCGGTGGCCTATTGAGAGCTTGCTTAGGCGCGGGTCATTGGATTTACTAAATCGAGTTACTGTGTAAGATTGCTTCCTCAAGGGCAGAAGCAACTTGCCGTTGCTGGTGGTCGCCGATGCGGTTGAAAAACGGCAATGCGAGGGTGCGGCGAGCGATCGATTCGGTTATGGGGAGGTGAGCATTGGCGGCGCTGGAATGAGCGCGCCATGCTGGCTGCAGGTGGATTGGGGCGAAATACCGCCCCGTGGAGATGCCGCGGGCCGCGAGCCGAGCCTGGACGAGGTCGCGGTCGACTTCCCGAGGCAGGCGAACGACATAGACGAACCAGCTAAGGTGTCTCAACGGGAGTGCGAAGGGGGGGAGTTCGAGACCCGGTATCGCGATTTGTGCGAGGAGATTGTGGTAACGTACGGCGGCGGAACGGCGAAGTTCAAGAATCTCCGCAATGCGGGAGAGCTGCGTGCGTCCCAGGGTGCAGGCCAGATCAGAGAGCCGGTAGTTGTAGCCGTGCTCGGCATGGTCCAGCCAGTCTGACCCAGAGCGACCTTGATTGCGCAGGCTGCGAAGGCGGGCTGCGTGGGCTGGGTCGTGGGCCAGAACTGCGCCGCCTTCGCCGGTGGTGATCAGCTTATTGGGATAGAAGCCGAGGACGCCGAGATCGCCGAGGCTGCCGGCTGGGCGGGGCGGGATGCCAAATTGTGCCCCGATCGCTTCGCAGGCGTCCTCGATGATGAGCAGGTTGTGCCGGCGAGCGATGGACCCGAGGGCGTCCACATCTGCCGGTACGCCAAAGGTGTGCACGACAAGGAGCGCGCGGGTGCGTGGGGTAATGGCGCGCTCGACCGCGATCGGGTCTAGATTGAGGGTTACGGGGTCGATGTCCGCAAACACCGGCGTGGCGCGAACCTGCAGGACGGCGTTGGCCACGGCGATGAAGGCGAAGGAGGGGACAATGACTTCGTCGCCTTCTCCGATACCGAGAGTGAGCAGCGCAAGGTGAAGGCCGGCTGTACCGGAGCTGACGGCAACGGCGTGGGGGACTTGGTGATACGCGGCCAACGCAGTTTCAAAGGCTGAAAGCTCGGGGCCAAGGCTGAGGTGCGGGGTACGGAGAACCCGCGTGACGGCTTTGATTTCGGCTTCGCTGATGTCGGGGGAAGAGAGCGGGATCGCCGCGCAATCATCGGGACTCATGGCAGTCCTCTGCCTCTTCCGGCAAGGGTGTCGGCTGCTTGATGAGCAGGCCTTCGAGGGACACGGTAGTGAGGACATTGGCGATGGTCTTCGCGGCGGTTCCATCGCCGTAAGGGTTTGTCATGCCGCGCAGGGGCACTCGGAATTCCGGGCTGAGCGCGCGGTGCAGAGCGGATTGAATTGAAGCGGCTTCGGCGGGAACGTCAATCACATTACCGGCGCGCTCGCGGCCTTGCTGGCGCATCCCTACGTTGGCCGCCGGCAGCGCGAAGGAGGCCGCTTCCATAATGCCGCTGGAAGAGTTGCCAACCATTGCATCGACCTGTCCCAGCAGGCTCCAATAGGTAATTGCGTCGAGGTTGACGTAGATATGAGTGTGGGGGCGGGCGGCGGCGAGTTGTTTTGTGCGCTCGATGAGCGCGAGGCTGCCCGCATCCGCATTGGGGTAGACGAAGATGAGTTGGCCGGGAGCCTCGGCAAGAGCTGCGAAAAAGGCCTCGGCCTCGGTGTTTGTGTCGCGCAGGATGGTGACCGGGTGCCAGACGGCAAGGATGACCGGCTCTGTGAATTTGAGGGCGAGCCTGGCTTCGAGGGTTGGCCGGTCGAGCAGCGCAGAGCGGCGCAGGTGATCGAGCGAGGGCGAGCCTGCGCGATGCACGCGCCATGGCTCCTCGCCCATGGCGATGACGCGGCGGCGGGCCGTTGGCGTCGAAGTGAAGTGGATGTGCGCGAGCTTGGTGATGGCGTTGCGCACCTGGTCGTCAATTGCGCCTTGCGAAATTTCGCCGCCTTCGATGTGGGCAATGGGAATCCGCAGGGCAAGCGCGACGGATGCCGGGGCGAGCATTTCATACCGATCGGCAATGAGGAGCAGAATGTCGGGCCGCCAGGCAGTAAGCGCGTCGGCCAGGCCCAGGATGGCGACGCCGATGGTCTTGGCCATGCCGGTGTCGGTGTCTGAACTGAGAAGGCACTCGATGCGCGCCTGGATGGGAAAGCCGTCGCGCTCGATTTCATTGAGCGTGGAGCCGAATTCGGGCGAGAGATGCGCGCCGAGGACGAAGACGGCGAGGTCGACCTGCGGGTGTGCGGCGAGCGCGCGCAGAGGCCAGTAGAGGTGGCTATAATCGGCGCGCGAAGTGGTTATGACCCCGATGCGGCGCTTGCTGCTCGATTTGTTCATCCGGTCTGGCTCATTGGAGGGGCGTCTTTTGGAGTCCATCCAGTTGAAGTATAGATTGGGCAGGGAAGGGGCTGTTCGCCGGATCAAGGGTTCGAGCGTGCGGGCGATGCGGAGGGATTGGGCGCTCGCATACACTTATAAGGCTGTCTGCACAACTGGACGGATTTCCGGCCGCGATATCAGCCGAATTGAGGAATAAATTCTATGCGATTGATAGGGGCCGTGGCCCTGTTTGCTGGTTCAGTTCTAGGTTTGGCGGCTGCGCAAGCGGCGGCAATGCGTTACGACGCCGATGCGGTGCGGCTGAACAACCGCGGCGTGGCGCTGATGGGCCAGCAGTTTACCGACCGCGCCGCGGAGGCCTTTTCGGAATCAATGAAAAAAGATCCGAGATTTGCGCAGGCGGCCATCAACGAAGGCATCGCCATGCTGACGCTGCAGAAGCTGGACGAGGCCAAGAAAGCCCTGCAGGCCGGCCTCGCGCTCGACCCAAACAGCGCTCAAGGATGGTACAACCTGGGGCTGGCGCAGCATGCCGGCAACGAACTTGACGCGGCGGTCGCGAGCTTTCAGCATGCGGTGAAGCTGGATCCGCGCGATACGGATTCCTATTACTTCGAAGGCGTGTGCTACGGAGAATTGAAGGAGTTCGACAAGGCTATCGCAATCTTTCAGGGAGCACTGAAGATCGACCCGAACCATGCTTCTGCTGAGTTTCAACTGGCGCGGGCTTTGCAGCGGTCGGGCAACACGCCGGATGCGAAAGAGCACTTCAAGCGGTTCAAGCATTTGACGGATACCAAGATCGGCGCGCCGATTGGCCTGGCCTACGGCGAACAGGGACGCTATTCGACGGTGACGCCGGTGCAAGAGCCGGAGACTGCGAACAAGGCGATGATTCCGGTGAAACTTGCGGCGCAGCCGATTGTCTCTCAGGGATCATCCGCAGCGGAGAAACCCGGCGCACCCGGCGAATGGGCGACGACAGGCGGCGCGTGCATGATGGACGCGACCGGTTTGGGCCAAATGGACCTGGTGCTCATGCAAGCGGGGCCGCAGGCTATTCGCGTGTTGCATGCGAAGGGCGATGGGAGCTTTGAGGAATGGGCCGCGGCGGCCGCGGGACTGAAGGCATCTGGTCATGCAGTAGCGTGCGCGGTGGGCGATTACGACGGCGATGGGCTGAACGATCTGGCCGTGGCGCTGGACGATGCGGTACTGCTGTTCAGGAATCTTGGCAAAGGCAAATTTCAGGATGTGACTGCGGAGGCTGGGCTCACGTCGCGCAACCGGCCTTCGGGAATTACGTTTATCGACTACGACCACGATGGGGATCTCGATCTGTTCCTGACGGGAACGCCGGCGAAAGACGGCGACGCGCCGAATGTTTTGTGGCGCAACAACGGGAACAAGACATTCACAGAGTGGACTGAGCCGACTGGGTTGGGCGGCAGCGGCAAGACCAGCGCGGCCATTCTCACCGACTTCAATAACGATCGTGCGGTGGATATTGCGGTCGCGGGCGATGGGTCTGCGCCCTTGATTTATATCAATCCGCGTGA
>Ga0302320_10022927_pt1 | contig 12289 bp, 9 predicted proteins | sample Bog_T0_3_FD_202130 | JGI IMG/M metagenome (GOLD analysis project Ga0302320, IMG submission 202130) | Peat permafrost microbial communities from Stordalen Mire near Abisko, Sweden - Bog_T0_3 | ecosystem: Environmental > Terrestrial > Soil > Wetlands > Peat | place: Sweden: Abisko, Stordalen Mire...
GCCGCGATAGCGCTTGCCCGCAAGGGACGGAGCGTCACGCTGATTGAGCGCGAGCCCACGCCACGCCACAAGGTCTGCGGAGAGTTCTTAAGCGGTGAGGCCCTGGAGGATCTGCATGCGCTCGGCTTTGACGTGGCCTCGCTGGGCGCGGCGCCCATCGACACCGTTCGCCTCGCCGCCGCCCGGCGCGCCGCGGAGGCTCCCTTGCCCTTTCCCGCAGCCTCGCTCACGCGCAAGGCGCTGGATACTACGCTCATCGCTGAGGCCATCGCCGCCGGAGTCCGCGTAGAGCGCGGTCGCAGCGTGCAGGCGCTCAGCCGCACGAGGAGCAACATCTGGCAGGCTACGCTCGACGACGGCACCACCCGCGAAGCTCCAACGGTCTTTCTCGCCACAGGCAAGCACGATCTCCGCGGCCACAAACGGCCAAAGGACCCGCAGCGATGGGTCGCCTTCAAAATGTACTTTCGCCTGGCGCCGGCGCAGGCCGCTGAGCTCGCGCGGGCCTCAGAGCTGATGCTCTATCCCGGAGGCTATGGGGGCATCCAGCCGGTGGAAGACGGCATGGCTAACCTGTGCTGCGTGGTGCAGCAGCGATATCTGGCGCGTGTGGGCCACCGCTGGGAAAACTTCCTCGCGAAGATACAGCAGGACTGTCCACACCTCGCCATGAGGCTGGCGGGCGCGGAGCCGTTGCTGGCCAAGCCCATCGCGATTACCCATATCCCGTATGGTTACCTGCGCCGCACCACGGAGGATGGGCTCTACTGCATAGGCGACCAGGCTGCCGTCATCCCGTCGTTCACCGGCGACGGTATCTCGATCGCGCTGCATACGGCGCGTTGTGCCGTTGCTGCCTATGTTGCAGCCGAGCCGGCGCCGGTCTTCCAGGCGAAGCTGAGGTCTGCACTGCTGGCCCAGATGCGCCTGGCAGGGTTCGCCGCGGATGGCCTGAACAACCCGCTCGCACGGGCGGTCCTGCCGTTTTGCCTCCGGGTGTGGCCCGGCGTGATGCGCGTCACAGCGAGGCTGACACGCGTCGCCCAGCAGGGCGTTGTGGCTCCACAAACAGCCGCCAGCTAGAACATCAGCGCCCAAAGCAAGCCTCAGCACAAGTACAAAGGGAGATGCCATGAAATCCTTTGCCGTCTTCGCCCTCGCTGCCCTGCTTGCTCCGGCCGCGGTCCTCACTCCAGCAGCAGGCGCTCAGCATCAGACCTTCGTCGTCAATCCCGAAGCCAGCGAGGTCAGGATGACGCTGAATACAACCCACGAGGTCGTCACCGGCACCTTTCACGTCCAGTCCGGATCGATTGAGTTTGACCGCGCCGCTCCGAAGATGTCGGGTTCGGTGGTGGTCCTTGCCGGCAGCGGCAGGACCGGCAACGACAGTCGGGACAAGAAGATGAACAAGGACATCCTGCTGGTCGAACAGCACGCAACGGTCTCGTTTGAGCCGAAGAGCTATACCGGCGCCATCGCTGCTTCCGGCGACTCGGCCATCCAGGTCACCGGAGTCTTCATCCTGCTCGGCAGGCCCCATGAGATCACGGTCCCCATGCTGGTCCATCTCGAGGGGTCCAGCGCGACCGCGAAGGCCCATTTTGTGGTGCCGTACGTCCAGTGGGGGCTGAAGAATCCGAGCTTCCTGATCTGGAAGGCGGAGAATGATGTTGCCATTGACCTGAATCTCCGCGGCACAATCTCAAAGTAAGTTTGGGCGACGAGGATCATCCACGCCGCTCTCCGCAACGAACGCGATGAAGAGGTGCCCGGCTATTCGCAGGTGCAGGTAACACGATGCGAAGGCGGCAGGGTGCCATCGAGTGCCGGGATGCAGTGTCCGTGAGGATCGCTCTCCGGGTGCCCCAGCTTCTCGGCGATCCGCTCCTCAAACTTCTCTGAGATGAAATGTTCCAGCCGCTCCGCCTCGTCATGCAGTTCTTCCACCGAATACCCCAGGACCTGAAAAAGGAACGTCTCGACGAGGCGGTGATGGCGTACGATCTCCAACGCCCGGCGACGACCGGCCGCGGTCAGCCGAACGCCCTCGCCGCGCTTGTAGTCCACAAAAGACTTCGGCTGCAAGGCCAGCTTCTGCAGCATGTTGGTTACGGAGGCAGGAGCGATGTCCAGGCGTGTGGCCAATTCCGATCCGCCGACCCAGCGCCGCTCATCGCCACCAAGCGAGTAAATAGCCTTCAGGTAATCGTCCACCGATTCGGTGTTGCGCTCCCGATGTTTGTTGGATTTCTTCTTCATGAAGGAACACCCGATTTGAGGTTTGTGTTAGGTTATCCTAAAGAGTGTTTAGGTATACCTAATCGTGGGCATGAGACTCCTTCCCTTATTTGCCGTGAGCATCCTGCTGCTACAGACGGGCCTCGCCCAAAGCGGGACGTCGAGCGCCATCTCTGGGACGGTGGTCGATCCAACCGGCGCGGCGGTCGCCGGGGCCGCGGTGGAAGCGACAGACGTAAACACTAGGGCGAAACGAACGGCGCAGACGGACACATCCGGGCACTACCTGTTCTCCCAGGTGAACCCCGGCACGTATCAAGTCAGCATTTCGTCCACAGGTTTTGCGAGGTCGACTTCGGAACCTACGCCGGTGCCCGTTGGAAGGAATGTTGCCCTCAACTTCACTTTGAAGATAAGCTCTACGGCCCAGACCGTGGAGGTCACCGCGCAGGAGGGGCTGCTCGCGCTGGACAATCCCAATACAACCACGACGCTGGAGGCCAAGACGATCAGGAGCCTGCCTAATCCCGGTCAGGACCTCACGTATCTTGCACAGTTCGCTGAAGGCGCTCTGATGAACACAGCGGGTTCGTCGAACGATGCCAAGGCCGCAGGCGGCTATGGGAACGTGGAGTTCAACGGGCTCCCGGCGACTTCCAACGGATATATCCTCGACGGCTACGACACGAATGACCCCTGGCTCGGGCTGAACATTGGCCTGTCCACGAACCTGGTGATCGGTCTGGATGCGGTCGAGCAAGCCACCGTCAACACCAACTCCTTCTCGGTAGACCAGGGCCGCTACGCCGTGGCGCAGGTGAACTACTTCACCAAGTCAGGCACCAACAAACTGCACGGCGACGTCTACGAGTTGTGGAACGGCTCTCTGCTGAATGCCGAAGACTACTTCCTTCACGCGAACGATTCTCCCGGCGAGGCCGCGCGCAAACCCCGCTCGGTCGTCAACGAGTTCGGAGCAAGCGTCGGCGGCCCGATTCGCAGGAACAAGCTCTTCTTCTTCGGCCACTATGAAGGCATCCGCATCGCGCTGCCGCTCGTGACCCAGTTGACGCTGCCATCCCCGGCGTTCCAGACCTACGTTCTCGGACAGCTTGCGACCAGCAATCCCGCCGAGGTCCCGTTCTATCGCAACATGTTTTCGCTCCTGCCGAACGCCGGCGGTTCTGCTGTCCCGGTGATCGGTTGTCCGCTGGCTAACGGAGCGGGCTGCGCCAATCAGCGGCAGGCGTCGCTCAACAACACGGACGGGGAGAACCTGATTGTTGCCAAGATCGACCAGACGTTCAGCGAGCAGGACAGCATCTGGTATCGCTTCCAACAGGACACAGGATTGCAGGCGGCGTACACCGACCCCGTGAACGCGATCTTCAACTCCTACTCACCGCAGCCGCAGCGCACGCTGGTCCTCGGATACACCCATGTATTTAATCAAAAGCTGGTGAATCAATTCAACCCAGGCGCGAGCTGGTACGCCAGCATCTTCGAACCGAACAACTATGCCTCCGCACTACAGCAGTTTCCGATCGTGTTGATGGCGGGCAGCTCGGTCGTCCCCTTTACAACCATCGGCGGCAACAACAACACGTATCCGCAGGGCCGCAAGGTCACGCAATGGCAGATCAACGACAACCTTACCTGGACTATCGGCCAACACACGCTCAAGTTCGGCGCGGATACGCGCCGCCTCGACGTGAGCAACTACGATCTCGGCGAAGGAACTGTTCCCACGGTCGTCTACAACGATCTGTCGGAGTTCATCAACGGGGAGGCTTATACCGCAAGCCAGACCTTCCCCGTCTCGCTCAAGGAACGCGTTGCCGTAGGGAACCTCGAGTTCTACTGCATGGACACCTATAAGCCGGTGCCGAAGGCAACCTTCACATTCGGCATGCGGGTGAGCCACAACGCGAATGAGACCAACCAGCAGGGCCTCTTTGCACGCCCCGCCGGGTCGTTTCAGGATATGACTCACGACAGCACTCAACCGCTCAACCGCGTAATCCTCACCGGTGTGCACAAGATGTTTCCCGCCACTCCGCTGTTCCTCTATGAGCCGCGTATCTCCGTGGCATACCAACTGCCGTTCCGGATGGCGCTGCATAGTGGCTTCGGAGCCTTCAGCGACATCATCCCAGCGCAGATCGCGGACCTTGCTTCGGACAATGCGCCGTATGCTCCCACCTTCGTCGGCGGCCTCTTCGGGCAGGTAGGAGGCAGCGCCATCGCGCCCGGCGAGCCGGGTAGCGCGGTCGATGCGACGCAGGCCGCCGACATGCAGTTTCAAACGCTCTTTGCTGCGGGAGGCGCACCATGCACAGGCATAGCGCCCGGTGCGGCGACCTGCCCGCTGGCGGTCGGCCTGAATACGTTTCCGAGCGGCACGCTGCAGACGCCGTACTACTTTCAATACAACCTGGGTTTGGAAAAGCAGATCGGCGCACGTGGCGACCTCCATGTGGATTACGTCGGCACGCGAGGCACGCACGAACCCTACCAGGTGCAGTTGAACGGCTATCAGACGGCGTGTGCCGGATGCTTCGCCCCCTATCCGTATGCGCAGCCAACAGACCAGCGCTTCGGAAATGTCAACGAGTTCCGCACCGGCGCAAGCAGCAACTACGCCGGCTTTCAGACGGCTTACAGCCAGCAGATCGCGGGCCTCACGCTGCGCGGCAACTATACGTTTAGTCACTGCCTCGATGAGGTCTCCAATGGCGGCCTGTTGTCGTTCTCAACGCAAGGGATTCTCTCGCCCTTGCCGGGCGAACTCAGCCGCGAGTACGGGAACTGCGACTACGATGTGCGCCACAACATCTCCGCGTTCGGCCTGTACCAGATACCGCTTCATTCTTCGCATCGCTGGCTCCAACAGGCACTCGGCGGATGGGCCTATTCTCAAACGGCGTTCTTCCACACTGGCTTACCGTTCACGGTGCTCAGTCAGCCCTACGGGCTCAACGGCAACGGCATCCTTCAGGCAAATGGGCCACAGTTTGCGAAGCGTGTTCCCGATGTGACGCTTTACCGCAAGTCTGCCTACAACGGCGTCACTGTGCCTGGAACCCGGCAATGGCTCAATCCCGATGCCTTCGTCTCCGTCGTTGACCCTGCGACTGGCGCTTGCACGGGAGGCGATTCCGCCGCCAACTGCCAGTTCGGCGACTCAGGACGCAATACGGCCCGCGGGCCGCACTTTACGAACTCAGACATCTACATCACAAAGACCTTCCCGCTTCGTGAGGGCATTTCATTTCGCCTGGACGCTCAGATGTTCAATGCCTTCAATCATCCCAACTTCGCGCTGCCGAACAACGTGGAGGCAGGCGTTCCGGGCCAGTCGACGCTCGACATCCCGGCGCGCTTTGGCACACTGAACAGCACAATCGCTCCGCCAACCGGTCTTCTCGGGGTTGGCTTGGGTGGAGACAGTTCACCACGGATGATCGCTTTTCAGGGAAGGATTGAATTCTAGAGAGTAGTAATGTTGAATCACAACTCCGCGAACCTCGAAGACCTCAAGCCGACTGCGGCTGCCCGTTGACGATCACATTCTCGAACTTGAGACCTGTGACGCCGCTGGCCGCCAGCTTATCCTGCTGCAGCACCACGTCGATATCCTTGAAGGAGATGTCGCTAATCTCGGTTTGACCGGGGTTGGGCCGGATGACTCCGAAGGCGTTGTAGTGCCCCTTGATGCCGATGAAGCTCAGGTTGCGGACCACAGACTGCGGCGGCGCTTCGCCTTGCAAATTCGCATACTGCGACCACGGCTGCACGGCGATGATCGCGGAGGCCGTGGCCTCCGAGGTGATGTTGCGGAACATGATGTCCTCATAATGCTGCGGCGTGTCCGGCCGCAGCTTCACGGTCGCGATCCTGACATTGCCGATGATCCTGCAATTCTCCACGACCACGTCGCGAACGATGGTTGCTTCCGAACCGAGCGTCAGTACGCCGCCGCCGCGTTTGTAGACGCAGTTCCGGATGCGGATGTGCTCCACCGGCGGACTATCTGTGTCCTGCATGGCGTGGGGTCCCTTGGAACCCTTGGCCGCGATGCAATCGTCCGTGACGGAGAAATAGCAGCCGTCGATTGTGACGTTCCGGGAGCTGTCCAGGTCGATGCCGTCCGTGCTGGGCGCCTGCCGGTAGTCGTCCGGCACTTGGAAGCGTACCTTGTTCACGGCAACGCCGTCGCAGTTGTAGATATGGAGGTTCCAGAACTGCGAATCCTTGAACGTAATGCCCTCGACCTTTACGTTGTGCGAACTTTCAATCAGCGCCAGGCGGGCGCGGGGAACACCGATGTTCGGGAAGTTGCTGTGCTGGGGCGACGCGTTGCGCAGCTTCCAGAACAAGTCCCATATCGGCCGACCGGCTCCATCGAGCGTCCCCTCGCCGGTGAGCTGGAAGCCATCGCATTTCGATGCGTTGATCAGGGCCGGATTGAACTTCTCTTCAAAGTGGCCCTCAATCCGGGTGCGCTGGGCGGGGAAGTTGGCCATATCCGTCGAGCACTGCAGCACCGCTCCCGCCCGCAGGTGAAGATTCACCTTTGGCTTGAAGAACAGCGCGCCGCTGACGAACGTGCCCGGCGGGATGACGACCGTTCCTCCGTGGCGCGACGCCAGATGATCGATCGCCGCCTGGATGGTCTTGGTGTTAATAGTGGCGCCATCCGGCCGCGCGCCGAACTCCGTAATCAGGGCCTCCGCAGAAGACTCCGCTTCGGCTATCCACGCAGCTCCCCAGAAGGGAGCTGCAAGCATCCACGACAGGAACCGCCGGCGTGCAAACGGATGAACGAACACAACTCACCTCCGTGCGACAGATAAAGATGCTATAGCAAGGCGCCTGGAGTCAACGATTCCGTACCCCGCGGAAGAAACTTGCCGAAACCTGATGGGCTCATGCCTTCTGATCGATTGTGCTTGACCAGAGCGCCGAGCAGATATTTGATTTACACCCAAGGGGAGAAGCATGGCAAAGCTGGTTTATGTAATGAACACGTCGCTCGATGGTTACACAGAGGACAAACAGGGCCGGTTTGACTGGGGCCTTGACGGCGATAAAGAGCTGCACGCCGAAATATGCGAGCTTGTGTCGTACTTCGGCACCTGTCTCTACGGACGGAAGATGTACGACAAGATGGTGTACTGGGAGACCTCGCACACCCTTCCCGATCAGTCACAGTATCTGCTCGACTTTGCCAGCAAGTGGCAGGCGGCGGAGAAGATCGTTTACTCGAAGACCCTCGCCGAGCCGTGCAGCGCGAGGACAAAGATCGAACGCACCTTCGACCCTGGCGCGGTCCGGCGGCTCAAGGCAAACCCCGGGCCCGACATGGCCATTGAAGGTCCTGAGCTCGCCTGGCAGGCGATCCACGCAGGTCTCGTCGACGAGCTCCTCATGATCGTTCACCCGGTGGTCGTCGGCGGCGGAAAGCGGTTCTTCCCCGACGGCGTGCGGCTTGAACTCGAACTCGTTGAGCAGCGGCAGTTCCGTAACGGAGTGATGGTTCTGCGCTATGCCGTCCGCGGCCCCTCGAAGTGAAGCGCGTGATGATCTCATGACGCATTTCGCAGGACCAGGAATCACTGTCTACCAGCCCAGCGTGCCTGGAGCACCTTTGAACGGTCCGCGCAGGTTCGTGGTGATCCATCCTCCATAGAAGTCGCCGGCCTGTGGCGCCACGCGCTCGTCACCCACCCAGCACTCGTCTACCTTGCTCGCGTAGAACGCGAGATGTCCGGCCAGTTGGGCGTAGGCTGCAACCGGCCGCGCATACGACCAGCCGATGTCGTGGACCGTTGAGTCCTCGACGACGAGGTCCCAGTAGCTCGCCAGCCCCTTAAATTCGCAGAAGCTCTGCCGGCTGGCGGAGGGCCGCAATAGCTCGGCGACCACATCCCCCTGAGGGATGTAGTAGACCGGCGGATGGCTGGTCTCAAGGATGCGGAGAGCCGCCACTGAATCCGCAACGGTGATCCCGCTATGCCGCACGCGGATGCGCTGCGGAACCGGCTCCAGCCGTGGCGGCCGGGGATAATCCCACACTCTCCACATTCATTCCGTGCCTCCACCGCACCGCTGCGTTCCGCACGCACTTATCCATTCATCCCTGCCGCCGGGATAAAGACGCTGAAGACCGTACCCGAGGGCTCAGCCCCCTCTAGGCTCGCACGGCTGCGAACCCGAATCGTACCCCCATGCTTACGCACGATTCCATCCGATACCCAGAGTCCAAGACCGATCCCCGTGGCCTCTTTCGTCGAGACGAACGGCTCGAAGATGCGTTCACGCATTGCCGGTGGGATTCCGTGCCCGGAGTCAGCGACAACGATCTTCACGCCTTGCTGAAGCTCCGGCGCCCAGCTGCTTGCACTCCGGACCCTCACACGAAGAACTCCGCCTTGCGGCATCGCGTCCATGGCGTTGCTGACGAGGTTGGCGATGACCTGGCGCAATTCATCCCCGAGGCAGGTCGCAATCGATCCCCGTTCGCACTCAGCGTTCACCCGGATGTTCTTGCTCGTCAGCCGTTGTCCAAAGAGAGCCAGGACCGAGTCCACGATGTCGCAGATGTCCGTCGGCACCGGGGAGTTGGACTGTTTGTGGAACCGGAGCGTCTGCGTCGTGATGTGCGCAACGCGCCGCAACTCCTGCTCGGCGGTCTGAAGATAGGCCTTCGTCTCTGGGTTGAGGGAGTCATCCTGCATCGCTAGATACAGGGCGTTGGTGATGCCCTCGAGAGGATTGTTGATCTCGTGCGCTATGCTGGCGGCGAGACGTCCGGCCGTCGCCAGTTTTTCTGATCTGCGCAGCGCATCTTCGGCCAGCTTCTGGTCGTGAATGTCGGTCAGGCTTCCGATCCAGCGCTCGATTTGGCCATGACCGTTGCGGATGGGAACCGCGCGGGCGAGAAGGTATCGGAACACACCGTCCTTGCGCCGCAAACGGAACTCATTCAGATAGGGATCTCCGGTTTCGACGGAGTGGTTCCAGATCTGTAGCGTCGTTGCGAGATCATCCGGGTGGACTAACTCCAGCCACTGAATGTCGGCTCTCTCGGCCTCGGTCACACCCAGGTAATCGTAGTAGCGCTGATTGCAGTAGGTGTTCTCACCCCGGCCGTCGGTCATCCAGACGAGCTGGGGCACGCTGTCGGCGAGAACACGGAAGAGTTCCTCGCGCTCACGCAGCTCGCGCTCAGCCTGCTTCTGTTCGCTCATATCCAGCACAAACCCGACATACTCGTCCGCTGAATCCTCCAGCAGCGCGTAGCCGCACAAGATCGGTACGCGGGTGCCGTCCTTGCGGATGTACTCCTTTTCATAGGGCGTACAACTGCCGCGCTCGGCCGCCTCCTTAATGTGCGCCGCGTCCAGATGGGCATACTCAGGTGGCGTCATCGTGTCCCAGCGCACCAGACCTGCGTCCTGGTCGGCACGGGTGTACCCCGTCATCCTCAGCAACTCATCGTTGCTCTCGCGGAACCCACCGAACCTGTCCGGTATGGCGACTCCCATCATGTCCGATTCAAAGAGCTTGCGGAACCGGGCCTCGCTGACCCGGAGGGCCCTCTCTGTCACTTTCTTTTCCGTCACGTCCCGGAAATAGATGGAAACTCCATGCTCAGACGGATAACAGTGACATTCAAACCAGACGTTCAGCGGCTCAGGATAGAAGTTGTCGAAGTGGCGTGGTGTCCCGCTCTCCACGGCCTTGCGATACTCGTCGCCGAACTTTGTGGTCGCTGCAAGCGGAAAGAGATCCCACTGCGACCTGCCGATCATGTCCGCGGGCGTCATCCCGACGATGCGCGCGGCCTGTTTATTCACATAGGTGTAGCGCGCCTGCTTGTCCAGGACCGCCAGACCATCGGTCGTACTCTCCAGCACATTCGTCAGGTTCGCGGCAGTGGCGTCGCGCTCGCGCTCTGCTTGCAGCCTCGCCGTCACATCGTGAGAGACGACCAGGATGCCGCTAATCGTGCCTGCCGCGTCGCGAACGGGACTATAGCTGTAGGTCCAGTAGACATCGGTCAAAGATCCCTGGCGAACAATGGGGATGAGTTCGTCTTCGAAGTGGAGCTTGGCTCCGCGCTCCAGAACGGATGTCAACTTCGGCTCCAGAATATGCCAGGCTTCCGGCCAGCAGTTTTGCCCGGTTTGACCTAAGACATCAGGATGCTTGTCCCCCTCCAGTGGAATACAGGCATCGTTGTAAAGCGCAACCATCTCCGGGCCCCAGAGGAGGAGCATGGGAAACTGGCTCTCCAGGATCATGTTGACCGCGCAGAGGAGGGTTTCTGACCATCCGGAGATCTCACCAAGAGACGTAGTTTCCCATGGAAACCGGCGTATGCGGTCGGCCATCTCCCCGTCGGAATAGATGCGGGCCGCCCCCGGATCCGGCCGGTGTTCGTCAACCTGAACTGTCGATGACTGCCCGGTGAGCATGACGCGAATCCCAATCAAACCCTGTCGATCGGTAAGTCCATCAGAGTCAGCAGTTAGATATGAAAAGCCAGTGTCGTTCTTCGAAGAATGACCATCCGTATTCTATCGAGACGGTAGGGCTGCCGGTCAAGCGTTTCGCCGATTGGGTAGTGGGTCAGTTTGAATCCAAAGGGTCGGATTGTTTCCGGTTTGCCCATAAACTCATTCCCCTGTGCGGAAAACAGTGTTAATTTGGCGATATGAACAGAAGGCAGGTCATCATCGGCGCAATCGGACTCTCTGGTATTGCTTCTGCGCAGCCGGGAGCACCCAGTCGTCTGATTGGTGTTTGGAAATTGCGAAGCTGTCTGCGCACTTTCAAAGATGGCCACACGGAACATCCTTTCGGAGAGCAACCTGTCGGACGGATCGAATACGACAAGGCAGGTCGAATGTCTGCACTCCTGATGCGTCCCGGCCGCCGTTCGACCCTCCCTCCCGGTATGGAGTTGGACAGAGCGACCGACGAAGAGATGCGCGACGCAGTCACCGGATTCGTCGCCTACTTCGGCACCTATGAAATCGAAGAAGCCACGCAAAAAGTGGTTCATCATGTCGAGGCAAGTCTGTCTCCCAGTTGGGTGGGTACCGATCTGAAACGCAGCTTCCGCTTCGATGCCGGCCGTCTGATCCTGACACGTCCAGCGCCTGACAGCTCGGACGAACTCATCTGGGAGCGGGAATCAGATTGAATTCGGGGAGGGCTGTCGGCTTCGATTCAAACTGCCCCACTACCGCCGATTGGCGCCTTTATGCTCGAAAGAACCTCAAAATCAGGTTATCGTCCCATCTCACATTTCACACTGGGCGGGTGGCCCATTCATGAACAATTTCATCGTTCATGAGTGGGGGAGGGAGCCTCATCCGCCGCGAATCAGTAGTTGAGCTTGTTGAGTTGATCCATCTGCCTGTATCGCATCGAACTCGGCATCCGCCGGATGACAGTGTCACGTGTCCATCGTGCCACCGGGTTCTGCCAATGCGATACCTGCCCGAAGGTCCATGAGGCTTTCACGATCCATTTGGCTTTCGCCATGCGTACGCGTTCATAGGCTTCGAGTGCCTCGGCAACTGAGCCTGCCTGCCCGCATTGCTTCGCCAGGACAAACGCATCTTCTATCGCTTGCGCACCCCCTTGGCCAAGATTGGGAGTCATTGCATGCGCTGCGTCACCTACCAATGCCACATTGTCCCGGTACCAGCGTGGAATCGGCTTGAAATCAAAGAGGTCGGTGCGAATCGTATCTTCGGCTCTGGTGGCAGCAAGAATATGGGGGATTGGGTCCGGGAACTTCCCATAGGAGTCAAACAGCCTTTCCATTCTTACTCCCAGCGAATCTTTTTGTTCTGGCGGGGATATTTGGGGAGCGAACCAATAGACACGCCGTGGCCCGACAGGAGAGAAGCCAAAGCGATCTCTTCCGCCCCAGACCTCGCGGCAAGTGCAGGCGAGGTCTCCAGGAAGGGCGATATCTGAGATGCCACGGAAGCACGTTTGACCACTGTAGCGAAGAGTCACCAGGGAA
>Ga0302320_10022928_pt1 | contig 12289 bp, 9 predicted proteins | sample Bog_T0_3_FD_202130 | JGI IMG/M metagenome (GOLD analysis project Ga0302320, IMG submission 202130) | Peat permafrost microbial communities from Stordalen Mire near Abisko, Sweden - Bog_T0_3 | ecosystem: Environmental > Terrestrial > Soil > Wetlands > Peat | place: Sweden: Abisko, Stordalen Mire...
TGGTCGCTACTCTCTTGGCCACGCCGTTCTTCCACCCGCGCGATTCCACCAGGTAATCGAACAGCAGCGCGATAATGTAGTTCGGCTGAACAAACGTTCCATCCACATCCACAATCCCGAACCGGTCCGCATCGCCGTCCGTGGCAATGCCGATCACCGCGCCAATCTCCTTCATCTTTGCCTTGCAATCGCCCAACAGATGGTCGTCCGGCTCCGGCGCATGGCCGCCAAACAGGCAATCCCGGTAGTCGTGCACCGTCTCTACCTTCACGCCCGCCTCGCGCAGCAGGTCGCTGCTGTATCCGCGCCCCGCACCCCAGAACGGGTCATACACCACCTTGATGCCCGACTTGGCAATCGCCTTCAGGTCTACCAGCTCCGCCAGCCGTTTCAAGAACGCCGGCTTGACGTCCGCGGTATCGAACGGCCCCGGCCCGGCCGGAAAAACGAACCCGTCGCTCATCTCGGCAATGGCCGCTTCAATCTGCTGCGTCACCTTGGGCAAGGCCGGCGCGCCGTCGTGGGTTGAGAACTTGATGCCGTTGTACTCCGGCGGATTGTGCGAGGCCGTAAAGTTGATCGCGCCGGAGGTCTTCAGCGTGCGCACGGCGTAGGCAATCGCCGGCGTGGGCGCAGCGTCGGGAATCACGATCGGCGTGACCCCCGCCCCAGACAGCACCTTGGCCGCCTCGTCCACAAACCGCTCGCCCAGAAAGCGCGGATCGCGGCCCACCAGCACGCGGTGCGGCTCCGGCTGCGTCTTCACATAGGCGGCAATCCCCGCCACCGCCCGTCGAATATTGTCTATCGTAAACTCGTCGGCCACAATCGCCCGCCAACCCGAAGTCCCAAACTTGATCGCTGAACTCATCTCCGTCTCCCCGCGCCGCTTTCCCGGCATCCCCTTCATACTGCATCACTCAGCCGCGATGGGCAAGTTCGACTCCCCAGCCGGACTCGCCATGCGGCCCAATCTCTGCTACTGTCTTATCCGACCTTGTTGTTCTCTCCGGCCCCGCCTTCGGGCCGTCGGGAGACTCCTGAGGCAGGATAGAACCGGAACACGTTATGGCACGAGCAATCTGGAACGGCAAGGTGATTGCCGAGAGCGAAAAGACGGAGACGTTCGAGGGGCAGGTCTACTTCCCTGAGGCCAGCCTGAAGCGGGAGTTCTTCCGTCCCAGCAGCACGACGTCCACCTGCCCGGTGAAAGGGCAGGCACGCTACATGAACCTCTTGATCGACGGGCAAGACAACCCGGACGCGGCCTGGTACTATCCGGCTCCCAAGCCCGCGGCCCGCAAGATCAAGGGGCACGTCGCCTTCTGGCGCGGGGTGGATGTGGTGGACTGAGCAGGTCTCTTGGACTGTGCGGTCCCACCCTTGAATCAAATTGCGATTCAAGGATGAACCCGAAGCACATGGCCTGGATCAGGCGATGGCGCGCTCGGCGCCGATCCAATCTTCTCTCTGTTTCTCCGCTCCGCCTCGCTTCAGGAACTTGAAGGGCAGGGCGCCGGCAACCGCCAACACCACGATGGCCGGCTCGATGGGCTGGCGATAGTCCATCAGCGGATGCGTGATGTAGTAGGCCAGCGGAAAAACCCCAATCAAAATCAGGTAGGGAAGAGCAGCGGCGCGGTTGAGCCGCCAGAATCGCCATGCCCCGCGCAGCATCAGCAGCGTGATGCAAATGCACTGGAACATATCCGGCAGCTCGGTGGGCTCGCGGCCCATGTAGCCAGGGTCGAAGCTCCAGAAGGCGGTCCAATAAAAGACAAACCGGCGCACGGTGAGCCCGGCAATGAACGGCATGTGATGCGCGATGCGCTCCATGGCCAGGGTGTGCTTCTCGGCCAGGTAGGCGGTTTCGCCCATGGCCAGGTACTTCCGCATCTCAACCGGGTTGGAGGCGGGGTGCTTCTCCGGCGGCATGGGGTCGGAGGTGTCGCCATAATTGCCGGCATAAAAATTCTGCCAGTAGTTGTCGCGGATGGGGCACAGGATGCCCAGGGCGCGGTAGTTGCGCACGGTCCAGGGCGAGACAACCAGCAGAACGCCGGCGGCGGTAAGCGCGCCATGAAACGCCGCCTTCACAAGCCAGTTGCGGCCTGTGCCTGGGGACTTCCAGAGCGCCACGAGCAGCAGAAACGGCATGACGGACGAGATGGCCGGGTTGGAGAGCGCGGTCAGTCCCCAGAGCGCGCCAAAACCCAGCCACGCGGCCGGGTTTGCCGTCCGGTGCAGGCGTTGGGCGATGCAGAAGGCGGTGGTGAACAGCAGCCCGGTCAGCGCGTAATCCCACACGCGGCCGGCGGAGAAGTAAATGGCAAACGGATAGAAGGCCCAGACCCAGGCCGCGATCCTGGATCCGCGCAGGCCCAGCGAGTATCTGGCGCTGAAGTAGACCGGGATGCAGGTGAGAGCGGAGAGCAGGCTATTGATGGAGAGCACGACGAAGCCCGAAGTAACTGTGTAGATCCCAAACAGGCGGAAGACGCCGGCAACCACGAAGGTATAGAGCGGGGCCACCAGCGCAGTGGGTCCGCTCCAGGGGAAGAAAGGCGAGGAGAAGCCGCGGCCGCTGGCCAGGGCGCGCGCCACCCAGCCCACTTCCCAGCCAAACGCCTCGTAGTCCTTGTCTGCGTCGGGGAGTCCGCGAAAGGTGAAGTAGACGACGACGATGCGGATGGCCAGGGCCGCCAGAATAACCGTCGGGAGCAGCCAGCGAGGTGTTTCCCTGGCAGGCGTCAGCGGGGTGCGATCCGTGGAAGACGTCATGGGTTCGCTTTCGATCGATGAGATTGGGCTGGTCCGATTGGAACATACCAATGAAGGCTTGTGTGCGGAAGTGGATGGTATGATGAGTCGGTTTGCTGGTTTATATGAGGAAATCGGTCATGTTGAAAACATTTTCAGCGGCGGTTCTGGCTCTGGCAGCCGGTCTTGCGGGGCTGGCGCAACCTTCGGTGGTCAGCTTTGACAAAGGAACCAAGGTCTTCCGGCTCGATGGCGGAGAGGCTTCCTACGTCTTCGGCGTTAATCCGCGCGGGGAGCTCGAGCAGATCTACTGGGGCGGCCGGCTGGGCGCGACCGACAGTTTCCCCCAGGCTGCGCCGATGCCGGAGTGGGCCTCGTTTGACTCCTCGTACACCACCACTCCGCAGGAGTATGCCGGCTGGGGCGCGGGGCTCTTTGTGGAGCCCGCGCTCAAGGTCGGTTTTGCCGACGGAACACGCGACCTGGTGCTCCACTACCAGAGCCACGTTACCGTGACCAACGGCTTCGATGTGCTGCTGAAAGACATCAAGCGCGAGGTCTACGTCACCCTGCACTATTCCATGGACCCGGAGAGCGGAATCCTGGCGCGGTGGGCCACGATTGAGAGCCGCGAGCCCCTCGTGGTGCGCGTGGAGCAGGCGGCGGCCGCGGCGTGGGCCTTGCCCGCGGGGAGCTACACGCTCAACTACCTGACCGGGCGCTGGGCAGGGGAGTGGACGCTGACCCAGGAGGCGCTGCATCCCGGTGAGCGCGTCCTGGAGAGCCGGCGCGGATCAACCAGCCACCAGGCGAATCCGTGGTTTGCCATCCAGGCGGGCAAGGCGGACGAAGAGCACGGCGAGGTGTGGTTCGGCGAGCTGGGCTGGAGCGGCTCCTGGCGCATCACCGTGGAGCAGGACCAGTTGGACGCAGTGCGCGTGACCGGCGGCTTCAATCCGTTTGACTTTGGCTACAACCTCCACGCGGGCCAGGCGCTCGAGACACCGGTGTTCTATGGTGGCTATGCGGCCAACGGCCTGGGCGGGGCTTCGCGGCTCGTGCATCGCTACCAGCTCCATCACATTCTTCCCCACGCGGAAAAGGCGCCGGCGCCCCGGCTGCGGCCGGTGATCTACAACTCATGGGAAGCGACGGAGATGAATGTGACCGAGGCCGGGCAGGAGGCGCTGGCGGAGAAGGCTGCGGCGCTCGGCATCGACCGGTTTGTGATGGACGATGGCTGGTTTGGCCAGCGCAAGGACGACCACGCGGGGCTGGGCGACTGGTATGTGAACCAGACCAAGTTCCCGCATGGACTGAAGCCGCTGATTGACAAGGTGCACGCGCTGGGGATGGATTTTGGATTGTGGGTGGAGCCGGAGATGGTGAATCCGGACTCGGACCTCTACCGCAAGCATCCGGACTGGGTGCTGAACTTTCCGGGGCGTCCGCGGTCAGAGCAACGCAACCAGATGGTGCTGAACCTGGCGCGGCCCGACGTGCGCGCCTATGTCCTGGGCTTCCTTGACAAGCTGCTCAATGAGAACGGTATCGCCTTCTTGAAGTGGGACTACAACCGCAATTGGAGCGAGCCCGGCTGGGATCAATTGCCTGCCGGAGAACAGCGGAAGGTGTACGTCGAGTTCACGCAGAACCTATACTCGATCCTGGCCGAACTGCGCAAGCGGCATCCGAAGGTGGAAATCGAGTCGTGCTCCGGCGGCGGCGGCCGCGTGGACCTCGGCATTCTGCGCTATGTGGATGAGGTCTGGCCCTCGGACAACACTGACCCGTTTGACCGGCTTACGCTACAGGATGGCTTCACCTACGCGTATACCCCGCAGATCATGATGGCCTGGGTGACCGACTCGCCGCATTGGATGAACAAGCGGACCACCTCGCTGGAATACCGGATGCTGAGCTCCATGCAAGGCTCTCTTGGCATCGGCGCCAACATCGCCAAGTGGAGCGACGCGGAGGCGGCCACGGCCAAGCGGCTCATTGCCGCCTACCACCAGGTGCAGCCGACGATTGCGCAGGGCGACTTGTACCGGCTGATCTCCCCGCGCGACGGCAGCGAGTTCTCTGCCACGCAGACCGTACGTCCGGACAAGTCCCATTCGGTGGTGTTCGCCTTCATCCATTCCACGCAGAAGGGGCACGTATTCCCCCTGCTCAAGTTGCAGGGCCTTGACCCGGCGGCGCAATACGCGCTCAGTTCGATTGAGGGCCATGCGCGGCCAGGCACGCCGCAGGTGGCCAGCGGCGCATGGTGGATGAATCATGGCATGGAGATGGATGAGGAGTTCCGCGGGGATTTTCAGGGAGCGGCGTTCCGGCTGGACCGGAAGTGAGGCTGAGCGGGAGTCAGGCGAGATGGGGAAAGGGAACCGGATGCCGGAGAGTATTGAGTTGAAGCAGACGCAGAGGGCAGAGCCGGGCACGGTCTCGATGCCCGCGCGTAACGTTGCCGTGGACGCCTATCGCGGCCTGGTGATGCTGCTGATGATGGGCGAGGTGATGCAGTTTGCGCGCGTCGCAGAGGCGTTTCCCAACAGCCTGTTCTGGCGCATTCTGGCCTTCAACCAGACGCATGTTGAGTGGGCGGGCATGGGGCTGCACGACACCATCCAGCCGGGGTTCAGCTTCCTGGTCGGCGTGGCCCTGCCCTACTCCATCCACAGCCGCACAGCCAAAGGGCAGAGCTTTCGCCGGCAACTGCTGCATACCATCTGGCGCAGCCTGGTGCTGATTTTCCTTGGTTTTTTCCTGCGCTCCATACTGAGCCCGCAGACCAATTTCACCTTTGAAGACACGCTCACGCAGATCGGGCTCGGGTACACCTTCGCCTTCCTGCTGGCGCATTGCCGGCCGCGTTGGCAGTGGACTGCGCTGGGTGGAATTTTGTTCTGCTATTGGCTGGCTTGGGCGCTCTATCCCGCGCCGGGCGCGACCTTCGACTGGGCCGCCGTGGGCGTTCCTGCCAACTGGCCTTACAACTTCTCGGGCTTTGCCGCGCACTGGAACAAGAACAGCAACCTGGGCCAGGCGTTCGATGTCTGGTTCCTGAACCTGCTGCCGCGCGCCTCGCGGTTCGTTTACAACGGAGGCGGGTATCTGACGCTGAGCTTCATTCCCACGCTGGGGACGATCCTGCTGGGCCTCCGGGCCGGGGAGTGGTTCCGCTCGGCAGCGCCGAAGATTCCGGTGCGGCGGTTTGTGGTGACGGGCGTGCTGCTGATGGCGGCGGCCGCGGTGCTGCACTTTGCGGGCGTGTGCCCGATTGTGAAGCGCATCTGGACGCCGAGTTGGACGCTGTTTTCAGGGGGCGTGTGCTTCCTGTTTCTGGCGGCGTTCTCGTGGATTCTGGATGTGAAGGGCTGGCGGCGATGGGCGTTCCCGCTGGTGGTAGTGGGCATGAACTCCATCGCCGCCTACCTCATTGCCCACCTGTGGGAGGACTTCATCGTCAGCAGCCTGCACATTCATCTTGGGTACAAGGTGTTTCAAGTTTTTGGCGCGGGGCTGGAGCCGCTGATGCTGGGGATTGCGGTGATGCTGACCTACTGGCTGATTCTCTACTGGATGTACCGGAGGCGGCTGTTTCTGCGGATCTGACGCGATTTGAGAGAGACAGGTGAATAAGAGGCGGACTGGAAGGTAGTGAGGAGCTTCGCAGGAACTCTCAGGAAGCCGAGTTCTGGCTGGGCGGAAGTAAGTCTTCGAGTTAGCGGAGCAATCTGCGATGACTCATGGCCGCCCGGCTTTTGAGGAGCTGGATAAGTGCGCATAAGACTCGGTGGATTGACACTGCCGGGGCAGTGGGGAGTATCATGGGCAGCATCAAAACAACAAGCTGATTTGAACCGTGAACGAGGTGGAGTGAATGGCTGATCTTTGGCTTGCGCTGGTGGTCACATCCGCAATTTGTGGAGGATTGGGTTATGCATTTGCCAGAAAGACCGGGCGTAACCCAGTCTTGTGGGTTGCGCTTGGGATTGTCTGCAATGTGTTTATCATCATTTTCCTGCCCAGGACGAGGCGCCTGCGCCCCTGATGGCCGGGTGCAGAAGCTGCAAGTTACTCTTCAGTGACCCAGGTTGTGCGGTGGTGACAGGGTTGCGCGGATTCTCATCAAGGAGTTGGCAATGTTTCCCATTCTTGTGATTGGCATGGCGCTCATCGTGGGCGTCGCAACGGGCTTCGCCATCAACAAGGCCCTTCGCGGAGAAGGGCTGCTGGAGCATGCGGCCGGAATTGGGGCGATGGTCTTTGGCCTCTACGCGCTGCTGGTTCTGGCCAATCTCTTCACGCTGTATGAGCTGTTTGAGTTCTTCCGGGCGCAGGTGATCGGAACCGGTTGGATTGGTTCGCCGTACCTGGTGAGAGCGATTGTGGGTGTGCTGGCGTTTGGCGGTTATGCGCTGATTCCCACGGTGACGGTTTCGTTTCTTACCTTCAGGAACAGGCGATTCGCGCTGTGGTCCGCGGGCGGCTACGTCGGCATCTGTCTTCTTCTTTATCTTCTGGCGCCGCACGACCGGCTGGTTTGCCGCGACCCATCGACGGGCGAGTTTCTCTGCTCTTACGAGGTGGACCCACACACAAAACAGATTGTGCTTTATCCAAAAGACATCAAGTTTGACCAGTTTGGCCAGCCGCTGAAGATGGTGGATGAGCAGGTGTTGGCGCAGTACCGGGAGCAGCGGGAGAGCCCGCCTCCGGTGGTGATGCAACCGCCAACTCCAGCGATAACTCCCCAGGAAAAGCCGGATGCGGGAACGCTCGCTCCGACACCGCAGACCGCGCCGCCGCCTGTTCCCGATGCGGAGCAAGCGCAGGGACCACGCACCGGCACGCTGCACTACCAGGGGCCGCCGGTGGCCTATCGGGGCACCGTGGTGTTTGACAACCTGCCGAAAGCGCGGCTGAAGTTCACGTTTGATTTCTCATCGTGGAGCCTGATCCTCAAGCCAAATGCGGATGGGACCAAGAAGGCGGTATTGACTTCGATGAGGCAGGGCTACCAGAACAACTGCGACCTGCGATGGGAGATCATTAACTAGAAACGCCAATGCTGCTCTGACCGCCAAAGAAAACTGCCCTGCAAGTTGGCGCCTTGCCGGGCAGTCCTGTCTGCTATTGGTGAGCAACCTACCGGCTCTTGGCCACTTCTTCCACGGTGACGGGGTCGAGGAAGGGCATGGAGGCGCGGAGCTTTTTCCCAATGACTTCGATGGGGTGCTTGGCTTCCTTCCTGCGGAAGGCATCAAACTTCTTCCGGCCGGAGTTCTGGTCGGCGAGAAACTTCTTGGCGAATTTACCGTTCTGGATTTCGGTGAGGATCTGCTTCATGGCCTTGCGGCTCTCTTCGTTGATGACGCGCGGGCCGCTGACGTAGTCGCCCCACTCTGCCGTGTCGCTGATGGAGTAGCGCATGTAAGCCAGGCCGCCGCGATAAATGAGGTCGACGATGAGCTTGAGCTCGTGGAGGACCTCGAAGTAGGCGCTCTCGGGCTGGTAGCCGGCCTCGACCAGAGTCTCAAAGCCGCACTTGATGAGCGCGCTGACGCCGCCGCAGAGCACGGCCTGCTCGCCGAAGAGGTCGGTCTCGGTTTCTTCCTTGAAGGTGGTCTCGAGGACTCCGGCCCTGGTGCAGCCGATGCCCTTGAGATAGCTGAGGGTGAGCGCGTGGGCGTTGCCCGTGGCGTCCTGGTGGATGGCGATGAGCCCGGGGACGCCGCCGCCCTCGGTGAAGACTTCGCGCACGCGATGGCCGGGGGCCTTGGGCGCGGCCATGCCTACGTCAATGCCCTTGGCGGGCAGGATGGTCTTGAAGTGAATGTTGAAGCCGTGGGCGAAGAGGAGCAACTTGCCGGCGGTGAGGTTGGGAGCAATCTCTTCGGCGTAGAGTTTGGCCGCGGTCTGGTCGGGGACCAGAACCATAATGACGTCGGCCCACTTGGTGGCCTTGGCGGGAGTGGTGACTTCGAGGCCGGCCTTCTTGGCCTTGGCACGGGACTTGGAGGTAGTCTGGAGGCCGACTTTTACCTGGACGCCGGAGTCCTTCAGGTTGAGAGCATGGGCATGCCCCTGTGAGCCGTAGCCGATGATGGCGACCTTCTTGGACTGAATGAGGGAGAGGTCGGCGTCGTGATCGTAGTAAGTGGTAGCCATTGTTTTCCTTTGCTTGCGTGGTTGAAAAGTTTCTCTTGAGCGGGCCGGTTGGGTTCGGCCCTCGACTTGTTTCCAGGTCTTCATAGTAGGACCGAAAAGCAACCGTAGATCCTTCGACTTCCCTGCGCTCTCCCACCCCATCGACGACGACCTGTCGATGGGGACCCCGGTTGCGCTCCGGGTCGCTCAGGATGACAGCATCTGAGGGAGATCCGACTTACAGCACCATACTATTCCGGTTCGACGGGGGCGGGTTCTTCGATTTCTTCCGGGGCGTCCTCGGCGGCGCCGGCGCCGAGGGCGCGCAGGACGCTGGAGGTGTGATGGCCGCGACGCATGGTCATTTTCCCGCTGCGGCAGATTTCGAGGATGCGGCCGTCGTCCTCGCGCAGAACTTCGATGAGGCCCTCGATCTTGCTTTCGACGCCGGTCATCTCGATCATTAAAGACTCCGAGGTGAGATCGACGATGCGGGCTCTGAAGACTTCGACGAGGTCGAAGATCTGCGAGCGGTTCCTGGGCGTGGCGGCCACCTTGATGAGCGCGAGCTCACGGGTGACGTTGGGCGCCTGGGCGATGTCGTCCACGTCCACTACGTTTTCGAGCTTGAAGAGGCTGGCGCGGATGCGATGGCCGGCTTCGGCGGAGGCGTCGCAGACCAGCGTGAGGCGCGAGAGGCCTGGCTTCTCACTGCGGCCGACGGTGAGCGAGTTGATGTTGATGTTGAGGCGGCGGAAGAGCGACGCGACGCGCGTGAGCACGCCGGGCAGGTCTTCAACGTAAGCGACAAAGGTATGCAGCATGAACAAACTCACTTTCCTTATGCGGTGCGAACTTGAAGGCTCTCAGCGCACGTCTCGATCTAGCAAAATCCTCGTAATCGCAGCCAATCAATTCCGGCCACGGCAATCAAACACCGCTCTCCGGAATTTTCATCGGCGGACCCGAGTAATGGACATGAACCAAATGCCAGACTCCGTGCTCCTTCTGGTAAACCTGCGTCTCTCGCCCTGTCGAGGTGACCGCAGCGCTGTTGCTTTTCCAAACGGCGTGGAACGTCCAGGTAATCTCGACCCATGCGGAATCGCCGTAGACATGAATGGCAGTGGTGTCGAACGCCAGGTCGCGTTTGGAAAAGAGCCCCATGACTTTGCCGAAAATATCCGCCTTGATCCGATCGAGTCCGTCGTCCGTACCGAGCGGGTGAATAAACGAAACCGGAGCCTCGGTCGACCAAAGGTCGGTGAACTGTGCCAGGTCGAGGCTGTCAATCGATTGACGGTATTGGGCGAGACGAGAGTTAATCTGCGCCTCGTCAGCCGGCGCGGGCTGGCCGAATGCAGCGCAGGTTCCCGCGAGCAGCACGGCGCAAAGAGCCCATCGCAGCGTGTTGCGGCCACCCTGCAACCGATCCGCAACTCTTGGACAACCGCTGTGCATGTTCATCTCGCTCTTCTCCTCTCCATCAATCGTTCGCGGACTCTTCCAACGGGTCTTTGCCGGGGCGGCGGATCATTTCGCTGAGCGACGCGCCGACGGGAATCATGGGGTAGACGGACTCTTCCTGTTCGACCATGAAGTTGAGCAGGAAGGTGCCGGGCGCGGAGCGGGCTTCGGCAACGGCGGCCTCGACTTCGGCGCGGGTGCGGACGGCGCGGCCCCGGATGCCATGCGCGTCGGCGAGCTTCACAAAATCCGGACTCACCAGCGGCGTGGCCTCGTAGTTCTTCTCGTAGAAGAACTCCTGCCACTGGCGGACCATGCCGAGGTAGCCGTTGTTGATGATGGCGATGTTGATCTTGATGCCTTCCTGGGCGATGGTGGAGAGCTCGGCGGAAGTCATCTGGAATCCGCCGTCCCCGGCCACGACCCAGACTTCCTTATTCGGGCAAGCGAATTTCGCCCCAATTGCCGCGGGCAAAGCAAATCCCATTGTCCCGAGGCCGCCGGAGGTGATGAGCGTGCGCGGCTGCTCGTGGTGGAAGTACTGCGCCTCCCACATCTGATGCTGGCCCACATCGGTGACGACGATGGCGTTGCCGCCGGTAATGCGCCAGATGTCGTGGATGACGTGCGCGGCGTAGAGGTGGCCGGAGTCGGGCAGGTTCTTGATGTCGAGGACGGCGGAGGCGCCTTTGCTGGCGGCGATGGTCTTGAGCCATGCAGAGCCGTCGCGGCCGGCAACGCGCGGGAGCAACTGCTCGAGGACCTCACGCAGATCGCCGACGAGAGCTACATCGACCTTGATGTTCTTGTTGATCTCGGCGGGGTCGACCTCGATGTGAATCTTTTTTGCCTTGGTGGCGTAGGTGGCGGTGGTGCCGGTAACGCGGTCGTCAAACCTCATGCCGCATGCGATGAGCAGGTCGGCATCCTGGATGGCGTGATTGACCCACGACTCGCCGTGCATGCCCATCATGCCCAGGTTGAGCGGGTGCGAGGCAGGGAAGCAGCCCAGGCCGAGGAGGGTGAGGGCGACGGGTGTCTGCGTGCGCTCGGCGAGGGTGCGAATCTGCTCCATTGCACCGGACTCCGTGACGCCGTGACCGGCGAGGATGACGGGGCGCTTGGCGTTCTTGATGAGCTCGGCGGCCTGCGCGAGGCCGGAGTCTTCAACGCGGAGCATGGGGTGAGGGCGATAAGGGCGCGGCTTGGCTGCGGCAAAATCAAAGATGGCCGTGCCTTGCTGCGCGTCCTTGGTGATGTCGACGAGTACCGGGCCGGGGCGGCCGGAGACGGCGATCTGGAAGGCGTAGCGAATGGCCGGTGCAATGTCCTCCGTCTTGTTGACGAGGAAGTTGTGCTTGGTGACGGGCAGCGTGATGCCGGTGATGTCGACTTCCTGGAAGGCGTCGGTGCCGAGGATCTTGGAGGACACGTTGCCGGTGATGCAGACGATGGGGATGGAGTCGAGCATGGCGGTGGCGATGCCGGTGACGAGGTTGGTTGCGCCGGGGCCGCTGGTGGCAATGGCCACGCCCACCTTGCCCGAGGCGCGCGCGTAGCCGTCGGCCATGTGGCTGGCGCCCTGCTCGTGCCGCACCAGCGTGTGGTGGATGGGGAACTTGCGCAGCGCGTCGTAGACGGGGAGGATGGCCCCGCCGGGATAGCCGAAGACGTCGGTGACGCCCTCGCCCACCAGCGTGGCCCAGACAATCTCAGCGCCGGTGAGGCGGGTGGGAGTGGTGAGGTGGGCGTTGGCGGCTTGTGCAGTTGCTTGGGTTCCCATGTGTGACTCCTTTGTTAGAAACTGATCTCGTTGTTTATAGCAGCGGCTTTTCGATGATCTCGGTCGAATTATCGTAGACAGATCGCTCGGCGCAATACTGGATGTCTCCCAACTCAAACTGCA
>Ga0302320_10022931_pt1 | contig 12288 bp, 9 predicted proteins | sample Bog_T0_3_FD_202130 | JGI IMG/M metagenome (GOLD analysis project Ga0302320, IMG submission 202130) | Peat permafrost microbial communities from Stordalen Mire near Abisko, Sweden - Bog_T0_3 | ecosystem: Environmental > Terrestrial > Soil > Wetlands > Peat | place: Sweden: Abisko, Stordalen Mire...
GAGATGACTTTCTTCGAGGATTTCTCGCATATCTGCGGTTTGGCTCATAGCATTTATAATAGTTTTGCTAATTTGATGTAATTTGCTTTCACCTTGATCAGGGAATTGTTTCAAGCCCTGGCTCAAACCTTTAGCAAGAGATTCGACTATTTGGGGTTTGGAAAAAAATTCCATAAAGAGATTAGACATTTTGGATTTATTTTTCTCTGAATTTTTTTATTTGAAAAACATTGATAAATTTCTTAAATGCTTTGAAATAAATTCTTTTTTGATAAAGAATATTTTTAATGACCTGCTTTTGTAAAAATTTCTTTTAATTTAATAAAATTTTGAATTTTATTTAAATAAAATTTTCATTAAACAATTTGTAAATCCAAATTCTTATCCCTCGAAATTTAATATTTCCACGTTTGCCTATAAAAAATAAAATAAAATAAATTTTCACCCCAACAATGAAGCTCACCTACTTCCTCCCTCTGATTTTCCTAATCCTTCACTGTTCGTTTTCCGTGACCCTCCGCAAAACTTCTTCATCTCTTTCAGATGCCCCCTCAGCTAATATCTCTCTTACCCAAAACTCCGCATTCTCTCAAAGCCCATCCTCCAAAGAAAACGCCCCCATAATTTATCAGAATGGCTCAACTTCAACACCAACAGCAAATTCTTCGTATAGCTATAAGCCTTTCAGAGGAGAGGGGAATTCAACTAGCTTTTTCAAGGAGTCAGCATCAACGAATGTTGTGATGAAGGATAGCATTAGCACGGATGCTTCGAATTATGACAATTTGGGACCTGATGCTGATAAATATCTGTTTATTGGCAGTGGAAAGACACAGACTTCTTTACAGGAGATCACGACGAAATGGAAAACGCCGAGTTATAATGCGAATTAACGAATAAAATTAACAAAATTTAGCTTTTCTTAGAAGTCCTCATAAAAAAAAAGTCTTTAAATTCTTAATTAGCTGCAATCAGCCTTATATTTTCTTCTTCAAAAACATGAAATTATTGTCTAAATCTGATTTTTTAGTGACTTTAATCGGACTAGGAGTCATCGTCATTTTCGCAGGAATTAATTTATCATAGCTTTTCACTAATTCCTTCTTATTCGATTTCGAAAGGCTTTGATTATAAGGGTTCATGTTTTTATTGGTGATGTTTATATTAGCGGGTTTCTTTATAACTAAGGACCCATTAATAGGTTTCACTCCGAATTTCTCACTATTATTATTAATGAAGTTGACATTATAATAGTTATAGCTTTTTTGTGGTGTTTTGAAGTTAATAGGATCTTGTTTCTTCTGAACATTTGCCAAACTAAGACTTCTTAAATTGGCTTGACTGTTATTATTGAATTCCTCAGGCTTTAATTTGCTTCTACTGCGGTTTTTATCAATTGCGACATTGCCAGGATTCTTATTTTTCAGTTGGCTTGAAAAGACCCGCAATTGCCTGACGAATCCTGGGTTGGGGAAAATAATTTTCCTTTTTTTTTTGACGAAACTAAAGGCTGATTCGAAGCTCATTCGATTTGTTCTCATGAGATACATGATAACTATGGTGGCACTTCTTGAGATACCGGCCAAACAATGCACTAAAACGTTGGTTTCAGGCCTGTTTTTCTCAATGAAATCGAAGCATCTGGTGAAATGTTTGCTCAAATCATAAGAAACCATATCCAAAGCCGAGATCACCTCATGGGTGAAGTTTTCGTTTGTTGGGTAATTCAATCGCAAATCTGAGGCAACTGTTAAAACTGCCTTGATATTATGCTTTTTTAAAAGAGCTATATCAGAAGCTGCCTCATAATTTCCCAAATAAAGACCACCATGTGATTCTGTTGGCTCAAGAATCAGGTTCATGGGCTCGAATAACAAGAAAGACCCACCACCAATTAGTGAAGTTATAGGGAAACGGAAGGGGTTCATGAAAAAGATTAGGAATTTTAGGAAGTTGAATTGATTTTGAAAAAGTTTTAAGAAAATCGCTTAATAGTTAACAAATCATTGATTTTCCCAAGTTTAAAAATATAATACGAAAAAAAAAAAAATCGCTTTGATATGCAAACAACCGGCTTCGACCATATCATCAAGAAGAATTTCGAAGGGGATATCCAATTTAAGCGGGTTAAGAAAGGTAATAATTGAGCAATAAATGAAGAAAACCTTGTTTTTTCCTTAGAAATTCAATTATTAAAGGATCTCAATCAGGAGGAATTCAAAATTTCCCTACAAAATTCGGTCCTGGGCCTCAAAATTGTGGTAATTTAATAGGAAAAGTCTGGGATTTCGGTTTGTTAATCGTTTTTGAAGATCGAATTGTCCAAGAAACTGTTGAAAGAGAAAATCCCTGAAATCAGCGAAAATGGCCCTTCAATTTTGTTCGAAATCTTATTGGAAAATAAATACCCGTTTATTTTCCCGAAGGTGACCTGTCGGAATGATGTATAATTTAACATCTTTTATAAATAAAATTAAGATTTTTCGAACAATAAGTTCTCAAAACCGAGTTTGGCTGATGGTCGTGATTTTTTAGCAGACATAGTCCGGAAAATATGGTAAAATAACCTCACAAACTTATATTCTCATATGGTTTATATAAGGTGCCCATCGATTTTATTGAACGAAATAGTAGTTTTGATTCCGAATTTTCTTGTAAATTTGAACCTAACTGGGAAAATTGATTAAAGAGTTATTTTTTAGAAAGATGTCTTCTTGAAAATCAACGACAAATTCGCCTTGCAAAACTATGGGGCTTATCATTTAGGCCACACATACAATCTCGAGGATTTCCTGGCGATGGAAACCGTGGCCTGTTTCTCAGGAACTGAGCTTCTAAGCAACAATAAGGCTCCTGGTCGGTAATGCTTTTAATATAATTGAGGAATTTTAATGATCTGAGTGTTTTTTTGTATGTGTAGGTATATCATGCTCACTGATTGCAGCTTGTTGAATTTCGACATCCTTGATAGCAAAAAAAGCCTGTTGAAATTAGTTTCATGGGCCAACCTCCAGTCCCTCATTAATGTCACTCGAAGAAAAGAAGAGGAAAACACTTTGATTTTGACCTGGAAAGACTCACAAAAAAAGGTAAACACAAGCCCATATTTCATAATATTTGTTACTTGGTATATCTCGTCTTTTTTACATATTTATATATTTTATCTTTTACATATTTTATATTATTATTATTTGATTTTTTTTATTTCCTTATAATTTTTCTAAGATTTATTAATTAGCCTTTCATTTAATTTTATATCTTTTTTAATATTTTCATACATTTTTTATATCTATCTTTTACAAATTGTTTATATTTATATATTTATCTTTTAATTTTCATCCATTTTATAACCATCTATTACATGTATTTTTTTTCATATTTTCCATAATTTCCTTAATCTTATAAAGGATGGAGTGTTGCAAATTCTAAACATTGAAAACTCGATGAAATTCTTGAGTGAATTGATCAAGAACATGAAAAATTTCGGTGTCAAAGTCAACAAGAACATCATCAAGCAGCCAGATCTGACCATGGAGGATGTGACCATAAAGGCGTACGAGCAGATAAACATTGAGAAATTGCTCGACACCGCGCAAAGATTAGAAAAGAAATTGGAAGGCAATAACGAAATCACTCTAGTAAAGGAGTTAATGGCCTGTTATCAGAATGTAAATAAAAAATAAATTGTTTTTATGAGAAAATTTACAAAACACGAAAACAAAGATTATCGAATATTATTCGGCAATCAATGACCATCGATTCAATGAATTTCTGAAGAAAATGCATGATTTTCTCAACCAAGAAGAAATCAGCAATTTGATAAGAGGGAAGGAGTTACAAGAACGTAATTTTAATAGAAAATATTGGGTTTTTTCTTTATTTTCCGCAAGATATTAAGAAAAATGAGGAGGAGGCGCAATCCCAGGAGAAATCATTTCATGATGAGGAATCGAAACAAGAATAATTCCCGAATAAAAAACAAACTTTGACAAAAAAAAAACTCCATTCCAAATTAAATTTAACTTCTTTTCTTCTTTTTTTCAATAAAACAACTTAAAAATGAGCGAACAATTGAATCTTTCCCCTGAAAAAATACAAATCTATAAAGAAGCCTTTAAATCCTTTGATCGGAACGGTGATGGGACTATTTCTACTAAGGAATTAGGGGTTGTTATGAGAACATTAGGCCAAAATCCCACAGAAGCCGAATTAGCTGATTTAGTAGCTGAAATAGATCAAGATGGTAATGGGGAGATAGATTTTGAGGAGTTTTTGATCCTAATGAATAAAAAGATGAAGGATTCGGATACTCAAGAGAAATCTTTAGAGGCATTTAAGATTTTCGATAGGAAAAATAAAGGGGTTATTCATATCAATGAAATCAAGAATATATTAGGAAATATGGGGGAAAAAATGTCTACAACTGAGGTCGAGACTTTGATAAAGGATTTAGAGCTGAATTCGCAGGGGGAACTAGACTATAATGCCTTCTTGAACAATATTTTCTCGAACATTTAAATATTTAAGCGAACCAAAAGACTTAAATAATACTAGATTTATTTGAAAATTATATAAAAAATGAGTCATTTGGCACAAATGCATAAGCCATCCCAGATTCCTCTGGTTCATGAGGAAATCCTGGAAGAAAAGTCACGAAAATGGAAGCTTCTGAACCAGAAGCGATATGGCGAAAGGCGAAAATTTGGTTATGTCGAGGCACAAAAAGAAATGATGCCCCCAGAAGTTCTAAGGTATTTTGATATATTCTGGTTCCTCTCATTTCTGTGCTTTTTTTCTTAGGAAAATCATCAAAGATCATGGAGACATGTCTTCAAAGAAGTATAGGCATGACAAAAGAGTATATTTAGGAGCTTTGAAATATATACCTCATGCCGTATATAAATTATTGGAAAACATGCTCATGCCATGGGAACAAGTCAGAAATGTGAAGGTATTATATCATATCACAGGGGCTATCACCTTCCTTAATGAAATACCACTGGTTGTTGAACCGGTGTTCACAGCTCAATGGGGAACCATGTGGATCATGTAAGAAACATTTTTTTTAAGGATTTTTTTGAAAAGTTTTTGGATTTTTCAATGTTTTTTTAGATTTTTCGATAATTTTTCGGTGATTTTTTATCTCTTTACATTTTTTTTTGTTTAAGATGTGGATAATATACGAAAAAAAGGAGGTTGGGATTTTTTGAAAGTTTTTGACTTTCGCTATCTTTTTAGGATTTTCCAGATTAAAATTTTATTTATTTTGATTTTTTTTTTAAAAAATTTCGGATCTTTTTTAATTGTTTTCAAATGAAGTTTTACCTAAAAAATGATGTTTTTTTCTAGGATGAGGCGTGAAAAAAGAGATAGAAGGCATTTCAAACGAATGAGATTCCCTCCATTTGATGATGAGGAGCCTCCATTGGATTATGGTGATAATGTTCTTCATGTGGAGCCATTGGAGCCGATTCAGATGGAGCTTGATGAAACAGAGGATAATCCAGTGTTTGATTGGTTTTATGATCATCAGCCTTTAAAATTCACGAAATTCGTAAATGGGCCGAGTTATAAGCGTTGGAACATGAATTTAGAGATTATGTCGAATCTTTATAGATTGGCCAATCAATTATTGAGTGATTTAGTGGATAAGAATTATTTCTATCTCTTTGATTTGAAGTCTTTTTATACAGCCAAAGCTTTGAATATGGCGATCCCAGGAGGTCCAAAATATGAGCCTTTATATAGGGATCTTTATGAGGAAGATGAGGATTGGAATGAATTTAATGATATCAACAAAATCATCATAAGACATCAGATCAGAACTGAATATAAGATCGCTTTTCCTCATTTATATAACAACAGACCCAGAAAAGTCGCTATGAGTCCTTATCATTATCCAGTGATAGTTTATATCAAACAAGAAGATCCTGAATTACCTGCCTTTTATTTCGATGCTATCATCAATCCCATTTCAGCTTATAAAGTTGAAAGACATAATAAGAAAGCCGCTAATACAGAAGTTGATTCTTTTGAGGATCAAGAACTCGAGAATTTCGAGATGCCTGAGGTTTTTGAAGCTTTTCTTAAAGAGGAAGCACTTTATGATAAAAATACATCCAATGGAATTGCTTTGTTATGGGCTCCGAAACCTTTTAATCAAAGAACAGGAAAAACCAGAAGAGCCTTTGATATTCCTTTGGTTTCAAGCTGGTTCAAAGAAAGATGCAATCCCTCTTATCCTGTGAAAGTGAGGGTTTCTTATCAGAAGCTGTTGAAATGTCATGTATTGAATTCATTGCATAAGACGAAACCCAAACCTTTGAATAAGAAATCCTTGTTCAAAGCTTTTTCCAGCACGAAGTTCTTTCAAAATACTGAGTTGGATTGGGTGGAAGTCGGATTACAAGTTTGTAGACAAGGATACAATATGTTGAATTTATTGATCCATCGAAAGAATCTCAATTATTTGCATTTGGATTATAACTTCAATTTGAAACCGGTGAAGACTTTAACTACCAAAGAGAGGAAAAAGTCCAGATTTGGTAACGCCTTTCATTTGTGTAGAGAAATCTTGAGATTGGCTAAACTTGTGGTCGATTCACATGTACAATATCGATTAGGGAATGTTGATGCCTTCCAATTATCTGACGGTGTGCAATATATTTTCAGCCATGTGGGACAATTGACAGGAATGTATCGTTACAAATATCGTCTCATGAGACAAATCCGTATGTGTAAGGATCTCAAACATTTGATCTATTATCGATTCAATACGGGACCTGTTGGAAAGGGTCCAGGATGTGGTTTTTGGATTTCCATGTGGAGAGTTTGGCTTTTCTTCCTGCGGGGGATTATCCCTCTTTTAGAACGTTGGTTGGGCAATTTGTTAGCAAGACAATTTGAAGGGCGACATTCTAAAGGTATAGCCAAAAACGTCACAAAACAAAGAGTTGAATCACAATTTGATTTGGAACTTAGAGCGGCAGTTATGTTAGATATCACTGATATGATGCCACAAGGAGTCAAGGCTAATAAGGCGAAAACCATCCTCCAACATCTTTCTGAGGCTTGGAGATGTTGGAAAGCTAATATACCATGGAAAGTCCCTGGATTGCCAGGTCCAATTGAAAATATGATCTTGAGATATGTGAAGGCAAAGGCGGATTGGTGGACTAATGCAGCTTATTATAATAGAGAAAGGATTAGAAGAGGGGCGACTGTTGATAAGACTGTTTGTAAGAAGAATTTGGGGAGATTGACAAGACTTTGGTTGAAGGCTGAACAGGAAAGACAACATAATTATTTGAAAGATGGACCTTATTTGAGCGCTGAAGAGGCTGTTGCCATCTATACTACAACAGTTCATTGGTTAGAAAGCCGGAAATTCGTTCATATTCCCTTTCCACCTGTGAATTATAAACATGATACTAAGCTTTTCGTATTGGCTTTGGAAAGATTGAAGGAAGCATACAGTGTCAAAACCAGATTAAATCAATCCCAAAGAGAAGAATTAGCTCTAATTGAACAGGCATATGATAATCCACATGAGGCGTTATCCAGAGTCAAGAGACATTTATTAACTCAAAGGGTTTTCAAAGAGGTTCAAATTGAATTCATGGATCTTTATAGTCATTTAGTGCCGGTGTTTGAGGTTGAGCCTTTGGAAAAAATCACAGATGCCTACTTAGATCAATATTTATGGTATGAAGCTGATAAGAGAAGATTGTTTCCAAATTGGATCAAACCATCTGATAGTGAACCACCACCTTTATTAGTATATAAATGGTGTCAGGGGATTAATAATTTATCAGGAGTTTGGGATTGCAGTGATGGACAATGTCTGGTCTTGCTAGAGACCAAATTCGAGAAGGTCTTCGAAAAAGTCGATCTCACATTATTGAATAGATTATTAAGACTTATTGTTGATCATAATATTGCGGATTATATGACTACCAAAAATAACATAGTGATCAATTACAAAGATATGAACCATACTAATAGCTATGGGCTTATTCATGGTCTTCAGTTCACCTCTTTTATCTTCCAATATTATGGCTTAGTCCTTGATTTATTGGTCCTTGGGCTTACGAGAGCCTCGGAATTAGCCGGTCCTGCAAGTGTACCTAATGAATTCATGACATTCAAAGACCGAGAGACTGAAATTAAGCATCCAATCAGACTTTATTTCAGATATATTGACCAACTATACGTCGTATTTAAATTCACAGCTGATGAAGCTCGAGATTTGGTGCAACGATATTTAACTGAGAATCCAGACCCAAACAATGAGAATATCGTAGGGTATAACAATAAGAAATGTTGGCCTAGAGATTGTAGAATGCGATTGATGAAACATGATGTGAACTTAGGACGTGCAGTGTTTTGGGAGATCAAGAATAGATTGCCTCGATGCTTAACTACCATTGTATGGGAGAAATCTTTTGTCTCAGTTTATTCTAAGGATAACCCAAATTTCCTTTTCAATATGTGTGGATTTGAAGTGAGGATCTTGCCAAAGATTAGAGCTTATAATGAAGAATTTACACAAAAAGACGGGGTTTGGAAGCTACAGAATGAAAACACTAAGGAAATCACAGCCCAAGCGTTTTTAAGAGTGGATGAAGAAAGTTTAAGGAAATTCGAAAATAGGGTCAGACAGATATTGATGGCATCAGGATCAACTACTTTCACAAAAATAGCCAATAAATGGAATACGACTTTGATCGGATTAATGACTTATTTCAGAGAAAGTGTGATCCACACAGAACAAATTCTTGACCTTCTGGTGAAATGCGAGAACAAAATTCAGACCAGAATCAAGATCGGCTTAAATTCAAAAATGCCATCTCGATTCCCTCCTGTGGTCTTCTATACTCCTAAAGAACTAGGAGGACTTGGGATGCTTAGTATGGGTCATATTTTAATCCCACAATCAGATCTGAGATATTCCAAACAAACAGAAACTGGAATCACACATTATAGAGCTGGTATGAGTCATGAGGAAGATCAATTGATTCCCAATCTTTATCGTTATATCCAAACATGGGAATCAGAATTCATTGATTCGCAGAGAGTCTGGGCTGAATATGCTTTGAAACGTCAGGAAGCACAGGCACAAAACAGAAGATTGACCTTAGATGATCTTGAAGATAGTTGGGATCATGGTATTCCGAGAATCAACACCTTATTTCAAAAGGATAGATTAACTTTGGCTTATGATAAGGGATGGAGAGTAAGACAGGATTTTAAACAATATCAAGTGTTGAAACAAAACCCATTTTGGTGGACTCATCAAAGACATGATGGGAAATTATGGAATCTCAACAATTATAGGACTGATATGATACAGGCTTTAGGGGGTGTTGAGGGGATACTGGAACATACATTGTTTAAAGGGACTTATTTCCCCACTTGGGAAGGGTTGTTTTGGGAGAAGGCCTCAGGGTTTGAAGAGAGTATGAAATATAAGAAATTGACTCATGCGCAAAGATCTGGGTTAAATCAGATCCCCAATAGAAGATTTACTCTTTGGTGGTCACCAACTATAAATAGAGCTAATGTCTATATTGGTTTTCAAGTGCAATTGGATTTGACAGGGATATTTATGCATGGTAAGATCCCAACATTAAAGATCTCCTTGATCCAGATCTTTAGAGCTCATTTATGGCAAAAGATACATGAAAGTGTGGTGATGGATCTATGTCAGGTTTTCGATATGGAGTTGGAAAGTTTGGAAATAGAAACTGTTCAAAATGAAAAGATCCATCCTAGGAAAAGTTATAAGATGAATTCTTCTTGTGCTGATATTCTATTATTCGCGGCGTTTAAATGGCAAGTCAGCAAACCTAGTCTCTTGCATGATAACAAGGATTCCTTTGATGGGACTACTAGTTCGAAATATTGGATCGATGTGCAATTGAGATGGGGGGATTATGATTCCCATGATATAGAAAGATATGCCAGAGCCAAGTTTCTTGATTATACCACTGATAATATATCCCTCTATCCATCGCCAACAGGGACCTTAATAGCGCTAGATTTGGCTTATAATTTACATAGTGCCTTTGGAAATTGGTTCCCAGGAGTCAAGACTTTGATTCAACAAGCAATGAATAAGATAATGAAGGCAAATCCTGCATTATATGTTTTGAGGGAAAGAATAAGAAAGGGATTACAACTATATTCATCTGAACCGACAGAACCTTATTTGAATTCCCAAAATTATGCTGAGCTGTTTAGTAATCAGATCATTTGGTTCGTGGATGATACCAACGTTTATAGAGTGACGATTCATAAGACCTTTGAAGGAAATCTCACCACCAAACCTATTAATGGGGCGATTTTCATCTTCAACCCAAGAACTGGACAACTCTTCCTTAAGATCATTCATACTTCAGTGTGGGCTGGACAGAAAAGATTGGGTCAATTAGCCAAATGGAAAACTGCTGAAGAAGTGGCAGCATTGATTAGATGCCTTCCAATTGAAGAACAACCCAGACAAATTATCGTTACTAGGTAAGAAAAAAAAAAAACAGACTTATATTTATTTAATAATTTTATAGAAAAGGAATGTTGGACCCTTTGGAAGTTCATCTTTTAGATTTCCCGAATATTGTTATCAAAGGTAGTGAGTTACAATTGCCTTTCCAGGCTTGTTTGAAGATTGAGAAATTTGGCGATTTGATACTAAAAGCCACTGAGCCACAAATGGTTCTCTTCAATCTCTTTGATGATTGGTTGAAGTCGATTTCAAGCTATACAGCCTTCTCGAGATTGATTTTAATCCTTAGAGCATTGCACATTAATAACGAAAAAGCAAGGATCATATTGAAACCTGACAAAAACACCATAACTCAACCAAATCATATTTGGCCGACTTTAACTGATGATGAATGGGTGAAGGTTGAGGTTGATTTGAAGAATCTAATAGTGGCAGATTATGGCAAGAAGAATAATGTGAATGTGGCTTCTTTGACACAAAGTGAAATTAGAGACATTATTTTAGGGATGGATATAGCTCCACCTTCAATGCAGAAACAACAGATTGCTGAAATGGAAAAACAAAGGGAAAGCAGTCAATTAACAGCTGTAACCACCAGAACAGTAAATGTGCACGGGGAAGAGATTTTAACCACAACAACAAAACCTTATGAACAACAAACTTTCAGATCGCATAGTGATTGGAGGGTCAGAGCGATCTCAGCGACAAACCTTCATTTGAGAACGAACCATATATATGTGAATTCGGAGGATAAGGAAACGGGATTCACTTATGTTTTGCCAAAGAACATTTTGAAGAAGTTTATAACGATTGCAGATTTGAGGACACAAATTTCTGGTTATATCTATGGAGTATCTCCAAAAGACAATAATTTCGTCAAAGAAATCAGATGCATCGTAATGATACCACAAGTTGGTAATAATGTCAGTGTGACATTGCCTCAGCAAATGCCGGACACTGAATATCTGAAGAATATGGAGCCTCTAGGATGGATTCATACCCAACCAAATGGTGATAATTATTTCTATTTAACCATTTTATATAATTTTTATACTAAGAAACCATGCAATTGAGTCCAGGTGATGTGACTCAACATTCCAGACTCCTGATGTCGAATTCGACATGGAGTAGTGAAGCCAGCATCATAATCACTGTGTCATTCACACCAGGGTCTTGTTCGCTTACTGCCTATAAAATTAATCAACAAGGGTTCGAATGGGGCAAGGCTAATAAAGACACCAGTCCGAACCCTCCTGGATATTCCACGACCTTCTATGAAAAAGTACAAATGTTGCTTTCTGATAGGTATTTAGGGTTTTTCATGGTTCCTGATAATCATTTGTGGAACTATAATTTTGTGGGGTTGGGACTTGTGCCAAGCATGAAGTATTCGTTGATTTTAGCAAACCCGAAGGATTTCTATCATGAAGTCCATAGAGCCTCGCATTTCATCAAATTTATTGTAAATGAGGAGGAGCAAGAAAATAATGATGTGGCGGATAAGGAGGACTTTTATAATTGAGGAACGAAAAAATAATCTTTGAAACAAATTCAAATATTTAAAACAAAAAAAAATGAAATCAAAATTTTTTTTGTTTATTAAACAACAATAAAAAAAAGCCCAAAAGTTAAAAATAATCTATATGAAAAAAAAAACATCTTTTGTTTTGTTTTTATCATATTTAAAAGCTTTATAGAAATAATTAAAAATTTTTTATTACTTTTTTTTTTTTTTAATTATTTATTAAAGCCATTAAGACTTTAAAATTAAAAATAAATTAATT
>Ga0302320_10022932_pt1 | contig 12288 bp, 10 predicted proteins | sample Bog_T0_3_FD_202130 | JGI IMG/M metagenome (GOLD analysis project Ga0302320, IMG submission 202130) | Peat permafrost microbial communities from Stordalen Mire near Abisko, Sweden - Bog_T0_3 | ecosystem: Environmental > Terrestrial > Soil > Wetlands > Peat | place: Sweden: Abisko, Stordalen Mire...
CGGCCACGGATATTGCCGCAGGGCCTCGACCGCTTCCGGCGTGAAAGGCACCGGCTTCCAGCCATTCTGCGCGCAGACCTGATCGACGAAATGTTCGACCAGCGCGGCGATATCCTCGCGGCGCGCGCGGAGCGGCGGCAGCGTGATGGGAAAGACGACGACGCGATGATAAAGATCGCGGCGGAAGCTGCCCGCCTCCACCATCTCTTCGAGATTGCGATGGGTCGCCACGACGACGCGCACATTCACGGCGACCGGCTTGTCGCCGCCGATGCGCTCCACTTCCGATTCCTCCAGAACGCGCAGGAGCCGCGTCTGCATGGCGATGGGCATGTCGCCGATCTCGTCGAGGAAGAGCGTGCCGTGATGCGCCTGTTCGAATTTGCCGATGTGCCGCTGCGCCGCGCCGGTGAACGAGCCCTTCTCGTGACCAAAGAGTTCGGACTCGATCAGCTCGGAGGGAATGGCCGCGCAGTTGAGCGTGACGAACGGCCCCGCGGCGCGCGGACTCTTGTCGTGCAGGGTGCGGGCCACCAGTTCCTTGCCGGTGCCGGTCTCGCCGTAGATGCAGACGCGCGACTCACTGGCGGCCACGCGATCGATCTGCGCCATCACGCGGCGCATGGTTTCGCCGGTCCACACCAGCTCGTGTTTGCCCACGCGCCTGCGGAGCTCGCGGTTCTCCGTCTCGAGGCGTTTGAGCTTGAGCGCGTTGTCGACGGTGAGCAGCAGCTTGTCGGTCGAGAGCGGCTTTTCGAGGAAATCGAGTGCGCCGAGCCGCGTTGCCTTCACGGCCATCTCGATGTGCGCCTGGCCGGACATCATCACCACCGGCGCAGCGACGCCGCTCGTCTTCAGATCCTCGAGCAGGGCGAGTCCGTCGCGCCCCGGCATGACCACGTCGGAGAGGATCAGATCGAAGGGCCGCGACTTCGCCAGCTCGAGCGCTTTGACCGCGTTGTCGCACACCGTGGCTTCGTGCCCGGCGAGACGAAAGGCCCGCGCCAGTGAGGCCAGCGTGTTGGCCTCGTCGTCGACGATCAGGATGTCGGCTTTGCTCATCCTCTTGTCCGCTCCGCCAGCGGCAGCTCGATGACGAAGCGCGCGCCGCCGCCCTCGGCGCTTTCGACCGCGATGGTCCCGTTGTGGTCGGCGACCACCGACTGCACGATGGCGAGGCCGAGTCCCGTGCCATGCTGCTTGGTCGTGTAATACGGCGTGAAGAGGCGCTCGCACTCCTCAGGAGTAAGACCGGCGCCGGTATCTGTAACCGCGATGCGCACAATATCCCGGGCGCGGGACGCGGCGATGGTCAGCGTTCCCCCTTTGGGCATCGCGTCCATCCCGTTCAGCACCAGATTGGAGAGCGCGCGGTGCAGCAGCTCGGAGTCGCCGAGGATTGGCAGCGGTTCGGAACTGATCGAAGTGCCCAGCTCAATGTGCTTCTCTTCAAGAGCCGGCCCGTAAAGCTTGACGACGCGCCGGACGGCCTCGCGCGCGTCCATAGGAACGGCCTCGGGCTTCGGCAGTTTTGAAAAATCGCTGAAGCGCCCAACGATGGTCTTCAGATTTTCGATTTCGGCCTCGAGGGTCGCGGCGCTCTCGCGAAAGACTTCGTCGAACTGCTTTTTGGGCAGCTTCTTCGCGCGCACCATATTTTCGACGGTGATCTGCAGCGGCGTCAGCGGATTTTTCAGCTCGTGGGCCAGGCGCCGCGCCAGTTCCCGCCAGGCCGCGACGCGCTCGGTCTGCACCAGGCGCTCGCGCTGCTCCACCAGCTGCCGCGTCATATTGTTGAAGCTGCGCGCCAGCGCGCCCACCTCGTCGAGGCTGCGGATATTGACGCGCGTCTCCCAATCGCCGGAGGCCACCTGCTGCGCGGCGCGGGCCAGTTCTTCAATGGGGCGCGAGATGCGGGCGGCGATCCAAAGGCTCGCCAGCACGGCAAAGATAATCCCAAGACCCGCGATGCCGTAGGCGATGTCGCGAATGTGCTGTTGCACCTCGACCATGCTGCGCCGCGAATTCGCCACGACCAGAACGGCCAGCACATCGCCGTTCGCGGCCTTCAACGGAATCGCGGTCACGCTCATGCTGTCTTCGCTGCGCGGCGTCGGGTAGACGACGCCCTCGGCATTGCGCGCGTAGTTGCGTGCTTCGTCGATCTGCGCACTGTAGTGGGCTGCGGACTCAATCCCCTGCGCCGGGCCCGCAAAGTTGTGCGGATCGAAGGGCCCGGAAACATTGCGGTAGATGAAGATCTGCGTACCAGCGGGGATGGGAAAGTCGCGCAGGAATCCCGCATCGAGCTGCCGCCCGCCAACCACATATACCGGCGGATCGGTGCCGTTCACCTTGCGCGCCGCGAACAACCCGACCTGCGAAGTGCCATCCGGCATGTCTTCCTGTTTCAGGAACGCCGGCTTGCCGGCCGCGGCAATCGCCGGCTCCTTGTAACCGAAGCGCGCCGTCCATTGCAACGACGAGACGATGTTCCCATCATGTGCGACGACTTCGAGGTAGTCGAGCCGATACTCCTGGGCCAGCGGAACGGCCAAGGTCAGGTAAGGAGCAGGATCGCCTCCGTTGGCGAGGTCGAAGGCGATGCGCCGCACTGGATCGCTCGCCGCCATGCGATCGAGCGCCTCCGCCGTGTCGGCGGCCCGCTGGTTGAATTCATGCTGGAACTGTTCGACGAGTGTGTCGGTTTGCTGCCGGTCCAGCCCCTCGAAGACATTGCGCACGCGAACGGAACCGGTCCAGCCGACCGCCGTCACGACGCCAAGAACCGTCAGCGCCAGCATCAGCAGCATCTTCTGGCGCAGGGTCACTTCGCGCCTTCCAGCGACGCGTCGGCGAGGAGCGGCTGGCCATCGATCGAGAGGCGCAAATCGCGCACGCGTTCGCCCGCATCCCACGCGCGCGGGAGCCACAGCAATGGCACCACGGTTTCGTTATCGAGGATGCCTCGTTCCGCCCGCCACAACGACTCTGCATCTGTGCCGGTCACGGTACCATTCTGCCCGAATCGAGCCAACATCTCATCGAGGGCTGCCCGCGGGCTGCCCGCTTCCAAGTGCACACGCCTCAGCTGGAGCGGCGCCGATTGCCTCGATGCAGGAGAAGCGGTCTGGACGTTAAATCCGGCTTCATGCAGATTTAAAGCCAGCCTGTCCGCGACCAACTGCATCGCCGCGCTGGTGTCGTCGGTGCCGAGCGTCAGCGCCGGCGACGAAGCTCCGCCGCGCAACGCGTGCGCCCGATCCAGATCGCGGTCGGATGCAAACAGGAAGGAATAGCCGCTGAGCCCTTGCGGCAACAGGCTCGCCGTCACCTCGCCTTGTTTCTGAAAGATCACGTTGCAGAGCGCGGTTCGATCCACGGACAGCGCCGCCGCCTGCCGCATCTCGCGGCTGGCCAGCGCACCATTGGGCGTGATTGTCAGCGCCAGCAGGTCCACCGGCCGCGACACCGGCACGTTCAGATGTAGCTGCTGAGCCTGGCGCAGGAGCTCCGGCGGAACCTCGACGATGTCGGTTTTTCCGACACTGAGGTCGAGCCACTGATCGCGAATCGTGCGCCGCGATCGCAGTTCCACCGTATCGGCAAACGGCCTGCCAGACCAGCAGTCGTCGTTCGCCACCAGAGTCAGCGCGCCATTGGCAAAACCCGTCACCCGAAACGGTCCCGTGCCCACAACCGCGCCCGTAGGATCTTGTTTTGCGATGGCGAACTGCGCCTGCGCCAGCAATTCCGGCAGATCCGGAAGCGGCGAATCGCTGGTGAAAATGACGGATGGCCCGACCGCGCGCACCATCCTCCACGGACAAGCTCCGTGCGAACAAACCTCGTCCAGCGAGGCGGCGATAGCGTCCGCCGTCAGCGGCGTTCCATCCTGAAAGTGCACCTCGGCCCGAATCCACAACTGCCAGCGATGATCGGCGTTCTGCGATTCCCAGCGCACGGCCAGCGCCGGCTGCACCGCGCCGTTGTCGCTGACCATTGTCAGAGTGTCCAGCACCAGCCGCCGAGCGAGCCCGTCCGGCATCTGCCAGGGGTCGCCCTGCGTTTCGATCCGCAACGCTCCGCCGTAATGCGGACGTGTCCTCGCCGGCGCAGCGAGCGCCACGCCGATCAGCACGCAACTAATTACAAAGCGCCGCAACATTCCACACCTCATAGCGCGTGGGAGCGTCCCGCCGGACAATCACAGTGGCACTGGCAGCCTCGCTAGCCGCCCCGTTCGCCGTATGGATCGCCACCACCGCACCCTCGACGGTCACCGGCGCGCTCACCGCAATCGCCTCGCGGCCGGCAATCTCATAGGCGCGCAGGCTGTCGCCGGTGGCCGCCGCGCCTGAGCCCGACACCAGCACCTGCACGCCCGACCCGCACCCCGAACGGATCACCGCAAAATCGCTGCCCCAGTCATTCGCGCCGCTCACCGGCTTGAGAATGTTGTTCTCGATCAGCATCACTCTGCCATCCAGACCGTTCAGCAACAGCGCGGTTCCGGTGGGGCGCGGAAAATCCGCGGCCTGGTAGAACGGCGGAAGCTCCATGCTGACTCCTGGAGCCAGCACGCCGGTGAAGTAGTCGCGCAGCGCGTTGTAAAAGGCCCGCTGCGGGCCGGGATTGGAACCTGAACTCGAACCGGCACCGGAACCAGGCGTTGAAATCGGCCACGGATCGTCGCTGTCTGAGCAGCCAACCGCGATCTGCGTGCTCGCGCCGGTGGAACTGCACAGCACACCAGGAAGGTACGCGTCAAAGAGATGATCCTGCGCCGGCATCAATTCTCCGCGGATGTCGCGCGGAAAAGCGCGCGTGTGCGCAATCGCAAATCTCTGATCCTCCATCCAGCTCGACTGCGCGGAGCCACTGGCGACCAGCGCTGCGGCATTCCGCTCGTAGGTCACAATGCGCTCCGGCTCGAGGACGACCAGCTTCTGCACGCCACCGATCGAGAAAATCTGCGCATCGAGCACCGGATCGGCTTCCGTGATCACCAGAGACCTGCGCAGCGTCACTCCGGAGCCGCCCGCTGAAGGTCCCACTGTCTCCATGCTCACCTGGAGCATCGTCACCCGCGTCTCGGTACCCTCAACGACTTCGGCAACCCACAAACCGCCGCGCAGGTTTTCGGAGAGCGTGATGCGGATCAGCGTCGCGCTTTCGCTGCCGCCCGTCACCACGCCGAACCCGCGCAGATCGCGCTCCAGCAGCCGCCGGATCACCGGAATCTCCGCGCTCGCCAGCGACGAATCGTTGCGGAGGATCAGCTTGGCGGGACCTGGACCGGCGAGCGCCGCAATCTGTTTGGCCAGATCGGCAGAGGGCTGTTCCCAGTTCGCGGCGCGCGCCGCGGGCAGGACACACATCAGCGCCACGACCGCCCACAAGCTACCCTTGTGCATCATTCGCTGGGGCGGATTATATCCTGCGCTTCGCATTGCTCTTTCTCCCGCATCTACCTGGCAAAAAGTCCACCTCGGCTGCCGGGTTATGACAACCGAGGTGGTTTCAACGCCAGCCTTCTCCAGAGTCAGTGCTTTACTAACCGAGAGGGCCGGCCAACACCGCATTTAGTGCCCCGCACCCCTGGCTGCGGGCGCAGGATCGTCGTTTTCCATCTGTTGTTGCAGTTGTCCTTTCAAGGCAGAATTGGGATCCATCCCTTTGAACACATCGTTCGCGAAGAAGAACTTCCCATCCGACGGCACCATCACCATCTGGATCTTGTCCGACAGCCGCTCGGCAATAATTTTGTTGATGAGCAGCGGCGACTGATTCAGCAGCTTCGCCTCGCTCTGCATCCGCTCCGCGTCGGCCGACGCCGTCACGCGGATACGATTGGCCTCCGCGTCCGCCAGCAGATTGCGGCGCGTCACCTCCGCTTTGCTGTCGATCACCTTGGCCTGCGCCTCGGCGTCCGCGTTTTCAATGGTTGCTTCTTTGCGCGCCTCGGCTTCCAGCTTCGACTGCTCAATTTGCTTCTGCTTTAAGGGCAGCGTGTACTGCATCGCATCGCTCTCGCCCTTCGCCTCCACGACTTTCGCGTGCGCATCGCCCTCCGCCTCCTTCACCTTCTGCGCCGCATCGGCTTCGGCCTGCAACTCGGCGATGCGTACCTGCTTCTGCTGCATGTCCGTCTGCACGGTGAGCTGATCGTCCTGTTGCTCCTTCAGCAGCAAATCCTGGAGCCCTTTGGCGTACTCCGGAGGAAGCTGAATATTCCGCAGCATCACTTCCTCGACGAGAATCCCGTCTGCCCCCAGCTTTTTTGTGATCACGCCCGCTGCCTCGCTGCGAATCTCCTCACGCTTCACGCTGAAGATGTCCCGCACCGTGTACCCCGGCGTTAATTCCCGCCACGCGCTGGCGACCACCGCCGGCACCATCTGTGAATCCACCGGCTGGGGTAAACGGCTCTCGATGTAGTCGAGTCTGTGCGGATCGAGCCGGTAGCGCACCGTGATCGCCAGGCCAATGTCGAGACCCTCCTTCGACTGAACATCGAGCGGCTGCATCTCCAGCGCGGTCTTCTGCACCGTTGGCGACGCGACCGTTGAAGTGCCCACCCCTTCCACTACGCCGGCCGTGAAGAGCTTGTCGCGCAGATCGAACATCTGCACGCTCTCGGTCAGCGGCGCAACGAAATGCGCGCCGGAGTAAAGCGTTCCCGGCAGGGTACCCCGCATCTGGCTCACGCGAACCCCGCCCATCCCGGCTGGGATAACGACGATGCTGCCCGCCACCAGCAGCGGCAGACACGCAACCAGTACCAGCACAGCCGAATGACGCCAGCGAATCGGCGGTGGCTCCATCTCCGCCGTTCCGTCGGGAGCGGAGGCCAGCTTTTGCCGATACTCGAACATCTTCCACAGGTCATACAACGTGATGGCGATTGCGGCAGCCAGGAACAGCACTCCCGCGGCGATAAGCAAATCCTTCAATGCAAGCATGGCTTCTCTCCCGTTCCCTTCCGCTCGGTGGCGACGCTGGGCACCCGCTGTCGAGCGAAGAACAGGCGGACCAGACCTCCGAAGATCAACTCCTCCAGCAGCAGCCCGCACGCGACGCTCAGCAACATCGCACCAGCCACGCTCAGCGATTCCGCAAACAGTTCCATGGCGATCCTCATTTCCTCGTCCGTAACTGGCGTGTCCATCCCGCGCGACTTGCGCCCGCCCGTCCCTGAACTCTGCGCCGTGACAAAGTGCAACCGGTCGCCCATTCCGGGTCCGCAGAAAACAGGAGACTTGTCCGCTGATGGAAGCAGTGCTCGCGTGTCCTCGAAGACACGCCGTGTCCGGCGTGACACGAACGCGTGCAGGGAAATTACCCGAGCGGCGACAAATAACAGGCCCAGCCAACTCCGGCCCGTACCCATGCGTCTGCATAGACATGGAAATGCAGCTCGCCAAACTGCTTCACCGCAAGATTGTCGTCCTCGGCCCTAAACTTCTCGAGGGAAACGGCAAAGATGAGCCCAAGCTCGAAACCGTCACTTTGGTCGGCGTCGACCAGGCCGGCATCTGGATCGAGAGCGAGGAGGCTGCCAACCGCATCGCGGCAAAGTTTCGGGTGAAGCCGGCCAGCCCTTCGGCGTTCTTCATCCCGTTCGCGCAGATCACCACGATCCTGGCCAACAACGACAGGGGCAGCAACGAAACGGCCAGCAACGACACTGCCAGCAACGACAGGGCAGGCTACAACACGGCCGCCTCGGGCGAAACCCGTCCGGATGTCAGCGAAAACGCAGCTTAAGCTGTTACAAGTCCGCTAACGCCCGTCGCGATAACTCGTCGATGGGGGCCCGTGCCCTGGCAGTTATTTGCCAAAATGCACTGCCTGCTGCGCCCCGGCTGAGGGCCCTCGCGAGCTTCCGTTTGCGTGCTATTCTGGCGACTCTTCCCCGGAAAGGCATTCATGGAGCAACGGATTCTGGAGCCATGGGCCGCGTACCTTCCGCAGTTTGCAATCGTCCTGTTCTTCTTTCTGGCCGTCGCCTTCGCCCTGCTGATGCTGCGCGAACGCAGCCGTGCGCGCCGCGAACTCGGCCGTCAGGCCTGGATTCGTCTGCAAACCGAGATGGAACGGCTCACCGCGAGCGCCGTCCAGACGCACGACAACGCGCGCCAGCATCTCGCCTCCGTTATATCGGTGAAAGCCGCAACGGAAGAAGAGGCGGGCCGATTCCAGCAGCAGCTCTCCACTTCGAAACAGGAATTCGAGCAGTTGCTCGCGCACGTCCGCAGCGTGAGCCAGCAGATGACGACGCTCACGCCCGCGGCGGACGAGGTGGAATGGACTTCCCCCGAAGCTCTGCTGCGTTTGGCGCGCGGAGCGAATGACTGGCCGCAGGTTGCCGGGTATCTGGCGCGCATCAATCTCGACTTTGCAACTTCGAAGAACCTGGAATGCGCGGGCAATATCTGCCGCGATCACGGCGTCTTTTCCAAGGCCGTCGATCTTTACCGCGCGGCCGCCGCCCGCGATCCGGAAAATCTGAGTGCGCGCGCCGAACTGCTCGCTCTCTCCGCCGCGATCAGCCCCACGCAGCGCACGGAGTCGCTCCGCCAGCTCCAGGAGATGGCGACGCAAACCTTTGTCGATGGGACGAATGGGGCGCACATCCAGTCGCGCTTCTTTGCCACCCTCAGCGGACTGGGCCGGCACAAGGAAATGTCGGACTTCTGCGAGGCGCTGCTCCAGTTGCCGCTCTCGCCCCACGCGCAGAGCACGCTGCACCGCAACCTCGCCGACTTATATCGCAGCCTCGATAAGCCGGATGCGGCGGTGACGCACTGCGAAGCGGCTCTGAAGCTTCACGGTGAAGACACGCACGTCCTGGCTCTCTATGCGCAGCTCCTGGTCCAGGCGAAGAAATACGACGAGGCGTTTCGTATCGCACTGCGCAGCCTGCAGCGCGACCCCACCTGCGCGCGCTGCTATATGGTTCTCGCCGAAGTCCAGGAGAAGCGCGTCGGCAGGCCGGCTGCCCGCAGTCTGCTCGAAAAAGCCGCACACTGGGCCGACACCTCCGAGCTGATCGAAATCGACGCCAGCCTCCGCCGCCTCACCGCGCTGGACGAGCTTTCGGCGATCCTCCCCGCCACGCAGCCGCAGCTGATCCAGGCATAACTGGAACAGGCTTGACAGGAACAGGCGTGGCCGAAATTTGATATAGACTCCGGCCCGAACAGCGGGCTACCATCGAGCCTCATTTCTCCGGCCCAGCGCGCAGCGATGTCTGCGCCCGATCGCAACTCGGAGGTCCAGCATGAAACCTCGCTCGCGACACGTGTCCCCACTCCCGCTGCTCACGTTGCTCCTGCCGGCATGCCTGGTCTCGTTTTCCGCACTCGCCCAAAATCCCCCCCAGGACATCCCCATCGGCGTCACCTACGTCTGCAGCGGCGAACACATCTATATCGAGAACTGCAACATCCGCGACCTCTCCGACAACGCGAACTGCATGGTCGCCCACCCCGACCACCTCACGCCTACCGGAATCAACAGCTACACCTATATGAGCCGGGGTGCGCTCAAAAAGCTGTTGCCCACCTGCCAGCAACCCTCCGCCAAAGAGCTCGCCAACGCCCAGGCCTTTCAGAAAAAGCAGCAGGAGCTGTACGCCGCCGCAGTTGCCCGGGCCAACCCCCAGCCTGCGGCCGCTGCACCCGCCGGTAGCCAAACCCAGCCCGTCTCGGTGAACACGCAGACCATGACGCCCGAGCAGCGCCAGCTCAATCGCTGCATCACCTCCGGCCGTCTGCCTTCCAGTTGTACCGGCAATTCCCTGCTCGGCGCCTTCAGCCAAATGGTCTCCTCGGTTCTTCCCACTACCGCTTCGAAGGAAGCCGCCGCCGGCCCCACCATGGCGGGCGTCTTTCAGGGACCCGGCGACTGGCGGCTTGACTTCATCACCGACGGCGTCCTGGTGAACTGCGCTTTCCTCTCGCCCGATCAGCACAGCTACAACATTAAGTTTGAAGAAGGCCGCACCGCGCTCATCATCGACACCACGCCGAAGCCTCTCGTCCTGACCTTCAAAGCCGATGGAGCCATCACCGGTCCCGGCCCGGTGACCATCGACGGCGTGGTCGCCAGCGGATACCACACCGACGCCCCTTCAAACGCCACGCAGAAGGATCAATTCGGCAACCTTTACGACTCAAACGGGAACCGAGTCTCCGGCAATGCCAACACCGGCCATACCACCTTCGCCTCGCGCCGCGCCACCTGCCCCGCGCTCAACCTCACTTCGAAGGGCGCGGGCGTTGGCGTTGAAACCATGGAAACCGACCTGCTCAAGACCGCGTTTGGTGGCGACAAAGGGCCGCCCACACCCACCGGCATTCGCATGCACGGCATCTTTGCCGCCTCGACCGGCTTCAGCATCCAGTTCTTTCCCGAGTCCGCCGTCCTCGGCTGCGGCCCGGATGCCGCTCGCGCCTATCCCTACACCGTGCGCGCCGATGGTCCACGCGCGGTCATCAAAATAGACGCCGCCGACCATCCTCTGACGGTCGCCTTCCGTCCCGATGGCTCGCTCGATCCAGGCTCCGGTCCGTATCAGGTCCACGGCCGCACGATCGTTGGCCAGGATCAGAACGATGACTTCACGTTCGCCCCCTCGGAACAGGTCTGCAACCTCGCCGTCCTCACGCCCAGCAACGCCATCCCGGCAGGCGGCGGCTCCGCGGCGATGGCGGCCTCCGGAGCTTCTTCCGGCGCGTCGACCGCGATGGCTGGACCCGCCAACGCAGCCCTTTCCATCGTCTCGGGATTGCCCACGCCGCCTGGCCAACCCAACCCCCTGGCCTCCCATCCCTACATCCTGCTGCGCGACGGCTTCGACAGCACCGTGACCCGAGCCGTTACCGTGCCTCAGGGATCGACGCCGCACAAATTCCTCGGCTTCGCCTGCGGGCTGCGCACGCCCGACTGTCAGAAGATCGTCGCCGCCATCCAGGCCGATTCCGCCGGCAGCGTGCGCTCCGACCCCAATGGCCACGCCACTTTCCCCAACGTCCCCGCCGGCACCTACTATCTGATGATCTCCGCCAACATCAACAACCGTGTCTACGCGTGGGAGCAGCCCATTCAACTCCATGCCGGGGCGAACACCGTGACCCTCAATCTCAGCAACGCCACCCCGCTGAACTGACGGGCGCTTTTCCTAAATGAGGAGTGACTTAATATCCGCCCGATTTTGGCAGATATAGGAATCGGCAAAGCGCGGCCGCTCTTCCTGAATGCTGATCGCCGATCGCTGCACCCTGTTTTTTTCCTTGACATCCCATCGGTTCGTGTTAACTTACCGTAAGTGGATACTTACCTACAGGCCGGACTCGATGCCCTCGGGGACACCTCCCGCATGGCCATCTTCCAGAAACTCGCCGCCGGCCCGGTCGCTGTCAACCAGCTGGCGCGCACGCTCCCCATCAGCCGCCCCGCCGTTTCACAGCACCTGCGCGTGCTCAAGGAAGCAGGCCTCGTGACCGATACCCGCGCTGGAACCCGCCGCCTCTATCAGCTCAGCCCCGAAGGCATCGCCCGCCTCCGTGCCCACTTCGATCGCTTATGGGAGCAGGCGATGAGCAACTTTCAGTCCGCCGCCGAAAATCCCCCGCAGGAAAAACAAAAGAAACCCACGCCGCAAAAAGGAGAGAAGCATGCCCATGCAGGCAGCAGAAGCCGTCGTCCGTAAAAGTGTCGTTGTGCGAACCAGCGTCGTTCGCGCCTTTTCCGTTTTCGTTGAACAGATGGAAACCTGGTGGCCGACTACGCATCACATCGGCTCTACGGCTTTCGAAGCCATCTTTGTCGAGCCGCGTGTCGGCGGCCGCTGGTACGAACGCAATACCGCCGGTGAGCAGTGCGATTGGGGCAAGGTCCTGGCGTGGGATCCGCCGCGCCGCGTCTCCTTCTCCTGGCACATCGGCCCAGGCCACGACTCGCCCAACTGGAAGTTCGATCCCGATCCAGCGAAAGCCAGCGAGGTCGAGATCAGCTTCGTGCCCGAAGGCCCTTCCTCGACGAGGGTCAACCTAGAACATCGCGGCCTCGAACGCCACGGCGAAGGCTACGAGCAGCTGGTTGCCATGTTTAACAGCCCCGGCGCCTGGATCGCCATTCTGCAAAGCTTCGCGGAGGTCGCGGACCAGAACGCTGCCGGCGAGGGAGCAAGCGCATGAAGTCCGTCCTCCCGCTGCGCATCGCTTCGGTCCTCGCCTTCATCCACGCGGTGCTCCACACCATCGGCGGCGTCTTCGGCAA
>Ga0302320_10022935_pt1 | contig 12287 bp, 11 predicted proteins | sample Bog_T0_3_FD_202130 | JGI IMG/M metagenome (GOLD analysis project Ga0302320, IMG submission 202130) | Peat permafrost microbial communities from Stordalen Mire near Abisko, Sweden - Bog_T0_3 | ecosystem: Environmental > Terrestrial > Soil > Wetlands > Peat | place: Sweden: Abisko, Stordalen Mire...
CGTTGTTGAACGGAACCAGTTTCTGCAAAAAGCCTGTTGTACAGGTTCCATTACAGGTCAGCGACGTTGCCGGGACCACCGTCCCGGTAGCCCCCGCTGCGCCGGCCGGACCTGTAGCGCCCACTGCTCCGGTGGCACCGTTTGCGCCGGCTGCTCCCGCAACTCCAGCCGGTCCGGTCCCACCCGCCGCTCCGGCGCTGCCAGTTGTACCCTGCTGTGCCACTAAGGTCCATGGTGCTCCAGCCGAGGGGAGATTTCCTACGTTACCGTCGGCATTGCTCTGGTAACTCGATCCCACATAGAACACGACGCTTCCCGCGTTGTAAGTGGTACCAGCGCTAAATACGGTCACCGAACTGAGATAACCTGTGGCTCCGGCCGGGCCGACCGCTCCAGTTGGACCCTGCGAACCAGGAGCCCCGGTCGCGCCGAGGATGCCAGGTATGCCCTGCGGGCCAGTGGCTCCCGCGGGACCGGTCAAACCAGCAATACCGCTTGCACCCGTGACGCCTGTCGTACCTGCAGGTCCAGTTGCGCCTGCAAGTCCCGCCGCACCCGCAAATCCCGTCGCACCCGTAAGTCCCGTGGGACCGGCAGGGCCAGCAGCACCCACGGGTCCCGCGGGGCCTTGTTCACCGCCGACCGCGCCGAAAGACACCACAACGGAACCGGAACTCGCGGTGGCCGGCACATCGACTGTAATCGCATAAAGGCCAAGAGCGACATAGGTGGCCGAGAGGACTTGCACCGATACGCCGTTGACTGCTACAGCGGGCTGTACCAGCGCACCAGGGAAAGCGCCCGGAGACGGTGCGATCCCACTTGCAATGCTCGGACTAACCGAACCCAGGCCAGATGCGTAGAGGACTAAAACCGTTCCCGGTTGTGCCTGAACAGTGACGGTGTTCGCCAGCGATGGCACGTAGGTAGTACCGCTCGCCTGCGCGTTGAACAGTCCGGGGTCGTTGCTGACCACGCCGACTATTACGGGGGCGCTGGCCAGACTACCCACCGTGACGATGACATTCACCGATGGCACACCGACCGGAATCTCGAAAGGCACCTGCACGTCGAGTTGGGTCGGACTGGCATAAGTAACCGGCGCCACCAAACCGCCGATGCTGACAGACGCGCCGGCCAGGCTCGAGGTGATAGAAGAGGGATCGAAGGAAGATGCCACCCCGTTGGCGAGGCTGGAGCCGTAGATACTGATCAGTTCGCCGCGGGCTACATTGCCGCTCCCCTGCACCAGTGGTGCGGCATTGCCGATGCCCATGATCTGTGGCTGTTGCGCTTCCGCGGGTGTTGCAGCGAGCGCTGCCAGTGCCAGCATGACTATGCCAGGCAGAAGTGGCCGGGGAATCCTCTGTCTTTTCTGGTTGGCTGACAATTCACGATGGTGATCACTGAAAGGCGTTCTCATGCTTGAACCGGTAGTGCGTTCGCCGGACGATTACTCTCAATTATTTCCCGGGGGCTCTTCGCGGTTGCCGGAACCGGTCTGGGTGAGAATCACGGTGTTCCGGCCCGGCGTCGCAAAGTCTCCAGTTCTCTTGCGGATTCTGGCAACATCGCGCATGTGGCCGGGACCTCACCAACCAGCCAGACACGATGTGGCTCGCCGCGCTGCGAGTAGATCATCATCATGTTTCGCCGTGCGTTAAAACCGCAGGCGTCGAGGCTCAGCGCCTTTCGGAAGCTGCTCAATGAAGCCTCGCTGTCGTTCAGCTTGAAGTATGCGCCACCGATATTGTTCCATCTGTCCGCGGTCTCCCCTGCCACCGCCATAGCTTTCCGGAATTCCCCGAGAGCACCCGCGGGATCGTCCACTGCGAACAGCAGGAGACCGTGTTGGGTGATCAGGTCCGCATTGCGCGGATCTATCGCAAGCCCCTTTAAGAGGTACTCGCGCTCAATGGCGGGTTTGTCCGCATGCGCACGTGCCAGCTCAAGCCAGCCCCGGGCTTTATCAGGCGACTTGACTACAACGTCAGCCCAGAAAGTCTTTTCGTCGTACCAGTTGGCGTTTCGCGAGATCGTGCCGATCAGCATCAACGGGACCACCACGGCGAAACCGGCGGCGAGTCTGGGGCGCGGAACACGTTCCAGCAGAAAACCCAGCGCAATCACTGCACAGACCATGGGCAGGTAGGTGCGGTGCTCAAAGATCACATCCGCCTGGGCAACGATGCTCGAAGAGGGCGCAAGCAGGACGAAGAAGCCCAGCGCCCACATTGCCGCCGGCTGCCGTCTCTTGCTCACTATCAGCCAAATGAGAACAGACATCAACAGCGCCAGCATCAGCGCCCCGGGGAGCGTCGACCACGGAGCGAATAAGCTCGTCGAGACGGATACATCATGGTCGAAATTCAACCCGACAGGGGCGATCATAAGCCGGAGATAAATCCAGATGACGCGGCATTGTGTCAGTAAATATTCACTGGTTGAAATCCCACGCACCCTGCCGACGCCAGGGTCGACGGGCGAAATGACGATCAGATAAAACAGACGGCTTGCCGCGAGGGACCCGAATCCAAAGAGCGCGGCAAAGTAGCCGGCCCGGGGGCGACGCCGCTCGAAAAGTTCCAGCAGCAGGAGGAAGCCCGGCAACGCAATCGTTTCCTCTTTTGCCAGCAATGACACGCCGAATAACAGGGCACTCGCGAGGTACTGCCGTCGCTTGCAGAACCAGATTACCCAGAGCGCGAGATTTGTGCTGAGAAGAGTCGACCGTGCAAACACGTAGGTTACCGATTCGGTCTGCAGGGGATGCAGCGCGAAGACTAAGGCCGCGCATGCGGCCGGAAATGGCGAGACATATTTCCGGGCAATCGCCAGTACGAGTATCGCGTTCGCTGCGTGCAGTAGTAGATTGACCAGGTGATAAAGCCCGGGGGCTTGTCCATTAACCAGGTAGTTCCAGTGGAACGTCAGGTAGGTCAGCGGGCGCGTCTGATCCAGTCGGAAAAGATCCAGCCCGAAGCCCGAACCCATGATCCAGTGATTGGCGAAGATCGCGGAATCATCGAAATGAAAGCCGGACGTGAGCGAATTTGCATATGCGATCAGGATCGTCAGGCCCACTACCGCAGCTTGCCATTCGAACCGATCCGGCGCGGAAGGCATGGGGGAGACAAGGGCCCGGTCAGCCTTCGTTTTTCGTTTTTTTGTTTTCAAAAGCGCCTCGGGCTTCACTTAATTCACACTCACCGTGCGTGATTCCCGGATACGCCGCGCCAGTGCCCGCGCGATCTTGCGGATATTTCGAACATTCGTCATGCGTGAGACCAGTGTCATCAGGGAGCGCGGCTTGGAATAAAAGCGCCAGTATGCACGCCGCTGCAGCCCCAGCAGCAGACCGGCTGGCAGCGCGGCGTTGTGCACCTGAGGAAAAAGCTGGTCAAGCGCATTTACTCCGTCTGCGTTTAACTGGCCGAAGGCTCCGGTAAGCATGTCGGTGCGCAGCCTTGTTCCCCTGAAGGGAGCGACGATTGAGACGAAGATGGAATCGAGCGGAGCTTCGACCGCGAAGTCGAGGGTAGCGCGGATCTCCTCCCTTGTTTCACCGGGGAATCCGATCATGAAAAATCCGCTAACTTCGATTCCATACTTTCTTGCCCAATCGATGGTCCGGCGCGCCAGAGGGATCTTCAGATTTTTTCGCACCAGTTTCTGGTATTTTTGCGATACAGTCTCGATCGCCACGGCCATGTAATGTGTGCCGGCCCTCTTCATCAGATCGACAAGCTCCTCGTCGAAGCGGTCGCCGCGTACCCCGTTTGGGAACTGCAGGTGAATTCGCAGCCCTCTGTCAACAATCCCGCGACAGATTGTTTTGGCGCGCTCTAGATCGAAGTTGAAGATGTCATCGACGATCATGAACTCGCCGACGTTATACTCTCGCACGAGCCATTCCATCTGATCCAGAACGATTTCCGCGCTTATTCCGCGGAATTTCTTGGTGTGAATTTCATGGCAATAGGAACACTGGTAAGGGCAGCCACGCTCGGTGATGAACTGCACCGCGCGCTGTGATTTCGGAAAGTGCCAGGGAGAATCCAGCCGGAAATACCGTTCCAGATCCAGCAAATCGTAGGCGGGCCGGGGCAGATCGTCCACAACAGGAATCTCCGCGGAACCTCCGGGAATAACGGCTCCGTCCCTCATAAGCCAAACGCCCTGAATATCCTGCGGATTGCGGCCGTCACGCAGTGCGCCCAGAAGTCTTGTAAGGGGTATCTCGCCCTCCCCGACAACCACGAAATCGACGACACCGGATCGCAGACATCCCTCCGGGTCGCCGGATGGATGGGCGCCCCCAAATACGATTTTGAGTCCGGGATGTTCTCGCTTCAGCCGTGCTGCTTCCGCGATCGCCTGTGGAAACTCACAGGTCATGCAGCCTAAGCCGACCGTGGTGATTTCCTTTTCCCTTATTACACGGTCAATGTAGTGTGGGGTGACTTCGTCGAATACGCCGTCGAGAACAATGGAGTCATGCCCTTGAGTGCGAAGCCATGCCGCCAGATGAATGTAATTCAGCGGGACATTCTGGATGTAACGGTTGAGTGGCGCCGCGGGTCTTATGAACGCGATCATTGGCTTGAAGATGCCTCGCCAGCGCGGGTGCGCGAATGACCTGCGACGCCCGGCCTGTATCCGGTACAAGACGGGTGGTCCATAATAGAGCTCTGAAGCGCCGACTTCACATTGCGGCAGCAACAAGCCAGTGGCGTACGGCGCAGCGTCTCGAACTGAATTTTTGGCGCCGATGGACTGCGCTTGCGCCCTATCGGGATCTGGATATACCCGCGTACTGGAGTTCGGAACTCGCGCGCTATGGTCAGACGGGCGAATGTTTTCGCGACCGCCGCGTCCTGGACGTGGGTTGCGGACCTTTCGGCCTTATCCATTATGCCGATCACGCCGCTGAGCGCATTTGCATCGATCCCCTGCTTCCCCAATACCGCCGAACCCTGCCTGGCCGCACACCAGACGGGACGCAGTTGTCGATATGCGCGATGGGAGAGGCGCTTCCCCTCGCGGAGGGGTCGATTGACATTGCGATCTGCCACAATGCCCTCGATCACATGCTGGATCCCGGGGCGGCTCTGGAGGAGATATCGCGCGTACTGCGCCCTGGCGGGAGAGCCCTGCTGATGATCCATACGTTTCCGGCATGGCTGCGTCCCCTATACTTTCTCGACCGGATGCATCCGCACCATTTCACTGCGCAATCTTTCGCTTCGATCGTGCGAAGCCACCTTGGAATTGAGCGGTGCGAGACGTCGCCCCGGCATTTCGATGCGCCGGCGGGACGATGGTGGGCGCCTTCGTTCTGGAAGTACCTGGCGGCAAATCTGGTCACTTCGAGCACCTATGTGCTCGCAGAGCGGGCGTCGACAAGAGTTCCTGGCATGACAAACTTAGTGCCCGCCGGAGCATGAACCTCAGATGGCGCCAGCCATCCCGCCAGGGACGCAGGTGGGAGGGGCATCCGCGGCCGTCGCGATGGAGCGTTACAGGAACCTCTGTAATGCGCATGCCTGACAACGTTGCCTCGATCAGCATCTCGGCCGCAAACTCCATCCCCGGCGCACGAAGGGACAGGCTGCGGAAGGAAACGAGTGAAAATCCGCGTAGTCCGCATTGAAAATCCCGCGCCGGACACTGAAAAAGCAGCCTGCCGATACCGCTCAGTACAGGGTTGCCGATGTAGCGGTTCTTCCAGGGCATGGCTCCTGGCATGATGCCACCCTCGAAGCGATTACCCATGACCAGTTCGTAGCCTGCGCGAAGTTCTTTGACGAAAGGCTCCAGCGCGTCGAAAGAGTAGCTGTCGTCGCAGTCACCCACGATTACGTAACGGCCACGAGCCATCCGTGTGGCCTGAATGATTGCTGAACCGTAGCCTCGCGCGGGGACGCTCACGACGCGAGCTCCGCTGTGGGCAGCTATTTCGGCCGAGTTGTCGGTGGATCCGTTGTCACCGACGACGATTTCACCCGAGATTCCGCTGCGCGCCAGAAATCCGGCGGCTTTTCTAACGCAGATCCCGACTGTCCCGGCTTCGTTTAGACAAGGCATCACGATCGACAGTTCAATCCCCGTTGTCTCCGTCAGCCCTTGTGTTTTAGTCATTAGCACCCTGCGGCTGCAGCCTCCCGCACCGGGCCATACATATGTAACCGAGGGTAAAAGCCTTCTTCTTGTCAAGCCCGTCAAACAATGGCGCTGCCAGGGCAAGGGGACCAAGAGCCAGAAGAGCGATGGGGAAAGCAACCCAGCGCCAGCCACTCATAAAGAACTGTATTCCGCTGTATAAGCGGCGCGACAGCAGGCAGAAATACCCTCCGACCGGATATATCTCACGCTCAACGAACCCGGCGCGGTCGAGCAGATAGTCGAGACCATATCTGGTGAACCGAAAATAATCCTGGGGTTCCTGATGCACTTCCCATTCAAACGGTACGACCAGAAGCAGCGGCGCTCCGAACCGCAGCGTACGGGCGATTTCGCCAAGAACGCCGCCGGGTTCGCGTACGTGCTCCAGCGTGACGATATTGATAGCCGCGTCAAAGCTTCCGTCCGCGAACGGAATGGCGCTGAGGTCGCAGATGGCATCGAGCCCGGCATAGTTCCACGCCGGGTCTCCCACAGCCAAATCGATAGCGGTATACCGCTGATCCGAAAACAGCCGCGCATGCCGGGACTCGCCCGCGCCCGCATCGAGCACGCGGGCGTGATCCCCAAGTCCATGCGCAAAGGTACGCACGGAGTTCTCGACGGCGGATTCGAAGTGAAGCATGAAGCCCGGCAGTTTCATCCTCAAACCGCTCCTCTCGCCGGGTCCGCCGTTGCCGCCTCGATCATCACGGACGAACCATGGCCGAAAAATGCTTCGAGTAATGCAAGTGGCAGAGAAGCCAGAGTGAGTACCGGATAAAGCCAGCGCCAGAAAACGTGAGGCCGATCGCCCCGCGCCGATCGCGCGACCGGTTCGAGACGCGGCGCGATTGTGGTGGCCAGACCCGCGGGATTGTCGCGCCACGAGAAGTGCTTTACCCGAACTACCCGGAAGCCGCAGTTATGCAGCATGAAACGCAGATCCTGAAGGCGGAAGTCGTACAGATGTCTGGGTATGTCGAGTCCGCTCCAGCGTTTTCCAAAAAGACGGTATTGCCAACAATCGAGGTTTGGAGTCTGGATTACGAGTTTCCCGCCTGGCGCCAACAAGCCTCGTACAGCATTCAGACAGTCGATGGGGTCGGCAAGATGTTCCAGCAGATGGAACATGCAGATCAGATCGAACGATGCCGCGGCGAACGGCGCGCGAACCAGGTTGCCGACTGCGACAGGAACTCCATGGTCGTGCCACGCCAGGGCGGCGGCCTGCGTAGAGGCATCAATGCCGGTAACACTTGTTTCGTCTCTGCCTGTTTTCTTTTTGCCGGTCTCGCTTGTGGCCGCCCGTGGTGCTCGCGACTTTTCCGTTAAGACCCGCAGGAAAAGCCCGCTCCCGCAGCCGACGTCCAGAACGCGGCGACCCTCACCCAGAGCACGCCGGGCAAAGCGAACGTGATCGCGTATGACCAGTCGTCGGTAAATTTCCTCAAGGCGGCCCGGCGTGTGCCAATAGCGCACAGGATAGAAGCGCCCGACGTCCACTGGCTGCGGATCCAGTCTTGCCAGCCCGCACCCGGCACAGCGCACCACAGTGAACATTTCATCGGTCGTGCGGTAGAGACTATCCCCGCCCCGGTGAATCGCCGCGCTCTGCGTCGCGCCGCACAGGATACAGGCCATTGCGGAAATACCCGCGGGAGATTTCAACGAACTGCCGCCTGCGTTGAGATCTCATGCACGGAGATGCTGTTTTGCAGAATCAAATTGTGGATGCCGCGGGCCGTGAGTTTACGGCTGCCGGCCCCGCAGATCGAGCGGCGGACTCGCTTGTAGAAAGTCCACGGCAGACTCCAAACTGCGGAAAGATCTCCCGCCAAAAGCCCCCAGGCAAGCAGTGCTTTACCGCGAATCCCATGATGAAGGGCGACTTCACCCTCATCGCGCGCGGCCGCCCGGATGCCGCCGGCGATGCGAAGCGCATAGTAGTAGAGATTGCGCCAGAGCAGACTCAACGGGAAATGCCGGGCTGCCAGAAGCACGCGGTTGCGTTCGATCAGAGCAATCCTGCGCCATGACGACCTTCCCAGTGTCATCCCGCCGCGATGACGTACGACCGCCCGCGGCGAATACACACAATTCCATCCGGCAATCCTCGCGCGCAACCCCAGTTCCGCGTCGTCTCCGTACGCGAATAAGTCCTCGTCGAAGCCGCCGATCTGATCCAGCATCGACTTTCGGTACATAGCCGCGCAGCCATCCGGCCAAAGCGTCTCTTCCTCGCTGTCAAACTGGCCGCAATCCCTTTGTCCCGTTCCCCGTCCGCGATTCTGACCATCGGGGTAAATTAAGTGCCCGGCTTTGTCAATAATGCGCGGATCGTCATGAAGCAGGATTTTCGATGCAACCATCCCGATGTCTTCGCGTCGAAAGCATCCGAGCAGCGCTTCCAGCCAGGCCGGCTCCGCTTCGGCATCGTTGTTCAGAAGAGCGATAAACTCACCGTGAGCGGCGTTGATCCCCTGGTTGTTCGCGCGGCAAAACCCTTCATTGCGTTGATTGTGGATCCAGCGGACGTCAGGGAAGAGTTGCTCAAGCGGTCTGGTATCTCCGGACGATTCGTTATCGACAACAATAATTTCAGCTGGAATGGTCTGCCTGGCAAGCGATCCGAGTGATCGCCCCAGCAAATCGGCGCGCTTCCAGTTGACAACGATTACCGTCACCATGCCATGCATCCGTCGGACCGCTTACTTTTCAACAATTCGACAGGACGCCGCTTTTCCAGTCATGGCCAAATCCTCTTTCGTCAGCAAGACTCTTCGTAGAGTTATGTGGAGATAATTCTCAAATAAGTTTTTCGTCTCCCTCTTTGGGCCCGGGTTCAAGTACTCCGGGGATCGGTGTGCCCTGCCATAGGAAGTCGATGACTTCCTTCGCAAGGCGGTTCGGTCGGCACTTTCCCCGCCTTGGCGGCAACTTCTTACCATTGGCCTGTGGAAACGATAGGCAGCGTGAGGGGTCACTGTATCCAGAAAGCCTAAATCCCTGATTCTTCGCGGTCACTGTATCGTCTCGTTTCGCCGGTTTTAGGGAGGTGGTTACAGTTTTGGTTACACTCTCCCATCTGTTCGCCGGCTCATCTGCGGTCGACGTTCGTTTCTCTTTCAACCGAAGATAATTCATGAACGTGTAGTGCCAGGTGACTCAACGAGGCGCCTCGTAATCACTGCAGGCGATTCTGGGTAAGCGAGCCTGCGGGCCTCGCGTCGTGAACTGCTTGAACACCAGCTGTTAGTGAAGCTTCGCGTCACCATAACCACCCCGTATTTCCCTCCCGTATTCATCCCGTTGATATGATGTTCGATTCACCCAACGTGAGCACAAAGACACCCATTACAGTTGCGCACGGCGACGGCATCGGCCCCGAAATCATCGAGGCCTCCTCTTTATTAAAAATCGAAACGCTCCGTACCTTTGATGGCAAAACAAGTGATGGCGAAACAGGTTTCACGCTCGCGCAAGGCCGATAAAAAGCAGGCCGAGCCCGTGTCGGCTCCGCTTCTCACCGCCCGGCTCCCGCCGCTGGTGTCCATCATCATGGGCAGCAAGTCGGATTGGGAGACCATGCGCTCGGCCAGCGAAATACTTACTGAGTTTGCCGTACCTCACGAGACTCGCATCGTTTCCGCTCATCGGACGCCGGAATTAATGGCGGAGTTCGCCACCGGAGCCGAAGGGCGGGGAATTGAAGTCATCATCGCCGGCGCCGGCGGTGCCGCTCATCTGCCTGGCATGACTGCGGCCCATACGACGCTTCCCGTGCTGGGCGTGCCCATCGAAAGCAAAGCGCTCAAGGGGCTCGATTCCCTTCTGTCGATCGTGCAAATGCCGGCCGGAGTGCCAGTCGCGACCCTCGCGATCGGTACGCCGGGCGCGAAGAATGCCGCTCTGCTCGCCATTGCGATTCTGGGCGGCAAACGAGCGCGTCTGCGCGAAAAACTCAAAGGCTTTCGTGAGCAGCAGAAGCGCAAAGTCCTCGAAGACTCCCTCACTTGACCTCGTGAAGCAAGTTTTACCTGGTTCTACGATCGGCGTCCTCGGCAGCGGTCAACTCGGCCGTATGTTCGCCATTGCTGCGCGGCGGATGGGATACCGGGTCCACACATTTTCTCCCGACCGTGACTCGCCGACCGGTCAAATCGCCGATGTTGAGATCGACGCTCCCTATGAAGATCTCGATCGCGTCCGCCAGTTTGCTTCCGCTGTCGACGTCGTCACGTTCGAGTTCGAAAACGTTCCGGCTGCCACCGCCGACGCCGCCGCGGAGTGCGCGCTGGTCCGGCCCGCCGGCGAAGTTCTTCACATCACGCAGCACCGTCTGCGCGAAAAGAGTTATCTCGCCCGCCACGGTTTCCCCGTCACTCGTTTTGAACCAATCCGAACGGCCGAAGATCTTGACCTCGCCGCTCGCGATTTCGGCCCCGCCATTCTCAAAACTGCCGGCTTCGGCTACGACGGCAAGGGTCAATATCGCGTCAACTCACTCGAGGAAGCGCGCGCGGCCTGGGAATCCATGGGCAGGCAGGAAGCCGTCCTCGAAGCCCTCGTCGATTTCGAAGCCGAAATTTCCGTCGTAGGGGTGCGCGACATCGCCGGCCATTGCTGCTTCTTCGCTCCGTCCCTGAACCAGCACGTCAACGGAATCCTCGATGTTTCTTCAGCGCCCGCGCCATTCCCCCGGCGAATCGCCGACGAAGCCATCGCCATCACCCGAGGGCTACTTGAGCAGTTGCGCGTCACCGGCGTTCTGTGCGTCGAATTTTTCGTCACCCCTCAGCACGCTCTCTTCATCAATGAGCTCGCGCCCCGCCCCCACAACTCCGGCCACCTGACCATAGACGCCTGCATCACCAGCCAGTTCGAGCAGCAACTGCGCTCCATCTGTGGACTCCCTCTCGGCAGCACGGAAATGTTCCGCCCCGCCGCTATGGCGAATCTGCTGGGAGATCTCTGGCAACTCCGTGAACCGCAATGGGCCGCCGCCTGCGCACGTCCTGAACTGAAGCTTCATCTTTACGGCAAAATCGAACCCCGGCCCGGCCGAAAAATGGGCCACTTGACCGCCACTGCTTCTACCGCCGAAGAAGCGGAACGAATTGTACGAGAAGCCCGCGCCCGCCTGATCGTTTAATAGGCCCCGTGTAGCAGGCATGGACTGCTAGCTTAGTGTTTTATGTCGCGCACTCCTTCGACCATGCTGCCTCTGGGCACGCCGGCTCCGGATTTTTCTCTGCCTGACGTCGTTTCCGGCCAGATCTTTTCGCTCGATTCTTTTCGCGACAAGAAAGTTCTGGTCGTCATGTTCATCTGTCATCACTGCCCTTACGTCAAGCATGTGAAGACGGAACTGGCCCGACTGGGAAGCGACTACGCGGAGACCTCCGCCGGCTTACTCGGAATCAGTTCCAACGATCCGGCGGTCAGTGCCGAGGATTCACCCGAAGGGCTGCGCCAGATGGTAACGGAGTGGGGCTTGAAATTTCCTGTCTGTTACGACGAGTCGCAGGATGTAGCGCGCAGCTACGCGGCTGCCTGCACTCCGGATTTCTACGTTTTCGACCGCGACCGTCAACTCGCCTACCGGGGTCAACTCGATGACAGCCGGCCGGGTAACGGCAAGCCGGTTACCGGTACCGATTTGCGCGCCGCGATCGACGCCCTCCTCGCCGGCGCTCCCGTGAATCAGGATCAATACCCCAGTCTCGGCTGCAATATCAAGTGGAGGCCGCCCGCCTGAAGTCCCAACCGAAGGGCGATACCTGGCTTCTGTTGATCGGCCTTTTCAAGCTGGTGAAAGGCATAGCCCTGCTCATTCTGGGCTTCGGCGTGCTTCGTCTGCTGCACAGAGACGTTGCCGCTACTACTCTGCACTGGATCGAAGTGTTGCGCGTCGACCCCGACAACCGGTTCATTCACAGTGCGCTCGTACGCGTCTTCCGCGTCACGCCCAAACAACTGCGCGAACTCAGCGTCGGGACCTTCTTGTATGCGGGAATCTTCCTGACCGAAGCCACCGGCCTGCTCACGCGCAGGCACTGGGCCGAATATATGACACTGATCTCGACCGGCTTATTCATTCCCCTCGAGATCTATGAAATCAC